>Ga0209330_1000442_pt1 | contig 17536 bp, 14 predicted proteins | sample JacPinW_OM2H0_O3_FD_187969 | JGI IMG/M metagenome (GOLD analysis project Ga0209330, IMG submission 187969) | Forest soil microbial communities from Algoma, Ontario, Canada - Jack Pine, Ontario site 1_JW_OM2H0_O3 (SPAdes) (version 2) | ecosystem: Environmental > Terrestrial > Soil > Boreal...
TAGCGCCCGCTTCGTTAACTCCGGATAGTGAATGCCCAGAGCAAACGGCCCGATGATTTTTTCGCGCAAAAGATCGGCATTGACTATTTTTACGGACCGCGGAAACTCAAGCACGAACTCGTTGAACGAGGGTCCGGAGAAAACTCGGCGCACACCGGGAATTTTTTCGAGCTCAGCCTGAGCGAAACGCGCTTTTGCGAGATTCTGCAATGCTTGTTCGCGCAGGCCTTCCTTGCCGAGCAAGCAAAGATGAATCGTAGCCGCGAGGGCGTAGAGCGCTTCGTTCGTGCAAATATTCGAAGTGGCCTTCTCGCGACGGATGTGTTGTTCGCGGGTAGCCAGCGTGAGCACAAATCCTCGCCGCCCTTCCGCATCAGTAGTCTGGCCCGCGAGCCGGCCGGGCATTTGGCGCACGTATTTATCGCGCGTGGCAATCACGCCGACATATGGTCCGCCGTAACTGGGAGGAATACCAAACGACTGGCCTTCCATTGCTACAATGTCGGCCTCCGCCGGCGGTCGAACGATGCCCAGCGATACAGCTTCCGCAACGCTGGTGACGAGCAGCGATCCTGCAGCGTGCGCCGTTTCCGCGAGCGCTGGTAGCTCTTCGATCACGCCAAAAAAGTTTGGCGACTGAACGACAATGGCGGCGGCTTGCGCGAGGCTCTCTTGCTTAAGCGCAGCGCGATCCAGCTGCCCGGATTCGGTGTAGCCAACCTCTTCGATCTCGATGCCGAGATTTTTAGCGTATGTTTGCAAAACGTGACGATATTCCGGATGTACGCTGCGCGCAACAAGAACGCGATGGCGACCGGTAAGTCGCTCCGCCATCAGCACAGCTTCGGTGAGCGCAGTCGAACCGTCGTACATCGAAGCGTTAGCGACCTCCTGGCCGGTGAGCTGGCACATCAGAGTTTGAAACTCGAAGATCGCCGTCAGCGTGCCTTGCGCGAACTCGGCTTGATACGGCGTGTAAGAAGTAAGAAACTCCCCGCGCTGAATCAGCGCGTCCGTCACGACCGAGCGCAAATGCGAATAAACACCTGCGCCCAAAAAAGAAGTGTAGCCACGCGAATTCTCCGCAGCGCGCGCCTGAAAATACTGAATGATCTCCGCTTCCGAAAGCGGCCCGGGCAAATTCAGCGGCGCACGCAGCCGAAATTTTTCAGGAATAGACTGAAAAAGCTCCTCGATCGAGCGAACGCCGATCGCCTCGAGCATTTCCTTGCGTTCGGAAGGGCTCTTTGGAAGATAACGCATCAGGCCGAATGTTCCTTCGCCTTGTCGGCGATGTAAGCTTCGTAAGCTGCGGCGTCCATCAGCCCTGCGGCCTCTTTAGGATCAGCGAGCCGCACCTTTATCAGCCACGCGGCGCCGTGCGGGTCTTTGTTGATCAACTCGGGAGAATTCGCAAGCGCGGGATTCGTCTCAGTAACTTCGCCCGAGACGGGGCTGAATATTTCGCTGACCGCTTTCACGGATTCGATAGTTCCAAACGACTGCCGCGCCTTGAGCTGCGCACCGACTTTCGGCATCTCGACGAACACCACGTCGCCGAGTTCGTGCTGCGCGTAGTCTGTGATGCCCACGGTTCCGTTCGATCCATCGACTTTTACCCATTCGTGCTCTTTCGTGTAGCGATAATCTTTTGGGTACATGAGTTCTCCGTGATCGAATTCTAGTTAGATGCATCCAGGCTACTGCGGTCGCTTGTAAAACGGCAGAGCGACAATTCGCGCCGCTTCTGATTGGCCGCGAATACCGATCGCGATGCCTGTCCCAACGGCAGTCGATTTCGGCGGCACGTATGCCATGCCGATATTTTTCTTCAGAAATGGCGCAGGTCCGCCGCTGGTCACGCGCCCGGCTTCCTGGCCATCGATCAGAACCGGGTAACCGTCTCGGCCGATCCGCTTGTCCAGCATTTCGAATCCGACCAACTTGCGCGTAATGCCGTCCTTCTTCTGCTGAGCCAGCACATCACTTCCCAGAAATGGAGCCTTCTCCATTTTGCAGATCCACCCGAGGCCCGCTTCCCAAGGTGTGGTCGTGTCATCAATCTCATGCCCGTAAAGACACATCCCCGCTTCGAGACGCAGAGTATTTCGCGCGCCCAGACCGCAAGGAATCATGCCCGCCCACTGCCCTGCGTGCATCAAGTCGTTCCACAATTTTTCCGAATGCTCGGGCGCGAAGTAAATTTCGAAGCCGTCTTCGCCAGTGTAGCCAGTGCGCGCGATCAGGCAATCGATACCGCTCACTTTGCCGAACGCGAAATGATAATAGTGGGTTGTATCGAGCGCCGCTGGGGTGAGCCGCTGAAGAATATCTTTTGCACGCGGACCTTGAATCGCGAGTTGGGAGTAACGGGGCCCAGAGTTTTCCACCTTCGCGTCGAATTTATTGTGCTCGACGATATGCTCGAAATCCTGATCCTGATTGCCCGCGTTGACGCAGAGCAAATAGTGCGCGTCGGAGATTTTGTGCACCAGTAAATCATCGACAAACGCCCCGCGCGAAGTCATAAGCCCTGAATAGTGCGCCTGTCCCACGTTCAGCTTCGCCGCGTTGTTGCACGAGACCAGTTGAACGAGGCCCAGCGCGCCTGGTCCTCGAATTTCGATCTCGCCCATATGGCTCACGTCGAAAAGTCCCGCCCGCGTGCGTACCGCTTCGTGCTCCGCCAGAATGCCGGAGTACTCGAGCGGCATGTCCCAGCCTCCGAAGTTCACCATCTTGGCGCCAAGTCGGCGATGGATGGAATTCAGAGCTGTCTTGCGCAGTTCAGCGGTTGCCGGTGTGGTCACAGAGGATTTCTCGTCATTGCGGCGAAACATCGAAGCTAGCATGCGTGTTTTCGAGTGTCAAGGAACCCGGTCAGAAGTCACTTTGCCTCATTCCTGCTGTTAGGTTTGGTCCAGTTCGAGCTTTTAGCATTTTCGGACCATCCTCCGGTAATCTCAGCCGTCTAGAGCGATTCTAGTGCTCTTAGGGAATTCGGGCGCGCAAGGCGCTTGTCCGGCGCGCAAGCATGTCCTAAGATTGAAGAAAGGCGGATCTTGAAATACTGGAGAATGGCAGGTGGTAACTCTTTGCTCGCAGTGCGAAAAACCGGAACAGGAATGTTCATGTGTAAAGTACTGCTGTTTCTGCCAGTCTCAATACAACATTCGCATGGGCGTGGATGGCCTGTATTATTGTCCCGATTGCCGCGAAGCTTGCGACGTGCGGCTGGCAGATACCGATGAGCACTGATCCAAGCCGGACCGAACTAACACTCCACGATGACCCTCGGCTGATTGCGGGAGTCACCGCGATTGTGTCTTTCGCTGCTCACCGTTGCGGACTCTCCAGCGGAGCGCAGGAAGGGCTTGCCGCTGCCGCCGCGGAAGCCTGCCGTGAGACTTTCCCGCTGGTAAACAGTAACGGGAGTAAGGACGGCGCACTGAAAGTGATCGTCTCCGATTTTCCTGACCGCGTTGAAGTTGCCATCGAGCATTCGGGTGAGTCACTGCCTTCGGCCGGTCTGGATACTTTCTGCGACGCCGCAAGCAGCGCGGGTTCGCAATCGGGTCTGAGCGGAGCGTTGCAGAAGACGAACGTGGATCGCGTGCAGTACGAAACGCGTGACGGCGTGTCGCGCATGACCCTGATCAAGTATTGCGATGAACGCCGCGCGAAGGCTTAGAATTTAGTTGCGGCTGCTTTCCTCGAACTTCCTCTTACATTGACGCTGGCGCAAGAGCCTTGGTTCGAATCAACGATAGCAATTCATCCTGGCTCACCGGCGCGTCGATTTTCAGGCGATCGCCCGTCGGCGTCACGCGCACGTGATCCAGCGCTTTCGCGAAATCGGGATTCGATTGCGCTTCCTGATAACGGCGGTACATGATTCCCGCCTGCATCGCGGCGCCCAGAGTATTCGCATCGTCCACGGAATCGCACACAGCTTGAAATTGCACGTCAATGCCGCTATCCGCGGTCACACTGATGGTCATAGCGTGAATGCGGCCGACTATTGCCGCAGCTTGCGGAAATTGGCTGGCCTGCGGAAGCAATTCATGCATAGCCATCCCTGTGGAGTTCTTGTCCAACACTGCCCAAATGAGTCCGGTGCCGTTCGCTTCGGTGATCAGCGGATAAAGCTTGTCATTTGTGAACAGGCTTTCCGCCGTGCCCATGCGTACATCAATCACCTTTTCGAGCGCAGAACGATTGCCGAAGGCTGCCGTGTTGGAGTCGATAAAAAAGAACAGGATGTCGCTGGCACCTCCGCCGCTTCCGAAGGCATATAGATGATAACCATTGACCTCCACGACAGGCATCTTCTGAGCCTTGAATTTAGCTTCGGTACTGGATGGATCGAACGCACCGAGAGCAATGCCCAGGATTTGTCCCGTGCTGCCGTCCGCTGACATGATCGCTCCCCACGCCAGGTCATTCACCTGCGAATTCGGGTCTATGCCTGCCGACGAGAGAAACTTTTCGAAATCGCGCATCTGTTTGGGAAGCATTTGGTCCTGCATTTGCGCGAACCAAGGCAGCTTGCGCGCCGACTTCAAATCAGCATAGGCGAATTCGTTCGTGGACTTTGGAAACATCCCGATTACGGCGGTGGTAACCGACCCCGCAGAAGTTCGGGAAGGAACAGCGGTAAAAAATCCGAGCAGCGCGACCGCTGCCAAACCTGTAAAAAGAACGAATCGAAAAATTGGCTGTCTCACGTTTGTTTTCCCCTCAGATCGTTTGATTAACTGATTAGCGCGGCTGCTAAGCCGCAGAGATGCTTGTATCGACGATTTGCCGCGACACTGTGCCTCTACAGTATAGATGCTCAGAAGCCTCTTGGCGGAATCAACTTTTGGCGATGCGTGCCGCAAGTAACTCGGATTCCGAGCGCACACGGCTCGAAAACCCGGAATCGGTAATTGACTCCAGATTAATCGCGACGTTTTCGAGCGCTCCTCGAACGGCCGCTCCAGCCATTAGACGTCCCACGCGAATATCGGAAAGCATCGACGGGCTGGCGATTTTTTCCAGTTGCCCAAGCAGGTCAAACACATTTGAGGCTTTGCGCGCCACTTCCATGGGCACATTCGCCGCGCCTTGCAGGGCATTTTGAATCGCGGCTTCGCGTCGGCCTTGTTCTTCCGGAGTCGATTGTGGCAATTTGTAAGCTGCCATCACGGATTCAAACGAAGCAGCATCACGATCAATCGCTTCTGCCAGCATGCGCGAAGCAGAATGAAACTCTGCCAGCGCATCGCTTAGAGGCTCAACATACGCCGCTTGAGATTTTTTCTTGCGCGAAAGCCCGGCGACCATTTGGCCCAGACTGGCGCCAAGCGCGCCTGCAAGTGCCGCCACGGAACCACCGCCCGGAGTCGCCGTAGGCTCCGCGACAGCGTCCAGAAATGGTTGCGCCAACGCCGCGAGTTTTCCCGGTCCTTCCGCAGCCGAAGCTCCCGCAAAGGAAGCCTCGATACGGTTCTCGAACACTTGCGCGGGCGAGAAGTTTTCGAGCTGCAGATAGAAGTCGGCAGTCAATTCGATTGCGCGCTTCGGAATCAACCCGACGATTTCGCTGCCCACAATCGAGACGCCGTAGCGCTCGGCTTCACGCTTCACCATTTCAAACACGCGATGAATCGGCGTTTGCTCGAAATCCGTTAGGTTAATGGAAACCTGCGCCAGGTTCCTGCCGCGCAAATCCACTCCCATGGCCTTCACGTAGCGCAAGCCGCCGTTCGAGAACCGAATATTTTTGCCGATACGATTGGCGATGCCGACGTCAGAGGTGTTCAGATTGATGTTGTATGCGATCAAAAATTTCCGCGCGCCAACCACGGTGGCCCCGGCAGTGGGATGCAGGCGCTGTTCGCCAACGTCTGGAGCGCGGCTCGGATTGCGCGGAACTTCCTCGAGCAGGCCTTCGAATTGGCCTTTGCGAATGCTTTCAAGGTTCGTGCGTTCCGGGCGCTGCGCGGCGGCTTCGTAAAAATATACGGGGATGTGAAAACGCTCCCAGATTTCGCGTCCCACTTTTTTGGCCAATGCGACACAATCCTCGATGGTCACGCCTTCGATGGGAATGAACGGAACAACATCGGTTGCGCCCATGCGCGGGTGCGCTCCCGAATGTTTGGTCAAATCGATCAACTCGGCGGCTTTACCCACGCCACGCAGTGCAGCTTCAGCGACAGCCTCCGGTTCGCCCGCGAGCGTCACTACGCTGCGGTTGTGATCGCTGTCGCTTTCGCGGTCCAGCAGATAAACACCGGGAACTTCGCGCATTGCGGACACGATGGCATCCACCTTGGATGTGTCGCGCCCTTCGGAAAAGTTAGGAACACATTCGACGAGTCGTTTCATCGGCTCAAAGGCTTTTCATGTGCAGGATGGCGCCGCGTTTCATTGTGAAGCTGCAAAGGTTCACGCCAAAATAATACGGGATTTCGCGATAGTCGGCCACGTCAAACGCAGCCAGGTCTGCATACTTGCCAACTTCAAGCGAGCCAACGCGGTCGTGCAGGCGCAGCGAGTAAGCCGGATTGATCGTCGCAGCCGTAATAGCTTCCGCGGGCGTCATGCGCATTTGCGTGCACGCCAGAGACAAAATCATCGTCATGCTCAGCGTGGGGCTGGTGCCCGGATTGAAATCAGTAGCGATCCCGACCACCGCGCCCGCTTCAATCAACTTGCGCGCTGGTGCGTACTCCTTCAGCCCGAGATGAAAACAGCAGCCCGGCAGCATCGTGCACACTACGTTGGATAGCCCGAGCGCGCGAATGTCGTTGCGATCGATTTTTTCGAGGTGGTCAGCGCTCGCGGCTTGCAACTCGATGGCGAGGCGTGCTGCTCCGGTGTGCGCCAGTTGTTCTGCATGGATTCGCGGAACCAGCCCACAGGCTCTCCCAGCCATCAGAATCTGTCGTGCCTGCACCACAGTGAACGCTCCGCGGTCGCAGTAAACATCGCAAAACTCAGCAAGCCCGGCAGTCGCTACGGTTGGAATCCATCTGCGCACAAGAAGGTCTATGTAAGCCTCCGGCCGCCGTTTAAATTCCGGGGGAACCACGTGCGCTCCCAGGAATGTTGCGCGAATGTCGAGCGGATTTTCTTGATTAAGATTGAAGAGAATCTCGAGAATTTTTAGCTCGCTCTTCCAGTCCAGGCCATAACCGCTCTTTGCCTCTATGGTTGTCGTGCCGTGTGCCGCAAACTCGCGGAGGTTTTTCATCGCGCGGGTTTTCAACGTGCTTGCAGAAGCTGCGCGAAGACCTTTCACGCTCGAACGAATTCCGCCGCCAGAGCGGGCGATTTCTTCGTAGGTTGCGCCGGAGTTGCGTTGCTCGTACTCTGCGGCACGGCTGGCGGGAAAAATTAAGTGCGTATGTGAATCGACAAATCCGGGCAACACAACACGCCCGCCTAAATCCAGCTTTTCCGCGCGCCGGGCCTTGGGCAAGCGTTCGATGCGGCGGCGCGAGCCAATCGCGGCGATGCGATCGTCGTGCGTTAAGACTGCGCCGTCTCGAATGATCTCAAGCTCGGCGAGCGCCCGGCCGCGTCGTGGCACAGGTCCACGCAGCGTCAGAAGCTGCGAGCAGCCGCTAATGAGCCAGTCAGGCACGGAAGCACCGATACTAACGCCGGGATGAAGAAAACACTACCGTCGCTGTCGAACAAATCCCGGCTCTCTCCGCAGGGGCACAGTAGGCTGGCGTGCAGAAATTGTTGGCTCAGGACTTTGCCCTTCGCAACAGCTCTTGCGCGGTCGATGGCTGCAACAAGGAGCTGCATCGTCAGGAGTGGATTACGCGCCAGCGGTCTTAGCAAGATAAGCAGGCGCAAAAATTTCAGTCACGAACGATTCGATAGTGGTCGGCGTCGTATTTTCCGCCGAACGTTTCTCCTGCGGCGCAAGAAGACCGGCGTTCCCGGCCTTCCACATTTCAACAAGTAGCTTCGCCGTGTTTTTCGGCATCCCAGTCTGCACGAGCGCGGGTTCGAGCATCATGAACGGGACTTGCATGTAACCCAATTTGGGTTTGCCAATTGCATTTCCGATTACCGTTGCAACTTCTTTCATCGTGACGTCGCGCGGTCCGAGCAGCTCCTGAACTGAGCTGCCGGAAAAGTCGCGCGCTTGAAGACGCTTCGCGGCATAAGCGCCTATATCTTTGGCGGCAATTAGAGCAATTGGCTGGTCTCCCTCCGTTCCGCCAGGCAGTAAGCCCATAGTACGCAACGGCGCCATGCTCATGAATAAATTCTCCATAAATGGCCCCGGACGCAGATGCAGCACGTTCAGTCCCGATATGCTGTTCAATTTCTGCTCCAAATTGTGGAGGCCGACGATTGGGCCGGTCCTTTCCGCGTGCTGCGCGCCAAGGCTGCTCAGCGTGACCGCGTATGGAACACGCGCGCTCGTAATCGCCTTTTGGTAAGCGTCGGAGACGTTGTCTTGGTACGCGCGATAATCCTCGTCAGCCGACTGCGGAATCAGCAGGTAAACAGCGGTCGCGCCCTCAAAGGCCTTCGACATCTGTGCCGCGTCTTCCACATTGCCGACGAACGCTCCAACGCCCTTCTGCGTGAACGCTTCGAGCTTTTTCGCATCGTGTCCAATCACGCGCACTTTTTCGCCGCTCGCGAGCAGTGCCTCGACGGCAGGCTTTCCCGTATTTCCAGTCGCTCCAGTGATAACAATCATTTTTTCTCCATGCTGAACATGTCAGCCGCTCTCAAGAGATCGGGACCCTAATGCCGGATTTTTTCGCAAACTCAATTGCCTCGGGATAGCCCGCATCCACGTGCCGCGCTACTCCTATGCCGGGATCGTTCGTCAGCACGCGTTCGATGCGCTCCGCCATTTCCTTCGAGCCGTCCGCCACAGTGACTTGCCCAGCGTGCAGCGAATATCCGATGCCCACGCCGCCGCCGTTGTGAATGGAGACCCAACTCGCTCCGCTCGCCGTATTCAGCAGTGCATTCAGCAGCGCCCAATCGGCCACCGCGTCGGACCCATCGCGCATTTTTTCAGTTTCGCGATAGGGCGAAGCCACCGAGCCGCAGTCGAGATGGTCGCGGCCAATCACGATGGGGCCTTTCAATTCACCGCGCGCCACCAAATTATTCAGTGCGAGCCCGAATTTGTCGCGTTCGCCATACCCCAACCAGCAGATTCTGGCCGGCAGTCCCTGAAATCGCACGCGCTTCTGTGCCAGATGAATCCAGCGCGTCAGAACTTCATCGTGCGGAAACATATCGAGTACCAGTTTATCCGTGCGATAAATATCGGAAGCCTCGCCGGAAAGCGCGGCCCAACGAAATGGCCCGCGTCCCTCGCAAAAAAGTGGGCGAATATAAGCAGGCACGAACCCGGGAAAATCGTAAGCGTTCTTCACGCCCTGCTCGAAAGCGAACGTCCTAATATTATTTCCGTAATCGAATGTGATCGATCCCAGCTTTTGCAACGCGAGCATGCCTTCCACGTGCTTGCCCATCGATTCGAGCGAGCGCTTCCGATACGCTTCTGGATCGCTTTTGCGCAACTCGGCAGCCTGCGCCACATCCAGCCCCTGCGGAATGTAGCCTCCGATTGGATCGTGCGCGCTGGTCTGGTCCGTCAGCAGATCGGGCACCACTCCGCGCCGCGCGAGTTCAGGAATCACGTCCGCGCAATTTCCGACCAGGCCCACGGACGTCGCCTCTCGCTTGCGAACCGCGTTCTTCAATATCCGAAGCGCTTCGTCAAGATCGTTGACCATCACGTCGCAATAGCCGGTCTTCACGCGCCGCTTGATACGCTCGGGATCCACGTCGATTCCCAGAAACGCCGCGCCATTCAACGTTGCAGCAAGCGGCTGCGCTCCACCCATGCCGCCCATGCCTCCACTCGCCACGAGCTTTCCCGCCAGATCACTCTGAAAATGTTTTCGTCCGGCCGCAGCAAAAGTTTCGTAGGTGCCCTGCAAGATTCCTTGCGTGCCGATGTAAATCCAGCTCCCCGCGGTCATCTGGCCGTACATCATCAGCCCCGCGCGGTCGAGTTCGTCGAAATTCTTCCAATCGCTCCAATGCCCAACCAGATTTGAATTCGCGATCAGAACGCGCGGCGCATAAGAGTGCGTGCGAAAAATTCCCACGGGCTTGCCGGATTGCACCAGCAGCGTTTCATCGCTTTCCAGGGATTTCAGAGACGCCACGATGGCGTGATAACACTTCCAATTCCGCGCCGCTTTTCCGCGCCCGCCATAAACAATTAAATCCTCCGGCTTCTCGGCCACTTCCGGGTCGAGGTTGTTCATCAGCATCCGCATGGCTGCTTCCTGCTGCCATCCCTTGCAGGACAAGGTGCTACCGCGTGGCGCGCGAACCGGCTGATACCCGGTCGTGTCTTCTGTCGCAACCTTCGACATCGGAATCCTCCTGGGACATCTTAGCGCATCGGAGCCGACATGTTGTAGGTCAGCATTTCATTAGGGAAGGTCGTCGCTACGTTGCGCGACGCTGTCCCATACGCTAGAGTAAAACTGATAACGATGGACTATCCTCCGCTCACGAAATCTTTCGTCGATGCCGTTGACCGCTTCGCAAGCCCTCGCGCCCAGATGTACCGGACGGCCGACGGTTGGCAGTCGATAACGGCGCAGGAAATGCTTCGCCGTGTAGCCGGCTTGTCAAAGGCGCTCGGCGAATTGGGAATTAAATCCGGCGACCGCGTGGCCATTTTTGCCCCGAACTGTCCCGAATGGCACATCGCTGATTTTGCGATTCAAGGCGTGGGTGCCGCGAGCGTCCCGATTTACTTCAATGAATCGCCCGACCGCCTCGTCTACATAATGAATGATTCGGGAGCGCGCATTGTGTTCACCTCGGGAGAAGCGCAGGCCCGCAAAATCGCTGAATCCCGCGATCGGATTCCCGCGCTGGAACACTCGATTGCCGTTGCGGCTCTTTCGGACTTGCACGGCGATGTTCTGCGTTATGAAACTCTGATCGCCACGGCCGGCGACGCCGACATCGCCGAGTACCGCAAGCGCGCCGCTGCAGTTTCCCCGAGCCAATTGCTCACTATCATCTACACCTCGGGTACCACAGGCGAGCCCAAAGGAGTGATGCTCACTCATTCGAACGTCAGCTCGAACGTTATCGACTCGCTCGAGGCTTACGATCTCTCTCCGGACGATCTAGCGCTGTCCTTCCTTCCTCTCGCGCACATCTACGAACGCACGGTGGACTACGGCTATTTGTTTCGCGGCGTCCCGGTTGCATACGTCGAGCAGATGGAAGCGGTTCCACAGGCGTTTCTCGAGGTGAAGCCGACGTACGCCGCCGCCGTGCCCCGTTTTTTCGAAAAAATATACGCCAACATTTTGGACAAGGGACGTAGCGAGACCGGCTTGAAGAAGAAGATTTTCGATTGGTCTTTGCGAGTGGCGCAGGAATCGGTTTCCTGGCGAGCGTACGGCAAGAATCCTTCGGCTTGGACCAGACAGCGTTGGCAAATTGCCGATCGTATCGTCTATTCGAAAATCCGCGCAGGCCTTGGCGGAAGGATTCGATATTTTTTCTCGGGAGGCGCGCCGCTTGCGCCGGAGCTTTCCGAATTTTTCTGGTCGGTGAATTTGCCGGTATTGGAAGGCTATGGGCTAACGGAAACCGCTCCCGTTATCGCGTCGAACGTGCCCAAGAAAAACAAAGTTGGCACGGTCGGGATGCCCATCTCTCACGTAGAAGTGCGTATTGCAGACGACGGCGAAATCCTGGTCAAGGGTCCATGCGTGATGCAGGGCTATTTCCATAAGCCCGAACAGAGTTCGGAAGTCTTGAGCTCCGACGGATGGTTTTCTACCGGAGACATCGGCCGGTTAGATCAAGATGGATATTTGATCATCACCGATCGCAAGAAAGAATTATTAAAGACCGCGGCAGGGAAATTCGTGGCGCCCGCGCCCATCGAAAATCTGCTGAAACAGTCCGCGTTCATCACCAATGCGATTGTCGTGGGTGACAAACGCAAATTTGTTTCCGTGCTGATCGTTCCGAATTTCGCCGCGATCGAGAATGAAGCGCGAAAACAGAACAAGGATTTCCCCACAGCGTCGCAGATGATCTCCGATCCCTGGGTGCGCGATCTGCTCTCGCGCGAAATCGAGCGGCTCACCTCGTCGCTCGCTCAGTACGAAAAACCCAAGCGATTCGCGCTGATTGAGAAAGACTTCACGTTCGCAACTGGCGAACTGACTTACACGCTGAAGATCAAACGGCGCGTCATCGAAGACCGTTATAAGGACTTGATCGCCAAGCTTTATGCCGACGTCGAAGAGCCGCGCCCCCAGCATCTGACGTAAGCTTCCCGCCGCGAGCGCGTGCGGTACAATAGATCAGGGAGAATTTTGATGGCCGACCAACTGGTAATTTCCGGGCGCGCATTTAATTCGCGCTTGATTGTCGGAACCGGAAAGTATCGCAGCTTTGAAGAGATGCGTCGCGCGCACCAAGCCTCCGGAGCGGAAATGGTCACAGTTGCCGTGCGCCGCGTGAACCTCTCCGACCGCACGAAAGAATCCTTGCTCGATTACATTGACCGCAAAAACTTTTTCATTTTGCCCAATACCGCTGGTTGCTACTCCGCGGACGAAGCCGTTCGCACCGCGCGCCTCGGTCGGGAAGTGGGACTATCTGAATGGGTGAAGCTGGAAGTCATCGGCGACCAGCAGACGCTTTTCCCTGATACCGAAGAGTTGGTCCGTGCCACCAAGACGCTCGTCGCCGAAGGCTTCGTCGTGCTGCCTTACACTAACGACGATTTGATCGTCGCGCGTAGATTAATTGACGCGGGCGCCGCTGCCGTGATGCCGCTCGGTGCGCCGATTGGCTCCGGAATGGGGATTCAGAATATTGCAAACATGCAGATTTTGCGCGAGCGCGTGACGGAAGTTCCGCTGATCGTCGACGCAGGCGTTGGCACGGCGTCTGATGCAGCCGTCGCCATGGAGCTTGGTGCGGATGCCATTCTGATGAACACTGCCATCGCCGAAGCTCAAGACACCGTACTGATGGCTGAGGCGATGGGCGCCGCAGTCGAAGCAGGCCGCAAAGCATTTCTCGCTGGACGCATTCCGAAAAAACTCTACGCCAGTGCGTCCAGCCCTCTGCAGGGCGTTGTCCGCTAGTCCCGTCCGCTCAATCGCGCTAGCGAAACAAAAGATGCCACGAAACGTCCACCAGCGCGTGGACTAGCGCGCCCGGAAATAGCGACCCGGTCTTCATCCACACGTGCCCGTAAAATAAACCTGCGATAGTCGCCAGAAGCACGTACTTCCAGTTCGGATACGGCGCATGAAAAATGTGCGATAAACCAAAAATTATCGATGCAATCGCCAACCCCGTCCACTGATTCTTGAAAGTCCGCGATAAAAAGTTTTGCAACACACCGCGAAACAGGAATTCCTCCGGCCACGCGGTAAAGAACGTAATCCCCACCACTGCTAACGGAAGCGAACGCAACCGAGCGAGCGTCGGATCGAACTTCAGAAACCCAATCTGAAGTCCCAGCGCTACTGCAATTACCGTGAAGATCAGGAAATGAATGGCCACATTTGTGCCGAATCCTGCGCGCCACGTAATCGCGTAACCAATTCCGTCCACGCGGCGTAGCAGTACGAACGCACAAACGCCCACGCTGAGCGCCAGCAAAATCGTCAGCGTGTGCGAGAGTTCCGTCGGGTACGGGAATACTCGATACATCCAACGAAATTCAACCGGCAGCCAAATGAGTATCGCCGCCGCATAATCCCCCCAAGTTCCCAGCGCTTTGCCCGCGCTGCTTGCGACAAGCAAAGCCGGCAAGACGCAATAGCTGGCGCCGATCAGCGCCATTTTCCAATTCGCTGTGACGGTGAGCGTATACACAAGGGCCGCAAACAGAGGCACGAGTGGCGCTAGCACGCGGCCGTGTCCTCCAAGCATTCCTTGCGCAGATTCGAGCACACTCGGAGCAGCAAGATAAAATTCAAATGCAAAAAGAATAGCGGCCACTCCGAGCGCTATGCCGAATCGCGGCCCTCGATAGCCCATGCGTAAGCCCAGCAGGCCCACAAATACAACAATGGGGACCGACACTGCGACCGCAGTCGGTAAATTCAACTCCCAGGTTTTTGAAGGAGCGGCCACTGAAAGATTTTACTGAAGTGCGTCGGGATTCCGAGAAAAACTTGCTTTGCGTTAGCCTCTCAGCGATTCTTATGCGGCTTGAGTGCACCCATCCAGCCCGGCAAACAACAGCGCCTCGCTTATATTGATTGGATGCGCGGCTTCGCCTGCATGCTGATGTTCGAGGTGCATTCCTACGATTCGTGGCTGGGCGGCAGCGCGCGCGATTCGAAATTCATGAAATGGTCGCAGCTCAGCGGCACCATCCCCGCGCCGCTTTTTCTTTTTCTTGCCGGTGTTTCGATCGCGCTCGTGTCGGACAAGTTGCGCGAGAAGGGAATCGGCCCCAATCAGATCGCGCAAAGAGCGATTTTCCGCGGCGCCGAAATTCTGGGGCTCGGCCTGCTATTTCGCGTGCAGGAATATGTGCTCGGCATTCCTTGGGCGCCTTGGACCGACTTGCTTCGCGTGGACATTCTAAACACCATCGGCATTTCCATCATGCTCATGGGAATCGTCGGACGTCTGACTCGAAGCCGCGCCGCGAATATAACAGTTGCTCTGGCTGCCGCGGCCGGAATCGCGTTTGCCACGCCGTTCCTCTACACCACTTGGCGCCCGCGCTGGCTGCCCTGGTATCTTGAGTCTTATATTAACGGAGTCCACATCTACGATTCGCCGCGACCTTGGCTTTTTCCGATTTTTCCTTGGGCTGGATTCGCTTTTGCGGGTTTGGCCCTCGGATATGTTCTTTTCAGCGAATGGGGTAAGGAAAACTTGGTCAAAATAGCGGCCGCCTGCGGGCTCGTGGGAGTGGGATTGTATTACCTTTCAAATTGGTTTGACGCGCGGCCTTTGCAGCTCTATCCCTACTACGACTATTGGCACACTAGCCCGAATTTTTTCCTCGCGCGAGTCGCCATCATTCTAGTGATTGTCTTTGCAAGCTACGTGTGGTGCCGCTGGGGCTTGGGCCAGATAGGCTTCAGCCCCATGATTCAGATGGGGCAAACTTCGCTGCTTGTGTATTGGGTCCACATCGAATTTGTGTACGGCAGGTTCTCCATATTGAAAAAGGAAGGCGAGTCAATTCCCATGGCTACTCTGGGACTCTTGATCATTACGGCCGCGATGGTGCTTCTCTCGATCGCCCGCACTCGCTGGACGGACCATCGTGCGGAAATAATCGCGTGGTTCAAACAAACTTCGGGTCTGGGAGCACGAAGCTAAGGCTTTTTCGAAGAGTCATCCGGAAGCGGCGTAACACTACGCGAATCGTCCTTAGGCTTCGGGCGCGTTTCGAAAATTACTTCGCCCGGCCGCTTCAGTTTTAGCTCTTCGCGCACGATTTTCTCGATCGCCGCCGGATCCGTTTTCAGCGCTTTAACGCGATCTTGTAACCACTTATTTTTCTCGTCGAGCCGCGAAATGTCTTTCTGGATTTCCCGTGCTTCCTTTTGCGAACGCCTCATCGCCAACACGCCGTGCGTCCCGAAAACGTCTTGAAGCAATAGCAGCGCAAAGCCCAGGATCAGGAAAGCGTACATATTCCGGTGAAAAAACTGGCCAAGCTGCTCGAAGAAACTCACCGGCACATCATTTGCGTTGCCGTTTTCCTCGCGCGGGACGTTTGTATCGGGTTCGCTCATTTCGTAATCCACGCTTGGGCGTCCACAGCCAGCTTCTTCGAAGCGGCCATGCTCGCTGTCTCCGTATAAATCCGCACGACCGGTTCGGTTCCAGAAGGGCGCATCAGCACCCACGAGCCGTCTTCGAACCCCAGCTTCAATCCGTCCAACCGATTTACGTTCGTCACGGGCTGGCCCGCGAACTCCTTGGGATCAGCTTTCAATCGGTCGAGCAGCTTCTTGTGCGCGTCGTCGGAAAGCGGCAAGTTCACGCGAACGGGCCAATATTCGCGGCCCACTCTTCGAAACAAATCCTGAAGCTGTTCTCGCAGGGACTTTTGCCGCGCCGCAATCATCTCCGCCACCAGCAGGCACGCCAGAATGCCGTCTTTCTCCGGCAAATGCCCGCGGATAGTCATTCCCGCGCTTTCTTCGCCGCCAATCGCGATCTTGTCGTCGCGCAGAAACGGTCCGACGTACTTGAATCCCACAGGAGATTCGTAAATCTGCACGCCGTACAATTTCGCTACCCCATCCAGCAGGTGCGAGGTCGCCACGCTGCGTGCGGCGCCAAGTTTCTTTCCTCGCGTCTCGAGCAAATAATCGAACGCGAGCCCGAGAATGTGGTTCGGGTCCACAAACGAGCCGTCTCGATCGAGAATTCCGAATCGGTCGGCGTCGCCGTCGGTCGCGAGTCCAGCCAGCGCCTTCTTCTCCAGAACAGTTTTCTTAAGCAGCCCGAGATTTTCTTCCGACGGGTCCGGGCCTTTGCCTTCAAACAACACATCGCGAGTCGCGCGAATTTCGGCAATCGCAATCCCGTCTTCTTTCAGGATGCGGTCAAGCCACCCGGCGCCGCAGCCGTGGACCGCATCGCAAACAAAATTGCCCTTTGCTTTCGCCAGCACGTCGAACCGAATCATCTTCTTCAGTTGCGCGAAATACGCCTCGCGCGGATGAATTGGCTCGAATTTATTTTCGATCTCGTGGTACGGAGTTGTATCCTCCGGCAGCGCAGCCGCGCGTTTCTCGATATCGTTCGTTGTCTCAACCGACGCCGGCCCGCCTTCGGGACCCGAATATTTCAGCCCGTTATAGTCCCACGGATTGTGGCTCGCCGTGATGTTCACGCCGCCCGCGAGTTTGTTGAAAATAATGGCGTGGGCAATCACCGGAGTCGGCGTTGCCTCTTGGCAGAGCAGGATTCGGCAGCCGTGCGCTTTCAAAACTTCCGCGGAAGTGAGCGCAAATTCGGGAGAGAAGAACCGCATGTCATAGCCCACGACTACCGTAGGCGATTTCGTTTGCGCCAGGACGTGCTCCGCCACCGCAGCGGACGCGCGACGCACTCCCGCAAACGTAAAGTCGTCGGCAATCACGCCGCGCCAACCTGAAGTCCCGAAATGAATCGCTTGGTTCGTCACGGACGGCTATTGTATCTTGGCCCTCAAGCCGCAAACACACAACATTCAAGATGATGCGCGGCGTACTAGTAAAGTCACAGAGAATTTCCAGATGATCGCCAAAATCGTAGTCCTAGTCACATGCGGTTCGACAAAGGAAGCCCGGAAGATCGCGCGCGCGTTGGTCGAACAACGTCTCGCCGCCTGCGCGAACATCTTAGCCAGTCCCGTGCACTCAGTCTACCGCTGGAAGGGAAAAGTAGAGTCCGCGAAAGAATTCCTGCTCATCATCAAGACCACCCAATCCCGCTTCGCCAAATTGCAAGCCGAAGTGAAGCG
>Ga0209330_1000443_pt1 | contig 17524 bp, 16 predicted proteins | sample JacPinW_OM2H0_O3_FD_187969 | JGI IMG/M metagenome (GOLD analysis project Ga0209330, IMG submission 187969) | Forest soil microbial communities from Algoma, Ontario, Canada - Jack Pine, Ontario site 1_JW_OM2H0_O3 (SPAdes) (version 2) | ecosystem: Environmental > Terrestrial > Soil > Boreal...
GAGGCATACCACGGAAGCGTGGCATCCACCTTCGAGTCATATACGGAGTGAAAGTCCGCTTGCGTCTTGCTCTTGCACACGTTCGACTCAGGCAACTGGATTGGATCGTTGCCGAGACGCAGTCGGGAATCGGTGGCTGGATAAAGCGGAAGGCCAATGAGGGGGTCGGTGGTAAGGAGTTTCGGGCCAGCGTACGCGGCTCGCGCGACGAAAAAAAACAGCACCGAAAGAAGCGCATTAAGGAATGGTGTGGTCTTCAAGAGAACCCTCTGACTGAATCGGCCCGGAGAGTCGCGTCATCGAAACCGGAGCACGAAGAACTTCTTGGGTGCTGCACCTTGCTTCGCATCGATCAACTGCGCGTGAATGTGACGCAAGAGCGGGAGGTTGTCAACGAAACTGAACTTTAAGCCTGCTTTAACCCATAAGTTGCCTGCCGCCAGCAGCTTAGGAGCCGTCCTTAACAGGCTTGTCCTACCATTTTTGCTCACCATAGGGGAAGGCTCAGTCTGTCTCCGACTGGAGCCTTGCTAACGCCGTCCGCACGGTCGCACTAATCGTAGAGGTGAACCGGCAACCAGTTGATTCGGTCTCTGAGTACCGGAGAGCGCTTCGCGGGCGGGCACCCAGAGCTTGGTCTTGCTGGCAAATCGAAACGGCAACACAACTTTCGTAGTAGTTGAGCCAGAACAGGATTGACGAGGTAAAGGTTTCGTGAGTGCATAAGCCCCGGCGATCGCGTGTGCGAAAGTAGTTCCAATCCGGTCGGAAGACGGTTTGCCGGAAGACCAGGTTTGAACTGCTCAAGGGGAACCTTGTCCGAGCCGCCTACCTCGCCATGGAGAACGGTGTACCTCGCGAAATGGTTGCCAGCACTCTAGCTCTAGCAGCGAATTCAGAACAGATCCGGTGTTTCGAACCAGTCGCCCAGGCAAGTTTGACCCGTCGTCTTGGGGTGAGAAAAATATTTAGGCGCAACTATAATGTGGTGTCTACAGTTTAATGTTGCGTCTATCATGTTTAATTGCGCCTATAGGTGTTTAATTGCGTCTACATCGATAGGCGCAACCAAGAGCGGGGGAACCAGCACCTTGCTCAGGCGAATACCAGGCGATGCCCTGACCGCAGTCGAAGAGGCCGTCCGGCTGTGCCCCGAGGGTACTGATTTACCTGAGATCGCAAACGCGTTGAAACCGCCTGTTCCGACCGTCGTCAAGCTCATCACAGGGTTTCCCCTGGCTTTGCCTTGCACCGGGGGTAGTGGGGGTAGTTGAGTGTGATTGGGCTAATCGGGAGTTAGGCGTATGATCTCGCAAACACAACTCAAGTCTCGAACGCTCCGCGCGGGGAGGAAACGTTGAAAAAATATCTTGTGACCATGACCCTGTGTGGTTTGCTGATGCCTATTTTGGCTGACAGTCAGCCGTCGCTCCCACCAAACTCAATTCTTAACCTGTATGACGCGTTCGGGTACGGCAAGCGGGGCACAGTCCTCGATTGGGGTTACTCAGCGATTGTGCATTACAACGGCAAGACCATCCTTTTTGACTCTGGCAACGATGCCGCGATTTTTGAACACAACGTGAAAGCACTCGGCGTTGATCTATCAAAAGTCGATTTAGCCGTGCTTTCTCACTACCACGCGGATCATTTCTCCGGATTCGATTACTTGTTGAGGGTCAATCCGAACGTAAAGATTTATCTGCCCGATGAACCCGAACTCGGGGCTCCGGTCGATTTTAAATTCTCTAACGAGTCCCAAGATGATCTAAAAGGGGTCGCACCGGAAGAGATGTACTTCGGCGGAACGAAGAGTTCCATGGTTTATCGCGCCAGCGGCAGCTTCCCGCACTCAAACCACGAGTTCGTAACAAGCAATAGAGAAGTTGCGCCCGGAGTCTTTCTCGTCGCAACTCATGCTCCGACGATGGGTTTCTTCGACGCCTACCCGCCGAATTCCAAAGATCATCCCGAACTGGACGGCTTGCCGGAGCTGTCGTTAGCGCTAAAGACCGAGCAGGGGGTCGTAATTGTGACGGGTTGTTCTCACACCAAAGTTGAGGAAATAATACGAATCACGAAACAATTTGTGGGTCCAGACATTGATCTCGTAGCAGGCGGCTATCATCTGTTCCCCTACGACAGGCAATACGTCGTGAATCTCGCGAAACTGATGAAAAACGGCATGGGAGTACGGCGCGTCGCGCCTGCGCATTGCACTGGAAATCTCGCCTTCAAAATCTTTCGCGAGCAATTTGGGAGCAACTACGCCTATGCGGGACTGGAGTCCGAGGTGGCGTTCTCTCATTAGAACGTCTAGTTGCTCGCCCAAGGATGAGTCTGCAAATCATTGATGGAGGAAGCGTATTGCCCGTCATGCTCCCCGGGCCTGAGCGTGGTATTTTCGACGGAAAAGTATCACATTGGTTGGCCGGCGCGATGGTCTACTACTCAGCAGATTAAGTTTTTCAAAATCTGGTCGTGGGACAGCTGCAGTATTCTTTGGCTGAAGATTTTATCCGCAAATCTTTGTGCGACCGAAGCGAGGAGTTGACCGTCGCGCTTCCAACGCGAAATGCTCATTTGCCAGGTGCCGCGGCCGGTTTGATCTCGTCAGCAGATTTCTCCAGGGCGTCGATCGAGCTTGAGTCGAACTGATAGAGGGTCGGTTCGTTCTCCCGCCTAGCAAGGTAACTGTTGCCGGATTTCGCAATGAACACCTTTTCCACCCGCTTGCCGTCATCCGATGTAACGGTAATATCCATCGTGGGATTCGCGACGCCGGATTCAACAAATTTGTCGGCCGTCAGATCGCGGAGCTTTGAGATAAAATCTCGTGCACTTCCGACTTCCGTCTTCTTTCCATTGGACCACCAATCCGGACCACTCTTGCTCAGGAAATAAGATTTCGCACCATAATGCATCTCAATCTTGGTCGGTTCGTTGAAGCCAAAATCAAAGAGCTTCTTATTCCGGAAATCGTCGAGCCCCTTATCGAGCCCCTGCCCCAGAGTCGAATCCACCTTGTACGTTCCTTCGACGACGCTCGACTTTGCGTAGTATGTGTCTTTGTTCTTGCGGACCTGAAGCTCTTGCGTGCCGGACTGGTCGGTTACCTTTGCCGTCGCGACCGGCGTTGCCTGAACAAAAGCAGGGGCAGACTCTGTAAGTTCCTTGTCAGATCGACTGAGATCCATGCGGGCGTCGGTGAGTTTGGTAATTAGGTCGCCGACCTGGACACGATCGGCACGCAGCGGCTTGGGCTTCAGGATTTGCCAGTCATCTTTGTTGCGCCCAAACTCGATGTCCTGATTTTTCCTGACGAGCTCGATGCGGCGGATCTTGTCAGCATTCACCGTCAGCAGTCGCTTGTCGCGTAGATCGTTCAGATTCTTATCCACGGTGTTTTTTGCATAGCTGGCCATGGTGAACACGCGAGGATCTCCGGCGAGCATCGCGTATGTGGCCCCGCCGGTCGGCGTGTCGTCGCCAATGAGGAGCTTTTGAGTCTTGTTATCTTTTTCGGTGATGTCAAGTTGCAACGCCGGTTGATCCAGACCGTATTGCTTCAGATCAGTCGCTTGGTCTTCGACCATCCGCTCGGAGTTTAAGGAGGACAGAGAAGAAAGTACGCCCGAAACTACAGTCTGGTCGGCGCCGTACGGCTGGGGCTTGGTGATTTTCCACTCTCCCGAGTCAGCTTTCGTAAGGACAATCGGCTTCCCGTCCTTCTTTTCAAGATCCAGCCTCCTAATCGCCGATGCATTGAGCTTCAGGATGGCTGGCGGAGTATCACCCGATGCCTTGGCGGCATCTTCGGCGGGCTTGTGGTGATTCGACCAGTAAAGAGTTCCAGCGAGAATAACGAAGATGAGAGCCGCAACCATCAGACCACGGGTTTTCATAGTGTTTTCTCGATACATGACCTAGGCATTCGAGAGGTTTTCCTACCTCCTCTTCCACCACACGCTAACGCCAGCAAAAACGACGACCAACGGCAACACGAACTGGCTAGTGACACGAACAAGGTTCAGCTGCGCGCGGGTCATGGTAATGCGGCGATCTTCCTGCGGCTTCGGGCGGATGGAGATCAAGTCTTCGTCCGATGCCAACCAGTTGATGGCGTTCAAGGCCAAGTCGTTGTTGCCGTTGAAATTGATGAACCGGTTGGCGGCCCACGACGAGCTGCCGACGACTACGAAACGTCCCTGCGATTTCTCCTTGCCTGTGTTGTAAGTGCCGGCGGCGGCGATGGTCAACGGTCCCTTCTTGTTTTTGGGATCGTTGACGTTGACCGAAGCGGAGCTCAGATTGTTTGTCGCCAGACTGCTGCTGGAGGAATCAAAGAGCTTCTCAACACTGGTCTTGTTTGTATTCTTGATCTCCATCGAGCGGACCAGCGGAAAGCCGGTGGCCGTTCCCTTCATCTCGTTCACGATGGGTTGGGAGCTATAGCTGGTGACCAGAGCCACTTGCGGGCCGAGACCGGCGAATTGTCCAATCGGATTGAGATCCAGAATCAGGTCTTTGCTTAACGTTACGCCCCAGCTCTGCAGCAGATTCGTCAGCGCGTCGTTGTCGGCGATTTCCGAGCGGCCCAGTTTAAGCGGAGGGTCCAGCATGAGCAGGGCGCGACCGCCATCCTCGACATATTTCTTGATGGCGTCGACTTCGGGTTGTTCATAGTTTCGCGTTGGTCCAGCGACCACCAGCGTGGTGCAGTCGCTTGGGACTTCCGCTTTCTGCAGCAGGTCGATGGTTTTGCCTTCGTAATTGTCCTTCCCCAGAAGGTCCTTAAAATCGGAAAGCCCCTCACGGTCGCGGTTCTCCGCCTGGTGTTCCCCGCTACCGGTCACAAAACAGACGGTCCTGGTGTTGCTCTTCAGATCACGGATGAAGGCGCCAGTGATCCCTTCTTCGGTCATGCTCTTGGCTTCTTCTTTTTTCGTCCCGATCTGGACAACTGCGGTCCCCAAGCTCCTGATCCCCGCTTCCCGGGCCAATTGTGGATTCTTATCCGGGTCGACATACTCTACTCGCACTTTAGGAGAGAGGTTGGCGTATTGATCGAGCAGATCCTTGCCGTCGCGGAAGCGTGTGCTCTGATCAAAGTATGTGATCGTCGCATCCTGCTTCAGACCTTTGACGATCTTGGCTGTCTGGTCGGATAGGCTATAACGCTTATTCGACGTCGCGTCGAACGACTTGTCGTACCGGCCCGCGAGGATGTTGGCAACGACCACCACGGCGATCACGACCAGAATGTAGATCGTCGCGTAGGCGGCGTACTTGGTTTGTCTCGCCTTGAGCCACTGGCTTGCCATTTATGACCTCCAGCGCAGGGATTCCATGGAACGTGCCGTGAAAAACAGTCCCAGGAAAATCACGGTTAGATAAAAAACTAAGTCTTTGGAATCGAGCACGCCCCTGCCAAACGATTCGAAGTGCGTGATCACCGACATGTACGCGAGTACGCGCGCCCAGGTTGACGTCTCATACCCGCTTACCCACTCCAGCACCCACAGCAACAGGCAAACGCCAAACGTCGCGGCACCAGCGATGATTTGATTCTTAGTGAGCGTAGAAATGAACGTTCCGATGGCCAACAGCGCACCCGCCTGTAGCAGCAAGCCCAGATATCCGATGGCGAGTGGCTTCCAATCCGGATTACCGTATTTGAAAAGAAAGCCAAAGTTCAGGGCAGTAAAAAGCAGCATGCAGGAATAGAGCAACATGGCCGCCAGCCACTTTCCAACGATGATTTCGAGATCGCGAATGGGCGATGTAGTCAGCAGTTCAATGGTCCCGGTACGCTTCTCTTCCGCGAACAGGCGCATCGTGATCATAGGGATAAAGAACAGTCCTATCACGCTGACGTTCGACAGCAACGGGCGGATGATTTGCTCGTTTACGTTCATGGGGATTGATTGCCCGCGCATTTGCATCTCCATGCCCTCGATCACGAAATAGCCCAGCGAATTCCAGAAGAAGAAACCAAAAATCAAACCGAACATAGTCAGCAGAAGGTACGCGACGGGCGAAACGAAGTAGCTGCGCAGTTCTTTTTGGCAAATGATCCAGGCGTTTCTCATTGCGATTGCTGTTCTCCTTTCCCTACAGCTTGTTCTGCTCCCGCGGAAGCTTCATTCCCGGTCAACTGAAGGAAGATTTCTTCCAGGCTCATGGCGGCCGGCCGAAGCTCGTTGAGATCCCAGCCGCATTCCACCACAGCCCGCGCCAGGTCGCCTCGAACGCAGTGTCCTTTTTGACTCTCCACTTCGAAGACGATGCGGCCATTATCATTGCCCTTGCTCAACACGCGGCTGACGCCAGCGACTTGTTGCAGCCTGCGCTGCACGATCCCAGCTTCCAGATCCCCATTCCGGCCGGCAATCTCGACCAGAACGGATTCGGCACCGCGAGCCCGCGCTTGCAGGTTGCGGACCGAGTCGGTCGCTACAAGTTTCCCCTTGTTAATGATGATCACCTGCTCGCAGGTCTGCTCGACTTCGGGAAGGATATGCGTGCTGAGAATGATGGTATGGTCACCGGCAAGACTTTTGATCAAGTCCCGCGTCTCGTTGATCTGCTTGGGATCGAGACCAGCGGTTGGTTCATCGAGAATCAGCACGTCGGGATTGTGAATGATCGCCTGGGCCAGTCCAACCCGTTGCCGATAGCCCTTCGACAGCTTGCCGAGAAGCTTTCTCCTGACGTCGGCAACGGCACAGCGATCGCATGCGTAGTCGACTCGCTTTTGGAGGTCGGTACCCGACAATCCTTTCAGCTTGCCGACAAATTTCAGGTATTCCGCGGTCTCCATCTCTGGGTAAATCGGAGGCGTTTCTGGCAAGTAGCCAATTCGCTTCTTGACCTCAAGCGGCTGTTCGAGGACATCAAAACCCGCCACCGTGGCCGTACCAGCGGAAGGCGGAAGAAAACACGTCAGCATGCGCATCGTCGTCGTTTTCCCGGCACCGTTTGGACCGAGGAACCCTACAATCTGGCCCTTCGCCACATCAAACGAGATCTGATCAACGGCAATGGTGCGCGCGTACTTCTTGGTGAGTGCCTGTACTTGAATCATAAAGTTGTTGGTAACAGCGGATGTGCCCTGTTTTGCCGAGCCGCACCTGAACGGTGCGGGGCTAAAAATATTCTAAGAAGGGTGCGCGCAAAATGTCAATTCGCAATCGGTAGCGGGCTGTTTGAACCAAGACAGCCCCCTACCTCGCGATCGTGGGGCTTGAATTTCAGAGTTCTCAATTAATCGATCAACCTCTTTTCCTATCGATAAATAAACGAACTCAAATCAGTAGTTGTCCCCGGGATGGAACCAGCTTTCGATTGCCTCAGGAGAGTCCTTGGGCCTCGCCGGCTGGCCGTTGACAGACTCTTCGCGCACGATCTGGCAGGTTGCGGTTCCGTGCTTGCAGTCTTCGGCCTCCTGATCCAGGATTTGTTTCGGATCCTCGGGACTCTTCGTCCACTTGCCATTCACGCGGGCAAAGACTTTGCCCTGCGTATAGATGGTTTCGCCACTAGTCGCCTTTCCAGTCCTGGTGTGAGTGGAATAGCTGTGACTTGGTGTTGTGACCACCTTGGTGAGCGCGTCAAACATCGGCTGGCAGGAATCCTGTGCCTCAAGCTTGGAGGACGACTGCAGTGCCGTTAGGACGGTAAGACGGGTGAGGAAACTCAAAATCATCTGACGGTTCATGGCTATCTCTTTTTTCTGTGTTGGTACGGCCTCACATCGGCGGCTGAATGTTGCCGTACTCGAAGCGTGCGGAGTTGTGCGCTTTGCCGATCTCGCCTCCCCAGTCCGCATCCTGCTCCTCGCGCAACGGTATCCCGGTTGACTTCGAGATCCAAATCTGGGAGTCCTCTTTGAAGCCCGTGATTTGACGGTTAAGGGAATAAACCACGGCGGCCTCGCCATTGACTGCCTCACTGCGCAGAAAATGACACGTCGCTTTGCCGTTTTTCTCGTTTTCCCTTTCCTGCTCCAGGATTTCCGCAGTGGTGACGTGGCTGTCCATCCACTTTCCATTCGCGCGGATGTACTTCTTTCCCTGAGTCATGATCGTCTCCGCGGTTCGTGTCTTGCCGCCATTTGCCGCGGTGCTGGTCGTATAGCTATGGCTGGGAGTCGTGATCAATTTCGTAAGCGCGTCAAACACCGGCTGGCAGGAGTCTGCCGCATGAGCCGATGAAAGAAGCCCAGCCATCATGAGCGACAAAAAAAGAGAACGAGTGAAGAAGCGATTGCCAAACATGGGGAACCTCCTCAGTGAACTATTGGTAGCGATGGGCCGCTTGCCAGCATTTAGAATCCGAAAAACTGTTTTGCTCTCGATCTCGTAGTAGGCCGGCAGCCATGCGCCGGCAATCTTCATTTGGCGGCGAAAGTCGCCACAATGCGCTTGACCTGATCCTCGGAATAGTCCGGTTTCACGTTGATTTGCGCGGTACAGTGATATCCGTTCCCGGGCACAGAAGCCTGATAAGTGACCAGCGGTTGGTCTCCCGGCGACCGATGCGATTTCATTACGTAGAAGACAAGCTTCGGAGTGTTCTCGATCATTCTTTCTGCCACCATCTTTTGTGTTTCCGCGCTGAAGACTCTTACCTTGCCATCCGATCTCAGGGTGAAGACAGACTGGCCCCAGTTTTCTGGCACCGAGATCTGGCAGGAATTGGTTCTGTCTTTCACTACTTTCCAGCCAGGTTGAGCTGAAAGACTGACTGGCAGGCACAACAGAGTTAAGCCGAAGGTGACGAGACATTTTCTGAAGAACATTTCTTTCTCCTTCCCAATCGCTTGGAGCATGTTTCTCCGATTTTGCTGGGAGATTCTGTCGGGCTTCTTGGTCTACGGTTCAACCTTGTAGAGCGTGGCCATTCCCGTCACCATGTGCTCATCGACGTGGCAGTGGTACATCCAGATACCGGGGTTGTCGGGAATCATGGCGGCGGTGATCATCTCCGCCGGCGCGAGGGTGACCACATCCGTGCGGTGTCCTTTGGCGAGGACGACGTTCCCGTGCCAGTGGGGCGTGTGGCCCTGAATGATGCCGCCGATGGACATCATGTACCAGCGCACGTGCTCTCCTTTTTTCATCGTCATCATGGGACCGTTGGCGTACATGTAACCATTGATGGTGGAGCGGAAGTTCTGAGAGGTAAAGCCAGTTCCGAAGAACGAGAACACTCCATCGCTGTCCATGGGCTTGCCTTCATACTTGTTCACGCCCTTGGGATCCTTGGTGAAGGTCTGGATGTTGTGGTCGAGGTACCAACTCGCGTTCTCGTCGAAGATCAGGAAAAGACAGATGAACTCACGGTCCACATCCTTGGGGCGGCCGTTGGCGCCGGCTATGCCTCGCGCGCTAATGATGATAGGCCCGATCAGGCCGCTGGCTACGTCGCGCTGCTCGTTCACGTGAGAGTGATGGAGCCACACGACTGAGCTACCGTCGGCGGGCCCGGGACCGGCGCGTTCGGTGACTTCCCAGTTATAGGTGTGAGTCTCGCCGGGAGGAACAATGCTGTTGGCCTTGTCGGAGGCGGAAGAACCGTCCTGATAGACCGTGCCTTCCGAGGCCTTCTCGTAAAACACTCCATGCGGATGCATGCTGTAAGGCCGCGTGGCATGGTTGCGAAAAACGACACGGATGGTATCTCCGACCTCCGCGCGCAGCACAGGCCCGAGAATTCCGAGATGTTCCCACTCCGGAGCGCGAGGCTTGAGTTGGGTGAAGGAGGCATCGGTGTACTCGCGATAAATCGCCTTCCGATACACCTTGCCGATGCTGTGGGGCCCGCTCTGCATGAAGGTGGCGGCATAGCCGTCGAAATTCATGCCCATCATCTTGTTAATGCCGTCGGGACCGTAGTCCCAGTCCACTTCGTCAGCAGCGATGTAATAGGTACGCGTTTTGCCAGAAGACTGCCCGAAGGCAATGAGTGACCAAAGGATGAACACGGCCGCCACTTTGAAACAATGAGTCATTTTCTCTCCTCTTCAACGCTGCGAGACGAACCGCAAATCAAAGTCTTACGCCCGCATGCTCCGCGGCGAACTTACCAACGATCGGCAGCCTAAAAAGTTTTTGCTGATAGGCCTGAACCATCAGGAAGATCCAGATTCCGAAGCCGGCTACCGTGAAAATCAACATCAACGGCAAAGCAATTAGGCCAAAGATTCCGGCCGTCAAAGGGGTCAGGATGGCCGAGAGAACCACCCAGACAATCCAAAAGGCGACCCATGCGACGTTAAAAAAAATCGACTGGAAGGCATGAAAGCGAACGAAGGAATTCGACTTGTACGGATCCAGGACAAGAAACACGATCCCCGTCACGAATCCGACGAGGTAGGTGAGCACTGCCACGACATTCGTATCCATCGCTTTCGATCCAATTTCCCCGGGTGAAGGTAGGGCCCCGACTACAGCCGAACTCCCGACTGCTGGCGCAGAGACATCCGGCCTTAGCTCTGTCGGCGACCCGCAGGACTGGCAGAAGCGAGTGTCGGTGGTTAAAACGGCACCGCAAGACTGGCATGCGCTCATTTCTCCCCTCCTCGGGATTCAACTCGGTCGATGAGTTGTAACGACGGGAATTTGCTTCCGACTCGGAGAATTAGCAAACCAACTGTGGGCAAATTCGGAGTTGACCGCTAATTCTTTGTTTTCTGTAGGTTTACGAACGCTGATTAACTCGTTTTAACCCGGTTTTCGTGCTAAACTCGACGCTCAAAACTCTCGCCTGGCGTATGAAGGCCTCTGGTCCAGATAATTCTGCCGCCCCGGAGATCAGCTACAGTTTTGGACTCTACCTGCTCGACCCGGCCAACGGCACACTGACGCGTGATTCGGTGCGCGTGCGCTTGCAGGACCAGCCTTTCCAGCTATTGCTGTTGCTCGTGGAACGGGCTGGCCAGATTGTTTCGCGGGAAGAGATTCGGAATCGACTTTGGCCGCAAAATACCTTCGTTGAATTCGATAAGAGCCTGGGAGTGGCGGTACTCAAGGTCCGGGAAGCTCTTGGGGATGCAGCGAGCAATCCCAGATTCATCGAAACTATTCCTCGGCGCGGCTACCGGTTCATCGCGCCAGTTAGGGTCGAGACTGCACACGTAGCCGGTTCCCCGACCCCGATTCCTGCGGCACCAACTGTATCGGCATCCAAGCTCAATCTGTACGCGGCAAAGCACTGGCTGATCATCGGCACTCTAGTATTGTTTTTGGTTTGCACGGTGTTCTATGTTGTCCGTCCGCGGCATGGATCTCAGCTTTCCACAGCCCAGGCCGGGACCTCAATTCCGCGAATACACGTGCGTCGTTCGGTAGCGGTGCTCGGTTTCCGCAATTTGCCTGGCCGGCCAGAGGACAACTGGCTCTCCTCCGCCTTCAGTGAAATGTTAAATACAGAACTGGCCGCAGGCGGAGAACTCCGCCTAGTCCCGGGAGAGGATGTGGCGAGGGCCAAGAGTGAACTACCGCTCAGTGGCGAAGATTCACTTAGCAAATCTACCTTGCAACGTTTGCGGACCAACCCGGGCGCCGATGTGGTCATCCTGGGTTCGTACACGATGCTGCCGAATGCCCCTGAGCGGAAGATTCGTCTCGATGTTCGGCTTCAAGACACGGCGGGCGGGGAAACGCTCGCGGAACAATCCGTCTCGGGCAATGAGAGTGACCTTTTCACCTTGGTCTCGGATTTGGGTGGCAAACTGCGGCGAAGTCTCGGTGTGGCTGCACTATCTGAGGGGACCGAAATCGCCACACGCGCAGCGCTTCCGTCGAATGAAAAGGCAGCCCGCCTCTACGCCGAGGGACGAGCCAGGTTGTGGGCATTTGACTTTTTCGGAGCTCGCGATTTACTTACCAAAGCAATTGCTGCTGACGCAGATTTCCCGCTCGCTCACGCCGCTCTATCTGATGTGTGGTGGCACACGGGCTACGACGCCAAAGCTCGTCTAGAAGCTCGACGTGCGCTAGAACTCTCGAATCATCTTTCACAAGAACAGCAGCTTCTGGTGGAAGGACAATACCAGAGGACCGTTGAGGAATGGCCAAAAGCGGTTGAGACGTATCGCTCTCTATTCCGGCTTTTCCCAGATAATCTGGACTATGGCCTGTTATTCGCCTCAGCGCAAATGCATCTCAGCGCCGCGGACTCACTGCAGACGTTAGCAGTCCTGCGCCAGCTCCCACCGCCTCTTGGCGACGACGCGCGAATTGACATGACAGAGGCTTCCGCATGGATCAATAGAGACTTCACCAAAGCTAGTGCCGCAGCGAAGCTAGCAATCGAAAAAGCGACGGCACAAGGATCACCGGTTATTGTCAGTCGAACTTACGGCATCCTCTGTCAGCAAGAGCCCTCCATAGACGCATCCACTGAAGCCATCGATATCTGCCGTAATGCCCTTGAGGCCTCAATTGCCGCGAAAGACCCGAACGGCGAGGCCATGATGCGCACCGATCTCGCTGCCCTCTACTATCAGCGGGGTGACATCACACAATCTGCAGAAATGCTCCAGCAGGCAGTGAAAAAATTTGAGCAGGTTGGCAACCGGGACGGCGTCGCCACCGCGCTCAGCAATTTTGCTGACGCTCGTCTTTCTCAAGGCGATCTGATGGAAGCGAAGAAACTGTTGCAGGAGTCCATTCCAGAGTACCAAGCCGTCGATGACAAGGAGGGCGTAGTCCTTAATCTTGACAGCTTGGGAGACATCTGGAGACAGAATGGCGAGCTCGACAAAGCGGAGGCAGCGTACCAGCAGGCGGAGGTGATTGCGCGGAAAATTGAAGATAAGAATGCAACTGCATATGTGCTAAGCGGAATGGGGGATCTAGCTCTGGATCGGGGTGATCTCACATTGGCGCGGAAGCGATACGAAGAAGCTCTTGCGCTAAGGAATGGAGCCGGGGAGAAGCAGAACGCAGCTGAGAGTCGTGTCTCACTAGCCAAAGTCGCCATTGAAGAAGGTCACGCTTCGGACGCCGAAGCACCGGTGCGAGCATCCATAGAACAGTTTCAAAAGGAGCAACAGGCGGACGACGAACTCACTGCCAGCATTGTACTGATCGATGCGTTACTCATTGAGGGCAAGCCAGGCGAAGCTCAAAAAGAAATGGAAGCAGCTCAGCCGCTTGGAAAGAAGAGCCAGAACCGCTTTCTTCGTTTACAGTTCGAATTGGCTTCGGGCCGAGTCTTCCTAGCATCCGATCACCCGGACAAATCGCGCGCACTATTCCAGCAAGTAGCCGACGATGCACATCGGTATGGATTCGTCGGTCTCGAGTTTGCGGACGAGCTTGCGCTAGCAGAATTTGCGAACAAGACAAGGCACGGCTCGCAGGCCCAAATGGAGTTACGTGCTTTGCAGAAGGCAGCCAGTTCCAAAGGCTTCGGCTTGCTTGCGCGCAAGGCATCCCAAGAAAGCTCAGTTCTACGTAAGCCTATTGGCCCTATGTGATCTCAGCCATTCAGGCCAAAGGCCATTTTTGGGATCCGCGCGTCGGAGTACCGAATCGTCTATCTGACGCCATAGCCGGATACTGGATAGTTTCGGTTTATTCGAACCGACGTTTCTCGCTTGAAAATATGCTCACGCTTTCTCAGTTCATTGCCGACGCTGGGCGAACATCGGCGCTGGTCACAGAATGGTCACAAAACTGGGGCCACTCTGCCAAGTTAAGTTATTGAGTAACCAGGGGGATAAGCCGGTAGTACGCAGCCCTGAAAAGGCGGGCGTCGGCGGTTCAACGGTTCAACTCCGTCCCTGGCCACCATGTTTTCAATCACGTACCCTCTCGCCTTCCCGCACTTGGGTCCGTTTTGGATCCAATTCCGTCCGCTTACTGCACACATTTCTTGATAGTCTGCTGAGCTTTTCGATCGCTCTTTGCTGCGACTCAGGGACGAACTGCTGGTAGATATCCAGCGTGGTGCTTGATCGCGAGTGCCGCATCTGTTCTTGGGCGTCCTTCACATCCGCTCCGGCCATCTTCAGCCAGGTCGCATGCGAAGTGCGGAGGCACCGCCAGGTCACAAAACCCAGTCCCATCTTCCTGGCCGCAGGGGTGATGTGCCGGCTCAGGATGTTGTTGTCCCGCATCGGTGCCCCCTGCTTAGGGACCGGAACACCAGATCCTCGGGGCCGTCCGCCTAGACGACCTTATATCGCCGGATTGCGTTGCCAGCTCGAACCATGACTGTCCTGCCTGCATTCATTAATGCCAATGGTTGCATGGCTGGCATCGCTTTTCGGTGCTCCCCAGTCGCCACGGCAGAACCGCTCGTCGATCGAGCTGGCATTGCGAACTTCCACTTCGCCTTCTTGGTTCACCTGCTCGATCGCGATTACGTCATTCCATGTCAGTGCGGCCAGTTCGCTGACCCGCGGTCCGATGTATACCGACGACGTAGATCATCGACGCTTAGGACTCCGGGATACCTAACCGGGTGGTGGACCCGACGGCTTCCGTTTGGAAGACAATCCCCACAGAATCGCCGGGGGCGGTGCGCACGGATGAACGGATGAACGCTCCTAATAGAAGGGGCAATCCGGGAACCGAAATTGGAGAAGCCTTGCTGGGCGGGATTTTGGAGCCTTTGGGCTCAGTAAATGGGAGCTTGACAGCGTTCCATGTTCAGTGACAGACTTCAGCCCGTTCTTCGCAAGCAAGCGCTACACAGACTGTAAAACCAAGAATGTCACCCTCCAAAGGAGATTCAGTTATGTCGATCCACACAGATCAGTTGCGAACTGGTAGGTCAACAGCCTTTCTGCTCGTAATTCTGACACTGCTAGTAAGCTTTGGATTCTCTGCATCAGCAAGCTCACAAGTGACTGCAGACATTAGGGCAGGAATGCTCTCGAACGCTGAAAACCTCGGCGCAGAAGATTTGTCCAAGCAGATCACCGTGACGGTTTGGCTGAAACACCACAACCAGGCTGCGTTCGACGAGTTGGTCCGGCAGATGTATGACAAGAATTCCTCGAACTATCATCGTTTTCTCACCCTCGAGCAATACCACGCGAACTTTGCGCCGACAGTCCAGGAAGCAGCCGTGGTCCGCGACTTCCTTACAGCCCGTAATTTGACTATCTCGTCCGCTGACAAAAATAATCACTACATATCTGCACAAGGCCGTGTCGCGGACGTGCAGGATGCCTTCAAGGTGCAGATCAACCGCTTCAAAATCAATGGAGAAATCCATCGGGCGAACCTGACGGAGCCTGCGATCGAAGGGCCCGCCAGCACGGTAGTGTCTGCAGTGCAGGGATTAAACGACCTTCGCTACCAATCTTATGCGCGGCGCCCCATCAATCCTGATACGGGTGGTCCCGCTAGAGGCATTCCGTTCAAGTCTGCGGGCGCGAATGGGCTGTTTTTCACGGCGGACTGTTTCGGTGGCCCTGCGACCGAGACTTTCACCACCCCAGGCGGTGGTCCATCAGCCGTGTACACAGGCAATACCTACGGTTCAGGCATTGCTTCCGTTCCAGCCGGCGCTCCTCAGTGCGGCTATGATTCTGCCGACATGCAAGCCATTTACGGGCTGCCCACGGTCTATGCGAACGGCTTTGCCGGTACAGGCCAGACCATCGTGATTGTCGATGCGTTTGGATCGAACACGATTTTGAGCGACGCCAACACGTTTTCCCGACTCAATAAGCTGCCCGCGCTCAAGACTGGGTCCGGGGGCAATTTCCAGATCGTCAAGCCCAACGGTACTGCAACATGCACAGCTACTAACGGTTGCATCGCAGGAAACTGGCAATTCGAAACTACACTCGATGTTGAATCGGCGCACAGCATCGCCCCGGCCGCCAATATTCTCCTGGTGCTGACGGAAGACAATTCGTTTACCAATCTCGACATCGGAAATCTTTTTGCGATCGACAATTTCGCGGGCAACGTAATCTCCAACAGTTTTGGACTTCCAGAGATTGCGCTGGTCGACCTTGCGCCGTCGGTTCTCATAGTTGAAAACAACCTGGCAGAGACCGCTGCCGCTCTTGGTATTTCGCAGCAGGTTTCTACCGGTGACGCGGGCGATAACCTCGCATTGGATATCGCGGCTTTTGGCATTAACGCCACGTCTCCAGGATTCGCCGCCAGCTCACCGTTCACAACCGCAGTTGGTGGTACGAGCACATTCCTGAATGCCGACCACGCGGTCAAATTCCAGACCGGCTGGGGCCTCAACTTCACACGAATCGCCGACCCCAAACCGAATCCTCCGGTCGTCCCGCCTCTCGGTTTTGGCTTCAATGGCGGAGCAGGAGGAGGGCCTAGCACCGTCTTTCGCAAACCAGCGTTCCAGAAGGCGTTACCGGGTGATTTTCGCCAGACTCCAGACATTTCCATGGTTGCGGATCCACAGACCGGGTTGGAGCTCATCGTGACGCCGGACAGCGTGCCAGGTCATCAGAAATTCGTCGAGGTATTTGGAGGCACGAGTCTCTCTACCCCGATGTTCTCAGCCATGTGGGCGCTCGCCAGCCAGGCGGCCGGGGGCGGGCCGCTGGGACAGGCAGCAGCTTTGCTCTACAACCTCCCTCGGAGTGCCATCACCGACGTGCGCCAGATCAGTTCCCCAAATAATGTGAAGGGCGTTATCTCGATTCCGAATACGCCACCGAAACCCCCCACGATCATTCACGAAAGTGCCAAGGCTCTGGCGGCGCCATCCGCATGCGCGGCCCCGCCGTGTTCACTGGAAGGTACGACGAACTTTGTCAGCGCGCTCTTCCAAAGTTCCTCTTCGACTCGCTGGGATGTTTTTGTCTTTGGGACAGACTCGTCACTCACCACAGGTCCGGGGTGGGACAATGTTACGGGATTGGGCACGCCGAATGGGCTGACGTTCATCAATGCAGTCGTTTCTGCGGCGTCAGCAGCTGGGGGTGCTGCCGCTACTCACTAAGGTCGGCTGTATCGTTTTAACGAACTAGGGTCGCTCGGAAGGGCGGCCCTGTTTCCTAACTACCCAGTACACTCTCGTCCGCAGAGCGGGTGTAGTTCTTGAACCGCAAGACCACTCCGCGAGTCCGCTCCGCCTTGTCGATACGTCCCGTCGGCCATCTCAGCAGCCAAGGCTGTCATGCTCAGTTACCAGGCGCTCAAAACCCCTGCCCAGGGTCTTCCGACGGTGGCGGCCCTGTCCGACAGCACGGACAGCAAGGTCAAGTCTTGGCGATCACCTCTCATGTGCCTGCGGATTAGGGTCGGCTTAGTCGCTGCAAAATACCGCCAAACCACGCTACATGTGCCGTCTGTGGCTGAGGCACTGCCTATGACGACGGGCGAAATTTAAACCGCGAGACCTGATCTCGCAGCTCCACAGCTCGACAATGCCACGAGCGGTCGTCGGATGGCTTCTGGTTCTTGCCTCATCCTCACGATTGCTTGCCCGGCGGCAATACTCTATATCTATAACGTTGGCGCGCACGTCCTCCCGCAGTTCATCGGTACTCACGGCAGCGCCAGTATCCTCCTAT
>Ga0209330_1000444_pt1 | contig 17515 bp, 17 predicted proteins | sample JacPinW_OM2H0_O3_FD_187969 | JGI IMG/M metagenome (GOLD analysis project Ga0209330, IMG submission 187969) | Forest soil microbial communities from Algoma, Ontario, Canada - Jack Pine, Ontario site 1_JW_OM2H0_O3 (SPAdes) (version 2) | ecosystem: Environmental > Terrestrial > Soil > Boreal...
CGTCGGCGGGCGAAGGCTTGAGTATCACTTGAAGTTGCGTGTGTTTGTAAAGGCGATTCGGATTCTCGCCGTAGCGCCCGTCCGCTGGGCGGCGGCTCGGCTGCGCGTACACCACCCGGTACGGCTCGGGTCCGAGAACCCGCAGAAAAGTTTCAGGGTGCATGGTCCCTGCACCGACTTCGATGTCGTAGGGCTGCTGCAGAATGCAATCCCGGTGCGTCCAATATTCTTCAAGTCTTAGTAGAAGTTCCTGAAACGTCAGCCCCTTTTGCCCGACCTTAGTTTTTTTGTTTTTCATAATGCTAGCTTGGGCATTCACGCTGGCGCCCCCAGGAGCTCCCGCGCTTTAAGTTTGCGGTCGATCTGGCGTTCGATCACGTCGAGCATAACATCTGTCAATTCACGCGCAGCAGTCGGCGAAATATTTTCTTCATTCAATAGGTCAAGCCGCACGCCGAGCATCTGCCGCGCGGCAGCCAACGCCGCCACCGAGATGATTCGCAGCCCAGGCTTGCGGCACTTGCCGCACGCAAGCGCGGAAGCGCTGCGCGAAAAATACGCCGGTTCCACAGCCCCAAGTGGCTTGCCGCACCGCGCGCAAATATCCAGCGGCGGGAGCCACCCGCCGAGCTTCACTGTCCACAGCGCGAAATATGCAAGTGGAACTTCCGATTTACCGGTTCGCTTCACAGCTTGTGCTGTAAGCAGCAGCAAGCGAAAATTTGCATCCGAAGCCTCGCGGTCCGGAAGCACCGCTTCGGTAACCTCGCTCAAAATTGCGAGTGCAACACCCGAAGCATAATCGCGGAAAGCGTTCAGAAACGATTCGATCAGTTCGCACTGGTTGATGCGAACCAGCTCGCGCGTCTCCTTTTCGAAAAACCATATCCGCACGTGCGAGAGACGCTCCAGAGTCGACCCGAACCGGCTCTTCGTCCGGCGCGCCCCGGAAGCGACCCCGCGCACCCGCCCTATCGTTCGCGATAGAAAACTAACCAAGCGGTCCGCTTCCCCGAGTGGATAGCTCTGTAAAACAATTGCTTCAGATTCGTGAAGTGGCATTTGTGTCGACACGCCGACAGTTAAAGGTACTTCTTCAATGCCCAAACGCAACGTCCGCACGTGCGTTTATCGCGTACATCCGAAACAAAAATTATTATCACAGCATTGGACCACGCGCAATTATAAACGACCTCGCTAAGCGACTTATCACTTGAAAATCGTACAACCTCAGCTAGAGTGCTTTGAAGTGATCAGGCAACGAAAGACGCGGCAAATGGACGTAGTTGGAGTGGGGATCAATGCCACAGACACGATTATTCGCCTGCCGCGCTTCCCTTCTTCCGATTCAAAAGTAGAGCTGCTCTCGGCTGAGGTTAAACCGGGGGGCCAAGTAGCGAGCGCGTTGGTCGCCTGCCAACGTTGGGGTTTGCGGACTCGCTACGTAGGAAAGATCGGAGACGACGCCGCAGGCAAATTCCAAGTAAGCGAAATGGCTCGTGAACACGTCGAGGCGCATTGGCTCAAGATCGCGGACTCCGCCAGCCAATCCTCCTTTATTCTCGTCGACGACCGTACAGGCGAACGCACCGTCCTATGGAAAAAGGATCCGCGAATCGCAATCGTTCCCTCAGATTTGCGTCGCCACTGGCTGAAAGGCTGCCGCGCCCTTCTGGTCGACGGCCACGACACGGACGCCTCGACACTCGCCGCGCGATGGGCACGTCAGGAAAACACTCCTGTAATCGCCGACCTGGATAATTTATATCGGGGAGTTAAAGGACTACTTAAATACGTCGATTTTCCGGTCACTTCGGAGGACTTCCCTTGCCGACTGACGGATGAACGCGATTTATTGAAGTCGCTACCGCAAATCCATTCGCAGTTCAAGTGCCGCTTGATTTCTGCCACGCTCGGAAAGTTCGGCGCTATTGCTTGGGACGGCGAGAGATTTTTTCTGTCTCCTGCTTTTAAGGTCCGCGCAGTCGATACAACCGGCGCAGGAGATATTTTCCACGCTGGCTTCATCTACGGACTGCTTCAGGGATGGCCAATTGAAGTGACACTTGAATTCAGCAATGCTGCCGCAGCTCTGAACTGTACGGCCCTGGGCGCACGCGGGAGGATAGAGACGCTCGCAGAAATTGACAAATTACGTCGCACTGGCGCGCGATCCAAACATCTATACACGCGTAAACACTTACTTGAAGCTTCAAAGGCGGCGGTTCGCAGATTTACGCGGGAGTCGCTAGGTTCCGTCAAGAAGAACAGATGATCCCGCTTAAGGACATGACGCCGCGGCGTTCGGTGCCAGTGATGACGCTGCTGCTTATCGCCGTCAACGTAATCGTTTTCCTTCATCAAATCTCGCTGCCACCGGCGCAAGCAGAAGCCTTCGTCCGGCTCTATGGACTCGTGCCTGCGAAGTTGAACCTTGCTCTCGCGGGCCGGCGTTACACTTTCGTAGACGCGCTGATTCCTCTTTTCACCTGCATGTTTCTTCACGGAGGCTGGCTGCACATTATCGGCAACATGTGGTTCTTGTGGATTTTCGGCGCTAAAGTCGAAGAGCGCATGGGCGCGTTCGTCTTTTTGATTTTTTATCTTGTGTGCGGCATCGCATCTGGCGCGACGCAGCTGGTGTTTTCGTGGGGTTCCAACCTCCCCTCCATTGGTGCGAGCGGCGCGATTTCCGCTGTGCTCGGCGCTTACGTAGTCTTTTTCCCGTCCTCTCGAATTTTGACGCTGATTCCCCTGTTCATTATCTGGTTCACCTGGCAGATTCCTGCAATCGTGTTCATCGGCCTCTGGTTTGTAGTCCAATTCGTAAGCGGCGTCGGCTCATTGAGCGATCCGCGAACCGCAAAAATCGGCGGCGTCGCATGGTGGGCGCACGTTGGCGGGTTCGTAATGGGTATGCTGTTAGCCCGACTGATGAAGTCGCTCGACCGCCGCACAGTTTACGAATAGCGCGTCGTCTCGCCGACAGTTAAAGCGATAATTGAGAGACCGGCGTGAACTTTCGAACCGAGCTTGGTGCTTGGAATTTCGTAAGTAGGTCGAATCCCGCGGCCATTAGAAAGCTAAAGCGACACTTGAAACGTCGAAGCTTATTTCCGCCGTCGACACGCCGACAAATGAAGCGTCGCACGAACACGTCGCGATTTCTAACGAACTCTCAAGGTAATACTTGAACCGAGATTCCTGACGGCTGGCTTTTGCTTCTGTACACTTTTTCCGTCGCCTTCTTGAAGTCTTCAGGTTTGGCGTCTGGGATGTTCTCAAATACTTGCGGATTCCTATCAGTCAGCGGAAACCAGGAACTCTGCACTTGCACCATGATCCGGTGCCCCCGGCGAAAAGTGTGATTGATATCCGGCATGTTGAAGCTCACCTCTTCCACTTTGCCGGGCGTGAATGCCTCCGGGTGCTCGAAGCTCTTGCGGAATTTTCCGCGCATCGGCTCGCCACGAATTAACTGCTGAAATCCCGCCATTTTTATTGAGGGGGGCGGGACATCATTGGGAGGCGTCGTGCTCGCTGGCGCGTCATCAGGATAGTCGGGCGGATAGACGTCAATCAGTTTCACCACCCAATCAGAATCGGTCCCCGTGGTTGAAACGAAAAGCTTCGGAGATACCGGTCCCGCGATGGTGACGTCTTGTTCGAGCGGCTCGGTCTGATAAACCAGCACATCGGATCTGCTGGCAGCAAACCTTTGGTCTGCAACCATATATTCCTGGGGAACCGATGTGGCGGGATAGCCAACAAACGGCACAGGCTTCTCGGGGTCGCTCACATACTCGTCCGCGGCGCCTAAATCCGCGCTCGGCGGATCGAATGCCAGTCCTCCATTTTCACGAAGGTAAAGCGTCTTCGCCTCCGTATTCTTCGGCGGCCAGTTTGGGTATTCGCGCCAAGTGTTGGTTCCTGTCTCAAAAACATAAGCCACCGGCAATTTTGCGTCGGTTCCATCCTTCAAGTACTGCTCGAAGAATGGAAAGAGAATTTTGCTGCGGAAAAATTGCCCGGTGTTGGAAGCGAAGCTCACGCTACCGAGATGATTTCCGTCGTATCGCGCCCAGCCTCCATGTACCCATGGCCCCACCACGATTCCGTTGAAAATCTCCGGGTTGTTGTGCCCGATAGCAGCGAAAGTAGAAAACGGCCCTTGTAGATCTTCGGCATCAAACCAGCCACCTACCGTCAACACCGCACAATGAATGTTCTTCATATGCGGCGCGAGGTTTCGCGCCTTCCAGTAATCGTCGTAGGTATCGTGAGCCACCTGATCGTCCCAGAGCCAATTCGGGTCCGTAAAATAAAGCGCCTTTGCATCGGACACTGGACCCATCTTCAAGTAAAAGTCGTAGCCGTCTTGAGTGCCGTAATCGAATCGTTGTCCATTTTTCGGTGGGAACGTTGGTACCTGCTGTGGCCTGAAGAAAGTATAAAAGCCGAAGTTGGCGGATAGCATGAAGGCGCCACCGTGATATGCGTCGTCGCCCATGAACAGATTTGTCATCGGCGCTTCGGGTGAGGCCGCTTTAATGGCCGGATGCGAATCGATGATGCTTGCCGAAGTATAAAAGCCGGGATAGGAAATCCCCCAAATGCCGACTTTGCCGTTATTGTTCGGCACATTTTTCAGCAGCCAGTCCACCGTGTCATACATATCGCTGCTATCGTCTACGTCGTCTTTCGATTTCTTGTTGTCGATGTGCGGATGCATTTCTACGAAAACACCTTCGGACATGTACCGGCCGCGGACGTCTTGGTAAACGAAAATGTATCCGGAGCGTTGAAACTCGTCGGATGGCCCCAGCGATTTTTTGTATTGGTCAACGCCGTAGGGCGCCACGCTGTAGGGCGTTCGATCCACCATAAATGGATACGCGCGCGAGGAATCTTTCGGGACGTAAACGGAAGTAAATAGCAGCTTGCCATCGCGCATCGGAATGCGGTACTCGTACTTCGTGTAATGCTCTTTTACGTTGAATTCCGGTGGAGCGTCCGCGTGACCGCGCGACCAAATCGACGGCACGGCAACGAGAGCCACAACTAAAAGCAGATAAGACGCGCGTCGTGACATTTACATTCGCTCCTGATCCCTATAGTTGAACACGCCGAAACTACATTTCGGGACATCCCGCGTCAAGTGCTTTCGGAGCTTTCCAATGGTCGGATCGCCGACAACTCTAGCAAAGGATGACAGATCAGCTGATCGCCGAATCTAAGGAACCACTTCCACTTTGGAGATTGGTGCGCCATTCCTATTAAAATTGATTAGAATGCGAGGATGAAATCCTATGGGTCAGGAGCCGTCATGAACTCTAATCAGAGATTGAGTGTATCGGTTCTTCTCGCCATTCTGTCTTTCTCATTCCTTTCGGTGATCTCCGGCGCTCAAAATTTGGTCCAGGGCGAACTGCAATTTGTAGGTTCCACTAAAGCAGAGAAGACCGCAGGAGTCTGGATCGACCGCCAGTACGTGGGCTACGTCTCAGAGTTAAAAGACCAAAAGAAAGTAATGCTGCTGCCGGGACAGCATGAAATCTCCGTGCGCCAGACGGGTTATCTTGACATGACGCAATCCTATGTAGTTGAGCCCGGGAAAGCGCTCATCATCACAGTGAAATTGGACAAGGATCCCAAGGCGCAATTTTCGACCGTCACTTCAGAAGTGAAGCTCAAGGTCACTCCGGAGCGCGCTGCCGTGTTCGTGGACGGCAATTTCGCCGGATACGTGCAACAGTTCAGCGGTATGGGACGAGGTATGCTCGTAAGTCCCGGAGCGCACCACATAAAAATAGCTTTGGCCGGTTACCAGGAGTTCGACACGGACGTGAACCTTTTGCCCAAACAGAAAGTTACAATTAAGACTGACTTGGCGCCTGGGAGCATCACTCAAGCACCCCCGGCAATAAAACAGAATTAATTTGCGGCTTTTTAATAGGAGCGCCTTCTTCTCTCTGTCGTTCGAGGCCCGTCCGCTTTGAAGTGAAGGTTGAGGCTCAAATTATCTCGAATCGAGAGCCCCGGGAAAGGGCGGAAGCTACTTCAAGTAAGGGTTGAAGCACGTTATCGCACGGAGGCTTTCGCTACAGAATCGGCCAGCCAGTCGCCAATCTCGCGTGTACCTAGCGAGCCGCCGAGTTCCGCTGGAGTCTTACCTTCGCGCAGCGCCTCTCGAACAGCCGTTTCAATCGCATTCGCTTCCGCCTTCCAGCCTAGGTACTCGAACATCATCGCCACAGTTAGGACCGCTCCCATCGGGTTCGCGATGTTCTTCCCTGCGATTGTCGGCGCCGATCCGTGGACTGGCTCAAAGAGCGAAACCTGTCCAGGATGGATGTTTCCTGATGGAGAAAGTCCCAAGCCTCCGGCAATTTGTCCGCCAAGGTCGCTGGCGATGTCCCCAAAAAGATTGCTCGTCACGATCACGTCAAACTGCGAGGGGTCGCGGACCATTTGCATCAAGAGATTGTCGATGTATTGGTGGCTGGCTTCAATCTCCGGGAATTCGAGCCGCACTTGCTTGAATACGCGTTGCCAAAGATCGTGTCCGAAGGTCAGCGCGTTTGATTTATCGCTCATGCACACCCGTTTAAGTTTGCGGGCCTTCGCATACTCAAAGGCATAGCGGATGATGCGCTCCACGCCCTTGCGCGTATTCAAATCTTCCTGTACCGCAATTTCGTCGGCAGTTCCTTTTTTGAAAATTCCGCCCATTCCAACGTAAAGGCCTTCGGTGTTCTCTCGAAAAACCATGAAGTTGATGTCTTTTTCGGTGCGATCTTTCAACGGGGTGAAACGCTTGTCGAATAGCACGCAGGGCCGCGCGTTGACGTAAAGATCCAGCTTGAACCGTAACCCGAGAAGGATGTCCGCGGCGTGTACATTGCTCGGCACTCGTGGATCTCCCATCGCCCCGAGCAGAATAGCGTCAAAGTCGCGATGGAACATTTCGACTGCGTCAGACGGTAAAGTCACGCCATCGCGCAGATAGCGATCGGCGCCCCAATCGAACTCCGTGATGGCAACCTCGCGCCCCCCGGCGGCCGCTGCAAGCTTCAAAACTTTAACCGCTGCCGGTATAACCTCCTTCCCGATTCCATCGCCGGGAATTATAGCGATCCTTTTCTTGGCGGAGCCGGAGGAGATTGTTTGAGTCATACGTTCGCGGAACCTAGCACGCGATTTCGGGGATGTCAACGCAGGCGGGGATATTGTAAGAAAACCGCATACTCGGACCCACTCAAATTAACAGGGTCCGAGTGTGCGGAAATCTCGCCCAACTAAAACACAGTTCAATCCAATGGAAGTTCGTACTAATCGGGCCAGCGATCGTCATGGTTCCAGTTTGGCTCGGTGTGCCACTTATGGTCCCTTCCGTCCCACCACTGGTGATAAGCGGTCCAACAATGCTCGCGCTCCGATCGAAGCTCATGCCAACGGTCTCGCGCTTCGGGGCTCTTCGCACCGTGCTTTGCGATCGCCTCGTTCAACTTGGCTTCCGCCTTTTCAATCCGCACCCGGCACTTGTCTCTTTCATCGGCATGAGCGAGGGGCGCAACCACAAAAAACAGGAAAGCACTCATCGTTACGAGCGAAGCAAGAGTGCGAAGCAAACTTCGACGGTCCCAGCTCGTGTTCGTTTTCAAGAATTCCTCCTGTAGGGTCTCGCGTTAGGCGAGAACACTGACGGGTCTTAACCCGGCCCCCAAATCCTACCCCTCCAATCCTCTTGGTGAAATACTGCGATTCCTGTAGGTTCTCTACTCGTAAACCCATCGATGAGTTACCTCAGAACGCCGCCCGCCAGAGCCCAATATAAATCTGCTGCTTCGCAAAACTCAGGATTTCCTCTTCCTCGATCTGTTCGCGTTGCCTTTTTTGCCGTAGCGCAGAACCAGGATTACAACAGCCGCGATGGCTACAATTCCGGCAACTATTAACACGACCGGGTGCCCGTGGTGTGCGATGAACGAAATGATTTGATGGCCGTAACGAGCGGCCAACAAGGCCAAGATGCTGTACCTTACAATTCTGGCCAAGCTGAGCGCTGCGAGGAATTTTTTCAGAGGGTATTTGGTCGCGCCAGCGGCCAGAACAAACGGCACCAGCGGCATCGGCGGCGGCAAAAGTGCAGGGATTGCGATTGCCCCAAATCCCCAGCGCTCAAAGTGTTTCGTAACAATGTCCATGTTTTTACGCGACAGCCTCCGCTCCAGCGTCTCCTTGCCTCCTTTGCGCGCCAGCCGGTAGGTAAGGTAATTTCCGATCACCGAACCCACAGTCGCCATCAACGCGTAATAAATCCACCAATCGGGCTGTTTCGCAGCCAGCACAATCGTAAGTACGTCCATGCTGCCTGGAAGCGGAATCACCGAGGCGTCCAGGATCCCCAGCGGAATTAAGCCGAATGCACCTAGGTGATAAATCCAGCGGGAGACGTCTCGCGCGGCCTGTATCGTCGAGATCAGAATTGCGGAGTGAGTTTCCATTTCACTTGGCGGTTTGTAATATTCGCACGCGGCACGCGCAAACCTATAGATATTTCTGTTTTGGGAGGCGAGCCATTAGCAAACTCATCCCCCCAAAGTACTATTGCGGGATTCGAACCGCAGGTTTAGGTTGGTACCGTCAAATCTATTGTCCTCGAAGGAGGCTGAGTGCCGCAGCGACTTGGGAGGCATCGGCGCAGCAAACGTCTGGACCTTGCCATACCGGTTCGAGTTTACGGACGCACGGTGGATAATCGCCCCTTCCGCCACACGACTGAAACGCACGCGGTGAGCGTCCACGGGGGCGTTCTTCCGTTGAAAGCGAAGGTAAAAGCTGGACAAACTCTCCTGCTCGTACATGCGGTCACGGAAGAAGCACGCGAGTGCCGCGTGGTCTACGTTAAGTCAAATCTTTGGAGCAGGAAAGTTGCCGTCGAATTTACGAATAGTTCGGGCGATTTTTGGCACGTTTACGGCGCGGTCGTGGGAGTGAAACGGCGCTAAGAAGCAGACGTGCAAACACTTGGACTTAGAACTTGAAAGTTGTGTTGCGACCCTAGTCCGCGATCGGGTCGCGCCGGCAGACGACCTAAGATTGTGCCCAGCCCCGCAGTGTGGCAGGTAATCCGGGGTATTCGCGACCGTCCTGTAGATATTCAACATACAGGGATATGCGTATTGCTAATCGATGGAGACATATTTTATAGGATATTCTTGCCCGTCCCTTCACGAAGGAATTTCCGAGGAAACGAGACCATAAAACAGTAACATTCAATCGCGATATTGAAATCCAGCCCCGGATTCAGTTAGCTAGGTCTCTATACCGAATGTGGTCCGCAACCAACCGCGCAGCCCACTAGCTCCAAGGACGAAACTACAAAGTCCTTACTCCAACAACCTTTCGACCTCAAATCAACCTTGGTTTAAAATCAGAAAAGGAGGAGTCAATGCCACACGTTGCTGTTGGTAAGGAAAATTCGGCCAATATCGAACTGTATTACGAGGATCACGGCAAAGGTCAACCGGTCATCCTGATTCACGGTTATCCTCTGAACGGCGCTTCATGGGAGAAGCAGGTTCCGGTTCTCTTGAACGCAGGGCACCGCGTCATAACCTACGACCGCAGAGGGTTCGGCAAGTCCAGCCAGCCGACCACAGGCTACAACTACGACACCTTTGCCGAGGATCTGCACAAGGTCATAACACACCTCGGATTACGTGACTTCTCCTTGGTTGGTTTTTCCATGGGTGGCGGCGAAGTGGCGCGCTATATTGGGAAATACGGATCCAGGGGCGTGAGCAAGGCCGTCATTCTGTCCGGTGTTCCTCCCTTCCTTCTGAAGACGCCTGACAATCCTGAGGGAGTCGACGGAAGCGTCTTCGATGGTATCGAGAAAGCCGTCACCGCGGACCGTTATGCATTCTTTACCGAGTTCTTCAAAAATTTCTACAATACGGACGTCCTGCTCAACAAGCGAGTAAGTGAACAGGCTGTGCAGGCGAGTTGGAACGTGGCGGCATTCTCCTCAGCCACCGCCAGCCTCGCGTGTGTGCCGACTTGGCATGAAGATTTCCGTAAGGACTTGGCCAAAATTGACGTGCCAACTCTAGTGATGCACGGAGACGCAGACAGAATTCTGCCAATCACTGCTGCAGGGGCGCGAACGGGCAAGCTGATCAAGGGAGCACGGACGGTGGTGGTGAAAGACGGGCCGCACTGTATAACGTGGACGCACGCGGACGAAGTGAACGCTGAGTTGGTGAATTTTCTTGGGAAGGCTTCAGCGCAGCAAGCCGACTGAGCGACGTTGTCGGTCTCGTATTGAACGCCGTTTTCAGTCGGAAATACGAAGGGCCTCGCATCGTTTCCGACGTCGAGGCCCTTTTGTGTACCTCTAGAGTTCAGACTTACGACGTTGACGGGGATGCTGTCGACGTTACCTGCATTTTCGGTGCGGGTTGCGGTGCCGGCGGATTCGTAGCCGGAGCCGGTCCGTTCGGATTGTTCCTCGGAGCGACCGTATTGGTATTCGAATTCGGCGCGCCGTTCCAGGTGTCCCGATTCGGCTTCAACGAGAATCGCACACCGCGCTTCGCGTTTTCGTTAACCGTACGCTGCAAATCCACCTGCCCCATATCGACGCTATTTTCTCCTGAATAGCTTACGTTGAAGTGCAGTTTGCCGTCCGCTAGCCAGTAGTCGCTCGCCGCATATGTTGTCCCGTCATTAAGGTAGATCAGGACGGTTGGCGTAGTTGCAGCCACGTTTCCAGTCACAGGGTTAGGATTATCCGATCCCTGAACCGGATAGGGCAGATCGCTTTGGGCCAGCTGGTCGGCGCTAGCACCATAATTACCATAATTATTGTTGTCCGCGCTGTACCCGGAATCATTGTTACCGTATCCGGAGTTATTGTCGTACGTCATGTTTGAACTGTACGACCCCGAGTCATCGTACCCGCCGTAACCATAACCTCCCCAATACGGGTATGGATAGTACGGGTAGCCCCATCCCCACCATGGGTTCCAACCCCAACCCCAGCCGAAGCCGAAGCATCCCCAGCATCCGCCGAAACCAAAACCGAATCCAGGAAAGAAGCCGAACCCGAAGCGGTCACGAAAACCAAAGCCTCTAAAACCGAACCCACCGCGGAACCCATTTCCAAATCCACCACGGAAGCCATTTCCGAATCCCCCTCGGAAGCCGTTTCCAAATCCTCGGCTATTTCCGAATGACGATCCAAAAGCTCCCCGGCCACCAAACGACGAACCGACGTGTGCGTTGAGCCCGCTCAGTCTGGCACCTGAAACCACAGACGAGTTCACACCGAATCGACTCGATGACCCAAACGATGACCTGCCGGAAGCTGTCATGCTCGTGGAACGCATACTTGAAGACGAAGACATCGTCGAGCTACGGCCACCTCCGACTGCGGGTCGAGCGCCTCCTGCAGGCGACCCTCCTGAATTTCGAGCGAATGTCGATGAAGGTGCGGCCGCGCGATTACCAGCGTTATTTCCGGTCCCACGGTTGCCCATGGTTCCGGCGTTTCCGGAGTTGCGTGCCGACATGCTGGAGCCCGAACGGCCCGGCGCTGCGCCGAAGCGTGAGCCCGCATTCGGTGCACCCGCAGATCTACCACCGTTCATGCCGAATGATCGCTGGCCCTGGCTGAAGCCTCGATTCCCATTAGCACCCGGCCTCGAAAACGAACGCGGCGCTGCACCGCCTGGGCGCCCCATAGAACGCCCTCCGCCATTGAAACTAGGCCGACCCCCACCTCCACCGCCGTGAAAACCACCTCCACCGCCGCCACCATGAAAGCCGCCACCTCCGCCGCCACCGTGTCCGCCGCCATGTTGAGCGAATGCGGGTGCCGGAGCGCAAGCGATTGCCAGTGCGGCGCTTAGCGCGAAGACCAGCTTCAACAAATTGGATTTCTTCATTTTGATCCCCCTACTAGCCTCAGTCCTCAGGCGCGTCGTCTGATCCACATTCATACCACATTTGATTCGCGCAGAGTATGCCAGGTTGCAGTTAGTTAAGTCTTGCATTTGCCGCACCGTCAAGCTCACTAAGGTCCTCACCACTGATCGAACACCAGCCCCTCAATAAAGTTTCGATGTTTTTTCCAACTTTCTTCCGCGCTTCGCTCTCCCGTTGCCCTTCACAGTATACATCCGGAGGCGCACAGCATGTTGTGCCCTCTGAAACAGCGCCGATAATTCTAACCGCAAGGCCACCCGTCCCATCATCACTTCTAAATTGGCCGCCGAAACTCACGCCGTCCCCCTCTCCGCCAAGTACACTCCGAGCAGCACCAAAGCTGTTCCCAGAAGCAAATTGCGCGTCGGATGGTCATTCAGAAACGCAACCGAAAGCAGTATAACCACTACCGGCTGTAGATAACTGATTACCGCGACACGCGAAGCTGTCATATATCGCAGCACCCAGTAGAAAAGCGTGTAAGCCGCCACAGAACTCGCTGCCGCCATGTAAATCATTCCCAGCCATCCGCCCCATCCCACTCCGCTCCAATCGAGGTGCATACCTTGCCGAGCGCTTAACGGCAGAAGGATAATGGCTGCCGCCACACAATTAAACGTGTTCATGGCTATCGCGTCATATTGGTCCGCGATTCTTTTGCCCAGCACGGCATAGATCGCGAAGCCCGCCGTCCCGCAGAGAGTAATCACGTCGCCTCGCAGAAAAGGCGACTGCGCCGGCGAACCGTTCTCTGCTTCCAGCAGCAAAACCCCCGCGAACGCTACCGCCATTCCCAAAATTTTCGCCGGAGTTATGGCTTCCAGCTTCATGATTCGTGCCAATATCAGAATCATGATCGGGCCAACCGCGATGATCACCGCGGAGTGACTGGAAGTCGTGTAATTCAGCCCGACGGTAAAGAGTCCTTGGTTAACCACCACTCCCACCAACCCAAGGTAAGCAAATGGCCAAAAATCTCGCAGTCGAAGCTTAGCGCGTTGCCTCTGCGAAAAATAAATCGGCAACATGATGATCGCCGCCAGCTCGATTCGAAAGCATGCCAGCGAAATTGGGTCCATGTGGCGGAGAGCGATTTTTCCGGCTATATAATTGAAGGACCAGAGACAAAGCGTCAAGCCGAGCGTAAGCGCGAGCACCACTGAGCTCGGCCGTTTGGAAGCGGAATTAGACACAGCAGTGGAACCCGACGCAGTTCGTTTCAGTAGAAGATGAATTCAAATTCTACTCGAGAACTTCCAGGCGCCGCGTAAGCGAATCGATGCGATCCAGGCGCGGCCTGTAGCCGATGCCGGCCGCTGTCGGAACGCGAATCGTTCCTTGCCGCGTCACCTCAACTTCCGGCTCGATGATATCTTCGTCCCAATACCGCCGGCTCGCCGACACGTCACCTGGCAACGTAAAATTCGCCAGAGTTGACATGGCGATGTTGTGCGCGCGTCCAATCCCCGACTCAAGCATGCCCCCGCACCAAACCGGAATCGACTTCGCCTGGCAAAGATCGTGGATGCGCCGCGCCGCTGTGTGCCCGCCCACGCGCCCAAGTTTAAGATTAATAATTCGACATGCGCCGATCTCGATAGCCGCGCGCGCATGCTCGATATCTTCGATGCATTCATCCAGACAAAGAGGCGTGTCGAGCTGGCGTTGAAGTTGCGCGTGCGAGTAAATGTCATTCCATCCGAGCGGCTGTTCGATCATGATCAGATAGAAAGCATCTAGTTGCTTAAGAAGCGGCGCGTTTTCCAAACGATACGCGGAGTTCGCATCCACCATCAGGCGAATCCGCGGAAAACGCTCGCGAAGCGCGCGCGCAGGTTCCACATCCATTCCCGGCTTGATCTTAATCTTGATGCGCTGATAGCCCGCCGCCAGCTCCTTCTCAACTTTGGCGATTAGCCCTTCGATTGTGGGCTGGATGCCGACGGAAACGCCGCAGGGAATCTCCTCGCGAACGCCCCCAAGAAGTTTGGCGAGCGGAAGGTTTTTCTGTTTTGCTTCCGCGTCCCATATCGCCGTCTCAAGTCCGCCCTTGGCCATATTGTGCCCGCGAACTTGCGCAACCAGGTCCCAGACTTTCGACGCGCTCGCGAATTCTTTGCCTTTAAGCATCGGCCATAGAAAGTCACGAATAATGTGCCACGCTGTCTCTACCGTTTCGTACGAATAGTAAGGGTCTTCTCCGGCCGTAGACTCGCCCCACCCCGCGACGCCGTCCGCATCTGCCTCAACCAGCAGAATCCGCCGAAGTGACGTTTGGCCAAAGCTTGTTTCAAATGGAGCGATCAATGGAAGATTGATTTCCCGAAGCGTGATTTTCCCAACTCGCATTTTAGTGTTTTACCGGGAGCTCATGTAGCTCAGGTCTTCACAGCCTGTTTGGCAACTGCGATCCTTCGTCAGGGCACGACTTTAGTCGTGCCGTAAATGATGCAAAATCGGTGCGCCCTTAGCCGCTGAGGGACAGAATTTCCGGTTGTGACACAAATTCTTCAGACCTGAGGCTCTTGCCGTTTGGTCTCAGTCCTCGAATTCTTCCGGTCGGTACTCTGGCAGACGCAGCCCGCCAATCGAACCGGCTGGCTCGAGAATATACTCGGTGATATCGCCGCGAGCTTCGATGCCAGTAGCGACGTATCCCGCATGAAATTGCTTCTGAAAAGATTCGCGCGCTTCTTTTTGGCCGCGCGCCCGCACCGCGGAATCTTTGGACTTGAGATCGCTGATATTCGAGGGCAGCGAAATTCGTTCGATAGTATCGCCACTCGCGCAAGGGCTATTCGCGAGAATCCCGCGCACTCGGTCAGAATCAAGCCACCATTCCGCGACAAGTCGATCAGTAGGAAGCCCTGCATGAAGAGGGCTCCCGGTTACTCCGTAACAATTCGGAATATACCGCCGAACGATCGCTCCCAACCGCGTCAGGTTGAAATGCGCGTTTTTCAGCTCCAGCGGATCGAACGTCCATTCAACAAGCGGCACCGCATTCTTCAGCGCCTCCTCACGTTGAAATAGTTTTAGACGCCTTCCGATCCCGCGGTTTTGATATTCGGGCAGCACGGCGGTCATGTGTGAATGCAGAAACGCCTTCCCTCCGCGCGTTCCGGCCAGAGCCATCGTAAAACCGATCATCCTCCCGCGATCGAACGCGCCAAGTATCTGCCCGCCTGTGTGGTGCGCCACCACGAAAATTGCCGAGGGCACCGCAATATGCTCGCCCCATGTGAGAAGTTCGAGCTTCACGCATTCATCGTACTCAGCCAGCGACTCGCAATGCCGCACGTCGATCTCGTCAGGCACTGCTGCTGGATGTTTCGCAGATGCATTCATCGCGTGTTCGCCACCTTTGCGATTTTTCGCGCCTTCAATTCTCCGCTATCTTCGGCCAACTTCGCCAAATTCCACAGCTCTTCTTTGCGCTCGCGCGGCAGGTGCGCGAAGCGCTGGCCTTCCGAAGTGGCCGCAGCTTCCATATTTCCAAAGCGCCGCTTAAATTTCCGATTCGCCTTTTTCAGCGCAAGTTCCGGGTCAACACCTAGAAACCGTGCAATGTTGACTGCAGCGAACAGCAAGTCACCGACTTCTTCCTCCGCACGCGGCACGGCAGCCGCGGAAGCGGCCTCTTGCGCCGATGCGTCAAAACCGGGCGGGTTCGGCAGCAAAGCTTCCAGCTCTCGCTTCTCTTCGTCAAACTTGTCGAAAATATCGGACACTTTGTCCCAGTCGAAACCGACGTGCGAAGCCCGTCGCGTAAGTTGATAGGCTTCCAGCACAGCCGGCAGAGATCGCGGAACGCCCGCCAGTATCGAAGCGGCCGGTTCGCCCGCGCCCTGCGGCTTTCCTTCCCTGGCGTGTGACTCGGCCCGTTCTTCCGCTTTAATCTGTTCCCAATTCTTCAAAACATCCGACGAATTCTTCGCCTTCACCTTGCCAAAAACGTGCGGGTGCCTTCGCACCATCTTGGTATGAACTGATTTAATCACGTCCGAGATGGTGAACCGTCCCGTTTCCTCGGCTAGAATTGAGTGGAAGACAATCTGAAGTAACAAGTCGCCAAGCTCGGACGAAAACTCCCGCGAGTCGCCCTTTTCCATCGCGTCCAAAACTTCATACGTCTCTTCAATCAGGAATTTGCGCAACGATTCGTGCGTCTGCTCGCGGTCCCAGGGACAACCCTTCGGCGCCCGCAGCCGCGCTTGCAGCGCCACCAGTTTCTCGAACCAATGTCCCGCTAGCTTATCCCGGCCACTGCTGGGAATGCGGACTTCAGCACTGTCCCGACGTCTTGAGCGGCCTTTCGATTTCAAGCGCGAACTGGACTGCGCCTTGGATTTGGCACGCGACTTGGAAGCAATTGTTTTCCGCGGAGGCAAGAGAATCCCGTTCTTCTTTTCTGAAGGGATAATCTACAAGGAAGACCAGCGACTGACAAGCAGCGAGTGACAAACACGCAAAAACAGTATGCAAAGCCGTAGTGGAACGAATGAATACAAATTCATCGCCCGTAGTCAACTCTTCGGACGATTTCGAACTAAGCTCCGCGTGGTTCATGTAGCTCAGGTTTACTCTGACACAGGAACGAGTCTTTAGACCTGAGGCTTTTCACCTACTCTAAAACTAGTGCGCGAGACGCACCGCTGGCATCTTGCCGGCACTTTTGCTTTTCTCAGACCGTTAGGCGGAGAACCACAACATCTCCTCGAATCCGTAGGGGCGCAGCATGCTGCGCCCGCTGAAGCCCAGCACACCAGCATCGGCGGGGCGAAATCGTCGTCCGTCTGGCCGCGGAGATTAGAGTGGCGACGGATCGATTGTGGCCAAATGCGCTATCAGTTTTTACAGCGCCGTTCATCGAAGATAAAAATTCAACGCCTTACTCAGCTTTTGCTAATCCGTGCGCCATCGCGTCGTCAATCAGCGTCTTCATCTGACGCGAAGCCTCTCTAAAAATTTGCTCTTGCTGCCGGCCCAGTTCCCCCTGCAATTCTCCCAGCCTGCCTTGCTCCTCGCCGAGCGCTCCCTGCTTCTCCCCGAGCTTCCCTTGTTCCTCGCCCGCCACGGATTGAAGTTCGCCAAGTTTGCTCTGTAGCTCGCCAATCGCGCTCTGTATGCGTCCAAGATCCTCTTGAGTGCCGCTTGAGCCGAGCGCTTTCAACTCAGCTTCCAGCTTGCGCAAGTCTTCGGTCATATCCGGAATCTGAACGTGAATTTCCTCTTGCTGCTTTCCCAACGCCTCCTGCTTCTCACCCAGAGCCTCTTGCTGCTTGCCCAGTTCCTCCTGTTTCTTGTCGAGCTCTTGCACTTGTGCGAAAAAATCCTTCGCGCGCTTGATCGTGGCCGCGTCGCGAATCACATACGACTTGCCGTCGCGCCGAAACCATATGAAGTCCCCGGGATTTTTCTCCTGCAGAAATTCGACGAACTCCGACGGGTGATCCGTGCCGTAGCTTTCGCTGTTCCCCGAAACGCTTATGTAGGTGTTTCCCGACGAAATCACAAATTG
>Ga0209330_1000445_pt1 | contig 17507 bp, 17 predicted proteins | sample JacPinW_OM2H0_O3_FD_187969 | JGI IMG/M metagenome (GOLD analysis project Ga0209330, IMG submission 187969) | Forest soil microbial communities from Algoma, Ontario, Canada - Jack Pine, Ontario site 1_JW_OM2H0_O3 (SPAdes) (version 2) | ecosystem: Environmental > Terrestrial > Soil > Boreal...
CTTCTCCACCGTCGACTTGAGCGCTGACCCGGAGCAATCCTCCGCCAGCGTCTTCCAGCGCGTCCAGCGCGTTCTCAACGATTTGGACGAATGCCTGGAACAATTGGTGACCGTCCCCCCAGACTTTCGGCAGGCCAGGCTGCAGCGCAGTTTCGATGCGAATTTTTTGATCGTGGCGCTGCAGTTCACGCATTTGCACACTGCGCTGCAGCAGGGTGCCCAGGTCCACCATCGCCTTCTCTCCCGCACTCTGTTGCGCGAAACTCAGAAGGCTCAAGATCAGCTCGCGAGTTCGCTGGGAGTGGTGCACAATTTTGCGGACCAAAGTATCCTGCTCGCCCGTCAACCCGTGATTCGACCACAGCTGCTCAGAATATCCCATGATTGCAGTCAAGGGATGCTCGATTTCATGCGCTGCACCGGCAACCAGCTGGCCTAGAGAGGCCAACTTTTCTCTCTGCACCAGATGGCTCTGCAAACGTTGCTCATTTTCGAAGCTTCTTCGCGAATCCTCCAACAGATGAATCAATGCCTGGTCCTGAAGATACTGGCGCATAAATACGAACACGCCCAACCCCAGCATCGCCGTCAGCACCGTAAACGTGCGAAACATCCGCGTCGCGGGTGGCGCGCTGTCCCAACGCAAGGTCCACAGTCCCAATACCGGCAAGGAAAGAATGGCAAGAATTGCCAGACGCAATGTCATGGCGCTCCATTTATCGTTGCCTTTGGGCGGAGTGCATTCTAGCTCCCATGCCCGCGCGCTCAGGACGGTGGCCGCCATCCAGCTTACTGCTCCAATCAGCGGAATGTCATAGAGGCTTCCCGTGTAATAGTGTCCACTCGTGACCGCGATGTTTACCGCCTGAGAACCCGCGGCATACACGGCGCTGGCGGCCATTAGGTTCAGATACACTCTCCTCCACTGGCCGGTGGCTCCACGAGCAACAATGCCCAGCACCAAGACCAGCACACCGCTCTCCACCAAATACAGCGCCTCGAAGTTCCTGTCATATTCCGCAACATTCAGAGATACGTATTGCGCAGGAAAAACAAGAAACGCATAGAGGAAAACCCACCAAACCAGGAGAAGAAGGAAGTCTAGGGTCCCGACGCGAGATTTCTGTTCACCGTTGGCCCGATGTGGACGCAATCCGACCGCCGCGATCATCGGAATCAAGTGAAGAAACAAAAACATGTCGATGGACCACGGATCCGGCACCGGCGCGTGGAGCACCACTTCGTAATACAACCATCCGGCTTCATTGCAGCACCAGAGAATACAGCCAGCTCCCATCAGCGCCCAGAAGCGTCGGCTGGCGCCCTTTGCCGACATGGCATTCGCCAGCATGGCGATGCCGATGGTAACCGTTAAAGCCAGATATCCGACATCGGTAATGGCGGTCAATAGCGAGCCTCGCGGCAGCACAACGGACACTACGCCATAGGCAAGCGCGACTCCACCTGCGAGCACAAACCATCGATGTTTTTGGAACAGACTCATCCGCCCCCATTTTATGGACAAAACGAGTGATTCCCAGATTGCTTTCGGTTTCAAAGAGGTTACTTTCGTCACCCTCCTCCTGGGCCGGCGTGGGACGCATACTCGTGTCTTCGAAGACAACCTCCCGCGTGCTGTAACTCTCTGAGACTCATCCTGCTAGAATCATGGAAGAGTCGACGGCTATTCACCCTATACCTCCTTTGGCAGGTCGTCACGCTCAGAATTCCGGTGCCTTATGGCTTTTCCTGTCACCCGTCTTCGCCGGCTTCGCCGAACCGAGCAACTCCGTAACCTGGTGCGCGAGACCCGCCTTAGTCCCGAAGCTTTCGTTTATCCCATGTTCGTTTGCCCCGGGGAAGGTGTCCGCAAGGAAATTCGCTCTATGCCTGGCGTGTTCAATCTCTCCGTCGATGAGGCGGTGAAGGAAGCTCGCGAGATTCATTCTTTGGGCATCCCTTCTGTGATTCTCTTCGGGCTTCCTGAGAAGAAAGACGAAGTCGCCACCGGGGCATGGGCAGACGACGGCATCGTGCAGCAGGCTGCCCGGGCCATGAAACGGGAGGTCCCAGATTTAATCCTGATGGGGGATGTCTGCTTGTGCGAATACATGTCTCACGGACATTGCGGGATCGTGAAGTCTGCATCGACGCCGATGTCGTTGGGAGCGGCCGCCAGAGACAGCTTGCAGGCGAGGCGGCCAACTGTCGCGGTCAAGAACCAGGAGGAAAAGTTAAAGTTTATCGACGAGCTGGCAGCGATCGTGGCCAGCGCGGCTGAGTCCAAGTTTGAAATCGACAACGATGCCAGTCTCGAGCTGTTGGCGCGCACGTCTGTGTCCCTCACGCGTGCGGGCATCGACATTATCGCTCCTTCCGATATGATGGATGGCCGCGTCGCCGCCATTCGTCGCGCCCTCGACGAGGCGAGTTTCCTTAATACTCCGATTCTTTCCTACGCGGCGAAATTCGCCTCCGGCTTCTACGGGCCCTTTCGCGAGGCCGCCGACTCGGCTCCGCAATTCGGTGATCGGCGCTCCTATCAAATGGATGGAGCCAATCTGCGCGAAGCCCTGCGCGAAATCGAACTCGACATCGAAGAAGGCGCGGACATGATCATGGTCAAGCCTGCGATGCCTTATCTCGATGTCATTTCCGCCGCCCGCGACCGCTTCGATCTTCCCTTGGCCGCCTATCAGGTGTCCGGGGAGTACGCGATGATTGAAGCCGCTGCTCGCAACGGCTGGATCGAGCGCGACCGCGTCATGATGGAGTCTTTACTAAGCATCCGCCGAGCTGGAGCCAGTATTATCCTCACCTATTACGCCAAGGATGCGGCCAGACTGTTGGCATGATCGTGCTGCCAATCTCGAACGCGCAACCGCTCTGAAGTAAATACTGTAGGTCTCACAAGGCGAGCATTGTAGCTCCTTGCCCATTCCATCGCGTTGTCCTTCGGAGGGTCGCGCCCAACGACTAGCAACTCTTTCATGGCCTATGCCATCTATAGCTTGGTTTTTTTGCGCTACTGAGCAAACTATGAAGGGCCCTTCGTCTAAAATCTCTGGCCGCTGTGTAACTTTGTCAATCACCCTCGCACTGGCGGGTTGTGGAGGCAAGTCCACCCCTGCGCCAACGCCCCCAGAAGTCAGCGTCACGCTCAACCAGTCGTCCGTGAGTCTCCCGGTCGGCGGACAGGTGCAATTTGCTGCGACCGTGCAGGGAACCTCGAACACCGCGGTGGCATGGTCCGTCGATTCGGTTACCGGCGGAAACTCCAGTGTCGGAACCATAGCCGCGGCAGGGTTATATACCGCGCCGTCCCAGGCCGGAAGCCACACGGTGATGGCTACCAGTGTCGCCGACACCGCTAAGAATGCGACCTCTGCCGTCACCGTCACGGGCACCGCCTCGGTCTCGCCTGGGACGGCATTCGTGGTCGCCGGCGCGACTCAGCAATTTACCGCAACGATTCAGGGAGTCTCCAACGCTGCGGTGACTTGGTCGGTGGATCAGGTCAGTGGCGGAAACGCTGCCGTCGGGACGATCACTGCGGCCGGTCAATACACCGCTCCCGCCCAAGTGGGAACTCATACCATCACCGCCACCAGCGTCGCCGCCCCGTCAATTACCGCCAGCGCCGCAGCCTCAGTGTTCACGCTTTCGGTTGCACCATCGCTGGTCACGCTGGCTGAGGGAGGGACTCAGCAGTTCGCTGCGACGGTTGACGGGCTTTCCAACCCCACCGTCATCTGGTCGGTGGATCAGATCAGCGGCGGAAGTTCGGCGACCGGCACCATCGATGCTGCTGGACTCTACGCCGCTCCGGCACAGCTGGGAACTCATACCATCACCGCCAGCCTCGCCAACTCATCGGCGGCGGCGAATGCCGCGGTCAGCGTCTTCGTCTTCACGATCTCGCCCTCAGCTTCGACCGTTGATCCATCCGCCACTGAGCAATTCCAGGCCACGATACAAGGATTGAACAACAATGCGGTCACCTGGTCAGTGGATGGAGTGGCTGGAGGAAGCGCCACCACCGGCACGATTACGTCGGCTGGCTTGTATACCGCTCCCCCCACCACAGGAGCCCACAGCATTCGAGCGACCAGCACGGCAGATCCTTCATCCAGCGTGACCGCATCCATTACCGTCGTCAACGTTGCCCAAGCTGCGGTGCTCACTTATCACAATGACGACGCTCGCGATGGCGCCTACCTCGAAGAGGTTTCCCTAACGCCCGCGAATGTTAATTCAACCCACTTCGGCAAGCTGTTTTCTTATCCCGTGGATGGTCAGATTTACGCCCAGCCCCTGTATCTGCCGCGAGTCACGATTGGCGTCAACACCTACAGCGTTGTTTTCGTTGCCACACAGAGCGATACCGTCTACGCCTTCGACGCGAGTGGTACGCAGACTGCTCCGTTGTGGCAGAAGAGCCTTGGAAGCTCCGTCCCCAAGAACGATTACTCTGGGGTATCGCCTAATGTCGGCATCCTCGCGACGCCGGTGATCGATTCGACAAGCAATACGCTTTACCTGGTCGCCGAGAGCTCAACCGGTCCATTGTTTACCTTGCATGCGCTCGATGTAACCAGCGGCGTGGAAAAATTCGGAGGCCCGGCTACGATAACCGGCACATATCCAGGAAGCGGTTTGGATAGCTCCAATGGAATCATTACTCTTTCAAACAGCTGCTATCAACGCATGGGGCTTGCTCTAAATCCAGTTTCTAACGCAATCTACATAGCCTTTGGCAGTTGCGATCACGGCTGGGTGTTGGCTTACGACAAGACCAAGCTCACGCAAACCGCAATTTTCAACGACACGCCGGATGGCGCTGGTGGCGGATTGTGGGCGAGTGGAGGCGCCCCAGCAATCGATGACCGAACTGGCGACTTGTATCTCATGAGTGGGGTCGACGAGTTGTCGCCCGGCGTAGGTGATCCGGTGACAAACGGTTACAACGATTCGTTCCTGCGGTTAGATCCTGACAATTTGTCGGTGCTGGATTTTTTCACGCCGGATGACAACAGCTGGCTCGCGCAGAATGACGCCGATTTGGGCAGCGGATCCGACGTCCTCATGCCAGACAACGGCTCCAGCACGCCTCATGAAACCATCGGAGGGGGAAAAGACGGCAACATCTTCGTCGTCAACCGCGATAAAATGGGCGGGTACAATCCCTCCTCGACGAACAACGTCATCGAAACCGTTCTTACCGGAACCAAACAATTCGACAACATCTTTTCGACCCCGGTTTACTGGAATGGATTCGTTTACTACCACCCCGATAGTGACGTCCTGCATGCCTTCAGTTGGAGCAACGGTTTGCTTTCGACAGCACCAATTTCTTCCGCCGCGACCGCGTACCAGAAGCACGGAGCGACTGCATCGCTTTCGGCCAATGGCTCCGCCAATGGCATCATTTGGGACATTGACAACTCGAACTATAACAACACGGGCACCGGCAGCGGGCCGTCGGTGCTGCATGCTTATGACGCCACCAATGTCGCCAACGAACTTTACAACAGCCTGCAGGCAGGCTCGCGCGACACCGCAGGCCAGGCTTTGAAGTTCACCGTCCCAACCATCGCAGGAGGGAAAGTTTTCGTTCCCACCTCCAACGAGTTGGACGTTTACGGCCTACTTCCCTAGCCCAGCAGGCTGCGGAACAATTCCGGTGTGAGGGGAGTTGGGAAGGGCACGACTTCAATCGTGCCGACAAGTGATTGGACTATGACTGCGCTTCAGCGCCTGACGTAAGCTTTATGCACCTTTGACGACTCTTTCAGCAGCCTGCAAGGCAACAGGTTGAGCCTACTCCCGCTGTTTTAAAGGGCGTTACGCATGGGAAAAAGCCGACGCGTACAGCCCTGCAGACGGCTATCTCCGACTTCAATCAAGCCACAGCCGATGACCCAGAATACGGCTCTGGCCTATTCCGGACTCGCCGACGCTATTACGCAATGCCTTTTCTTGGGGCTAATCCCAACGAATATCGAGCCAGATCGAATGACCCTGCCTCAACCCCATGCCGTTCTGGGCACCAACGAGTTTGCGTACGACTGGTATTTTGCCGCAGGGGAGGCTGAGTTCAAGAGGGCAATTGAGCTCGACCCCAACCCTGCCACGGCCCACCCGGGGTACGCCGAAAACATTCGTGCTCTCGGGGGCAGGGAGCAGGAGGCCCTGGCGGAAGTCACTCTGGCTCATGAGCTGGATCCGCTGTCCCCCATCATCACCCAGGTGATCGGAAGCGTTCGTGTTTCAGCCCGACAGTACGATGAAGCGATTTCCGTCTGCCAGGAGCTGGAGGTTGAGAACCCGACCTTACCCTACGCGCACGACTGTCTGGCCTAAGCCTACTGGGGGAAGCACATGTGACCCGCAGGTTGTTGAGGAGTGGAAGACCGATGGGCATAATGACCGCCGACCCCAAGGATGCCGAATTCGGAAATGGGCTCAACCGAGGGTTCCGTTTCGCGGGATGGAAGGGCGCCCTCACCCAGGCCCTTGAACTCGGCAAATCCGGCGCAAGACCAGCTACTATTCCCCGTTGTTGATTGCCGCTTCTACGCCGATTTGGCCGACAAGGAGCACGCTTTCCAGTGGCTTGACATCGCTTAGCGGGACACGAATGGCCGCTCTATGGCTTGAAGACGATGTTCCAGCTTGATCCTTTGCGTTCCGATCCACGGTTCGCCGAACTGGAGACCAAAGTAGGATTGCTGAAATAGCGAGCGTCGAGTCGGCAATCGGGTAGGTCCGGTTGGGGAACAGCGATTTTTATCAGGGCATCGCTTCCGTGATGCCGTAAACCGGCCGAGAAGCGATCGGCTTTAACCGCTGAGTTTTGTCTGAGTATCAGTAGGGACGGCCGCCAAAGTGAGGTTTGAATATGTCCCGGTAAAAGATAATTCGAAATCGCTGCATGCGGCGAAAAACTAAGGAGCCTTCGGATGTAGACCGAAGACTCCCCTTGTTTCTCTCTAACTAGCTGGCGCGCCGCATTGGCCGGTCCGACTTGGAAAAGTCAGCGCCCGCTTCACCTGAGGAAGAGATGTCCTGGGCACCGGTCCGCTCCAGTATCTCTTTGGCCCGCTTGGTCCACTCGGAGTCATCGGAGTGAACCGAGAGCAGGATGCCGCCATCTTTCACACGGCCTTCATAGCGCTTGGCTTCGTACTCCGGAATTCCCATGCCAATCAAGGCTCCGGTGATACCGCCTACCGCGCCGCCCACTCCGACGCCGGCGAGAGCCGCCATAATCGGACCGGCGGCAATGAAGGGCCCAAGTCCCGGAATAGCCAGCGCACCAATGCCGGCCAGCCAGCCCAATCCGCCTCCAATCACTGCCCCAGTAGTTGCGCCGGCAGCGGTTCCTTCCGGTGCCTTGGTTTCTTTTTTGTGGGCGAAATCCTTCGTGCCTACGTTTTCAGGGAAAAGCACCGAGATATCTGTATTGCGGAAACCCGCCGCCTTCAGTGCATCCACCCCGTTTTCTACGTCTGCGTACGCCGGATATATTCCAAAAACTGCTGTGTTTTTTCCTGCCATATAGGATCCTCCTTAGGATGCTTGCCGGTTAATGTTTCGGTTGGACATCGATTTCGCTCGTCACCTTATCCGCGCCTGCCACCTCTGCAGCCTTCTCTTCCACCGCCTTCTTTTCTTCCTCGGAACGCACTGGCCCCTTGAGTGTCACCATCCCGTTCTGCGTGATGACTTTCACGTTATGCCCGTTGGTTGAGAGGGACTTATCGCTAGCGATGGACTTACGAATCTGCTGAGTTATGTCGCGATCCGACCGGTTTGCCTTTTGCTGATCGGCCGTAGCTTCGTTTGAATTGCGGTCCCGCTGATTCACCTTGGTGTTGTCAGCTTGGGGATCGGTTGTCTGTTGAGCGCTGGCGACGGCCCAGCCGCTGAGCAGAAAGGGCGCGAACAGTGCGATGCGGAACGCCTTTTGCAAAACAAGTTTCATAAATGGATAGTCCTCCGTTGGGTTTGAGTCGCTCGGCTTGAGCGTTAGTGCCCGGACACAGCGGAGCGTGTGAAGGGCGGATCAAGCGCCTCCGGCTGGGTTCGTTGTTCTAATCTTGCAAGGCCTAGCTAGCGGCCTTCGGTTCCGGTTGATGTCCGCGTCGAGAAACGTTCCCGAACCCGATCGCCGATGTCCTGGACCTTATCGCCGATCTGGCTGCGAATTTCCTCACCACTGGCTGGGGCATACAGCATCGCGAGGCCTACACCCACTCCTACTCCAGCCACGAAAGTCAGTACATTGCGGACGGTATGATCGTCCCCTGAGTACATATCTTCAGCTTGCCCGCGCAGGTCTGATACCCGGTCCGCCACGCGGTCCACGCCGTCTGCAACGCGGTCCCGGACGTCACTTGTGAAACTGCTCGTCTGATCCAGAAAGTAGACTGCAGTCTTGAGAATTGATCGAATCAAGTTGTTCATCATAAGCCACCTTTCATCGGGTTCGCGAAATTAACCTATCTGATCTGAGTTAGTTGCCGAAAACGAGACCAGGGCTTGCACTTAAGTTGAATTATTTGTGCAGAAACCCAAAATAAAGGCTGGGAAAGGGGGGAATTGAAGCTCCGAAGCGCCGAGCCGTCTAGCAACTCACAGCACTGGTTGAACATATTCGCGAGAGAAGGCGTACAAAGTCAACTGATGAGGGCCCTTAATCTATGGACTGCAGCCATCAAGGCGAGAGCCACGCAAGCGGCACCGGGGCAACAAAGCTTTACAAAAATGTTTGCATTACTCGCCGCTTAATTCGTTCTCGTGGAGTACGTCCAATACCAAAAAACAAACCTACTTAAGGAGGAAACATATGCCTATGCAACCTCAAGAGCAATCTACCCTAAATGTAAAGCTCGTCCATTTCACGAAGCAAAACTCGCCTGATGATCCGGTACAAGTGGCCTTTGCGGTCACTGATGATCAAGGGAAAGAAGAGATCATCACCGGTGAGGTGCCCTACACCTATGATCTCTTCCATCTTTTTCAGGAAAACAACTGGTTGAACATCCGCCGGGGGGTCGCCTCGATTCGCGAGAACCGGGGACAGCGCCGAGCGATGTCAGCTTAGTTAACCTCAGATAGTCCATAGGGGATGGAACCCCGGAATGTTTTGGGGTTCCATCTTTATTTTCTGCCCACAGTCCATCGTCGAGATATGCGCTTACGCCCCCGCTGCGCCCCGAAACTTTACTTCCACCAACCGCCGGTCCTCATCGGACACTGTGAACATCGCCCGCGGTTTCAGGTTCATAAAGCTGGCTACAAACACCTCGGGGATCTGCCCAATGCGTGTGTTGTATGTGTTGATGTCGTCGTTGAAAAACTCGCGACGATCCGCGATGCGCTCTTCCAAATCGCTGATCCGGGTCTGCAATTTTAGAAAATTTTCGTTCGCCCGGAGCTGGGGATAGTTCTCCGCTACCGCAAACAGCCCGCGGAGTGCGCCTGTCATCATTACATCGGCTTGCGCCTTTTGGCCGATGCTCGCCGCATTCATGGATGCAGCCCGCGCTTGCGTGACCGCCACCAGCGTTTGCTGCTCGTGCTGCATGTATCCCTTCACCGTCTCCACTAGATTTGGGATCTCGTCATGACGCTGCTTGAGCAGCACATCGATGTTCGCCCACGCACGGTCGTTATCGTTGCGCAGTCGAACCAACTCGTTGTATAGGATGACGACATAGACCAGCACGCCCACGACAAATAAAAGAAACGCCGCCCCTGTGATCACGCTGCTTCCCATGTGTCATTCCCTCCGTGAGACAGCTTGCAGATGGCCACTAGAATAAGTGAAACTGAACTAATAGACTCGCAAGGCAGGCGAGAGCGAGTGCCGCCCCGCCCAGAATCATAAGCCCGGCGCGTCTCGCAAGACGAGGATTGCTACTGAGTTCGGCAGCGCTTCGCGTCGAGATCACAAAAGTCGGCTCCTGTTGGCCCTTGCCGATCATGCTAAGGCGCGGGGGCGCCGGCAGAGGCGGAGTCCTCCCCGCCTGTTCCGCTGATTAACTACTCCTGTCCCGACGCCACCAGATATTCGCGCAGGCGACAGCAGCCCCTAGCCGGTTGCGCCAAAGGCATCTTCATCGCCCCGGAGATGTTCCCCCTGGCGCAAGAGTTCTACTTCCTGCAGATGGGTCAGGAACATTTGCCGCCGCTGTTCCCTTTCAGGATCGCTCAGCGGACCACTGGCGGCGGTTTACTTCGTCATGACATCGGTTGACGGTTGGCCGCCTTGGGCCATCGCCGGAAAGGCAGCAAAGAGTTCTTTCAGCGCTTCCGGTTTGGCCTGAACTTGAGGATTCGCCGACGCTACAGTCTTCTCGATCCTCTTGTCATGAACCGGCCGACTCTCGCTGTGACCCCTCGTACCTGCGCGCAGCTCACAGATCGCAACCGATCGCCGTCGCTGATGTCTCCACTCCCCGTGACTGGCGCCGAAGTAGCCGTCCCTGGTAAGAATTGACCTCGCGGGTTGAGCCCACGGGGAAGGTCGTACTCCGCATGTGCCCGTCAGAGCCGTCCCAGTCTCGTCCGCCAGATAGAAGCGGAAGCCAGCAACAGCGTTGTCACGAATGGGACTTGCCCAGAACTGTTCCACTGGCCGATCTCAACTTTGTAAAAACAACACAAGCTGTGACTGACGGGACGGGAGAGAACTTGCTCGCTCTTGTTCTTGCCGCGTACGCGAACAAACCCATAGGGACACTCCGAACCGCTCTGCGGGGAATGTCTTCCATATTTTGCATTCGCGCAAGACCCGGAAACCCTTGAAAAACGTCCAGAGTCCGCCGCGGTACAGAGCGCGGTACAGAGAAAGAGAGCCGCCCTTGGATCGGAATTGCTACGCATAGCCGGGCAAGGTTGGGCGAAACGCTACTGGAAGAAGGACTGGTCCGCCCACCCTGGCGGCCAGTCTACCGGTAGGGCAATTCTAGAACCTTGGGCTGACCGTATCCCATTAAGAAAGCTGAGCCCGCAGGCTCAGCCGTTGACGCAGAAAAATAAACTGTTACGGTTTATGCGGAGTCAGGTTGCACGCATGTTTTACTTCGTCCAGGTTCAAACCTTCAGGTGAGAACTCCGCGATCGCGTAACCGGTCCGGGTCTTCACCTCCACATTGAACACCTGGGCCCCTATGGCGCCGCGAACCGTGCCCTTGTCCATGGCGAGGAAATGTCCACGCACCCAGTTCCATCCCTTGTGTTCGTGGCTCCCATCGATACGCACCATGACCTCCATTTTAGGCTGACCCCAGAAGCCGGGATAATCGGGCCGTCCCAGCCTTGCGCCAGGATTGAAATCAGCGTATTGGTACTTGCCGTCGGTACATATCACTTCAACTCGAGGCTTGTAATCCGGGTCCTCCCGAAAATAGTTGTTTGCCAGCAGTTCAAAGCGAACTTTTTTCGCGCCAGTCATCTTATCCTCTGAGCGGAAAGCGGTCCACTTGCCGCCGGCGCTGACGCCGTCCTGTTCATCCTGATACGGACTCATCCTGGCCTCTTGCGCGAAGGCCACGACGGCCGTCCAGAGCAGACTCACCGCCACGATCGAACCAAAACACTTCTTATTCTGGAGCACGTCCAATCCTTTCAAGTTTTTCCTCCCCGACGCGAGAGCATCCTTTAATATTGAACCCGGAAAGCGGATAAGAGTTGCATGGGGGGTATATTTCGCGCTCGCCGGCAAACAAGAAGCGAATGCTCCATGTTTTTAGTATTCCCGGGATCTAGTGTTTGTCGATTCGTAAATCGATGTAAACCTGGGATCGGTCGTCGAACTGGCTGACGGATCGGGTGTCGCTCTTAACATTGTTGTACTGCGCATAGACCTCATAGTCCACCGTGGAGAGTCCCGGAAAACGATATGTACCGTCCTGCCCGACGATGTAGGTCTTCACCGCATGGGTGCGCGTATTTGTGAGATAGACGACGGCGCTCACCACAGGATTATCCTGCTGATCGAGCACTTTGCCGGAAAGTAACCGGCCCGGCGGCTTATCTTTCTTGTCAAGGGCACGACCGGTCACGGGAACTACGAGCACAACCGCGCAAGCAAAGAGCGCTAAGCTCCTGAAAGATGGTCTGGGAATCATCCTGGTCTGGTTCCTTCTTTACTGCCCTACTCGACGTGGAGCTATCGGGCTAGATGTAATCCAATATCCACGCGTTCATCATACTCTACGTGAACCGGAACCTCCTCGACGAGGTGCACGGGATGGCCGTCTTGCGTCTTGATCCCTTTCAGATCCGCTCCCACTATGTAGTCATTCTTGCCGGCGGCCACGCGGAGGGCAAATTCGCCGTGATGATCGGAATACAGATCCCACTTCGCTTTCTTGTCGGAGGCGCGACGGATCATAACCTTCACGCCGTAAACAGGGTGATCGTCCGGTCCCCAAACCGTGCCAAAAATGAGCGCATAGGGATCGGTTGGTCTCAACTTCTTGGACGACGGACTGGCGCCGGCCACCGACGAAAGCTGCGAGGCAATGACGCAGAAGACAGGCAACAGGAGGAGAAAAACTGAGGACCGGCAGGCGGGGAGACGGAGACGGCAGGCGCTACGCGTCGTCACCGTCTTCAGCCTCGACTTCCTCTTCTTCTTCCACGTAGCCTTCCTCGACAGCCTTCAACTCCAGTGGACTGGTTGTGACCACTTCGAAGTCGGTGCCGCACTCCGGACAGGAGACAATTTCTCCTTCATCGACTTCTTCTTCTTCCACATTCAGATCAGTTTCGCATTCAGGACAAAGAACCATGATTCCTCCTCTCCCATTCACATCACTCCTTAGATACACCTGATAATATTTAGATTCTTCCCCCGCCGCAGTGTCAAGGGGGCGGTGCTGTAGAGACGAGATTAAAATTTCGACTGGAACCGCCTCCTTGGCTTGACAATTCGCATGCCGGAGACTAGATGATTCCTACGCTGAAGAAGAAATCGTGGTCTGTGGTCATCTTGACGTGGTTGAGCCTGAGCGGAATAGCGATGGCGCAAAGCCACGAAAGTGCTGCATCTGAAACCAATGCCGCCCAGGGGATGCCTGCGGATTCAAGTATCGCGGCTGCCCTGCAGCAGGTTTCCGCAGAGCGGATCCGGGCTGACCTCGAAAAGTTCGTGAGCTTTGGAACGCGGTCAACCATATCGGCGCAGGATCCCGCCGCGATCAAAGCTGGAATCGGCGTTGGTGCCGCTCGGGAGTGGATCAAGTCGGAATTCGAGCGCTACTCGAAGGATTGCGGCGGCTGCCTGGAAGTCAAGACGGACACTTTCACCGAGCCGGCCACAGACCGTATCCCGCAGCCCACGGAAATCACCAACATTTACGCGGTTCTAAAGGGCACCGAGGTAGAGAACACGAAGCGCATCGTGCTCGTGACCGGACACTACGATTCGCGCAACAGCGACATTCTCGACCTGAAGGGCGATGCTCCGGGAGCCAACGACGATGGCAGCGGAACCGCCGTCAGCCTGGAATGCGCCCGCGTCTTAAGCAAGCTGAAGTTTCCCGCGACAATTATCTTCCTGACTGTGGCGGGCGAGGAGCAAGGACTGAACGGCAGCCATCATTTTGCCAAACTCGCCAAAGACCAGGGCTGGAACATCGAAGCGGTGCTGAATAATGACATCGTCGGCGGAGACAAGAGCGCGGAGCAGGATCATTCCATTGTGCGCGTATTTTCTGAAGGACTACCCGCCGCGGCGACCGAGCAGGAAATCCACCGGATTCGTGGACTAGGAGGTGAGAACGACTCGGCCTCGCGGCAGTTGGCACGCTACATCGCCGATGTTGGCCGCGCCTACACTGTGGGCGTAAACCCTGTGCTGGTTTTCCGGCTGGACCGATATCTCCGCGGCGGCGACCATTCTTCGTTCAACCAACAGGGATTTGCCGCCGTGCGCTTCACGGAATTTCGCGAAGACTTTCATCACCAGCATCAGAACGTACGCACCGAGGGTGGCATCGAATATGGCGACCTTCTGAGGTTTGTGGACTTCGATTATGTCGCGCACGTGGCGCGGCTGAATGCGGCCTCACTGGCCTCACTGGCCTCAGCGCCAGCGCCTCCGGCGAATGTGCACCTGCTGACCAAGGATCTCGAGAATGACTCCACACTCACCTGGGAGAAGTCCCCGGGAGGAGCGGCTTCCGGTTACGAGATTCTCTGGCGTGCAACCTCGAGTCCGGAATGGGAACATGTGGAAAAAGTCGGGAACGGGACGCGCGCGACTTTGAAACTTTCCAAAGATAATGTCATCTTTGCAGTGAGGGCGGTGGACGCGCAGGGGCATCGGAGTTTGCCGGTCGTGCCACTCCCGGAGCGGTAGGCTCGGCCGGCAGCGGCTGCGCTAGAACTAAGAAATAAGCAAAAAGTACAGCTGTTCAGGATCGCCCGGCCGATCGTGCAACCTGATACCATAAATGGATAGAATTCTTTCCCTTGCGGTAGTTGAGGCCCCAGCGTGCCGATGAATCGCGGACGTACGATCTCGTTGAGCCTGCCTCCGTTCACACGTTGGGTGAAGCGTCTGATCCTGGCCTACGCCGGGATTTACCTGCTAATGGCCGTGATGCGGCTCGCCTCTCCATTCGCCCGTGAGTGGGTCGTTGTCTATCTCGGGCTGATACCAAAGCTGGTAATGCAGGGAATGATCTGGCAGCTGATCACATATTCCTTTCTGCACCTCGAGTTGCTGCACTTACTTTTTAACGCCTTGGCCCTGTGGATGTTCGGCTCCCAGTTGGAGAGTGATTGGGGATCGAAGCGATTCCTGGAATTTTATTTCTTTTGCACAGTTGCAGCCGGCCTCACCTCGGTGGCGGTGAGTTATATGCATGTTCCGGGACTCTCTCCCGGGACGCCTACCATCGGGGCTTCGGGCGGTATTTACGGTTTGCTAGTTGCGTTCGGCGTGCTCTACGGCGAGAGCGAAATCATGATGTTCCCGCTGCCCTTCCGTATCAAGGCCAAGTATTTCGTGTGGGGAATCGTGTTCCTGACCCTGGTGGGGGCGATTCAGGAAACCGGCGGCGTAGCGAACTTTGCCCACCTTGGCGGATTGCTGTTCGGTTATCTCTACCTCAGATTCCTGCCGCGTAAGGGTCTAATGTTCGCTACTTCCGAACGCTATTTCAGCATTCGAAATGAGTATTACCGCTGGAAGCGGCGGCGAGCGGCGAAGAAGTTTGAAGTGTACATGAGCAAGCACGATCGCAAAGTTGAATTCGACGAGCATGGCAACTACATTCCACCGGATGACGGGCCGCGCAAGGGCAACGGTGGTTCGAAATCGGGATGGGTGAACTAAGAGTTCAACCTATCTTGACGCCATGAGACTTGCTTTACGGCGGGATACGCGTTTAAGACGTCTTCCTTCTATGGACAGCGGCGTTTCAAGCAACATCTCTACAGAAGACTTTGAAGCTCCGCTAACACCGTCCCCGGAAGACCTTCTCGCCTCGACTTCCCTTTGAATCCCAGATCGTGTCCGGCGCCGTCCACCGTCAGCAATTTTGTGCTCGCCGGAATCAACTTCAGAGCCTGCTCGATTTCCTCTACGGTGCCGAAAGGATCGCGCGTCCCCTGCACGAAGAGAGCGGGAGTTCGCAGGTTGCAAAAATGCTGAGTGCGCAGTTGCGCAGGTTTGCGAGGTGGGTGCAGGGGATAAGACATCAGGAGCAGGGCGCGAACCGGCACGAGCTTCGCTTCGGTTGGTTCGGCGCAAAGCATGCTGGCTTGCCGGCCGCCGTAGGAGTGGCCTCCTAAGAAAACAGGTCCGCCGGCCCGATTTCTTAATGCCATGACTGCATTCTGCAGTCCGGCACGGTCGCGTTTGCCGTCGTGCGGACTAGGCGGGCCATACGGGCGATCCTGGCGAAACGGCAAATCACAGCGCAGCACCAGGAAACCTGCGCTGGAAAAACTTTCCGCGACCGCGATCAGCAGCGGAGCCTGGCAATTCGATCCCGCGCCGTGAGTCAAAACCAACCCCTGACCGTTGGGTCTGTCCGGACGATGAAGGAAACCGCGTACGAACGGGTCGACCGAGACGTCGGTATAAATCTGCGGGCTCGATTCGGCAGACACGTTTATACTCCGATCTCTTGCAGCTTCTCGTAGACCTTCAGAATTTTAATCTCGTTTCCCAGACGGGCCCAGCAGCGCAGCACTTCGGGATCTTCCTGAGCAGCGCTCCGGGCCTGCTCAGAATTCCAGTAGCGCAGCAGTAGGTAGTGAGCATCGCTGCTACGATAAACTAGATCGCGACCGTATTGTTTCCGGAAGACGATGGCATTGAGTTCGCGCATGGTCTCTAGTGAAACTGCCTCCAAGCCGGGCAATGGCTCCCAGATCGCGATGGACAGATATGCCTGCGACATACTTCGCGATTATAGCTTCTGGAGGCGGCTGCGGCGGCTGCCTTTGGTGTGAGTGGCGGCGCTGACCTCTTCGGACGTGACGGTGTGCAGCCGCATGAAGTTGGTGGACCCCGAAGCCTGGCGCGTACCTGCGACCACTCCCAGCACGTCCCCCGGCTTGAGCAACTGGCGGTCTAACAATTCTTTCTCGGCAACCCGCACCATATCTTCGGCCGAAAGCGCCTGCTCGCACTTCATAGGATGCGCGCCCCAGTAGAGGTTGGTGCGCTGGGCCACGGAGTTGTTGTGAGTAAACGCGTAGATGGCGGACTGCGGCCGGTATTTGGAAATCATACGCGCCGTGTTACCGGTTTCGGTGAAAACCGCGATCGCACCCATGGGCAGGTCTTCGGCAGCGTGAGCGATGGATTCGCATATCGTTTCGGCGACGGACAGGCCGTGACGGTCGCGGCGGCGGCGCTGGGTGAACTCTCCCATATTGCTCTCCGCCTCGACTACAATGCGTGCCATCATGGCTACCGCCTCGCGAGGATAGCGGCCGCTGGCAGTTTCCGCCGAGAGCATGACCGAATCGCTGCCATCGAAGATGGCGTTGGCTACGTCGCTGGCTTCAGCGCGCGTGGGCCGTGGATTCTCGATCATCGACTCGAGCATTTGCGTCGCCGTGATCACAGGCTTGCGCCACACAGCTGCGCGGCGAATAACATGCTTCTGAATGACGGGAACTTTTTCCGGAGCCATTTCCACGCCAAGGTCGCCGCGCGCGACCATCACGCCATCGGAGGCCTCGAGAATCTCTTCAATGTTGTCGATGCCCTGCGGCTTCTCCAACTTGGAGATGAGAGGAGTATCACAGCCCAAGCCGGCTACGATTTGCCTGACCATATTCACGTCGGCAGCAGTGCGGACGAAAGAGAGCGCCACCGCGTCCACCCCATGTTTCAAGCCAAATTCCAGATCCTTGCGATCTTTCTCCGTCAAGGCCGGGATCGACAATGCAGTACCCGGCAAGTTGATGCCCTGATGCTCACCCAGGGTGCCGCCGTTCAAAACATCGCAGACTACATCTTTGCCGCG
>Ga0209330_1000446_pt1 | contig 17491 bp, 13 predicted proteins | sample JacPinW_OM2H0_O3_FD_187969 | JGI IMG/M metagenome (GOLD analysis project Ga0209330, IMG submission 187969) | Forest soil microbial communities from Algoma, Ontario, Canada - Jack Pine, Ontario site 1_JW_OM2H0_O3 (SPAdes) (version 2) | ecosystem: Environmental > Terrestrial > Soil > Boreal...
GCGCGGCTCATCCCTTGCAGGATGCCTCCTTCGATCTGATTTCGCAGACCGTCAGGGTTGGAGATAGGACCGCAGTCCAACGCAACTATGAACCGCCGCGGCCGGACAGTTCCCGTTTCCATATCTACGTCCACCTCGGCAACAAGCGCAGCGTATCCATTGTTTCCTTCATACGCAACGCAGGCGACCCCGCGTCCGCTTACAGTTCCCGCCCGAGCGACATCTGCTTTCGGTGAGGAGCGCTCCTGCCAACTCGCTGCGCGGGCAGCCGCCTTGAGAACCCCGATGACTCGTGAGTTCTGCAAATGGAGCAGCCTGAAGGCCACAGGATCGGCCTTTGCGTGAGCGCAGAGCTCATCCATGAAGCATTCGTTAGCGAGAGTATTCTGAATCCGCAAAGGAGACCGGAGTGGCCCAGTGAAAAATGGCGAACGCACGGTATGAGTCAAGGCGCGTTCGCTACGGATGGTTCCATCGCCACCACAGTTGCCGGCAATACACCCTGCGAAATAGGATGGCACCGTGTTGCTCTGGTTGCGAAACTTTCCGGCAGGCGGCCTGGCAGAGCCGGGCTCAGGCAGCTCCGGCGCATATCCCAACAACATACCGGTGATGACGTTCCCCGGCTGATCGTAGCCCGGTCGATTGCCCATCGAAGCGACCCAGTCCTCACGATCCCAGGCGATGATGCGTCCATCCTGCGTGAGGCCGGCACGAAGCTGCACCGTGCACGCTGAACCTAAGTTCTCCCACATCATTTCGTCCTGGCGGGAGAATTGCAGGCGGACCGGCTTTTCCACCGCCTGGGAAAGTAAGGCGGCATCAAAGGAAACAGCATCGGCGCCATTCAGTCCGTAGCAGCCCGATCCTCGCACATAGATCACGCGCACTTTATCGAGCGGCATATTCAGAAGCTTTGCAATGATGCTCCTTGTTGGATAAATCGACTGAGTTGCCGACCAGACAGTTGCACTCTCCGGCTTAACGTCGGCCACCGCGCACGACGCGCCTACTGATCCGTGCATCTGGTACGGATACGTGTACCGGGCCCGTATCACGCTGCTCGCTTCGGCGAGCCGAGCCTCAACGTCCTGAGAGTCAACGCTAAGAGCGTCACGGGCAGGCAGCTTCTGGAGATGATCGAAGAAATCCTTCTGCGGCGGGAGTTCCGGGCCGGGATTCCACTGAACCGCCAACTGGCCGGCCGCCAACGTCGCCTGATACTGCGTCTCGGTCACGACGCCAACGAAGTCCCTACGGACGACCACCTTCACGAGACCTTGAATGTTTCGCACCGATTGTTCGTCTACACGGGCGACCGTCGCTCCCATCTCCGGCGGCCGCACGACGCGCCCGTGCAACATTCCAGGCACTCGGACGTTGTGAACGAACTCGAACTGACCGGTCATCAGAGCGGTTCGATCCAGCGAAGGAATCGGCTTGCCCAGCACCGTCCAATCCTCAACGGATTTGCGTTTCGCTTTCGCATTTAGCGGAAGATTGAAATGTTTGCTTCCAATAAGATCCTCGTACTTGACGTGCCGCCCCTTCGTGCCCGTGATAACGCCGTCCGCCACCGTGAGATTCTCGACAGGCTCTCCCAGTTTCTTAGCAGCCAGACTCAACAATGCTTCCCGAGCGGTGGCTGCGGCGAGCGCGAGATTTTCTGAGTTGAAGTTCGTCGGAGTCGATTGACTGCCGGACGTGGTTCCCTGATCCGGACAAATAGATGTATCGCACTGGATGAGCTTGACGCGCGCAATCCCAACACACAGCTCCTCCGCGACGAGCTGGCATTGGACCGTAAGAATGCCCTGGCCGAAATCACATTTCCCTGTATATGCCGTGATCACCCCATCGTCGCCGACGGCTAACCAAGAGTCGAGCTTTCCCGGATCGATGTGGGAGGGATGGGTGCCGAACGGTCCTGGATTCTGCGCGGACAGCAGACTCAGCGGCCCAGAACTGAAACTGATCATAAGGGCACCACAACTTTTTAGAAAGTAACGCCGGGCCTCAATCATGTTCGTCTTGCCTCTGCGTACTTTCGAATCGCCTGCAACATTCGAGTGTGCGTGAAGCAGCGGCACAAAACACCACCCAAGGCATCGCGAATCTCTTGATCAGACGCATCGGGTTTTACATCGAGAACGGCCTTCGCTGTCAGAATCACACCACTGAGGCAAAATCCGCATTGAGCCGCCCCCTCCTCAATAAACGCGCGCTGGATTGGGTGAGGCTGTTCAGGCGTACCCAAGCCTTCCAGCGTCGTGACTTCGTCTTGACCAACTGCACTTACCGGTTTGACGCACGATCGCACGACTTGGCCGCCCATGATTACAGTGCAGGCTCCGCACTGAGCCATTCCGCATCCGAATCGAGGTCCACGCAACCCAAGCTCGTCGTTCAAAACGAACAGCAGCGGCGTTTCTGGATCGACTTCGACGACGCGCTTCAGGCCGTTCACGTTCAGCGTGATCTTCTCCCTCATCGGACGAGTTTGCTCCTTAGTCATTTTCCTGCGCGTGAACCATATGACCGGCTATCAAACCATCAGATCACGGTTACCCAAACCAGCAGTGTAACAGGGTGGGGCTGCAGCAGAGTCGCGAGCGGAATGCTGCGCTACCCTAACGAGACCGTGCGGGCAGTTCGCGATTTCGGGCGCAATGTACAAAGTAGCTGCAGCGTCACGAATGGAATGGAAGAAACCCCGCTGGTTTGCCGTAATCTGGCAGAACCGCTTGGCGGCCTCTGCATTTTCTCGCCATAGCACTATACTTCAACTCATTTGAGGTATTGTGTAGCCGTGAGTCGCATATCTAGAGCGGCGACCCATTTTCGTTTCAGGGGAAAAATGTTCAAGATCGCAGGCGGTTTCCTGCCGCACCCTTACAAGGAAAGCCTTCGCCGGCCCGAATACGTCTAACTAAGTGCGAGTCGGCGTTGGATTTAAGTTGAAAAGGAATGCCTACCCAAAAGCAGGCGCTCATTCCCACGAGAAATGCATTACAATCATGTAGTTGCATGTGGGCGTGTAGCTCAGCTGGGAGAGCACCTGCTTTGCAAGAAAGCATGCAAAATCACACAAGTGCCGCATCTGGTGTCGCTTACGCGGACTGACGGGGCGCAATCAACCTCTTGAATTGGACTGAATCTGTACCGAAAATCGCCCTCACCTGTTTGGGACTGCGCAATCGCGCGCGCTTCGCAGGGATATGCGCGTGGCATTCAAATCATCCACGGCCTTTTTCAGAAATCGGGCAAGGCCTTCCGGATCCTGCCTCGTGGGGGGCTTCTTTCTTCCGCTAGGTTATGGCTACTTCGAACCGATCGCCAATTTTTTCTCCTGCATCCCTATTCGAACGAATCTGAAGAGCTGCCAGCTGAAGCATTCTCTGCGTTCGCCCGGAAGTCAATGCTTCAAAATTGCAAGCGCGAGGACCACTTGTTCGTAAGAAATTTACCGGCTCGGTCATTCTTTCTCAAAGGGATGAGGCGGCAGTAAGAACTGGAATCCGAAGTAGCCGACGAAATACGGCTGGGTGGTTCCTGCAGTTTGCACGCTGCGTCCTGCCATCAAGAGAAGGATTATCGGGGGATGTATTTTGTAGCGCAAGCCTCCCTCTAGAGTTCCCTCGTCACCGGATGGATGGAATGTTCCGAGTGAGTAAAACTCGGCGTCCAATTCCAAGTTTTTCGTAAATTCGTGGCCGACGACGACGCCGGCGAGCCACCCATCCGGCCCCTTGTGAACTAGGTCGTAGCCAACCTCCCAGTTCAGATCGAAAGGGCCAAGTTTCTGAGAAAATTCGAGGGGAAGGATCAAGCTTGCACCTCGCGGGGTGATCCCCCGAGCGACGGAATCGTTCGGATTATTGATTGAAACCTGTGGGAAAACCGACATGGCGAATGCCGAAGCCTTGTTGTCCAAAAATCGCCATTTGAATCCCAATTGATCCTGCCCGAGTCCGAATTTCGCCGGAGAAGGATCGGCCACGCGAAGCCAAGCAGTCTCGTAGGTCAACTGGATGCGGTCGCCGATTCCAAAGTTGATATCCAGATCGGGTGTGTGCGTGATCGAAGAATTCGGAAAAAGAAAAGGCATGTAGCCCAGATTGATTTCCCACTGCAAGTTGCCAGGTGTGCCGGGATCGTTGGTGTAGTAAGGAGGGCCGCCTTGTGCACGAAGCGACGGGCAAAAAAACGGAGACAGAAGGAATAGCAAGATACAGCATCTTCCGAGATCGGGAAGGCAAGAGCCTAATTTCATTAAGTCCGGGAGCCTTTCGAAACGAAGCAGAGCACTCTCATCGCGCGCTGACTTGGGCAGCTACTTTCCGAAGACCAAAACACCAAAGTTTCCGGATTCGTTAGAAGGCACAAAAAGCTGATGAGTTTTCGGATCAAGCGCCATGGTCTTCGACCCGAGATGAGTCGGGATTCGCGCAACAGGGGAATATTGATCCGGGGAATCCTGATGAAACACATCGACGGTCCCCTCGCCAGTAGAATTGAAAATCAGCCCGGTCGATGGATCGAAAGCTGAGGCGTCCACATGATCGCCGATTGGCAGAGTCGTGAGCACTTTGCCGGTCTCCGCATTCACGACAGCCATCACCTTGCTGCGGCAACCTATGAACAGACGGTGGTTCGCACGATCGATGGCCATACTCGAGGGACGCTGGCAGGGTGCCAGTGGCCAGCGATCTTTCACTGTTAATCCACGCGAATCAATACGCAAAACGAGACTCTCTTCCTCGAGGTTAACGAAAACATTTCCTACGCCGTCAGCCGTGGCAAATTCCGGACCACCGCCCAGGTCGATTGTGCCGACAACCTTACCGGTCGACGCGTCGATTGCGGTGGAACTATTGCTTTCCCCATTCATCGCGAAAACTCGACTGGTGGCGGGATCGTAAACGATTGCATCGGGCTTCTTTCCTGTCGGAACTTGGGCGATCGGAGCGAGCGTTTTCAAGTCAAAAACAGTGACGGTGCCGGCGCCTCCGTTGCTCGTAAATCCCCGTCCAAGCTCCGCTGCGACCGCAATTCCATGCACGCCTGGCGTATTCGTGATCTTACCTATGACGGTCGCAGAATCCGGATCTAGCACATCCACCTGCGTTTCATGTGAGACATAAACGCGCCGGTTTGCTTCATCGATCGAAAGGTAATCCCAACTGCCATGACCGCCAACCGGAATTGTCTTCAACAGATGATAACTGGAGGCGGCGAGAGCCGCTGCAACCGTGCCAAGAAAAATTGCATACGCGAGCACGAGCTTCTTCATCAATTTCTCCTTATTGGCAGCTTCCAGCGCCGGAATCGCGAAAGCTCTTTCCGGCTTCAGGGATAAACTCCCAGTCATAGCCACGCGGGCGCAGCGTCAGCTTGATCACTCCAAAAGTGTCCGCATTGCGCACTTCGCTGGTGGCCTCGGGCTTCCCGAATGGACGATGACTTTTTCCGCCTGTGCCGACGACAAATTCGCGGACGCCTTTTGTGGGATCAGGCTTACCGTCCGGATTTTGTGGCGCGAAACGTTCGTAATCATGGTCGTGCCCATTGAGGACCAAAGTGGCATGCGCCGCGTAGAGATCCTGCCAAAACGCCTTGACCTCTGGATCATCTCCGTGTTTCGCACCGGAGCTGAACAGCGGTTTGTGCCAGTACGCCAAAGTGCAAGCCGAGGGATGAGCTTGCAAATCCGCGCGTAGCCATTTTTCTTCAGCCGACCCGGCTTGGCAGCCTCCAACCTCCGCGCATTCGCTGTTCAACACAATGATGTGCCAGCTGCCAAGTTCGTAGCTATAAAAACCCTGTCTGGGATCGCCGGCATTCGCGCCGAAGTAATCGAAATACGGCGTTGCGCCTCCCGAATGGAATTCATGATTGCCGACCGACGGCTTGGTGCGTGCTTTGTGGCGGCCCCAAGTTGGGTTGTAACATTTGGCAAATTGCTCCGCGGTACCTTCTTCGTATGCATTGTCACCCGCAGTGAATACCGTGCCGGGAACAGCGTCGAGCAATTTTGCTGTGGCTTCCGCTCCGGAGGTGTCCGGACAGTCCGCGATGTCCCCCGCGCCTACGAGCACGGCCACCTGATCGTTATTCTGCTGCGCCGAGATTGATTTTGCGCCGGCTGTCATGATGAGAACGGCGACTAAAAACGTCAGCACAACTCTCGCATTGTCTGGTGTTCGTTCCATCTTACAGTGCACTCCTCTTGCGTCCGCGTCCACAACTCTCAGCCACGAGGTCCTTATACCCCGCTACTCAATCTCGTTTGAGCGGATACCACCGTAAACCGAGAGAGTACGTTGGCCGGTAAAATTCGCGCTGGTCCACGAAAATCTTGCTGCCGGTATAGAAGCCGAAGACTTCGTTATTCAAGTTCTCGCCTTCCATCACCATTGTCAGTCCGCGATTGAGGCGCACAGTTCCCTGCGCATCCACTTGGAAGTGAGGGTAGAGATAAATGTCGCCCGAAGGTCCCTTCGTCCCTCCCAACGGAGGAGTGATCACGCCCGCTACCTCGTTGATGAACTGGTATTGGTAGATCATCGCGCTGTTGTAGGACATACCGACGTGGATGGACACACGGCCGCGATCGTAGCTCGGAATAATGTTAAACGTGTTGGGAGCTTGGCGCTGCAGAGCTGGCCTATCTGTTCTTCCGGGCAAGCCTCCAGCATTTGAGGCCGTATACGTGTAGTTCGCCGTCAGGCCCAACCCGCGCAGGGGCCCCGGAAGAAAATCGAAGTGTTGCAGGTAAGCTAACTCAACTCCTCGGACGTTGGCATTGCTTCCGTTGATATTCTGCTGGACGAACAGACCTTGGAACGGACCGCTTGCAGCAGGCAGAGAACTCGTGGAGTAAATTGGGTCGGTCAGTTGCTTGTAAAAAAACCCCGCCTGAATCACACCGTACGGTTGCAGGTAATGTTCATAGAGCACGTCGTAGTCATTGGCATGTTCCGGTTTCAAGTTCGGATTTCCAATTTGTACTGTGAATGGATTCGTAGACTGATCCACTATAGAGAATGGAACCAGGTCGAACGGATCAGGTCTCGACAGACCCCTGCCGTAAACGGCGCGAATGTCGGAATTCGCCGTCAGGTTGTAACGGAGCTGCACGCTCGGCAGCGGATCGATGTACCACTGTTTGGCAACCTCCGGCGTGGTGCTGAGCCAATCGCCGGCGTTGGGACCGCTAGGGACAGTAAGCACCTGAAATCCTTGAATGCTCAACTGCGTCGCCTCCAACCGCAATCCCGTCTGTAGGCGGAAGCGGCCAAACTGGAGGTTATTTACGACGTAGCCGGAGGTGACGCGTTCGGTCAAGTTGTAGTTGTTCGGATCCGAGCCCAAGTGCGTGTCGCTAACGTCTTCCGTGAAGTCGCCGGGATTATGGTTAAAGAATGACTTCAGCTTGCTGAAACTGGTCACCGGGCCGAAGTTGTAGGATCCGCTGTAGTAATCGTCGGCCTTGAAACCGCTGAGAAAATCGCTCATCAAAAAAGTCCCGTTAGGATCCCATACAGGAGAATTCGCGTTTTGATATTTGTGGGCGTTGCGCAGCTTTGCGCCGACTTCAAAGGTCCCTCGGTGTGAACCCCAGTTGTAATTTTTACCCCATGACACCGAGCCCTGCAGGTTGACTTGACCCGTGATGCCCGTGGACGTGTCGAATTCTGTCATTGCGTACTGCGTCGGATCGAACGTGGCAGAACCTTTCGCCGTGCACGCCGCGTTAAATTTGGGAAGATACGCGTGGATCGTGGCTGCCGGGTCGAAAGTACAATTGAAGTTACTAGGATCTGTGATGGGATCAAATGTGACGCCCGGATTTCCCGCAGCTTGTAACTGGCCGGAGTCAGCGACCGAAACGTCCCAGGCCAACCATGAATTTGTGAAAAGGTGTTTCGCGCCTGCGGAAACCATTCCAATATTGAAAGACGGGGTCCGTTGCGAGGTTGTGAATTCCGGCACGCCGGGGGCTTGCGGGGTACCGGGAGGCGGCAGGCCGCCATCGTTAAGAGTGTATACCCATTTATTGCCGTAATCGTTGAACCGAGAGTAGAGATAGTGGACGTAGATGCTGGAATTTTCTTTTAATCGATAATCTACAGTGCCGCCCAAACCCCACCGCGTGCGTTGGTATCGATACTCACGAAGGTCGAGGCTGTCGTAGAAAGGAGTAGGAAATCCACCCGTGTCCAGCCCGGGTTCTATGTCATCGATGCCCCGCCCGTTGTAGTCATACGTGTAACCGAACAGAACTCCAAAGCGCTTATCTGTGCCGAACCGCTGCCCGATCGTGGAGTCAGCCGTCCCGACGTAGCGGCCGCCGAGAATCGGTGTGTATCCTGCGATCGATTCGATGATAAGAGTTGGTTGATCGCCGGCGCTCTTCAACTTTAAGTCCACCGTGCCGCCGATGGCGTCGCCGTCCTGACTAGCAGTCAAGGTTTTGTTCAGTTCGATTGATTCCACAAGGTCCGCGGGAATTACATCGAGTTTTACCTGGCGGACGGTAGCCTCAGGCGACGGTACATTAATTCCGTCGATAGTGACGTTGGTAAGGCGCGGCTCCGTACCGCGAATTTGCACGTACTTGCCTTCACCTTCATCGCGTTCCAGCGAAACGCCGGGGAGACGTCCGACTGCATCGGCGATGTTGGCGTTGGGAAGACTGGTGATGACATCTGCGGAGATTACGTTAACGATGTTCTCGGATGTGCGCTGGACCTGAATCTCTTCGGCTTCGCCCTGCAAGTCCGCGTGCACATTGATCGCCTGGCTTGCCGAAGCGACCTGCATCACGGCGTCAACGGAAATCGTTTGCCCCCCATCCAAGCTCACAGCCTTTGTGAATGACGAAAATCCGGAGTAGGAAATTGTTATTGCGTAGCTGCCGGGCGGCAGGTTGGTTATGGCGAATTGGCCCTCGCTGTCTGACACTGCCGAAAAGCCGCCGGGCTGAACTTTTATCGAGGCTCCTTGCAGCACTCCTCCCGCGGCATCCGAGACGAGCCCGCTGATAACGCCCTTACCGACCTGCGCGGGGGCAGGACTCATCGTTGCGTTACTTCCGGGTTGTGAACCACCGGCTTGCCCAAAAACACAGACTGCCCCAAACAGCCACACCACCAGGATCATCGTGGTTCGAAGCTTTGACGACATTTCCACTCTCCCCAATGGATTTCGTAGTCCGTGTATAGAGGAGTAGCGAACAATGCGGGATGAACCAATGTTCACTGTAGCTTGAATAGTGGCTGAAAAAATTTTCAGGTTGGAGAATCTGTTCCGATCTGGGTCATACCACAGTTTGGCTCGCCGGGTTTTTGAGTGCAAAAGGAAGATGGACTTGAAAAACGGAGCCCATTCCGGGTACGGATTCCACGCGAATCGCGCCACCGTGTTTTTCGACGATCCAGTTTGCTATGGAAAGTCCAAGTCCGACGCCGGCTTGCTCCCGTGACCGCGCGGGATCTGCTCTATAAAATCGCTCGAAGATATGAGGTAAATCCTTGTCGGAAACGCCTATCCCACTGTCGCGAATCTCTACCAGTGCAGTATCGTGCGACTTCTGGTATCGAAGACTGATTCTGCCTCCCGGGTGCGTGTATTTCACCGCGTTGTCGATGAAGATGAGGAAGACGCGCTCGATTGCGGCGGCATCCGCATCAATCCATACAGATTCTTCTTCGAAGTCACCCGCGACGTGAATTTCTTTCGTTTCGGCCAGGATTGCACCTTGTTCTTGTACTCTTCGTAAGCATCCTATGAGATCAACACGGTGAAATTTCAATGCTTCGGCGCCGGCGTCGGCTCGGGCCATCTGCAGCAGATCCTCCAACAGCAGAGTCATCTCCCCAGAAGCTGCAACGATGCTCTCAAGCACCTCCCGATAATCCTCCTCTCTCCGGGGGCGGCGCAAAGCCACTTCCGCAGTAGTGCGCAGAAGTGCCAGAGGCGTTCGGAGTTCATGAGAAGCATCCGCTGTGAACTGAGTGACCCTCCTCATGTTTGATTCGATTCGGCCCAGCATTTCGTTGAGGGTTTCCGTCAATCTTCGAAGTTCGTCGCGCGGCAAAGGAACCGGTAAACGGCTGGAGAGGTTCTGTCCACCGATGCCTCTGGCAGTTTGGATAATCTCATCGACCGGTTCGAGCGCGCGTCGGCTCAGCCAATATCCACCGAGAGAAGCGAGAACGATCAATAGTGGCGAGGCCAGTTTCAGAGTCAACCGAAATTGATCGAGTGATTGATCGAAAGCCTCGGTGGGCGTCGCAACCGTCACATCAAAAACTTTTCCGTTGATGAGTGCCCTCCGGCCGCTAATTCGATACTGGATCGCGTTTAGGTTGGTCGTATAACTTATGGACCGGGAAGCTTCGGCAGCGTCTATTTTTGCGCTGGCGAACGCCGGTGATTGAAAAATCCAATGGCCGGATTCGTCCGTTACTCTCAGGATCGCCCCGTCTCCCCAGATGTCGGCCAATTCCCCCAGTTCGTGGCTCACCTTCTCGATACTCTTGGGGGACGATTCAGAGATCACACGCTGCGCTGTCGTTAAGTTCCCCTGCAGGGCATCGTCCATCGTTCTTGCAACGCTATGCTGGAAGCCGAGATCGACGACCCAGCCGAAGAGAGCGAACGAGACGATCAATACCAGGAAATACCAGGCCGTTAAGCGTGTCCGCACCGTCATATTCATTGTGGAGAGTCCTCTTCGATGCAGTATCCGAACCCGCGCCGTGTTTCAATCAAATTCACGTCCTCTCCAAAATTAACCTTTTGCCGGAGAAGCCTCACAAAAGCGTCGAGCGTATTTTCCTCTACGGCTTCTCCACCTTGCCAGATTTCGCGAATGATCGCCTCGCGTGTTGCGACCCGCCCCTTTCGCAACATCAGAAACTCCAACAGTCGGAATTCAGTCTGGGTTAAATTGATCTCTCGACTTCCGCGAAACACGCGGCGGGTGTCCTTCTCCAGCACAAGGTCTGCGACACGCAAAGACCGCGGCTGGGAATCAAAACGGCGGCGTTCGATCGCTCGGATCCTTGCCAGTAAAACCTCGAATGGGAAAGGTTTCGTGATGTAATCGTCCGCCCCGGAGTCCAGCCCACCTACCATATCGGGAACCGTGTCGCGCGCTGTCAGCATAACAATTGGGATGGATTGCGCAGTGCCACGAAGTCTCCGTGTAACTTCAAATCCGTCGATTCCTGGCAGCATGAGATCCAGAAGAATCAAATCGAAGTGATCGCTCCCGGCCAGTTCCAAAGCAGAGATGCCGTCCGCCGCCGTAGTCACTGAGTAGCGTTCTTCTTCGAGCCCGCGCCTTAACGCCTGAGCCATTCTTTTCTCGTCTTCAACAACCAAGATTTTCATGTCTGCACCTCGACTGAATCCGATTTCGCTATGCCGATCAACCAAACTACACTCCGAAAACTCTGAACCCGTAGAACGACAGGAACAAGCTCACGGCCGATGGGGAATCGTCCTACACAAATGTGACAACGGGATGAACGTGGGGGGTGATCCTGAAATCAGCTAGAGCCGCTGGGCGGCCTCTCTGCGTTCTCTGGGCATAGCACAATACTTCAACTTATTTGGGGTATTGTGTAGCCGCGCCATTGCATAGCTAGAGTGGCCACCGTTTCGTTTCAGGGGGAAAATCCTCAGGATCGAAGGCGCTTTCATGCCGAACCTTTGTATAGGGAACACTTTCGCCGACCTGAATGCGTCTAAGCGCACGTCGACGTTGGATTTAGTTGGAGAAGAGTGCCTACCCAAAAAGCAGGCGCTCATTCCCGCGAGAAATGCATTACAATCATGTGGTTGCACGTGGGCGTGTAGCTCAGCTGGGAGAGCACCTGCTTTGCAAGAAAGCAGGCAAAATCACACAAGTGCCGCATCTGGTGTCGCTTACGCGGAAACACCCGGTGCAACCAACCTCTTAAATTGGACCGAAGTTGGACCGAAATCGCCCCCTCGATTAACTCGGATGGTAGGTTCATGCGGGCTGCGCAGCCCTCACTCGCATCCGGCGAATCAACCTGTGCCGGGACCCGCGGGCCGGGTACCTTCAGGATGGCAAAGCCATTTGCGCGAGTAAACTCACTGTCGGCGACGTGCTACTTCGTCGGAGGTTTTCACGTCAGCTACCAGCGGCCAAGCTCGTTCTTGCGGTCTAGCACCGAAGGCGGTTTCTCTGAAACAAAGGGATCCGCTCGATCTGCTTGCTGTGTTGCCCATTCAATCCACGTCTTGTATTTCGGCTGTTTTTCGACAGACCATGAGCTGCTTTTTTCCGCGTAGGCCGCTATAAAACTGCGCATCCGTTCTGCGCGCTCCCACGCGTCCATCCAATCATCGAATTCCTTGAGCTTTTCTTCCTCTTGCTGAACGTCCTTCTGTAGCTGCGCCCGCTCTCTCGCGCGCCTATCTTTTTCAGCCTCATCTCGTTTGCGCTTTTCCTCTCGTCGCCTCTGAGCGACAGCGGTTCGCATGAGCCCGGCCACAAAATCTGCGATGCGGGATTCGACGCGTTGAAATTTTGCGTCGCTCCAACGCTTTCGTTCTTCCCGTTCTCCCCAGGGTGTATCCGAATGGATGCAAAGTACCAGCTTGCCTCCCGGTTCGTACGAGACCGTTTCATCATAATCCCAGCGATCCGTTGGGTTTGGCACGCGGGGCTTCTGTACCACTACCTTCCGGATTGGCTCTTCGATGCCGAAGGACACACGGTCACCATTGATCAGGGCAATCGTTCCACCTGTGTCCGATACCCCTACGCTGTGGCCCCGTCGCTCCAAAACCGCGACCACCTGTGCCATCACTTGCAATGCACGTTCGAGCGTGCCTTCGCTCACCTTCACGTCCAATCCACCCACGTCTCTTGGCAACAGAATGCTATGTTCATCTTTTCTGGTCCGACTCCGTAGCAGGCTGGCAGTGTGTCGAATCAGGGGATGAATTCGAGCGGTGGGATCGACAGGCTGCGCGTTCAATGCACCGGAAGAGAACAGCTGGTCTACGGCTGCGACTTCAGGGTCTACTTGGTCGGAACTGGGCGGCTTCCTCGCTGCAATTGGAGACCGGAAAATCACGGGCACTTTATCCAGCTTCGGGAGCGGCATTTTCTTAACACCTTGATGTCCGTGAGCAAGCTTCGCCCAATGCCCCCGACCCGGCACTGGCACACAAAGCTTCCGACAGGTCTTGCCAAGTGCGACAGAGGAAACGCCATATTCCTCGGCCACCTTCAGCATCGGCTTCTCCCAGACCTTTTCATAAAGTTCTTCTCGATCGTATTGCTCCATGGTGCTTCCTCCAGAATGGGATCTTTTGGCGTGTTACAGGCTAAGAGGATTATTTGCCGGCCTGAGCTTTATCTTCTTTTGCAAATCAATTCCGAGTCGTAAGAGGCCACCTGCGACCGCTTTCAGATGTTCTTTCATTCGAGGTGTGCCCAGCAGTTTGTGGACTAGTTCGGCAGGACAGGCGTGTTGCTTCCGAAAAAGCTGGAGCAGCTCAATTGTCACGGTCGGCTCACACTCAAGGAGCGTGCGGCGCAGAGAGCTCACATGGTACGCATCGTCAGGCGTCCAGATTGCGCCATGCGCAACCAACATACCTAGGCACTCGAAGGCGTCTGAAACATCGTATGTCGATTTCAGACCTCCGGTGCCGTACGGCTTGAAACGGCTAAGGTTCAAATTCCACAACGCGCTGTCCAGCGCCGATGACCCGCCATTCGGTTTGTCATTGGGGTTGACGCCGAATGCAAGCAAGTACTCCAGAGTTGTCTCGCGGCCCCACATGGCCGCTTCGCGGAGGAGCAGAGCGAGGTTGTCGCGCGTAGGGTCGGGTTTCAGCTTCTTCAGTACTTCGGCGTTTTCTGAGCGGCAGGCCTCCTCCAGGCCGGATGTGTAGCACTCTGAATCTTCTGTGTAGTCTTTTCCCAGGCTTGGCCCACGCGACCGTGGGTCGCCTCCAGCCCATTTGAGCAAACTGACCCACTTCAGGTCCCCTTCAGCACAAAAGTGGCGCAAGGCGCAATCGAGTTGCTCCTGGAGCTGTGGCGCGAGTTTTGGGTAAGACTCTTTGCATTCGAGAAAGGGCCGAAGTGCAGTCCGGATTCTGGCACCAAATGCCACAGCAAACGGCCGCCCTCGAATAACGTCGGCACCACGGTCGAGAAAGAACCGGACCATTTTAGGTTCCCAATCGAGGAGAACATCCGCCAAGTTAATCGAATTAATATCGGCCCCATGCTGCACGAGCAATTCAACAAGATCCAGTCTGTGTGACGATACAGCTTGGGCCAGAGCGGCGTTCTTTAAGGGCTCGTCGCTGCCGCGTTTCGCCAGCAGTTCGACCATGCTGTGGAATCCTGTCTCCACCGCAATTTCGAGCAAACTTCTCTGTCGACCGCGTTTTGTTGCAGCGGAAATGTCTAGTGGCCTGCCTTCGTTGATCCACTTCTCGACCTCGTACAGCCTTCCCGCACGGCACAAAGCAATCAGCTGCTTCGCTTCCGTCTCCGCGCCGCAATCAACAGCGTCCTTGGGGTCCGGTCCCATCCAGGTAATCCTAGCCCTTTGTCCAAGCCGATGTTAATCATAGAATCGCTCATCAAAATCCACGGCACAATGCCGGCTGCTGGAAACGAAAGGGTTCACCTTAAAGCTGGTTAGCTTCGGAACTTCTGACAAGTTGGGGCTGAAATTCGGATGGTTGCGGGATCAGCGGAAGTGCTTTAGGCAGAAGAAGTGTAAGTTGCGAGGGCCCGCTACGTACCGAATTTAGACAATTTGTGCATCCCATTCCGCAGTGAAGTGATTCGCTGCGTTGCGTAAGCTGCACAAACTATAGCCATTTCAAGGATCGGCTGTCGCAGCTCCCGTTGCTATTCAAAACGCAAGGGTCCACGAACGCGCAGAAATCTATGCCGCCGAACTTGAAGTTAACTTTCGCGAACCTCGCGAGACACAAAAGGCGCTCGAACACGCCGAACGCAGAGTCCTCCCATCCACCAACGACTGAACGATCCGTCACTACTTTTCAATCCAACGTTTCATTAAGCCGTCTAGGGTGCCTGCCCTTCTCCCGGCTTTTTGGGGCCGCGGGTTCGACCCCGCTGCCCATAACAAAAGCTACGCATCAACTTCGTCGCCGTCATTCAGATCTGTTCGACTTGTATCGACACCTCCCGAAAAGCCATACGTCATCTGACCATGTCCATTTTCGTCGGCGACCAGCTTCACATTCACCGTTTCCCCTGAGCCCAGCGGCTGATCGTCAATCACCTTTTGATGCAAGACGTCGTCGGTCGCATGGTAAACATGTTGGCTTGCCGTGCTGTTCTTAAGAATCACATTCACAAATTGGGGCATTTTCTTGTGTACCTCCTTTCTGATTCCTCATCGCAGCGGTATATCCTCCACAAGTTCGCCATCTCACTGTTTTTGAGGACCCGCCTGGCTCTCGCTGGAATCTCCCTTTGTAGGCCCGTTGATTCCTTCTCGGAAGGATTTGATACCTTCACCCATCCCCCGCATCAACTCTGGGATCTTTCGTCCTCCAAAGAAAAGAATCACAACCAAGATCACAAGCAGCCAATGGTAAATACTGAATTCACCCATGACACCCTCCGCCGTCCACATCTCAGCCCAAAACTACAGTTCTTCCACAGTTCGCCTACTTGGAAGACGACTTTGACACATCGCACACCCCTTGCGGAGCGACAGCGCCGCATTTTGCAGGATCGGGGCTTGCTGGGTTATAAAGACTGCACATCGCCTTGTTTCCATCTTTTCTGTTCTGGAACGGACCCTTGAGGTTCATGCCCAATTGAGGTCTCTCAGTCGCCTCCTGCACATGGCAGGTCCCTGAGGAAGTTTCCCTGTTTACACAGAACTGGCCAGCTTTTGTACATATCGGGTCGGGGGCGCCTGCCCCTGTCACACGCGTCCCGCTGAAAAAGTTGCGGTTCGGGAATGCCCAAGACGCGAAGACTGCGCTGACAGCTAGAACACAAAGCAAGAAACTAAAGAGAATCCTAGTTTTCATATTCGTCCTCCAGAAATTTTTTGGGTCCGCTCAACTTCGTCTGCAGGTCTGCGCGAACTTGCACCGGCTCGCCAACGCTAGAGTTCCAGAGCATCCGCGTAGAAAATCCTCTTCCCCGCTTCTGGTCCGTCGCTCGGTGTGAATTCGTATTCGTAAACAACCAACATCTTGTCGACGCAAGATTGTCGAGGTATCTCGCCGTACCACAGGAGTATGTCGGAGCCACAGCCCGGGGCCGGGCATTCCTGTTTCCCGGCCTGAGCAGTCATGTCCGGAACCACAATCGAAGGTTCCCATCCCAGACTGCGCGTGCCGCTGTGGCCCTTGTGTTCCAGAAATACGACCTGCTGATTCTTGCGCGGCATGCTGAAATCCGTAGCGCCCCCCGCGCCTCTGGATTCAGTTGGATTTGCAAGCCCCCAAATTGAAATCGCCAGGCCATCGCGCGTCACCGTTCGCTTACTTTCCACTACCGAGACTTTTTTCCTCGAAATCGTAATCGTTCGGTCAGCCGCCAATAAAGCGAAGTCGCTCATCACCGTGGATGATAGCTCTAGGCCGCTGAGAGCGAAGGGTTGGTAGCGAGACAATCCAAGGCGTACAAACGTTCCGTAGTCAGGGGCACGATTGAAAACGATATCCGCGTACCACAGTCTTTGCTCTTTGTCCCACACCGGCTTATAGCCGACAACGGCTACTGACGCCGCTTTAGGCTGCTCGCGCACGGTCAGATTCCATCCACATGCTCCATCCGGTTCGTCTTTTCCGGGGTCGTCCGCACCGTCGAATTTTGGAACGGTACCCGGAAACACCTCAGGCGTAGTTGTGTCCCAAGCGTCCAATGTTAGCTGTTCTGCTGATCCGGTCCGCTTCGGCAGATCGGGATCGAATCCCCAAGCGGAAAGATACGCGTTCGCGGCCAGTTGATCGGGCATCAGGAATGGGATTGACGATTTTTTGTCCATACACGCTTGCTTAACATTCCCATCCTGCTTTATGACAACGCCTAACAACTCTCCGTCCCCCGCGCTGAACCAGCGATCATCCAAGTACACTCGTAATCCCGCTCCTTTGCGACGATTCCAGAAGACCGAGGGGGATTTCTCAGAACTCGAGTCCCATCCAAATGTAGGAACAATGTAGGAAACGTGGGGTATCTCGGGGGGTGCAGTACTCAGCAGGTCTACCGCCTGAGTGTAAAATTCAATGGAGCAATCCGTTTCGTCTTTTTCGATCAGCTTAGTGAATCTGGAAACCGCTGTGGTCTTTAGGCGAAGCCGCCGAAATTTGGTGTCTCGAGGATCCAGATTGAACCGCAACGCACAGGACATCGGCTCCCCGTACCCAGTACTCTCGTCAGAAGGCACTTGGTCGTTCGCGACCGGAAATGATACGGGGCGTA
>Ga0209330_1000447_pt1 | contig 17416 bp, 15 predicted proteins | sample JacPinW_OM2H0_O3_FD_187969 | JGI IMG/M metagenome (GOLD analysis project Ga0209330, IMG submission 187969) | Forest soil microbial communities from Algoma, Ontario, Canada - Jack Pine, Ontario site 1_JW_OM2H0_O3 (SPAdes) (version 2) | ecosystem: Environmental > Terrestrial > Soil > Boreal...
TCTCCTCCGTCATTGAACGAGTCGGTTATCCCATCCGTGTAGAGTGCCAGTATGTCGCCTGGAAAGAGCTGAAGGTCGGCAACCAAGCAGTCCCACTCCCGGAAAAGTCCCAGGACAGTCGAAGTGGAATCGAGCCGCTCAACCGTATTATCGCGCCGAAGCAGAACAGCGGGGTAATGCCCACAATTCACGTAGCGCAGGCGCCTGGCTTGATCGTCGTATTCGGCAAAAAAGAGCGTGGCGTAGGCGCTGTCGGTCGTATTTTCATAAAACAACTGGTTCACCGACCGCAGGAAGCGCTGCGGCTGATCCAAAGCGATTGCACTCTGACTCCGCAGGTTCGCCTGCAAGTTGGCCATCAAGAGCGCAGCCCCGATTCCCTTTCCTGAAGTATCCCCGATCACTAACCCAAGGCGCTCCCGGCCTAGGTTCAGGAAGTCGTAGTAGTCACCTCCGACCTGGCGGGCCTGCATGCAGATCCCCTCGTATTCAAGCGTTTTGAGCTGTGGCAGAGTCTGCGGAAACAGCCTTGCCTGCACCTGCTTCGCGATGTGCAGTTCCTGGGCCATGCGTCGTTCAGCCTCCAACTTCTCCGCTGCCACACGACGCTCCGCTTCGATTTCGCGAACGAAATCATCTTTTCCCACGAGCGCAAAGGCGTTTCCATCCAGGTCTTCAAACCGGGTGAAAATCCCGCCCCAAAGCGTAGTCTGCGGCGGATGATGAAAGCGAACCCCGCGCCTCCGCCACTCCTCGAACTTGGCCATGACGTCTTCAGTAACCAGCACGGCATTCCGGCAATGGCCAATCAGCCTGTATTCTTCGGACTTGCGCTTGGGAGTAACCAGGGCGAGAACCGTGTTGCCGTCCGGAGGCGCGACCGCCACCCAACGGCTACCGGACTCATAGCTCTCGTCAATCACCAAACCAAATCCCAGCTGGTCCACATAGAACCGCAAACTTCGATCCTGATCGCGAACGAAGATGTTGACGCAGAGGACGCGAAGATATGGGTCCTGCCGATCCCCGCCAGAAGCATACCGGTCCGGCCCATCCTGTAGAGGAGAGATGCCCATCGTCGAGATTATAAGGCGGAAGCACTCTGCCCTGCCCCGCCCTGCTCTAAGCATCAAATGATTCCGCTCCTGATGCTTACCCGGGGTTTGGATCGCAGGCAGATTAGTCGTAGGCTCCCGTCAACGCGGAAACCATCGTCGGCTAGAATGGTAGTAGCTCGATAACCGTATGATTCATCCCTGGCACGACGTAACTCCCGGCGACAAGCTGCCGCAGGAATTCGACTGCGTGATTGAGATCCCCTTCGGATCGAGCGTGAAATACGAACTCGACAAAGCGAGCGGACTGATCAAGCTCGATCGCATTCTCTATTCCGCGGTTTACTATCCCGCGAACTACGGTTTCATTCCGCAAACGCTGGCGGAAGACGATGATCCTCTCGACGTCCTCGTGCTCTGCCAGGAACCGGTCGTACCGCTGACTATCATTCACGCTCGCGCCATTGGTCTGATGACCATGATCGACGCCGGCAAGCAGGATCACAAAATCATCGCCGTCGCCACCGAGGATCCCGAATTTAATTCCTATCGCGAGGCCGCGGAGATGCCGCCGCACCGCCTGCTGATGCTGCGTAGATTCTTTCAGGATTACAAGCAGCTCGAAGGAAAAGCCGTCGAAGTAGATGAAATACGCCCCTCAGGCGAAGCGTACCCCATCATCCTCGACGCCCTGCACCGCTACAGCGAACAACGCCGCAAGGGTTTCAGGATTCCCGAAAAACACTGAGACGAGTTACATTCCTTTGAAACGAAACTGATCTCCATTGCTCTGGTTTGCGCCAATCGTGATCGTCTGCCTCGACGTCCCGCGCCGCGTTCACGGCCGGCTATCGCAGCGGATACAACCAAGCTCTCGCCCGCGTGGAGCCATCGAAACAACGTTTGCCAACAGCAATCCCGAATGAGGTGAATCTGCATGCGGGAGAAGATGGATTAGAGTAGGCCCGCTCCAGGAGGGATGGTCACCACCCCGTCAATCGTGAGTCAATTTGTCGCCTGCTCGCCGGCCATGGCCTGAAGTAACTTCCGGGCAACGAAGTCGCCGTCTTAGAATTCAACGAGTCAAATCCTGCAGTTCTTGGGTTCGTTCGTAACGAAATTTATTTCGCCGAAAGGCTTCGAGGAGACTATGAAGATTGCTCAACATTGCGCTTTACTCGCGTTTCTCATTGCTATTTGCGCCGCAATGAGTTTTGCGGACGAGCCGGGAAGACATCCTGCGTACCTGCACGCCCTTACCGACCTTCGGCACGCCCGCGCTCACCTGCAGAACCCAGCGCCCACTTATCACATGGACAAAGAAGAAGAGCACGCAATTAACGAGATCGACAAAGCCATCGAGGAAATTAAGCGAGCTGCGATCGATGACGGCAAGAATCTGAACGATCATCCTCCGGTCGATGCACGAATGGACCGCGCCGGCCGCTTCCACCGCGCGATGGAACTACTGGATAAAGCTCACAATGACATCGCCCGCGAAGAAGACGATCCATCGGTGCGCGGTCTGCGGAATCGCGCCATTCATCACATCGACGAAGCCCATCGCATCGTCGATCACCTGATGGTGCAGGCTGCCAACTACTAGGATTTATGCGTGAGAAAAAGTCCCGGCATTCTTGCCGGGCTTTTTCTTTTATTCCCCAATGCTTCGCTCCTGCAGCGGGGAACAAAAAAGCGGAACAAAAAATAGGATATGAAGATTTTTGTCCTTGACTTAGTGTACTAGTAGTCTAGTACAATGGAGCACATGGAACGCTCCCCCAGCAGCGCTAAAGCTTTCCAGCCTAAACTGGACTTGCGCAGCGGAGTTCCTGTCTATCGGCAGATTATCGATCAAGTACGGGCCGGAATCGGGGCAGGAACGCTCTCAGCCGGCGACCAACTCCCTACCGTGCGGCAACTGGCGGTTGACCTGGCAATCAACCCGAATACAGTTCTGCGGGCGTACCGGGAACTCGAACTCGGAGGCACGCTCGAGACTCACCAGGGAACCGGCACATTCATCAGCCCCCAAAAAACTACTAAGAACAACGCGGAGCGGGAGCGGCAGCTCACGCAGTTGGCCACGGAATTCGCGGCCCGCGCAGGTGCCGCTGGATTCAGCCTTGAAGAATTGCTGGAGCGTGTGCGCCAGTTCCTGCCTCAGTCCACACAAAGGAGATAGAACCATGACGAGAATCGAAATCGGTCAGATCAGCGGTATCGGGAGATCGATGTTTGTCATCTGCCTGCTGGCGGGTGCAATCGTGACCACCGGCACTCATCATCCGGCGGGGATCATCGCGGGCGCCCTGCTCGGCTTATATCTCATGTTCGCTCTCAAAGTGGTGCAGCAATGGGAGAAGGTCGCGGTTTTGCGCTTGGGCCGTTACGTCGGTCTACGCGGCCCGGGACTTTTTCACATGGTGCCGATCGTCGAGACCTTGAGCCCTTACGTCGACCAACGAGTGCGCGTCGCCAACGTCTCCGCCGAATCCACGCTAACCCGTGACACCGTGCCCGTCAACGTCGACGCCATCGTGTTCTGGATGGTTTGGAACGCGGAGAAATCCATTTTGGAAGTTGAGAACTTTATCGAGGCAATCAACATGAGCGCGCAGACGGCATTGCGCGAGTCGATCGGCCGTCACGAGCTGGCCCAGATGATCACCGAGCGCGAAACGCTGGGCCGCGAACTCCAACGCATTCTCGATGAGAAAACAAATCCGTGGGGCATTACGGTGCAGTCGGTCGAGATTCGCGATGTGAAGATTCCCCAAGGGCTGGAAGACGCGATGTCGCGACAAGCTCAGGCCGAGCGCGAGCGCCAGGCGCGCATTATCCTCGGCCAGGCGGAAAGGGAAATCTCCCACAGCTTTGTGCAAGCCGCCGCGGCCTATGCGGAAAACCCCGTGGCCTTGCACCTGCGCGCCATGAACATGCTGTATGAGGCGATTAAGGAAAAAGGCTCGATGGTGATTGTGCCCTCGTCGGCAGTCGAAACCATGGGGCTCGGTGGAACCCTCGCAACCGCATCGCTCGGCGGCGCGAAGGCACAGTGATCTTAACTGAATACTCGAAAGGAGCACCGTATGAAGAACCTCGCATCGATACTCATTGCGTTGACTATCGCCGGGAGCGCGCTTGCTCAAGCTCCGGCCCTGCAGCGCGGGATCAGCGTTCAGATGCCAGTCACGAGCAGCGCAGGTTTGCTGCCTGCTGCGGACAATCCCGACGCGTGGGTCTTGACCGTTGCAGAGAGCGGCGATCTCTACTTTGGAGTCGAGTCAATCACTCCCGAAAGCTGGCAGCAAGAAATGCGGAGCAGGCCTCGCAACCGCGAGCAAGAACTCTATATCAAGGCGGATGGCCGGGCTCCGTCTTCCAGCGTGAAGCGAGTTCTTGAGGCCGCTCGTGCGGAGCGTTTTCGAAGAGTATTTCTGCTGACGGCGACACCAGCCGGAGCGCCGCCGCGGGGGATGGCTGCTCCTGCGGGAATCCCACTGTGGATTGCGCGGCCCTCAGTCGACGCAACCATAGTCTTGCAGATCAGCGATGATCACGGATTGCCCGTTCTGAAAATCGATAACCAACAGGTTCCTCTTAAAGCGCTGCAGCACAAGTTAGAGGATCTTCTGCGAGGCCAGAACGACGGAAACCGCAGAATGGTACTTCTGAAAACAGATGACGTCCCGTTCGCAGACCTGGCCCACGTGGTCGACGCCTGCAATATGGCGTCAGCAAGAGCTGTTGTGGGCGAGAATTGAATCGGAATAAGAAGAGGACCTTGGCGGAGGAGGTGCTCATGACGAACCTGCAAGCTTGGCGAACTCTACCGGCCGGGGAAGGCCGTCGCTGGCTGCCGGCGGCGGCTTCGGTGGCAGTAGGCGCGGCGTTCTTCTCCCTATGGTTCTGGCTGCTTCCGCGATGGCTTGGTTTCAGCGTGGAAATGGCGGGGGCGGCCCGCTGGCGGTGGTTGGCCGCCGTTCCATCTGTGTTGGCATTTGCGGTTGCCCTGCGCTGCGTCTGGGACTTCGGATGGACGGGACGCGGCACGCCCGCCCCGGTCGCTCCGCCGCAGCGCCTGGTAGTGGTGGGTTTCTACCGCTACGTGCGCAATCCCATGTACCTAGGCTTCGCCGCAGGTTGGATTGGGCTGTGGGTAATTTTTGGGCACCCTCATCTCAGACTGATCGCGGCCGTCGCAGCGGTTGCGCTCGCCGTACATCTGTTTGTTCTCTTTTACGAAGAGCCGACGTTGCGCAAGAAATTCGGAGTCCCGTACGAAGAGTATCGCCGCAATGTTCGTCGCTGGTGGCCGCGGTTGCGCGCCTGGGAACAGCGGCGATGAACGCGAGTGGCGGCTTAAAGCCGATACTGATCCGGGCGGGGGTTTAGCGGCGCGGCCTGAAGCCGCGCCTTCTCAAAGCGGGAGCACCCGCGAGTGACCGTGGTGGGGCCAGCCGACAAGCTGCCCTGTGCGAAGTCGAAGGCCCGGTTGTCCCCAGTTTTACAGCTACCAAACGTGGCAGGCGTTCTCCGCCACCATGGGCTGGCCCGCCTTGCAGCCCCAGGCCTTTTGGAACTCCGGCATGTTCTGCACCACGCCATCCACGCGGTACTTGCCCGGAGAATGAGGATCGGTGAGTACCCGGGTGCGTGCAATCTCTTCACGCTGTTTCTCGCACCATACACGGCTGAACCCCAGGAAGAATCTTTGCTCGGGCGTGTAGCCGTCGATTTTCTGGCCTTCTTTTCCAGACTTGTCATCGGCGATCATGTGCTCAAGCGCCATTAGAGCGATGCGCGCGCCGCCGTTGTCGGCCGTGTTCTCGCCAAGTGTAAGCCGCCCATTCAGCTTCAAGTCATCAACCGCCACAAAGTTTGAGTACTCGTTCGCCACACAACTGACTCGTTGCTCGAACTCTTTGCCGTCTTGTACAGTCCACCAGTCGTGGAGATTGCCATGCGGGTCGAACTTGCGGCCCTGGTCGTCGAAACCGTGGGTAAGTTCGTGGCCAATCACCAGGCCGATACCGCCAAAGTTAACGGCGTCGTCCATGCTCTTGTCGAAGAACGGTGGCTGCAAAATGCCTGCCGGAAACACGATTTCATTGAACGAGCCGCTGTAATAGGCATTCACGGTCGGCGGAGTCATCCCCCACTCCCTGCGGTCCAGCGGCTTGTCAATCTTCGCAATTTGGCGCTTCGATTCGAATTCGTCGGCGCGGGCGACATTGCCCATCAGATCGTCGGACTTGATCACGACCGAGCTGTAATCGCGGTACACGTCTGGATAACCGATCTTGTTGCGAATCGCTTCCAGCTTTACCTTAGCCTGGCTCTTGGTGTCGTCGCTCATCCAGGAAAGGTCGTGAATATCTTCCGCGAGCGACTTCTCGAGGGCATCCACCATCTTCAGCATGCGCTGTTTGCCGTCCGCTCCGAAAGTGAGATCCACATATCTGCGCCCGAGGGCTTCGCCCAATTCATGATCGGTAAGGCTGACACAACGCTTCCATCGCGCCTGTATTTCCTTCTGGCCCGTGAGGTTCTGCTCGAATTTAAAATTCGTTTCGACGAATGGCTGCGAAAGCCACGGAGCCGCCGCGTTCAGCACATGCCAACTCACATAAGTTTTTAGCGAATCAAGAGGTTCGGATTCCAGAACGCCGTTCACCTGCTTGAAGAAATCGGGATTGGTGACGTTGAGTTGCGCGAAGTTGGGCGCACCTACCGCCGTGAAGTAGCGGCTAAGATAGAAATCGGGGCCGAGCGCAACGGCCTCATCGCGGCTCATCTTATGATCGCGGTTCTTGGGATCGCGCCGTGCGGTACGGTCCATCGAAGCTTTAGCCAAAGCCGTCTCAATGCGCAGCACAGTTTGCGCAGAATCAGCCGCCTGCTGCGGGGTTTGGCCTGCCAGCGTAAACGTCTGCGTGACATATTCGACCAGGTGTCGCCGCATCTCCTTCATCTTTGCGTTGTCGTCCTTGATGTAGTAGTCGCGGTCGGGAAGCGTCAGGCCACCCTGATCAATGTAGGCGATCACCTGATCCGCATTGTGCAAGTCGGGTGATGAATAAAAGCTGAACAACGATTCCCCGCCGACCAGATGAAGGTGCGCCAGTTCGTCTATGAGAGCTGCTTTGTCCTTCGCCGCAGCCACGCGATCCAGTTCGGGCTTGAGCGGTGTGATGCCTTTCGCATTGACGGCTTTTTCGTCCATGCACGAACCGTAGAGGTCCCCGATTCTTTGATCCACCGCATCGCGGCTTGCCCCGCCGGAAGCCGCCTTCTCCAGAATGTCGTGCTCAATATCCAGATTGCGCTCGCGGAGTTCAACAAAGCTGACCCACTGCGATTGATCGGGAGGAATCTCGGAATTCTTGATCCAATTGCCGCAGGCAAACTGGTAGAAATCTACGCAAGGATCGATGCTCTTGTCGATGGTATCGATGGTAAAGCCCGGAGCAGGTTTAGTGGACGAAGATGTTTGGGCGAAGCAGCCAAAAGTCATGAGAAACAATAAGGCCGGCAAAAGATGGGGCACGCGCATGGCGAGAGGTCTCCTTAGAGCAACGGTTGAGATTTTAAGCCTCGCAGTTCCATACGGGCAAGGACGATGGTTCCCAGACGAACGAACTACCCGGGCGCAGCACTCTGCCAGAGTGAACCTCTCGAAGGCTTTTTCGCTCGACACTCCAATCCCGCCGGCCATCCGAGTATAATCGGGGCCTATAGAATCCCGGACAAAGGCTGACTCTTACAAATGATTCCCCCGAATGGAAATTCCGGCAATGGCAGTAACGGTGACAGCGTCGCGAAGCCCCGCGCGGAATGGATTGCACGGCGTCGACAAGCGAACACCGACGGCAACTTCTCCCAAATGCACTATGCCCGGCAGGGCGTGGTCACCGAAGAGATGGGCTATATCGCGCATCGCGAAAAGCTCGCACCTGAGCTCGTGCGCGATGAAGTAGCGCGCGGCCGGATGATTATTCCGGCGAACATCAACCATCCGGAACTGGAGCCGATGGCGATCGGCGTCGCGTCCCTATGCAAGATCAACGCCAACATCGGCAACTCCGCGGTCACGTCAGAAATCAGAGAAGAACTGAAAAAGCTGCACACCGCCGTGCACTACGGCGCTGACACTGTGATGGATCTTTCCACCGGCGGCAATATTCACGAGATTCGCGAAGCCATCCTGCGGCATTCACCCGTGCCCATCGGCACCGTTCCAATTTACGAAGCGATTTCGCGGGTGAAGCGGGTTGAAGATTTGAACGCTGAGGTGATGCTCGAAGTGATCGAAGAACAAGCTGCCCAGGGCGTGGATTATATGACGATTCACGCGGGCGTGCTGGTCCAGTATCTGCCGTTAATCTCGAAGCGCATTACCGGAATTGTAAGCCGCGGCGGCGCTATTCTCGCGCAGTGGATGGCTCATAACCACAAGCAGAATTTTCTTTACGAGCGCTTCGCCGACATCTGCAAAATCATGAAGAGGTATGACGTCAGCTTTTCGCTGGGGGACGGCCTCCGTCCCGGATGCGTCGCAGACGCCAGTGATGAAGCCCAGTTCGCCGAACTGAAAACTCTAGGTGAGTTGACGAAAATCGCGTGGCAGCACGATGTTCAGGTGATGATCGAGGGCCCGGGCCACGTCTCGATGGATAAGATCAAAGAGCAGGTGGAAAAAGAAGTCGAGCTCTGCTACGAAGCTCCGTTCTACACGCTGGGCCCGCTCGTCACCGACATCGCTCCGGGCTACGACCACATCACATCGGCGATCGGCGCAGCGATGATTGGATGGTACGGCGCGGCCATGCTTTGCTACGTTACGCCTAAGGAGCATTTAGGGTTGCCGAATGAAAAAGACGTGAAGGATGGCATCATCGCCTACAAGATTTCCGCTCACGCCGCCGACATCGCTCGCGGACGCCCCGGCGCGCGCGACCGCGACGACGCCCTCAGTTACGCCCGCTACAAATTCGACTGGGAGAAGCAGTTCGCGCTTTCCCTCGATCCCGAAACTGCGCGCTCCATGCACGACGAAACCTTGCCCGACGACTACTACAAAGAAGCAGCCTTCTGCTCCATGTGCGGCCCGAAATTCTGCTCGATGAATTACTCGTCGAAGGTAGACGAGTACAACAAGCAGGTACACGGGATCGAGAAGAAAGATTATTCGGAGTTGGTGGAGAGGCTGGTTTCGCTGAAGTGAATTCAACCTCCTCGTGAGACCTCTTCGCTTCAGAAACCGATAAACCTGGCGCGGTGTAATAGCGACATGCGGAAGCCCGCTGGCACCTATTTCTTCTTCCTCCTTCTCCTTGCAATTTCGCTTGTCTCACTCCCGCACGCCAGCGGGGTGAGGTCACCGCGGGCACCTTCGGTTTGCATGGGGAGGCAATCCGATGCTTGAGCCACCTGAACGCGCCGCCTAAGATGACGACCACCATTAAGCTCACGTTGAAGAATGGACGTACCATCTCGACGTACCATCTCCGGCCGGGCGGATTTTGGCCAGGGGAGCCCGAGCGATCCATGAGCTATGACGAGGTTGCGGAAAAATTCCGCGGCTGCGCTCGCGGCGTGGCCCAGCGCAAAGGCGGACCAGGTGATCGACGTGGTGCGCAGCCTTGAAGATCTGTCGGAGGTCCGTACTCTGACGGCTCTTCTGCAAGAAACAGTTGTACTCTTGGGAGGCGAGGAATCTTGAAGAACTACAAAATAGCTGTGATCGAAGGCGACGGCATTGGACGAGAGGTGGTTTCCGAGGGCATTCGTGTGCTCGAGGCTGCGGGTCGCCGCTTTGATTTGTCATTCTCGTGGCAGCCTTTCGATTGGAGTTGCGAGCGTTACGCCAAGACCGGAAGCATGATGCCCGAAGATGGTCTCGACCAACTGCGTCCCTTTGATGCCATCTACCTGGGCGCAGTGGGTTATCCCGGAGTAGCCGACCACAAGTCACTTTGGGGTTTGCTGATTCCGATTCGCCGGGGATTTCAGCAGTATGTTAACCTTCGCCCGGTACGCCTGCTCGAGGGCATCACAAGTCCCCTCAGTGGCCGCAAGGCCGGAGACATCGACTTCATCATCATCCGGGAAAATAGTGAAGGAGAATACTCGGAGGTGGGCGGACGGCTCAACCGGAATACCGAGTTCGACGTCGCGATGCAGCAGAGTATCTTCACCCGCCGCGCCTGCGACCGCATCATTACCTATGCCTTCGAACTGGCTCGCACGCGCAAGAAGCACGTCACCTCGGCCACTAAGTCCAATGGCATTGTCTACTCCATGCCCTTCTGGGACGAACGGTTCGCCGCGATTTCAAAGAAGTATCCAGAGGTAAAAGCCGACCAGTACCACATCGACATCCTGACCGCACATTTCGTGGCTCATCCCGACTGGTTCGATGTCGTAGTCGGATCGAATCTTTTCGGAGATATTCTTTCCGATCTTGGAGCAGCGGTTGTGGGATCGATGGGGCTTGCGCCAGCGGCCAATCTGAATCCTGAACGGGAATATCCCTCGTTATTTGAGCCAGTACACGGCTCGGCCCCTGATATCGCCGGAAAAGGAATTGCAAATCCGGTAGCCCAGATCTGGTCGGGGGCAATGATGCTCGAACATCTCGGCGAGAAAGAGGCAGCTGATGCCGTTGAACAGGCCATTTTCAAAGTGCTGGCGCACTCCGATGTTCGAACTCGCGACATCGGCGGCCGCGCCAGCACGAGGGACGTGGGAGAGGTCATCGCCGCCGAGGTTTCGATGGTCGGTGTAGCTCGCTGAAGCCTCTCCCTGACCGGTGGCGGTAGTCCGGGAACGCTATCTCGATGGTAAGACTTCTTACACGCGCAATTCCGCCCTCTGTTTTTCGTGATGCGCCGCCCTGCAGATCGGAGCGTGCGCTTTTGTTTCCGCTAGATGAGAAGGTGTGCCGTGCGGGAGATAGCCAGACGCCGCGCCTTCGGGCCGGCAGCAGGACCAGAATGGGATGTGCTCAGAAACAGATTCTGAGTCTTATAATAGGATCGATGGCCATGGTCTTGGCGCCGTACTCGGTCTCAATGCGGCCCAGCGCGCTCAGTTTGTCAGCCGAGTCTTCGTGGAAGACGTGGATCTTCCCGGCGCGGCTCGATACGAACACCGTGTTGGAGTTGGATCGAAGACGCTCGAGTCCACTCCCTCGCTGATCGGGAATGACTGGATAACTTTACCGCTATCGGCGTCCATCATTACCAGAAGCGCCGGCCCCGGCCAGGAGAAAATAACCGCCCGTGTTCTTTGTCCAACGCGATAGCACCGGGCTCACCCCCTGGCGCCAGTTTCCACCGTGACTTTATTGTGAGCGAATACGTGTCGGTGACGACCACTTCGTTGGTGTCGGCAATGTGGTCGTAAATAATTCCTTTTCCATCGGGAATCGCCGGCTCCCGAGCACTGCCCAAGTCCAGTGGCTTTACGACTGTATCTTTCGCCGGATCGATGATGGCGGCTGCCGAGTGCGGCAGCGTGCGCAGGAATTGACCGAGTGCCTGCGCGGCGTTCATTAATCTATCGATAACCCTCCAGCGCCTTCGCAGCGCGTTCGAGCGCTGCCGCCAGAACTGCCAACTGCTGGCGGGCCCGGTCAGCGTCCCCTTTATCCAGAGCCTCGTTCACTCCCGGAATCACCACCGCCGCGTATCCCGTGTATTCCCCCGGGGCATAGACGGCATGGCGAAACCAGGGACGGTGCGGCAGACCCTCGGATACCAGCAGAGCACGCTCGGCGCTGCACAGCGCCTGATTCAACCTGGCGCGATCTCGGGGCGGATTCTTCTGCTTCGAAAGAATCTTTGCTCCCGCGTCCTGAAAGTGCCTCGCAGCCGCTGTCACTGCGTTGAAGTCGAGAGCGCGGTTGCCGAATTTGTTCTCTGCTCGCTTTCCGGCAGTGTCGAGATAAGCGGCAACCTCTTTGCCATACTCCTCGTAGTCGTAAGGCAGCACGTCGGCGTCGGCCATGCGCAAGGCCTCTAGTCCAAAGATCCTCGCCATCTGCTGCTCGTAAACGAAATCCGGATCACCGAATTTCTTGAACCAGGCAAAATTATCGAATACCGAGTGGTAGACGCCGTACGGTCCACTGGAGGTTATGTCGGTGGAAGGAACTGCCAGATGTTGCTGGAAAGCGCTGTAGTCGGACCCGCTGCCCAGATCGCCGACCGGAACCTCGCCTTTCGCAGGCGCGGCAGCTAAGCGGCGGCTGTCGCCCATCGTCTCAGTGGGCGACTGTGCAGAAGGAACTCCTGGCTGATCTACCTTCTGCCACGCTTCGTAAACAGTCCCGCCTTTAGGGCTGGGCACGGCCTTGGTCACGTCGCGCAGGAATTGCTTTAGGCTCGGCACCGCCGACGCGCCGAACTTCGACCCTGACACCGCCACGTCCATGTTGAAGTATGCCGGCGCATCGGCCAGTTCGGATTCATACTGTTCGGCCCATTCGGTGGAGCCGATCAAACCCTCTTCTTCGCCGTCCCAACTGGCAAAAATTATGGTGCGCTTCGGCTTCCAACCAGATTTCAGCAGCTCGCCTACACCGTGAACGCTTTCGAGCATCGCTGCTGTGCCGCTGTTTGGATCGACCGCCCCATAGACCCACGCGTCGCGATGGTTACCCGCAACCACCCATTCGCCGGGAAACTCGCTGCCGTGCACCCGGCCAATCACATCCCACAGCGTGCGGAACTGGTAGTCCTGCTTAAGATGCATCTTCACCCGCGCCGGTCCCGGTCCTACGTGATATGTGAAAGGCAGCGCCCCCTGCCATTCGCGTGGTGAGTCGTGGCCGCCCAGATGCTGAAGAATGGGCCAGGCATCGTGATAAGAGAGCGGCGTAACGGGGATCTTCGGCATCTGCGCCGAGTTTTGCGGAGAGATGCGCTTGTTCTCCGGCAACGATGGCAGTGAGGCCACGCCTGGGGTCGTCGGATCGCCGGGAAACTCGAACATGTATCCTACCGATCCGCGCTCCACGCCGGTATCGGGCCGCCACGGACCGTCAGGATATTTATCGCCGCGCCTCCAGCCATCATCGAATGGATCAGAGTATATGATCACGCCGACGGCGCCATGTTCCTGAGCGATGAATGCCTTCACCCCGCGGAAGTTTTGGCTGTAGCGCACCAGCACGATCTTGCCGCGCACATCGACTTTCAACTTTTCTAGCTTTTCAAAGTCCTCTGGCGTGCCGTAATTTGCGTACACGACCTCCTCCTCGGCATCCCCCGACGGCGACATTCCATTGAACGGCGTCACCACTCGCGGGTCGTCGTCGTAAGGGTCGCCATCGACGTGTTCGCGGGTTGGGCCGTGCATCGCAACTCCAGGCGGGGCGGTCAGGTCCACGCTTATTTCTTGGGGATAGTTTATCCAGACTTTATATTCGACGATCTCGGTGTCGAGTCCGGCAGCCCGGAACTTCTGCGCGACGTAATCCGCGGTAGCTTTGTCCTCCGGAGTGCCCGCCATGTGGGGCGCCTGAGTCAAGGTGCGCAGGTGCTCTTCGGCAAGCTTGGGATCGGGGACGGCCAGGAAACGGGCTTCGACGGCGTTTTCTGCAGCGGCATCGCGAAAGCCGAAAATCGAGCTAGGAGCCACGCTAGACTGCCGCCCCGGGCCGCCGACACTGGTCGACAGACAGGAAAGTAGAATGAGTGAGCAAGAAAGAACTGATGAGAACAATCTCATGGGGCTCCCGCAGTGAAAGTAAGTAAGGTAGCACAGCGGGTATCACGCTATACAGATGAAGAGTGGACGCAAGGAGTTCCGGCCTTTCAGGATTCGTGCGGAAGGAAATAGCGGCCTTCGTGACGTGAGCGAGAACCCAGGATTACTATCTGGCACTTCCGGACGCAACTGGTCCCGCGCCCCGAGGGTTCAACGCACCTGCCCCGTCCCAACAATCTCATACTTCGAGGAAGTCAACTCCGCCAGCGCGAAAGGCCCGCGGCAGTGCAACTTCTGGGTGCTAATTCCCATCTCGGCGCCAAAACCAAACTCAGCGCCGTCGGTGAAACGAGTCGAAGCATTCCAGTACACGGCAGCGGAGTCCACGCCGCGCAAGAACTTGCGGGCATTGGTCTCAGCCCGCGTCACGATGGAATCGGAGTGCTTCGTGGAATAACGATTGATGTGGGCAATCGCCTCCTCCACACTTGCGACAACCCGAACCCCGATGCACAGCCGCAGATATTCTTCGTACCAATCTTGTTCCGCAGCCGGTTCAATATTCAGCCCAGCAGCCAGGCTGCGGGACTTTTCGTCGCCGCGGACTTCCACGCCAGCGTCGATCAGCTTCTTCACGATGCGGGGAACATATTGCGCCGCGATCCGCTCATGCACCAGCAGCTTCTCGGCGGCGTTGCACACTGACGGCCGCTGCGTCTTGGCGTTAATCACGATCTGGTCGGCCATGCCGAACTCGGCCGATTCGTCAACAAAGATATGACAGTTCCCTGCTCCAGTTTCAATCACCGGCACCGCGGAATTCTCACTAACAAAAGCGATCAGTCCCGCGCTGCCGCGGGGAATAATCACGTCCACCAGTCCGCGGGCCTTGATCAGTTCCTGCACCGACTGCCGCGTGGTCGAATCCAGCAGTTCGATTGCTCCCGCCGGAACTCCGGCCACCGCGCCCAGAATCTCCACCAGGCACTGATTGCTCCGCGCCGCTTCTTTGCCGCCGCGCAGCACAATCGCGTTGCCGGTTTTCAAAGCCAGGACGACCGTATCAACCGTAACGTTCGGCCTCGATTCGTAGATTATTCCCACCACACCCAGGGGCACGCTCATCTTGCGGATGTGCAGGCCATTGGGCCGCGTCCACTCCGCCAGCGTTTGGCCGATCGGATCAGCCAGGGCCGCAACATCGCGCACCCCCTGAGCCATCTCCCTGATTCGCTCAGGAGTCAGAAGTAACCGCTCGCGCATAGCGTCTTCGAGGCCCGAACTTTCTATGTCCTCCTGGTTTGCCGCCAGAATCGTTGGCACATTGGCTTCAATGGCATCGGCAATTCGTAGCAGGAATGCGTTTTTCTCCTGGGTCGACAGCAATGCCAGCTTCCCAGCGGCCGCGCGCGCGCGCAGCAGCTTTTCCTCAGTGGAAGCCGCGTTGGTGATGGACGTCGCCATTAACTTTTTCGTCGCGAAGGAGGAAAATAAGTTCCAATCTTTCGTTCCACCGCCAATGTGATTCCGTCGGGATGGCGTCCGTTTACAATAGCGACATGCACGCCGGCTTCGCTGGCCAGTCTTGCGGCCCGCAATTTGGAAATCATTCCGCCGCGCCCCAGTGTGCTTTTTCCATTGCATTGCGCTTCCAGAGCTGGGGTCAGCTTGCGCACTACACGTACCAGTCGGGGCTTCCTGCTTCCGTTGGCTCTGAGAAACCCATCGACATTAGTCAGCAACAGAAGCCAATCGGCGTCGACTGCGGTGGCCAGCAGCGAACTCAGTTCGTCGTTGTCGCCAAAAGCCCCTTCCAACTCTCGCACTGAAACGCTGTCGTTTTCATTTACGATTGGGACAACCCCCAGTGAAAGCAACTCCCTCAGCGCGTTTTGCAAATTACGGTAGCGCACCGGCGAAGTGAAGTCGTCGCTTGAAAGCAAGAGTTGCGCCACGACTTTCTTGCCGAAAAATAGCCGCTCGTAGGTGTGCATCAGCTTGCTTTGTCCAACCGCGGCACAAGCCTGCATGCGCGGAACATCCTTGGGCCGCTTGCTCAATCCCAGTCCGGACATGCCCGCGGCGATGGCCCCGGAGGTGACAATCAAATATTCGTTCTTGCTAAGATCCAACTGATCCACCACACCGCGCAGCAGGTTCGCGTCAATCTGGCCGGCCGGAGCGATAAGGCCGGTGCCGACTTTGATGACGACTCGCATTACTTGGTTCCTGTTCTCACGGGCTTACTTGGAATGGTATCGCACTCAACGCCCGCGGAGGATCTCTCCCTTCCTTTTAAATTAGGTCTCCCGATGGAGATCACCCGGGCTCGCGCCACAGGGAGCCAGCAGAAGGGACAAATTTCCCATCCCGCATTTAAAATGACTTCATGGCAAGATGAAACTTGCCGCGTTATCGTTTTATGCCTGCATCCAACGCCACCAGCCGATTCTCTGATCGCGTCGAAAACTATGTTCTCTACCGCCCGGGATATCCTCGGGAGACGCTGCGGACGCTCGAGACCGAGTGCGGTCTGATGCCGGGCCATGTGATCGCCGACATCGCTTCTGGAACCGGGATATGGACGCGCATGCTGCTGGAAAATGGCAACAAAGTTTTCGGTGTCGAGCCCAATTCCGAGATGCGAAAGGCAGGGGAAGGTCTGCTGGTCCGCTTCCCGAAGTTCAACAGCGTCGCGGGAACGGCCGAGGCGACAACTCTCCGAGATCAGAGCGTCGACTTCGTCACCGCTGCGCAGGCTGCTCACTGGTTCGACCGCGAACGATCAAGACGCGAATTCCTTCGCGTTCTGAAGCCTGGCGGCTGGCTGGCGCTTTTGTGGAACGAGCGGCTCACGGACACAACAGAGTTTCTTCGCGCATATGAACAGTTACTGCTGACCTACGGCACCGACTACCAAGACGTCCGCCACGAACGCACGACCTCAGCAGTTAACGAATTTTTCGACCCCGCGCCGTTTCAAGAGCGGGAGTTTGAGATGCGTCAGGAATTTGACTATGCGGGCGTGGAAGGCCGGCTGCTGTCGTCGTCCTATGCGCCCGGGCCGGAGCATCCTAAACACAAACCCATGCTGCGCGAGTTGCGAAGCATCTTCGATGACTGTGCTAAAGGTAGCCAGGTCGCGTTTGAGTACAAGACGCGATTGTACTTCGGACGTTTGCACGAGAGACAGAATCTGCTCTGATACGATCAGCCCGGATTGCCTTCTTCGAGGTCAAGCGAGTGCCCGACGAAAAATCTTTTCACATGACGCCCGACGAATTCCGGCGTCACGGCCATGCTGTGGTCGATTGGATCGCCGACTACCAATCCCGCGTCGAAACATTCCCCGTGCTCTCGCAGGCGAAACCAGGTCGGATCCGCGCATCGCTGCCGTCAAATCCTCCGTTGCATGGCGAGCCCTTCGACGCGCTGCTGAGAGACGTCGAGGATCTAATTCTTCCCGGAGTCACGCACTGGCAGTCTCCGAATTTCTTTGCCTATTTCCCGAGCAACGCTTCTGGCCCTGGAATTCTTGGTGATCTGCTCTCTTCAGGCCTGGGCGTGCAGGGCATGCTCTGGTCCACCAGCCCGGCCTGCACGGAGTTAGAAACACATGTTCTCGACTGGCTCGCCGCTAT
>Ga0209330_1000448_pt1 | contig 17407 bp, 13 predicted proteins | sample JacPinW_OM2H0_O3_FD_187969 | JGI IMG/M metagenome (GOLD analysis project Ga0209330, IMG submission 187969) | Forest soil microbial communities from Algoma, Ontario, Canada - Jack Pine, Ontario site 1_JW_OM2H0_O3 (SPAdes) (version 2) | ecosystem: Environmental > Terrestrial > Soil > Boreal...
GGACGCACGTCGCGCCTCCAACTCCGTCCTGCAGGTATTCAGTTGGTAATTTGCGCGCAAGCCCTGCCGTGGCAATCTGGAGGGATATCGGAGAGCCACGGCCATGCTTCCTACTACTTATCGAGTCGCCCGCATTCAGAAAACTCTGCGCTGGTTTGAGGCTGACATTGCCTTGCTGAACATGCGAGTAAAGGATCTATCGATCGAACGTCAGCGCTCCGCACGTCAATTTGCCTCGGCGCTTATCGACCAGACGCGTGCAGAGTTGCAACGACTGCTCGACGAACAGCCAGAGCGCATTGCCGAAAGCGGCGAAGTCCCTTGCGAGCCCGCAGACTAAGTCGGTTGCGTGACTGCACTCTCTCAATTCAGACAGTAGATCCAGCCACGGCCTGAGAGCTGTAAGGACTGACGGCGTTGTGACCTGCCTCGGGGAGGGTGACTTCTTGCCACAAAGTCTGGTCGCGGAGAATGCGGGAAACCAGAGCGGTGTGCATGGCATGGCCGGCGCGATCCGCCACGATCCTGCCTAAAATCGGCTTGCCCAGCAGCGCGAGATCGCCCACCAGATCCAGAACCTTGTGACGTACGAACTCGTCGGAGAAGCGGAGCGGGCCGTTCTCCACTCCGTCGCGAGTGAGCACGATACAGTTGTCGCGCGACGCGCCCCGGATCAGCCCCATATTCCGCATGGCTTTCTCATCCTCGCGCGAGCCGAAGGTGCGGGCAGCGGCGATATTCCGCAGGTAGCTGCCATTCGAGAGCTCGACCTGAAAAGTCTCTTTGCCGATGAGCGGGTGAGGAAAATTGATCGAGTAAGACACGGAGTAACTGTTGGCGGGATAGACGGAGATGAACTTATTGCCTTCGCGCATTTCAACTTCGCGAAGGATTTTCATGTACCGTCGCGGGCGTCTCTGCTTGCGAATGCCGGCCTTCTGGATCAGCTCCACAAAGGGTAGAGCGCTGCCATCGAGGATGGGCAGCTCCAGGTTGTCCAATTCCACAATGGCGTTATCCACGCCAAGTCCGGTGAACGCCGAGAGCAGGTGCTCGGTGGTGGATATGAATACGCCCTTCTTCATCAAGCTGGTGGCATAGCTGACGCGGGCTACGTTGCGGCTGTTGGCCTCAATCTCGAAGCCTTCCAGGTCGGTCCGGCGAAATACGATTCCCGTTCCGGGTGAGGCAGGAAGTATTTGCAGAGACACGGGCGCACCGCTATGCAGCCCAATCCCACTGCAAGCCACGGATGAGCGGAGTGTCTGCTCCTGGATCAAACTCGTTCGATTATGTCCCGGTGAATGAATAGATTACAACCCGAGCGGTGGATATGACTGTGGTAAAAAAGCCACAGTGCGTGGTTTTGCCCAAGAAAGGTAACTAAACCATGAGGTAACTAAACTAAACCATGAATTGTTGGGCAGGACGGGGAATTATTGGGCAGAATCCCCTACGCAGTGCTCGGCTGCGAAAAAGGTTGACCAAGCCAGCCCTAAAAAGTTGCGCAACCGTTCGAGGGGTGGAATTACAGGTTGGAGGTTCCCGCCGCCAACATTTCTGAAAGATAAAAGACATCTGCCGGATGGCTTGTCCGTGGTATTTGATTGCAGCACCGAGCAAGGGCAATTCGCTACCAGCCATCAAAGGTTCTGCTTCACGCTGGAATTTAGTCTTGCCTCAAGTCAGCCTATCAATTTTTTGAAGCATCGACTCGTAGGATTCTTGATTGTCTTCGATGGCTTGCTTCCTGGCGGCTTGTACAGCCCCCAAAGATGCTGGACGAGCCGCAACGGCCGCAAGATTGGCTCGTATATCTTGTAAGTCGGCGACCATCAGACGAAGAACTTCTTGCACAGCTTTCATATGGACCTCCAGCTTAAGTCGCCGAATTATACCGCCAGGGGAATTATTGGGCAGACTGGGGAATTCTTCGGAAGAAGGTGTCATTAGGCAAAGCCCGAGTGCGTGGCTTCGATCCGGATGGGACCAGGTCGATCAAGGTTGCTGCCGGTTCGTAAATGCCGCCCGTTAAGCGATTTACCTGCCGGAATATGATCGATTGGGAGCGGCGTCCACCGCAGCCCCCTAGTGTTTGCCTGGAGCTTTGTTTGGATTGTAGCCTGAATTAGGGTCGAACATTGCCTGGCTAAAATCCTGACTGTAGCTGGCGGAAGTTATGAAGCGCTCGGTTTGCATATCGCCGTTGAAATAGCGAGTGAATCCGAAAGGAGTCATTACTCCCTGAACCAGGCGGTATCCGTCGTAGGTTTCCTCTTCCACGTCGCGTTCTTTGTCCGCTGGATCGCGCCAGGAATAACTCTTTTTGATAGGCAGATGAGTATCGATGTCAAAGTAGACGCTCACCGACTCATTCTTCGCATTGATCAGAGTGACGCGCTGTGCGGCGAGACTGCCAGCCAGAGCGCTGCCGTCGAAGAAAAGAGCGACCGTAGGATCGTTCACCCAGGAACGCAAGATCGTTTCCAGAGAGAATTTGTGACGCCGGAGGTAGTCTTCGAGATCCTTTTTCTCCACCGCGCGCGGCCCCTTGTAGGTGACCTCGTAACCTTTATCGCCGGTGTAGATGTAGGCGATGTCCCGCTGCGGGGTGAGCTCGATCCGCTCCTTGTCGGGAAATTCGAGAAATCGCCAGAAGAAAACGCCATTGCTGGTTGGGCGTCCGTGATAAAAGCTGTAAACGCGGCCCTGCTCCTGCATCTGGTGAACGTTTAAATAGGCCTGTCCGCCCAGCGCCTGGATGGCCTGTTCCAAAAGCTCACGCGCCTGATGTGCGTTTACCTGATCTGGAGGGATCGAGGAATCCTTTGCCGGGGCAGAAGTTGCCGGTGCAGAAGCTGAAGGAGCCTGCGCGGCCTGCGCCGCAACCTGAGTCGTGAAGCAGACAGAGGCAGCCGTCAGAACTGCCAGAGTAACGATGAGTAACGGATATTTCATTCAGCCGATTAGCTTAGTGAAGCCCGGAAATAAGAATTGTAGCTGCTTGCGGCAGTGCTTGTGTGGCGCGGCACTCCCTTCGCCAAACTCAGAGCATGCTTGCCCGCGAGCCTTTCCTATGCCGCATGCAAGCGGGCAGGAGTGCCCGCTCTACATAAGCGGGCGTACTTCTCTCGCTTCTGCTTGGATGCAGAAAAAACAGCAGGCGTCACCATCGAGTGAAGTGACCGCCGGCAGTTAGCCTGCCAGCACGGCTCCGCCATTCACGTTGAAAACCTCGCCGGTGATGAAGCTGGCGTACGCGGTGCAGAGAAACAAGACCGGTCCGGCGATTTCTTCCGGCTTGCCTACGCGTCCCATGGGAATGGTGCGCCGAATCTCGTCCCCGCTGCGCGGATCATCGATCGCCGGTTTGGACATGTCCGTATCGACCCAACCCGGCGCAACCGAGTTTACATAGATTCCTGCCGAGGCGAGTTCCGTGGAGAGCCCCTTCACCATGCTGATCAGAGCGCCTTTCGTGGCCGAGTAGTCGCAATGAAAGGCCTCGCCGCGCTGGCCGCTGGTAGAACTGATGAGCACGATGTGACCGGCGGCCACGCCGTTTCGCGGCTGGGCCTTCATCTGAGCGACTGTATGTTTGACCAGGCCGAACACCGCGTCAAGGTTGATGGAGACGGTGGAGCGCCATTGCTCGTCCGCCATCTTGTCGATGGCTACGTCCTCGACGGGCCAGACGCCGTGATTGGCGACGAGGATATCGATCCTGCCGAAATGCTTGGCAGCTGCGGTAACCAGGACGCGAGCCGAATCCGGATTGTTCAGGCTGCTGCTGACGGCGTGGCAGCTGGCCTCGCCACATTCTTTGGCCAGAGCTTCAGCTTGTGAACGCGCCTTCTGATAGCTGAATACGACTTTCGCGCCAGCCGCGGTAAAAAGGCGAACCGTAGCCGCGCCGATGCCACGGGAACCGCCGGTGATTAAAGCGACTTTGTTCGAGAGAGAAAGGGGAACGGACATGGATAGTAGTTTCCAGTTTCTTGGTTCCAGTTGCAAGTCGGGCAGATCGGGACCAGACCGAGATCGGAACTCATCTCATCAGCACGCAGGTGGGCATCACTGGTGAAATGCCGAAGTCAGGTCAACGATCAGGACTCTTCTGCGATACGATCACCATGTTGCTTCACTTTGGCAAAGCAAAGGTTAGGAGAAATCTTGTGAACCAGCTGTTGGGAGATCCTGCGGTTCAAGAGCCCAGCCTGATCACCGAGCTGTCCCTGAACCGGCGTCTTGGTCAATCAATTTTCTTCCTCCTGTCCGCATGGTTACTGTGGGGTAGCTGGCTGGCTGAAGCAAAGGCACAAGAACAAATCGACCCGCTGGCGACAGAGTTAAGCAAAGATTTCCGGTCCGAAACCGCGACGGTGAATGGAATCAAACTGCACTACGTTCGCGGGGGTAAAGGTCCCGCCGTCATTTTGATCCATGGCTTCCCGCAAGATTGGTTCGAGTATCGCGCAATCATGCCGCGTTTGGCGAAACAATTCACGGTAATCGCGATTGATCTGCGCGGCGTAGGCGGATCGACGACCACGACCGGGGGCTATGATGCGGCCAATATGGCGCAGGATGTGCATCAGCTTGCGGCGGCGCTCAAATGGGAGCGCGTTTACATTGTCGGGCACGACCTCGGGGGGCAGGTGACTTATGCATTTGTTCGCCTTTACCCCGAAGCGACGCGCGGAGCTATGATCCTCGATTCGCCCATTCCTGGAATTGAGGGATGGGATGAAATTCAGGGCCATCCCGCTATGTGGCACGCCCGGTTTATGCAGGTTCCGGGACTGCCAGAAAAACTCGTCGCCGGACGGCAAGCCGACTATTTCAGTTACTTCTTCCACTTCGGTAAATTCACGCCGAGCGATGAGGCCCACTTTGTGAAGGCTTACGCCAGCCCCGAGCAGCTTCACGCTGTATTTGAAATGTACCGTGCCTTTCCTGCCAATGCGCAATTCAACGCCGCGCAACGCGGGCGAAATGACGTGCCGTTGTTCCTGGCTGCCGGAGATGGATCGCCTTTTGCAGACTTTGTTCCAAAGATCGCAGAAGGTCTGCGTGCCCACGGATGCACTCACGTCGAGAGCGGTCTGATCAGGGGTGCCGGGCACTACGTGGTCGAGGATCAGCCCGAGGAAGTGACCGATCTCATCGAGCGGTACGCGTCCCCGCATTCGCAATGAGAAGGCAGCGTATGGAGTAAGCGGGACTCAATCGGTAATTCAGAAGTTCTCTCCCCCATACGCGTCATGACGAGAAGGAGCTGGTTGGCTGCCATGCTTCCCTGGTATGTCCACAGGCAAGTATTCAGTTCGCGAAATCAACGCGTTCACTCCCACCTGGCCTTGGTTGGGAAATCTTCCCCCACCCTTTCCTGGGACGATGTCGGCCCGGCGAGTGCCGTTAGTAACCTGATCTCAATCCCTATCCGAGCCACAATGGCGTTGATTAGAAACAAGAAATAAATGAACTCCAACTGCTTAGGGCTCACGGCAAAACTGATTCTGATCCTAATGCCAGCTACTCCGCTCGCCGAGGCGGCTGAGTTCGGCGGCCTTTAACCCGTTTACCCGGAGAGGGAAAATGTTACTGCGTTGATTCGAAAGCGTACGAAGAAACCATCAGAGCGTTTCTCAACCTGTACCGGATTCCTAAGTGCGCTGATTTCCTTCCTGATGCTCCAACGGCCATGGTTCCCGGTTTGATTCCGGAGGATTAGGTGGTTTGACTCCTCGAGAACCCAGCTTGACGATTGCCTTAGGGAATCTCTCTGGTTTTTCTGGCCGAGCTTTATCGGGTTGGCATGAATGCTTGAGGTCGTATGGCGAGCAGCGGCTCCGGGCTTAACTGCCTCATTGAGCAAGGTCGCACCTGAACTTAAAGCTCAACGAAGCGCAATTTCTCCTCAACAACGAGGTCTAGGAGGTGTAGCGTTGGCGTGCCTTCTCGCTGGTCTGATCCTCTGGGGGCTGGCTCTGGTTGCCCTGACCGGATACAGCAAGTAACTCCAGCGCGGGCCGGATAGTTGAGGAAATTCAGGCGTTTTGCACCAGCCACACGGGGAGGGCCCCTTCCGAGAGCCTTAGAAACTGTCCTTAGCCGAAGAGGCTCGCTCCGACTTTAATTCGCGCAAGAGCAACCGAACCAGCATCCCGTCGAAGCCGGTGCCGCTCATTTTCGACAGTTCGTCCAGCGCTTGTTCCGGCGTCCGTGCGGCAGCAATCGACTGCTCCGTCAGCATGTTGGCGTAGGCGTCGGCCAAGGCGATAATGCGCGCCCACAAAGGGATCTGCTCGCCCTTCGCGCCATCGGGATAGCCCGTGCCATCGAAGCGCTGATGATGGTGCTCGATAGCCTGCCGCATCAAGGCGCTATGCGGCAGGATGCCGGCGATCTCGGCTCCTACACGGGCGTGCATCCGAACCAGGAAAAATTCGTCGTCGGTGAGAGGGCCGGGCTTGTTCAGAATGCGTTCGGGCACGAAGATCTTTCCCACGTCGTGGATGCGAGCCGCGAAAACCAGATCGGTCGTTTCCTCCGCAGGCAAGTGGAGTGCGCGGGCGACGATTTCCGTGTAACGCGCCACCAGATCGCCGTGACCCGAGGTGCGGAGTTCGCGGGATTCCGCGGCCCGGCTGAGGACTTCGATCGATTCCTTTAGCAACGGCACGTTGCAGTCTTCTTCGCCGCCGCAAAACTTCACTAACATCGATCCGAGTTCTTCCAGATGCTCCGGCCCATTGTGTTCGCGCTGCAGAAATCCTTCGATGTAGGTGGAGATCTGTTGCCGCTGCGGAGCAAATTCCTCGCCTCCGGCAAATTCTTCGGCCGCGGAAACGCGGTTACCCCCGGAACGCTTGGAAACGTACATGCCTGCATCGGCCACACGGATGATGTCTTCTATGGAAAAACCGTGCATGGGAAAACTGGCCACACCGAAGCTGCCGGTGATGTGATGTTCGCTAAGCATTGCATCCGTGGCAATCCATTGGCGCAAGCGTTCCGCCAGAACCTGCGCCTGCTCGGGGCCGGTTTCAGGCATGAGGATGATGAACTCATCTCCGCCGTAACGGGCAACAACGTTCGATTGGCGGGATTTTTGCTCGAGCAGCCGTCCGACGCGGGCCAGCACCAGATCGCCCTCGAAGTGCCCCAAGGTGTCGTTCACTTCCTTGAATTTGTCCAAGTCGATCAGCACGACCGAGAACGGTCTTCCCGAACGCGAAGCACGCTTCCATTCCGCCGACAACGCCTCCCAGAAGAATCGTCGAGTCTTGATTCCCGTCAGACCGTCGGTGATGGATTGCTGTTGCAGCTTCTGAAAGACGAAAGCATTGTGCAGGGCGGTGGCCAGAAGATCCGCCAGGGTGTTGAGAATGAGAACGTCCTGCGGGAAAAATGCGCTCTCGTTGCGGCTTTCGATGTTCAATGCGCCGAGTAAAGTTTCGCCGTAGGTGATAGGGATGCATAGCACCGAGCGCGACTCTGGAAGGATCGCGCCAATCTGGCCTTCTACGCCGTTTTGCACCAGCGCCCGTTCACCCGTGCGAGCCACGCGCCCCAGGATGCCGATGCCCAGGGGGATGCGTCTGCCCATGGAGTGCGCCGTTGCCCCGGCTTCCGCCTTGATTTCGATTTCCTTTGTACCGTAATCAAGCAAGCCGATGCCGATGTGATCGAAGCTGAAATTCTTTTGGATTTCTCGCACAATCTGGCCCAGCATATGAACTGGATCGTCACTTGAAATTGCGGTGCGCGAGATGTTGTTGAGGAACGCCAATTGCCGGGAGCGCCGTTGCTCTTCGGCGAACAGGCGCGCATTCTCCACCGCCACCGATACCTGTCCGGCGGCAGTCACCAGCACGTCCAGGTCGCGCTGTTCGAAGACATATTCGCGTGCCGTACTCATGGCGACCATGACCCCTGCCGGCTTGCGGCCCAGCATGATGGGCGCGGCGCACAGACACTTGGCAGGATGCTCTGGCCGGTACCCGATACCCAATCGCGCCCGCGTTTTTTCCAGGTCCGAACGTATAAGCAGAGGCTGTCCCGTGCGAATTACATACTCGGTAAACGCGCTCTCCAGTTTACGTTTCCGCTTGGGCAGGACCAGATCATCCTCCACCTCAAGTTCGAAGCGAATTTCGTCGCCTTCCTGGAATGCGATGTAGAAATTACTGTTATTGAAAATCTGCCCCAACTCCGCGTGGATGGTTCGCAGCACTTCATCCTGATCGAGGCGAGAACTGATCGCCTGCCCGATCTCGGTGAGCAGTTCGTACTCCTGGGTGCGGCGGTGAGCGTCGTGCGCAATCAGATAGTTTTCCACCGTGAGGCCCAGTTGCAAGGCCAGCCCCACCATGAGGCGCGGGCCCGAGGTCCCGAACGCTTTGCGTTGCGCATGAGGAAAGATAATCACTCCGAATGCGTGTTCGCGGGTCTGGAGGCTCACCGCGGTGAGATTGCGGATTTCGGCTTTTTGGAGCGCATCCTTAAAACCCGAGAAGGTTCCGGCAGAGCCCACCGGCAGTGGCTCGGTCATCTGATCAATATCTCGAACCGTGAAGAGCCCTCCCTGGCGGTGGGCACGGTCGCAGATGTATTCTCCGGCGCCGCTGTTGGTAAGGATGTCCAGAAATTCCGGGGAGAATCCTCTCTGCACCGAAGGCAGCAAGCCACGCCAGCGCTCCGCCACGTAGATGACCGCCCGCTTAGCGGACAAAGCGCCGGCCAATCGCTCCAGAGCCGCCTGCATACTGGGCAGCAAATCGTCGGCGGAAAGAAGCCGCCGCGGATCCGCGCCCAAGGTGGATAGAGCCAGCGTATTCTCCTGTACCGCGTTGCGTTCATTCTCAAACAGCACCATCACCATGGCGATGCCCAGCAACATCTGCGGGATCGGCCCGAGCACGTGGCCAACCGAGCCAAAAGTTTCCATCAATGGATTGCTGGACTGAATGGCGGCGCCCATCAGCACAGCCCACAGAGCCAGGGAACTGGCCAGGATTTTGAAGGCGGCTGAGCCCCTGCGATGAGCGTGCAGGTAGAAAACCGCGGAACAGTACAACAGCACTGCGCTCAAGAAGAACACGGTCAGGCTCAAAGGGCGCTGTTCAATCGGCAGAGGGCCGGACAAAAGATGGATTCGCAAGTCGATGCTGGCCAGGACCGTTCCCACCACTGCCAAGGCCCAGTCATACCAACGAAAGCGGAAAGATGTCCGAGTCAGCCGCGTGGAGACCAAGATGCTCACCGCCATCGCCACTAAGAACAGTGAACTGGCGAAGAACGCAACTGGAGCCGGAGGTCGGTAATAGCGGAAAGCATCGAGCGCGTAGTGGATGGAATAACAGGCCCAGGCGATTTGCCAGGCGCGAAAATAAACCTGTTGGCTCTGCTGGTAAAGATAGCTGAACAGCATGCAGAGCAACAATGCAACTACACCCGGAATGATGACGATACTGGTAGAAATACTATTCATGGGGCCCGGCTAAGATTTCGAAGTTGAATCGCGTCGGCGTTACTATTCGGCGCTGCTAGAAGGAGACAATAACTGATGCTTTCACACCACGGGCACGAACACAACAAGATTTAAGTACAATGCCCATCCTCAAGGGATAACTAGAACCCCGGGTTAGATAGAGATAGTCCCTCCTAATTGGCTTGACGATACTTTTCCTACCCTCATACCATCAGACTCTTGTCCAACCTATGCCCAAAATTCTTGAGTCCACGTCAAACCAAGCGCGCGTCCGGTTCGCGCCGTCGCCCACCGGCTTTCTTCACGTAGGCAGCGCCCGTACTTTCATTTTCAATTGGCTGTACGCCCGCCATAATGGCGGCACCATGATTCTTCGCCTCGACGACACTGACGCGGAGCGCAACACTCAGGCCTCCGTAAATTCCATTTTTGATGGATTAAAGTGGCTGGGCCTGGGTTGGGATGAGGCATATAAACAGTCTGAACGGCTGGACCTGCACCGCCGGACGGCCTGGACGATCTTCGAAAAAGGCCTGGCCTACCGCGACTTCACGCCCGCGCACACTGGGGAAGCTGAAAAATCCGGCGCGCAAGGAACCTGGCTGTTCAATCCTGGCGCCCGTGAGCTTTCCCCTGCCGAAAGTGATCGCCGGGCCGCGGCGGGAGAGCCCTTTGCGTTGCGCTTTCGCGTGCCGCGGGAGGGGGGGCAGCTTGTGCGATTTGCCGATGCGGTGTATGGCGAGCAAGTGAAGGCCGCCGCCGACATCGAGGACTTCGCGCTGCTCCGTTCCGACGGCATGCCGACCTATCATCTGGCATCCTGTGCAGACGATGCCGACCTGCGAATCTCCCACATCATCCGGGGACAGGACCATCTCTCGAACACTTACAAGCACGTGCTGATCTTCGAAGCCGCAGGCGGCACCCCGCCGCAGTTTGCGCATCTGCCGTTGCTGGTGGCGCCGGACGGCACCAAACTTTCCAAGCGCCGCCACGGTTCTGTCGTGAGCGTGACCACCTACCGCGACGCCGGATTTCTATCGGAAGCCTTCATCAATTTCCTCTGCCTGCTCGGGTGGTCTCCCAAGAATGACCGCGAGAATATGTCGCTCGAGGAACTCACCGACATCTTCTCGCTCGAAGGCATCAATCGCTCGAACGCAGTGGTGAACTTTAAGGAGCCAGCCGCAACTCCGGAGGAAACATTCGATCCGAAGGCGCTGTGGCTGAACGCCGAGCACATTCGCGGATTGCCGGTGGAGGAGTTGAGCGCCCGTCTGCTGCCGATCGTGCGCGCCGCCGGATTCGACGTCCCATCTGACAAAATGCTGCGCATCACGCCGCTGATCCGGGAGCGCATTAAGTTGCTGCCGGAGGTGATGACCGCCGCGGACTTCTTTTTGGTTGATCAACTGCCGCCCTACGACCCGGCCGCGCTCATCCCCCAAAAGGGAGACATGGCCATGGCGCTAAAAGTCCTCACCCGGGCGCAGGACCTGCTGGCCCAGGTCGAGTTCAAACACGATCCGCTCGATCAGGCGCTGCGCGCCGCAGCTCAGGAACTGGGAGTGAAGGCGGGACAAATGTTCCAGCCCATCCGCGTCGCAGTGTGTGGTCGCAAGAATGCCCCGCCGCTGTTTGAGACGCTGGAAGTGCTGGGACGGGAAACTACGCTGACGCGGCTTGAGCAGGCTATCGAGAGGGCTGCTCCTGCAGGAGTCTGATCACCTCCCCGAGATACGTTCCCTGCGATAAGATCAGAGGTAATGAATCCGCATCCCCCAACTGAAGCTGGAGAAAAAGCTGTGGCAGCATCGCTCGGGCCCGCGCCTTCGAACTTTGTGCGCGACATTATCCTGGAAGACCTCAGGACCAACAAGCACAATGGGCGGGTGCAGACGCGCTTTCCTCCCGAGCCTAATGGCTACCTGCACATCGGGCATGCCAAGGCGATCTGCATTGATTTCGGCCTGGCCGACGAATTCAAGGGACATACCAATCTCCGCTTCGACGATACCAATCCCGAGAAGGAGGAGACTGAGTACGTCGAGTCCATCAAGGGCGATGTCAACTGGCTCGGGTTTCAGTGGGACGGGCTGTTCTATGCTTCCGATTACTTTGACCAACTCTACGAATGGGCGATCAAACTTATCAAGGATGGAAAGGCCTACGTCGACGATCTATCGGCAGAGGAGATTCGCCGGCATCGCGGCACCCTGACCGAGCCGGGCAAGGATAGTCCGTATCGCAACCGGTCGGTCGAGGAGAATTTGCTTTTGTTTGAGCGCATGCGGGCCGGCGAATTCCCTGACGGCTCGCGTGTTTTGCGAGCCAAGATCGATATGGGTTCGCCCAATCTCAACCTGCGCGATCCGGTAATGTACCGCATCTTGCATGCCGAGCATCACCGCACCGGCAACAAGTGGTGCATCTATCCGCTGTATGACTACGCGCATGGACAGTCGGATTCCATTGAGCGGGTCACCCACTCCCTCTGCACGCTGGAGTTTGAAGATCATCGCCCGCTTTACAACTGGTTCATCGAACAACTGGGGATTTTTCCGTCGCGGCAGATCGAATTTGACCGCCTGAATCTTACCTACACGCTGTTGAGTAAACGCAAGCTGCTGCAATTGGTGCAGGAAGGGCGGGTAAGCGGGTGGGACGATCCGCGCATGCCCACGCTGGGCGGCATTCGGAGGCGGGGATATACACCCGAGGCGGTGCGTAATTTCTGTGGCGCGATTGGCGTCTCCAAGACCAACGGTTCCATCGAGCTGGCGATGCTCGAACACTTCGTCCGCGAGGATCTGAACCGGCATGCGCTGCGCGTGATGGCGGTGCTGCGTCCGCTGAAAGTTGTGATCGACAACTATCCGGAACTGCAGGTTGAACAGATGGATGCGGTGAACAATCCGGAAGACGCGAGCGCCGGCAATCGCAAGGTGCCGTTCTCTCGCGTGCTCTATATCGAGCAGGACGACTTCCGCGAAGCTCCGCCCAAAGGATACTTTCGCCTCTCGCCCGGACGCGAGGTGCGCCTGCGCTACGGATACTTCGTTACCTGCACCAGCGTCGTGAAAAACGAAATGGGCGAAGTGGTGGAGGTGCACTGCAGCTACGATCCCGCTTCGCGTGGCGGCAATTCTCCGGATGGGCGAAAGGTGAAAGGGACGCTCCACTGGGTATCAGCCGCGCATGCCGTCGATGCCGAAGTTCGGATTTACGAAAATCTGTTCACCAAAGAAAACCCACTCGACGTGGAAGAGGGTCAGGATTTCACGGCGAACCTCAATCCCAGCTCGCTTGAGATCATCCCCTCCGCGAAGCTCGAACCTTCGCTGGCTGCGGCGGCAATCGGCAGCCGGTTTCAGTTTGAAAGGCTGGGGTATTTTTGCGTCGATCCAGAGTCGAAAGCCGGTAAGCCGGTGTTCAACCGCACCGTCGCTCTCAAAGACACCTGGGCGAAGGTGGAGAAAAAGCAGAAATCGAAAAATGGAGGGACGATTGGCTGAAGAAGTGGCTTGCGTGGATGCGGCCAGCCAGTTCCGCAAGCCTAGCCAGCAGACGGGAGGGGCTGTGCCTGCGCGGCAGCGCCGAGCGCAACCCGCATTGAGCGGTCTGCCATTCGCCCCGAGGCTTCGATACTCTATATCTATATCCGACTCCGAGAAGCTTTACTGTTACTAGGCGTTCGCCCTTTTCAAAATTAGGTCAACCACGGCGGGTTTCACCAAGTTTTCTTCAACAGTTACGGGTCTTATTACGGCCGGATCGAAAATGGTCTGCGAGATTCACTGGTCTGCGAGATTCAATGAGCCGCGGACGCGCAAGCCCCTGCCCCAACCGCAACCCATCATATTTCCGGAAATCGCGGTTCAGGTGGACACCAGAACGCGCCCGGACCCTATGCCTGCGCCCGCGAACCCGGACTGGTTTCGGCGGAAACCGACGACAGGCAGGGACGGAGTGAAGCGGGCGCAGCCGTTCAGAAAGTAAAAACCCGAGCCCGAACTCAACCCGGGGCATCAGCCGGCGGAGCCACGAGAATACTGTCGGCGCGGATCAAACTCGGTTACGGGGTTAAGCCAGAAGTTGATAGCGTAAGCCGGCAACTTAGTTATGTATATGCGGACTCTGCGCCGGGTTCGCATGATGCGTGGGCGGTTCCTTCACCACCTTCACTTCAAAGCTCACCGGAAGAGTTTTCGGCGGATAGCAGGCGGCATTGTCGCAGGCCTGATAGCGCAGGACTCCGTGCACCACGTATTTTCCCGGCACGACTGAGTGCAGCGGATGGACGGCTACGGCGATGGTGAAATCTCCGCTGTACACGCTAAGTTTTTCGTCGGGCGAGAAAGGGAAGCTGGCATCCTCGCCCGCTGGATATTGAATTTTTCCCAGGATGACATCGGTGGGCAAATCCATCTTCAAAGCGGTCGGGATAAGGAACTCCGACTTGGGTGTGTTGGAATTGATGTGGTACCCAGGGGGAACTCGGAAATTCAGGTCCACCATCGTCGCCTGGGCGCGTTGAGCTGTGGTCAGTGGCACTGCGGCCACGGAAAGCGACGGAGCCTTGCCTGGTATCTGAGCGGCTGCAGGAATGACAAACCACAGCCCAGCCATGAGGCAGAGCAGCCGCCAAGTCGATGGTTCTTTCTTCCGAAGATTCGGTTTGTAATTCATTCTTCAGCCAAATGAATGAAAATAGGTTTAATGGAATTGTAAAACGATTATCAGTGCAGTGCGGCGTTACTTCAGAGCAGGTCCGTTTTCCCGCGTCGTCGGTATCGATGCCTGGCTGGTAGCAGGCCGCGTGTTCAACGCCTTCTTTATCGAATCCTCGATTTCTGCCTTGCCTCTCAGTCCAAGGATCTTGTCGACGATCTTGCCATCTCTTCCAATCACGAAGGTTTCCGGCAACGCGGGGACGCCACCGTACTGGTCTCCGACCGCTTCCTTTCCAATCAGGATCGGATAGTTCACGCCCATATCCTTGGCAAACTTGCCGATGTCTTCTTTGCTGGCTTCATCCATGGCGACGCCGATAATCTGGAATCCCTGGGACGCATATTGATTTTGTAATTCGACGAACCACGGCATTTCGATTTTGCACGGACCACACCAGGTCGCCCAAAAGTTGAGCAGCACCGCCTTACCGCGAAGGTCGGAAAGACGGACCGTTTTGCCGTCGAGCGATTCCAGAGAAAAGTCGGGGGCGAGGCTCGATGGGGTCAGACGAGGGGCAAACGAACCCGAGCCGCGGCGTGCTGTGTGAAATCCGACGTACAGCATGAGCGCGACGGCGAAGGCTACCACGATAAGGATAAGAGGACTGCGTTTCACAAAAAGCGCTCCGTTCAAGACTCCAAAACCAGCGAGATTACAATGCAAACCGGTTCAAGAAAGAAAGCCAGTTCGAAATCATGGTAAAACGTCCCAGCACCAGCAAGACTCCGAGGGCAATCAGCAAACCGCCGGAGGCCACTTCGACCGCATGCATGTGCGAGCGGAACCGGCTATAAAATTTAAGAAAGCGCTCCACACCCAGTGCCGTCAGCAAGAACGGCACTGCCAGCCCTAAGGAATAGATCGCGAGCAAGACCATGCCTTTCGACAAAGTATCCTGCGCGGCAGCCAGGGTAAGGATGCCGGCAAGAATGGGGCCGATGCATGGAGTCCAGCCGAAGGCGAACGCGAAGCCGATCACGAAAGCGCCCACAGGCGTGCTGCCGCCCTTCAACTCGTGCAAGCGCGTGTCGGAGTACAACGCCTTGATTTTAAGAATACCGGTGAGGTGCAAGCCAAACAAGATAATGATTACGCCGGCCACAACCGCGAGCGTGTGCTTGTACTGCGCGGCGATCTGGCCTATTTCCGTGGAGATCGCGCCCAAAGTGATGAACACTACGCTGAAGCCGAGAATGAATCCGACCGAGTTCATCATCACCCGCCGCATCAGTCGCCCCTGCGACGATTTCAGTTCGTCCACGCCCGCGCCCGAGATGAGTGAAACGTAGCCCGGCACCAGCGGCAACACGCAAGGCGAGAGAAATGAAATGAGCCCAGCGAAAAAAGCAGCGATCGGAAGTGGGAGGCCTGACATTGGTTCCTTTATTGTACCTTTGCGGAGTGTTCCTCTATAACATCAGACGATGCGCGCGGCAATTAGTTGCAGACTGGTTGCTAAATCCTCCTCCTAGGGTACGTTTGCGTGCGGCGCCGGCGAGGGGCTGGAGGGTGCCGTCAACCCAGGCTCGGATTCCGCCAGCATCTTCCGCAAGAAACTCAAAGGCATGGCGGCATTCAGCACCGCGCGATCGCCCTCCTGCTTGACCTCGATGCTTTCAAAGAAGGACTTAACGTCGGGATCGGTGCCGCGCAGCCCCACCGCGTTTTCGCCGGTGTGAGTTAAGGCGACGAATACATTCACTTTATCGATTACTCCGCGCGCCTCTTCCGGGTTGGCGGTGAAGGCCTCGGCGCGGACGTGCACTGCGTCGGCTCTCAGGTGAAGGGGGCTGCCATAGTTGCCGGAGACCACCACCGTCGCAGGACTCGCGAGGATCGCACTCCATCCTCCGGTCTGGAGTGCGGAAGGGTCCAGGCGCGCCACGGCCCACGCCAGACTGGCGAACTGGACGTGCTTATAAAATTGGCGCAGCAGCGAGGGCCCTCCAAACGGTGAGGCTAGCCGCTTGGAACGACCGACCATTCCGCGAATCACCGCCGGATCGTCATGGTTGGACGCCGCTACGGAGTCGGCGCTCAGCACCGCAACCCGCAGCGATCTGCCTTCCACGCGAATGGTGAAAATGTCGACCGACTGATAATTCTCAACCGCCTGCGCGATTTGTCGCAAATAGGAGATCAGACGCTCGCTGTGAAATTTTCCCACCAGCACTTCGGAAAATCGCGGCTCCGGAGCGGAACCGCCGGTTCCGCCGCTCGGCCAATTGCCGGGGTAATGTACCGCGAAGGCCGCTTCATCCAGATCGCGCTCGAATTGAAATCCCGTCTCCTGGATGAAGCGCTCATATTCGGGATCATGGCTGACGATGGGTAACTCTTTGCCCGGGTTCACTCTTCGAATGGGGCCGAGGTTTACATAAAAAAACGCATCCCCCCCGGGCAATATGCGGGCCGGCTCAGGCGGCGCATGTTTTCGGAGTTGCACCGCGAGGATCACCGCGGCGCCCACCAGTCCAACCGTCAGGAAGATAGGAAGAGTGCGCCTAATTCGCATGGAATGCGGTCAGGGCTGTCATCATACCACTCTCAGCCGTGGTAATTGCCTCTTTGGTCAAAGCCACGGTTGCATGGAATTTAACGCTTATGATAACTTAACTAATTGTCCCGGACATCTGAAGGGGATCGAGGGTATACTTGTGCGTGTAGGGCGCGCAGGTTCCCCAATTGCTGGCGTAGCTCAGGTGGTAGAGCATCTGATTTGTAATCAGAGGGTCGGGGGTTCAAATCCCTTCGCCAGCTCCAGTAATGCGACAGTCTAGAAACGGAATGCCGGAAGCGAGATTCCGGTGGGCGGCGGTACTCGGTAGATGGCGGCGCAACAGGTTTTTCCAACGCACTCCATTCGGAACGTTATCCGGCGTGTAGTGATCTTCGCGCGGTAGTCCGTATGCGCGATTCTTTGGTTTCCCTGGTTTGCGAAAACTTGTTTTGCGAAGATCTGGCTGGCGAGGACAACAGCGGGTTTGTGTTTCCTCAGTCGCTTGCTGGATCGAACGCGACGACTGCATCGCCCGGCAGTTTTGCACAGGTGGGTGAGTGGTTAAAGCCAACAGACTGTAAATCTGTCCCTCCTAGCGAGGTACGAAGGTTCGAATCCTTCCCTGTGCACCAGTATTAGGCGGCACGGATTGTGAAGTAGAGATGCCCAGCAAGGGA
>Ga0209330_1000449_pt1 | contig 17394 bp, 9 predicted proteins | sample JacPinW_OM2H0_O3_FD_187969 | JGI IMG/M metagenome (GOLD analysis project Ga0209330, IMG submission 187969) | Forest soil microbial communities from Algoma, Ontario, Canada - Jack Pine, Ontario site 1_JW_OM2H0_O3 (SPAdes) (version 2) | ecosystem: Environmental > Terrestrial > Soil > Boreal...
GACATCGATGTTTTGCTGCAGCATTGGACCAACGAATATGCTTGCCTCGGCTACGGCGAAGAGCTATATCCGGGGTTGATTGATTTTTGTGAGATTACGGGAATCAAGGCAATCCTCCCCTAAATCCCTAGGAGCGCGTCTTCGGAGATTAAAGGGCCAGGGAACAAACAAATGAACAAAATGATTGACAAACGAGCAGTTATTGGCAATCGTTACCTTTTCGAATCAAAAACGAAATACCGGTAAACAAAAGGAAATAGAACGCAAGCCTTTTCGAGAAGGTATCAGAAGGCGGAGGACCATGAAAAGAACTTGTCGGAACTTGTTGCCAGTTGTCCTTGCTGTGCTGCTAGTCGCCATGGCCGCGCCGCCCGTCGCCCTCGGGCAGAAAGATAGCGGTGAAATCGCAGGAATTGTCCATGATTCCGCTGGAGCCGTAGTTCCCAATGCCAAGATCAGAGTCCGAGACGTTGATCGTGGCACCGAGACAGTGGTCACAACCAGCGCGCAAGGAGAGTACGTCGCGAGTCCGCTCAAAATTGGACGCTACAGCGTCACCGCGGAGATAGTAGGCTTCAAGAAAACGGTCGTAGGGCCGATCGTAGTGAATATCCAAGAACGCCCCGAAGTTGACATTACCCTGCAGGTTGGAAGCATCCACGAGGTCATGACCATCACATCCGAGGGACCACAACTGCAAACGGAAACTTCCGAGCTCGGAGATGTGGTGAACGGCCAGCAGGCCACGACTCTTCCGCTGAACGGCCGAAACTTTGCGCAGTTGGCGCAACTGAGCGCGGGAGTAGCTCCCGCCGAACCCGGTTCGCGAATAAACGCCAGTTACGGATTCAGCGCGGGTGGAGCGCGATCGGCACAGAACAACTTTCTGCTCGATGGAGTTGATAACAACTCAAACCTGGCGGATCTGCTCAACGAGACGGCGTTCGTCATCCAGCCTTCGGTGGATGCCATTGCCGAGTTCAAAGTGCAAACCAGCGCCTACAGCGCGGAATTCGGGCGGGGAAACGGAGCCATTCTGAATGCGGTGATCAAGTCGGGAACAAACGACTTCCACGGCGACCTGTACGAGTTCATCCGGAACGAGAAACTTGATGCGCGCAACGCCTTTGATGCATTTGGCCGACAGCCTTACAAGCAGAATCAGTTTGGTGCCACGTTGGGCGGACCGATCATTAAGAACCGCACCTTCTTTTTTGGCGATTACGAGGGATTGCGGATCCGACAGGCAACGCCCTTCTTGGAGTTGATTCCCACGCCGGCGGAGGTCCCTCAAGTGTCTGGGGGCGTGGTTGCTGGCGGAGGCGATTTCAGTGCCAATCTGGCAGGGCCAACCACCTTTCAAGATTCGAGTGGCCAGTTCGGGCCTGTGAACAGCACTTACAATGTGTTGGATTGCAATAACCAACAGACGTATCTGGGCGAAATTTTCAACACACGCCAGACCCAGCAGTTGCCCAAAGCCACTGGGAACTTTCCTACTGGTTTCTGCGGAGTTCCGATAGGCGGGTACGCCGGCGGCCTGCCGACCAATGTATTTCCCACTGGTTTGATTGATCCGCTGGCAGCCCGCCTGTCGGCGTATTGGCCAGCTCCAAACGCCAGTATTGGAGGCAATAACTTTCTTTCCGATCCGCATCGCCAGGAAAGCCGCAACAACTTCGACGTCCGGATCGATCACAAAATCAGCGACAAAGACAACGCTTTCGGCCGATTCAGTTACGAGAACCAACCCAGTTTCATTCCTCCGCCTTTCAACAATCTCCTCGATGGTGGAGGGTTCTTCGACGGTACCGAGGATAATTCTTACCGCAGCCTGGCCTTGAGCGAAGTTCACCTCTTCAAATCCAATGTGATCAATGAATTGCGACTCGGGTACAACCGAATTAATTCCCACCGATTTCAGATCAACTCCAACCAGAACATCAGTGCTCAACTGGACTTTCCCAACGTGCCTTATGGTCCAGACAACGGCGGCCTGCCGAATATCACATTCGGCGATGGCACCGCCGGAATTGGAAGCTCTACCTATCTGCCTTCGATTGAGAAACAGAACAGTTTCGTTATCACTGACAACCTGACCTGGATTCGGGGACACCACTCGCTGAAGTTCGGCACCGAAGTGCGAATAGAACAGTTCACGATCTTCCAGCCAGCCGAAGCGCGCGGCTCCCTGGACTTTAGCAACGACTTCACCGACAATCCCGCGGCGCCGGGAACCGGCGGCAGTTCCTTCGCCACCATGTTGCTGGGCGTTGCCGATGGTGGCGGAATTACGAGCCTGCATGACATTGACTATCGCCGGCAAATCTACGCAGGTTTTGCCCAGGACGACTGGAAGGCCAACGACCGCCTGACCGTCAATCTGGGTCTGCGCTATGAACTCTTCGGCACCGTCAAGGAACACAACAATGAGGAAGGAACGTTTGTTTTCGGCCCCAACTCTATGCTCGTTCCCAAAGGACAGAACGAAGCACTCACGCAGACGCTCGGAATGAGCATACCCATAGTGCACGGCACGCGCGGACTGATCAGCCCGGACCGGAATAATTTCGCGCCACGCATCGGCTTCGCTTTCCGAGCCATGGACAAACTCGTCATCCGCAGCGGCTACGGGATTTTCTATGGCGGGCAGGAGAATGGGCCTTACTCCAATCCCAGCCCGGGGTTCAACCCGCCATTCTTCTCCTCCGAGTCATTTTCCACGCCATGCGGGAACCTGGCTTCCAATCCGAACTTCGCTCCCGGCAGTGCGCTCAATTGCTCGGTTGCTTCCCTCAACCTGAATGGGTCGAATACCTTGGCGAATGGATTCCCACCGACCGCGCTTTCGAACCCGAACGCGCCCGAACTTTATTCCATCGAGCCCAATCTGCGGACTCCGTATAACCAGCAGTGGCACTTTGGGGTGCAATATCAAATGCCCGCCGATACGGTGCTGGATGTTTCCTACGCCGGTTCGCGTGGCCTGAAACTGTTTGGCTTTTATAACGGCAATGAGGCGGTTCCCGCGACCGACCCGCGGTTCGCAACGCTTTGCACGACAAATTTTGGCGGCTTGCTGGGTTGTCCGACTGCCGAACGGAGACCTGCTCATGCGGTGGCTCCTGGCGCTCCTCCGGGTTCGACTTGCAACTTGAGCCTCACCGATGACTGCGATCCGGTATTTGATACCTCTATTGCAACATTTCGCTCAAATGACGTCTCCAACTACAACTCTCTGCAGGTTCGCTTCGAAAAACGCCCCACCCACGGTCTGCAATTTCAGGCCGCCTACACTTGGAGCCACGCCCTGGATGATGCTTCCAGCGCCAGCCTGGGATCGCAGAATGCGGGTGACTTCCGCCTCCAGAACGACCCCCTTCTGGAGTACGGGAACTCGGATTTTGACGTCCGTCAACGATTCGTTTTGAGCTATGCCTACGATTTGCCCTTCGGCAAGAACAAGGCATTCGGAGGAAACGCTTCCGGCGTTTGGAATCAAATCATCGGCAATTGGCAGGTTGCGGGCATCACCATCGCTACCACGGGAAACTGGTATACACCCACCGACATCTCCACTAACCTCTCCACGTCTGATGGTGGCGGCGAGGTCGCCAGCGCATCGCGGCCCAACGTGATCGGAAATCCAAACGGACACCCATGTGTGCCGGGAACGCTGTTTAATACCTGCGCCTTTGCGACAAACACAGTTGTCGGATCGTTTGGTGACGCGGGGCGAAACATCATTCAAGGGCCGGGCACCCAGAACTGGGATATTTCCTTGTTTAAGGCCTTCCCCATCAGCGAAACAAAACGCCTCGAGTTTCGCGCAGAGTTCTTCAATGCTTTCAATCATTACGATCCGGAATTCGACAATCCCGGTAGCTTTAATACTAATATCGCTACCCAGCATGGGTTGGATGAAACAGCGGCGCAGACGGGATGCGCGAACGGTAATACAAATTCCAATTGCGCCTTCGGTTTCGCGCAAGCCGCGCACGATCCCCGGTTCATCCAGTTTGCTCTGAAGTTTTATTTCTGAAACCCAGCTCGCCAGCGGAGTCAAGCTTTGACTCGACACTTGACTCCCTTTTTCGTGGGGCGGACTTCCGACCGCACCGTTGCGAAGGAGGCCGTGGGCGCAGTTCTGCGGTAATGATGGAGGGAAATTCTCGATGAAAGGCTCCGCACGAACCATCGCTCAGGTCATCTTAGGTCTCTCGATCGCCTTGTCCTCCACCGCCCAAGCGCCAACTTCCGCGCGAGTGCCAGCAAGATCCGCAGACGAAGAGGGGGCGCTACGAGCGTTCGCGGCGATCCATCCCATCGACGTCCACGTTCACGTCTTCAAGACCGATCCCGCATTTCAGAAGATGCTGGAACGGCTTGATCTGAAACTGCTGAACATCCTCGTGATGGACGACACCAACCCCGATCGCAAAGACTTGCACCGGCAGATCGATGAGGCACAAACGTTGGTGCGGTCGAGCCGCGGCCACATCGCCCTGTGTACGACGTTCGATCCCTACAAGTTTGACAGAGCGTCATTCACCGCCGATGCGATCAAGCAGATCGATCGCGACTTCGCACAGGGAGCCGTGGCGGTCAAGATATGGAAAAACATCGGAATGGAAATCAAGGACAGCAACGGCCAATACATCATGGCCGATGACCCGAAGTTCGAGCTGATCTACGAAGATATCGCCAGCCATGGCAAGACGCTGATGACTCACCAAGCCGAACCCGATGTGGCCTGGGGGCCACCGAATGCTGCCGATCCATCGTGGTCCTACTACCAGGAAAATCCGCAATGGTATGTCGCCAACCGGCCCGGATTCCCCTCAAAGCAGAGCATTCTCGAGGCGCGTGATCACGTGCTCGCTAGGAACCCCAAGCTACGCATGGTAGGAGTCCATCTGGGCAGCATGGAGCGTAGTCTCGAGAACATCGCCAGCCACCTGGACAAATACCCGAATTTTGCCATCGACACAGCGGCGAGAATGGAATATCTCATGCTGATGCCAGCGGAAAAGGTGAGCGCATTTCTGATCAAGTATCAGGACCGCGTTCTGTATGGCACCGATCTTGACTTGCACCCAGACGCCAACCTCCCGGATGCATTGATCGAATGGCAGTCCACTTACGCGCGTGACTGGAAATTCCTGGCGACGAGCGAGACACTTACCGTGGAAGGCCAGCAGGTGCGGGGATTGAACCTGGCCCAGCCGATCCTTCAGAAAATATTTCGCAGCAATGCCATCCGCTGGATTCCAGGATTGTGACGTAAGTGCAGCAAGACGCCTCGGAAGTGGTTGCCTCCAGAGACGCTCAGCGCCGGCTCTACGAAGCGCCGATTGTGGTTAAGGTTAGAGTGCGCCCTTAAATTGCCGGTTACCTTGGCGGAGAAATTCTTTTGCGCCGCTAGCCCGTCCACTCCGTCTACCGTGAGGCGGATCGTGAACTCCCCCGCGCTGGTGTAGGCATGAGATACCTTGGGGATATCCGTGCTCGTGCCGTCGCCGAACGAGCCCGAAGGCTATTCGCCAACATCTGCGGTTGAGACCGGGAGATCGAGTCAAGTTCTTCGTGCATCCTGATGGCAGTGTGGTCCTGTTGCCGAAAGTCCGCGCGTCGGCCTTACGAGGCATCATCAAATCGCGGCGCCGGCGGCCGGTGGCCATCGTGGAGATGACTGAGGCCGCTGCTAAAGGTGCCGCCGGCGCCGCGCCGCGCGCGCGACATCGATGATCGGGCTCGAGACCAGCATTGTCGTCCGTTTTCCTACCCAAGACGACCCGATTCAATCGCCAAGGGCGACGGAGATAATCAAACGCCGACTAACTGGGGAAAATCCCGGCTTTGTCAGCATCGTGGCGATGGTCGAGACCGTGTGGGTGCTCGAAGGTGCCTATCGGCTAGCCGCCAATGAAATCGCTGCGGCTGTCGAGCGCATGCTTCAGACCGATGTGCTCGATGTGGAAAACGAGCGGGAGGTTTTCAGAGCCGTGATTGCACTTAAAGAGGGACAGGGCTCATTCGCCGACGCTGTCATTGCAGCACTCGGCACGAAAGCGGGTTGTTGCACCTTGACATTCGACCAGAAGGCGTTGCGGCTTTCGGGTTTTGAGTTTTCTTGAGTCGCCTGCGCAGAAATCTGCCCGGCCAACTCAATCGGAATTCGCGTGTTTCCAGATGCATTGAAACGCAAAGCGTCACTCATCCGAGCAGTGGTGTTGCGCAGCGGCAAATCACGTCCGCTTGACGCCGACGATATTGCCCTGCCTTGGGGATGGATGGTGCCTGCACCGCGATAACCTGCGGTCGGTTGCGGCTTGCCAGTTTGGGCTGGTAACTTCTCTGCATGAGTTCGGTCTTCGTGGTTCCCGTCCTAACTCCCCACGGCCACCTCATGTTGAGCGAAGATCGCGACGCATCGGCTCTTGAGCCCGAGCTTGCGCGACGTCTGCAGAATGCTTTTGCGCGCGGATCGGGCCATGGTCTTCTCCAGCTTGGAGCAAGCGAAGTCGGAGTCGCACTCCCCCCCGTCTTCTCCTATTGGCGAGAATTCGGTGCGCGCTACGTGACAGCCCTCTGCACTCGGCCGGCCGGTGAAACCCGCTCCACAATAATGCATACTCCATCGCCGCCCGATGCGGAGCTGGCTTGGCTGGCTCTCACGGCGCCCCCGATGACTGGGGCGGAGTACCTGACGGCAAGTGTTCTCCAGTCTCTCTGGCAAGAACTGCATGTCGCTTTTGGGCTGGAGTTATCCGAATCGAACTGCGGCGTCCAGGAGTTTTTGAAACGCCGCAACAGCGCGTGGAATCTTGTCGGCCGCGTGCACTTCAACCTCGCCGAGAACCGCAAGGACGATGCAGCCCCATTCGCTTTTCTCGCGACGTATACCACTCGACTGTCGGCGCACGCCAAGGCGCAACATCTTCCGCTAGGGCAGGCTCTCGGCGAATATGCGGGCGCGGCCAACAAGGATCGCCTGCTGTCGCTGCTTCTCCCCGTTCAGAGAGCCTCGGAAAGCTGCTCATGGCTGAAAGCCATGGTCGATGCGGGCGAGATCTTTCACCCCTTGCGGTGGAGGCCGTCCGAGGCCATGCAGCTTCTGCGAGATGTCCCGCAACTGGAGAGTGCGGGCGTAGTGGTGCGAATGCCAGCGACCTGGCAGGCTAACCGACCTCCGCGCCCGCAGGTAACGGCTAAGGTTGGGGGTAAGTTGCTGTCGGGTGTGGGCCAGGATGCGCTGCTCGATTTTCGCATGGACGTCACGCTCGACGGCGAAACATTGACCCCGGCCGAGGTGCGCGAGTTGTTGGCTAAATCGGACGGGCTCGCGCTGGTTCGAGGGCGTTGGGTGGAAGTTGACCGGGAGCGGTTGCGCCGAATGATGGAATATTTCGGCGAGGCCGAGCGCGTCGCTGCCGAACGTGGTCTTAGTCTGCGTGACGCGCTGCGCATGATCGCTGGGGCCGATGTGGATGCGGACGACGACTCTGCCAGCGCAGCGGAGTGGGGGAAGGTGGTCGCGGGTCCGTGGCTAGCGGAGACCCTGAAGGGATTGCGCAGTCCGGAGGGATTGGCTGGCATCGATCCCGGCTCGGCTCTGAATGGCACTCTGCGTCCCTATCAGCAGGTGGGCGTGCGCTGGCTTTACCTGCTTGCCAAGCTCGGGCTTGGAGCCTGCCTCGCCGACGATATGGGGTTGGGCAAGACGATTCAAATACTCTCGCTGTTGCTGGTGCTGAGAAACCAAAATCGCGACCAACGGCAACCAAGTCTTCTAGTTGCGCCCGCTTCGCTTCTCGCCAATTGGGCGTCGGAACTGGAGCGGTTTGCACCGAGTTTGAATGCTCTCATCGCCCATCCGTCGGCGCTGCCTGCCGCCGATCTCATGACCCTCGCGCCGGGGCGTTTGCAGGATGTGGATCTGGTGATTACGAGTTACGGCTCGTTGCTGCGTATTCCATGGATTGCGGACGCCTCCTGGCGCTTGGTTGTGATCGATGAAGCGCAAGCCATCAAGAATCCGAACGCCAAGCAAACCCGGATCGCCAAGAAGTTGAAGGCGCAGGCGAAGTTTGCGCTTACCGGCACGCCCGTCGAGAACCGGATAGGCGACCTCTGGTCCATCTTTGATTTCATGAATCCAGGACTGCTCGGAACGTCGAAGGAGTTTTCAAACTTCGTAAAGCGCCTGGAGGGTCGAACTCACAATCCGTACGCTCCACTGCGCGAACTGGTGCGCCCATACATTCTACGGCGACTGAAAACCGACAAGACGGTGATCGCAGACTTGCCGGACAAGACCGAGGTTAAGGCGTTCTGCCAACTCAGCCGCAAACAAGCTGCGCTCTACAAACAGGCAGTGGAAGAACTAGCCGAGGCGCTCGATGGAGCCGATGGCATCCGTCGCAAGGGTCTAGTACTGTCATTCCTGATGCGGTTCAAGCAGATTTGCAACCATCCGTCGCAGTGGCTGGGTGACGGCGCTTGGAGTGAAGAGGATAGTGGGAAGTGGGCACGCTTGCGCGACATCGTCGAAGTTATCGCCGCCAAACAGGAGAAGGTTCTCGTCTTCACTCAGTTTCGGGAGATGACGGCTCCGCTCGCGGCGTTTCTGGGATCGATTTTCGGGCGCTCCGGGCTGGTTCTTCACGGAGAAACCGAGGTCAAGAAGCGCGGGGATCTGGTCCACCGGTTTCAAGAAGACGAAGGTGTGCCTTTCTTCGTGCTTTCTCTCAAAGCGGGCGGCGCGGGCCTGAATCTCACTGCCGCTTCCCATGTGGTTCACTTCGACCGCTGGTGGAACCCCGCCGTTGAGAACCAAGCCACGGATCGCGCTTTCCGCATCGGACAGAGCAAGAACGTGCTGGTGCACAAGTTCGTCTGCCGGGGGACCGTCGAGGAAAAAATCGACCAGATGATCGAATCAAAACGGCAGCTTTCGAAGGATTTGATCGAGGGCGGCGCCGAGCTGCTCCTTACTGAATTGCAAGACGAAGACCTGCTAAAGTTGGTGGCGCTGGATCTCAATGCAGCGCTTAAGGAGGCGTGATTCGTGTATGACGGTTGGGGATGGAGACCTTATGTGTCGGCGGCGGAGCGACGGCTGCAAGCCTTGCGCGAAATGGACAAGCGCAGAAAGAAAGGACACGTCGTTTCGCCAGTGACGGTTGAAGGTCGGACGATCGTGAAGACCTTCTGGGGTAAGTCGTGGTGCGATAACCTCGAGCGCTATAGCGACTTTGCCAACCGCTTGCCGCGTGGGCGGACTTACGTGCGCAATGGTTCGGTCATTGATCTTCAGATTTCGTCCGGTGAGATCAAGGCGCTGGTCAGCGGTTCGGAGATTTATGAGGTAGCGGTGAAAGTCGTCCCAGTCACGAAGGCGCGCTGGCGGTCCATTTGTAAGGACTGCGCTGGCGCGATTGATTCGTTGATCGAGCTTCTGCAAGGACGCCTGTCCACGGGTGTCATGGAACGTATCTGCCTGCGGAATACCGGCCTGTTCCCATCGCCGAAAGAGATTAAGCTCTCGTGCAGTTGCCCGGACTGGGCGGAAATGTGCAAGCACGTTGCGGCAGTCCTTTACGCCATTGGCGCTCGTTTAGACCAACAACCTGAACTCCTTTTCAGGCTCCATGGAGTCGACGAAAAAGAGTTGATCGCCCACGCCGACGTGGCATTTCCGCTGGCCAAGAAGGGACCGGCAGCAAACCTCCTCGGCGGGGAAGACCTTTCCGAACTTTTTGGATTGGATATGGCTGCGAGCCCCGCCGCCAAAACCGGGCGTTCAACCCCCGTGCCGACCAAGGCAAAGCGCACAGGGAAAGAGAAAAGGAGCCGAACCAGGAAAACAACGGGGCCAGCATCGCACATTGGTGAGTGAAGGATGGGAATTAGTCTGGGCAGGGTGTCGATTCTTTGTTGCAACCGGCGACAGTAGCGCTCCGGAACAATGAGCACGACGATACTGATCTGCAGCAGCAGCGCATTCCGCTCTCACCACGACCACGAGGAGATTCCTTCATCCACAGATTCCGAATATCATCATTGCGCCTCGGAAGAGTGGAAGTTGCATGTCCGTGTCTTCTGGTGTGCAGACGATCTGGTAACAGATAGGCGACGCTCAACAGTGACGACAATACCTCGGACTTTGCGAAAAGGCGGGACTACGAGTAGGAGACTTCAGTGTCTCTCCGTGGTAAGCCGAAAAGCCTCACCGCAGAGAACGCAGAGGAAGTTCACTCCCGGCGCGATTCGTATAAATTAAATGAGGAAGAACACGTGATGAAGTCCTCGAAGACTCTTGCCGTCGTCCTCCTCGCTGCACTCTGCAGCTGCGTGCAAGCCCAAAATCCAGCGCAATTCGTCCAGCGCTCCGGGACAAAGCTAACTCTTGCCGGAGCCCCCTATCGCTACAGCGGCCCGAACATCGAGTGGCTTGGCCTCGAAGGCTACGGCCCGCACGACCCGCAGGGCCCGCATTATCCCAGCCACTTCGAGGTGGACGACGCCTTCGCGACTGCCGCCGAGATGGGTGCGCGCGTGGTTCGATCTCAAACCATGGGCGACACCGTCGGATGTCTGCTGTGCGTCGAGCCCACCGAAGGCAAGTTCAACGATGCTGCTTTCGCGGCCACGGACTATGCGTTGCTCGCCGCTCGCCAGCACGACATGAGGGTTATCGTCACGCTGCTAGGCGATTGCGCAACCTGCACACTCGGCGGCATAGGCCAATTTCTCGCATGGGAAAAGAAACAGAACCCCATGGATTTTTTCTCCGATCCAGGACTCATCTCTGCCTTTGAGCATCACATCGACGCCGTCCTCAACCACGTGAACAGCCTGACGGGCGTGCGTTACAAGGACGATCCCACGATTCTCGCCTGGGAAGACTGCAACATGTGCGGCCTCATCACCTTGTTCATGGGCGGGCGTCGTGAGATCCTCAATCAGGTTTCCGACTGGGTCGAAACCATCGGCGCCCATATCAAGAGCGTCGATCCGCGCCATCTCTATCTCGACACATCGGGCATATTTCGCTCCTATCCAGGCGTGCTCGACAACAAAACCCCCGACCTCGTAACTTTCGAATACTACCCGCATTGGGATACGCTCCTGGGCACGAGCCTCCACACTACCGCGGCGACCTTCACTGAGGACGCCGCCACCATTACCGGGCACGGCAAGGTTTACATCGTCAACGAATTCGGGTGGGATCGCACCGACTGGAAATCGCAGGCCGACCTGCAGCAGGTTCTGGATGCTCTGGTGAAAGATCCAAACGTTTCGGGTGACGACTTTTGGGCGCTGCAGGCGCACCTGGACAATTTCGGATTCCAGCCCATCCCGGCGAACGTCTCGAACGTACCCTACGCGGAAACTGGCGAAAGCGGCCAGTGGTGGGCACTCTACTATCCGGGTGTGACGACGTTAGTAAATACAGCCGAAGATATGGCGCACCGCTCGCAGCAACTGCGCGCCCATGGGTACGCCATGGCAGGAGTGTCGGTTCCCCATCACGTGATCCCGCGGCGTCCCGTGATCACATCGATCGTGATCGGCGGACTCATCGCGTGGCGTGGTTCTGCAGGCGCCGTTCGTTATTCGATCGAGCGTAAAGACGCAGTTTCAGCCGATTGGAAAATCATCTGCGACCACTGCGCCACCGACACAGACGATCCCTGGCCCGATCCCCATCCGATTTTCTTGGGCGCTCAATATCGAGTCACCGCCTGGAATGCAGATGGCGAGCCGAGTGAGCCATCTGAGCCGCGCTAGCAATAGCTCTACGCGCCAGCAACGAAAAGTTGGCAAAAAGCATAAGTAAGCATAAGGAAAGAACGTCGTTTCGGTGAAGCATTCCCGAAGAAACAGGTCGATTTCTGACTGCCAGGCAGGCGCACAGTCCAGGCTAACCGCACCTGAAGTGGGGAATACGCCGCACCTTCGTGTTTCTTTCGGCGTAGCATCGCCCGCCATTCGCTTTTCTCCGAGTCTTGAAACCGGACTAGCCTTGCCCCTTTTGCAAGCATTGATCCGATTCTCCGAAGGTACGTGGTTGACGCCGTATCCCGTGCAAGTCGCGCACGTAATCGAGCCTCGCGGGGTACGTCGATTGCGAGTGTGTCGTCGGCTAACAGGAAGCTATACGATTGTTGCCGCATACCACCTTCGCTCCACACCCTCGTCGCTTGGGTTCACGAATGCCGGGCAGCCCACACAGCGGGAATGAGATCGGGGAGGCACCGGGTCGGGAGACCGGCAAGCTCATAAAGAGTCGTGGAAAAGTAATCGCGCACTTGCGAGTTGCAGCCGACGCCAGCTCTCCACGACCTAGAGAATCGCCAGGTTGGACCGGACACGCGAGCTCATGAACAAGTCGGACTCCTGGTGCGCCTAAGGAGGCTTCCCTCTGACTCTCTGCGGCCTCCATGAATTTGGCGAAGGGTTATGCGATAAAGTGTGTTTAAGGCGCTATCTACTCGCCCGGATGATACATCCGCTCCGTGTGCCCGTTTAGCTGCTCCGGATAGAAGTAAACCTCACGCAGATTGCCCGCGGTATACCGCCCCGCCTCGTCATCGAAGTGCTTCGAATCCGGATGTCCGCTCTCGCCACCGGCTGTCACCGCCCTCGCGCGGACCTTATCCCCGAATTCCACGACGGCAACAAAGCTGTTGCCGCCCGTCCCATACCATCTCTTTGTCTCCGGATACTGCCGTGCCCCGAAGGAGGCCAGAGATCCCCAAAGAGATGAGGTAAAAGGCACTGGGACGCTCGGTCCGGCGTCGTTGAAGGGCTGCACGATATCTCCGGTAAGCCGCTGAAACCGATTGATCTGCCCCCAAGGCGTCCGCCATGTGCCGAAATCCGCCGCCAGCTTGTCCGAAGCTGTCGCCAGCACTGTTAGCAGAGCGTCCGCCGACAGCCTGGTTGCCACCCATTCCTCGCTCGGCACCAATGCTTCGTGCGCGGGCCGACCCACTTTCTTCATCAGCTCCGTCCCCCAGTACACCGCTACCGAAGTTGCAATCGAATCCGTTCCCCAGCGATTGTCCCATCCACGCAAGAGCAAGATCCGGCCATTCAAACGCGTCTTTAGGGGCGCATCCGGCGGCAGTGCGTCATAGGCGGCGACCAGCACCGGCACCGTCTTGGCAAACCACGGCAGATAAGAGTCATAGGCCGCGTCCATCAGTCGATCGAGCGAGAAATCCCGACGCGGCGTCCCACCCGGAGCCAGCACACTCATCGCATGTAACCCTCGGGCTGTCTCGATTCCTTGCTCCACATATACGGGATACTCCGCCTTTCGTAGCGAATATGCCCCCGCACCGTTCCAAGGCGAATCGTTCACGTTGAACAGGTATCCGCTTTTCGGATTCAGCAAATGTGGTACCTGGTCAACGGTCATCAGTCCCCTCCAATTCGTCGCGGGATTGCTGCCGTCGACGGGTTTCGTGTAGTCGAAGCGCGTATCGCGATCAGGAATGAAGTTCCCGTGCCAATACGCGATGTCGCCATCGCCATCCACAAAGATCGTGTTATTCGAGGAGTTCGCGTGCAGTTCCATCGTCTTCTTGAATTCGGCGTAGTTCCGTGCCTTGGTGCGCAGATAGCTTTGCTGGAGCGCCGCAACCGGAGTATTCATCAGCTGGATGGTGATGAAATTATCGCCATCGCGACGAATTACAGGCCCGTGTAGGGTGTACATTGCGGTAAAAGTCCGAGAAGAAATGCCCTCCGGTGTTTTGTAGTTAAGCGTGATCAGCTTCGTGGTGAAAGCCCGGCTCGCCCCCCCATACAGATAGCTCAGCTTGTCGCCAACTCGGATCACTTTCTCCAGATACTCATCCACCGCATCCACGTTGCTCGACGTATGCATCCATCCCACACGGTCATTGAATCCTTGGTAGACGAAAAACTGACCCCATGTCACTGCCCCATACGCGTCTAGCCCTTCAGCGCTCGCCATCTGCAACTCGCTGCGAAAGAAAAACGGTGTATGCGGATTGATCAGTAAAAGCGCATGGTGATCAATCGTGTTAGCGGGCGCAATCGCGAACCCATTCGACCCGCTCGGCTCCGGTTCACACCCGTCCATCTCCCCCTTCGGCGGCTCAACCTGGCTCATCCCACTGCCACCGCCTGCATGCACGCTGCCCGAGTCATAGAGCGCTTGCAGCTGCTTGGAGTCGACTTGCTCGATATCCCCGCCGATGCTCCCCTCGGTAAACGAAAGGGCCATCCAAGGCTCGAATTGTGTCAGTACCTTCGGCTTAGTCGTCGGGTGCTGCGCAAGATAGAAGTTGATTCCATCTGCCCACGCATCCATCAACCGTCTGAGCCACCACGGGCTGGCGACATAGTCGCGTTTGAGTTCTTCGGGATCCAGAAACAGCCGCTGCCGCAGATCCTGCCAGATGGTAGTCTCGCCCTCCGCCTCCGCCCTCCGCCCAAGAGAGGTCAGGTAATTCATCTCAATCCGGTTGAAGTCATCCTCGCATTGCGCGAAGATCATCCCGAACACAGCATCCGCATCGCTCGCTCCATGCACATGCGCGATGCCCCAGTCGTCGCGCACGATTGTCACTCGGGCCGCTTCGGCTTTCCATCGGATCTGCTCCGCCGCTGTCGGTCCTTGTGCCATAAGCGGCCCAACACCCCATATCCATACACTCGTGAGCACCAGTACTATACGCAATCGCTTCCTCCATTCGAATCGTGCATATGAGGCTATTACGAAACTCGGGATCGGCGATACTGAATTGAGGGGCGCACCCTTCATCAGGTATCGCCGCTTTTCGTGAGCGTCGGGTTCAGGTCACAGACACCGGCTGTAATCGCATCGCCCTTGACCATAGCATCGGTCGCTGCCCGGCAACATGGACCTCGTTTGGGGCGAGTTTGAGCCCGCCCATCGACCCATTCAGGCCCTGGGGCGGCCACATTCCCGGCGTTACGATCTTCGCATACATCGCCGCCATTTGGCTGATCGCAGGCGGCGCGGCGATACTGCGGCCGCTTAGGTCACGCGAATATTACTTGCTGATGCTCGGGTACGCCGCTCCGCTGGGCAAAGTTGAATGAATCGTCCCAGACTCCACCGACAGCGTATAGGAAACGCCAACGCTGCTAGACCATTGCAGCACATTGAATTGCTCGTCGGCGCGCAAGCTTCGCACCATCACTCCCCGGAATGTAAGGGGAGTATTAGCTTTGCACGTTTCTGGAGTCTGAGTGGCTTCGAAGAAATAGGCTGAACCCGCCCCGACGACCGTCGCGATTCCGTCTGGTTCAAGAAGGACCGCTGTGCGTTGGTCGACGGCAATATCACGGACCCGACGCGCCCTGCCATCTTGCAGAATCCTGGCCATGAACACCAGCGTTCGACCCATTCGATCGCGTGCTGAAAAATGCGTGTCGGTAATCACATCTTTCAAAAGCGCATTATCAACAAGCGAATGCACGATGGTGACACGTGCACTGAGCGGATTGGACAGCGCCTCCGGGGAACTTAGATCAGGACCATTCGGAACATCGCCCTGCGCCGAGTACACAAATTCGCCCTGAACTGCTAAACCCGCGCTCGTTCCCCCGATCGGAATGTTGCGGGCGATGGCTTCATTTAGGGCCTGTTGCACCAGTGTTCCCATCCAAAAGTTGATGTAGTCCGCCTGGTCGCCGCCGGCAATAAATACAGCCCCGGCCTTGCGAATCGCCGCGGCCACAAATGGATCGGAGGCAGCCGCGCGGTCTGGGATCACAAGGGTTGATACCGAGTTGACGTGACACAACCCTTGAACATAGGAATTGTAAGCATCGTCGCCATTCGCGCGAAGCACCAGGAAATCGCCGCCGCCAGAACGCTCGCACATCCACCTAAAAGCTCGATCGAGGTCTTTTCCTCCACCCATCAAGGCGAAGCCACCTTGAGTTTTCGTTTGTACGTCCGCGGAATTCCCGGAACGAAAATATTTGTAGTGCGGGCTGTCTGCGAAGGCAGGGCACAGCAATAGCCATGCCTGGAGCAATAGCCCAATTGGCGCAACGCAAACGAGAACGCGCCAGCGGTTCATTCAGAACTCCGATGAATCTGAACTCTTTCTCTTACTCTTACCAGATCAGTTTCGCTCCCAGTTGAATATGACGAGAGCCGCCTGTCCCGAGGACCGGGTTCGAAGCTACGCCCAGATCAGGGGTGAAAATCGCGGTCCCCACAGCGCTGGGCACGGAAAGATCGTTATTCAACGAGAACGCATCGAAATTGGGGTGATTCAAGACATTGAAGAACTCGCCGCGAAGTTGCATTTTGACCCGTTCGTTGAATTTCCAGATCTTTGCGATCGAGAAATCCCATTCGCGGAAACCGGGCCCGCGAAAAATGTCGCGTCCCGAATTGCCGAAATTTCCCGGCGCTGGAGCCGTCAGTACAGTGTTGCCGGAAATGTAGCACCCCCCTGAGGTGCTGGGAAAACCCGCGAGATTGGCGAAGTTAGGATTTCCATTGAGTTGATTAGCCGCGGCCTGCCCGCCCGCCGCCATGGCTGCAGTTACGCATTGCTGCGCTTGAGTCGTGGTTCCACTAATCACGTTCTGGTTGGCGTCGGTATTGAATACCGTGGGCGGGAGGTAGTTGAGGGGAGTGGTAGGCGACCAGTGAATGTTGCCGGGCGGTCCCGAGATGTTCCATCGATCCTCGAATTCGCCTGTGAGGCTGACATCGTCGCCGAAATCGTAAAGCGAGTAGGGCTCACTCCCCTCGAGGGTCACAATGCTCGCCACCTGCCAGCCTTGCAACATCTGCAACGGAGATTCTTTTGAGGGTAAGTCATAAGAAAGGGAGAGAGTCAAACGATGACGGATGTCGAAATCAGAATTGCCACGTTCGGCCGCATAGTCCAGGCTGTTTTGCGGAATATTCGAAGGAGTGTTGCTGGTCGCGGTATCGATGGCATGAGCATAGGTGTATCCCGCCAGAAAGTACAATCCATGCGCATAGCGTTTGGTTAAAGTGACCTGCAGAGAGTGGTAAATCGAATTGCCCAGGTTGCCGAGTTGATCGAGAAAACCCATGTAAGGAAAGCACGGTCCGCCTGAGCCTAAGCCACCGTTAGCCACGGAACAGTTAGCGTTGAGAGGCCGCCCGGCGGATTCACAGTGGTCGCAATTGGCAGGACTTTCCAGTGGCGAATACGGATTTACCTGATTGATATCCCGAACGCTGTATAGGTCGACCCCATGATTTCCGACATACGCCAACTGCAGCATCGCGGTCGACGAAAGCGCCTGCTGAATATTGAGGTTCCAGTTCTCCACGTAGGGTGTTTTGAGATTTTGGGTGGTGGCGAAGACGTTGCACTGGCTTGCGAAACT
>Ga0209330_1000450_pt1 | contig 17378 bp, 17 predicted proteins | sample JacPinW_OM2H0_O3_FD_187969 | JGI IMG/M metagenome (GOLD analysis project Ga0209330, IMG submission 187969) | Forest soil microbial communities from Algoma, Ontario, Canada - Jack Pine, Ontario site 1_JW_OM2H0_O3 (SPAdes) (version 2) | ecosystem: Environmental > Terrestrial > Soil > Boreal...
GCTTCGCGAACGAATTCCAACGGCTGCAGCATTTTCACATCGCGTAGAGCGTCCCCAACCCTTCTCTCGATAGCAGCAAGTTCTTGGTCGCTATCAAAACCGAATTCAACCAGGAGTGCTGCGCTCTTCGGATCGAGATCTTTCCAATACTTTGGCGTGCCTGTCATCAATTTGGAGGCTGCGGTCAGGGATGAAGCGACCATCAGTTCGACTGCCTGCGCTCTCAGTTCGACCAGCTTTCCGACCTGCTCGACCGCCGCGTCGATGGTGTCGAATGGTAGCCATGCCACCGTCGTTTTTGCGGGGAGCTGATAAGTCTTGTAGACGGCCTCGGCCACGAAGCCGAGCGTGCCTTCTGACCCAACCATCAAGCGGCGCAGGATTTCTACTGGGGTTTCACCGTCCAGAAACGCATGCATGGCATATCCACAAGTGTTACGGATGCCAAACTTCCGAACAATTCGGGCAGAGAGTTCCTTGTCTGCAAGAATCTCCTCCCGAATCTTCAACAGTCCTGCCGCCATTTCTGGCTCGGATGCGGCAAAGCGTTCCTCAGCGTGCGGGTCTTCGGTATCGATAATCGTGCCGGTAGTAAGAACGATTTTCAAGGCAACGATCGAATGGTACGAATCGATCGCTGGCCGGCAACGCATACCACCCGCGTTGTTGGCCAGTACGCCACCGATGGTTGCCGCGTTAGAGCTCGCAGGATCCGGGCCCATGCGGCGGGCATAAGGTTTCAAGACTTCGTTAATCCGTCCAAGTGTAGTGCCCACATTGCAACGAATCCGCTCCCCGTTGTCCTCGACTTTCCAGCCGCTCCAGTGTTGTCTCACATCGATCAAGATGTCGTCGCCTTGCGATTGGCCATTCAAGCTGGTCCCGCCAGCCCGGAAGGTCGCGTGGCGACCTTTGCGAATGCAATATCGAAAAATGGCTGCTACGTCATCGATGTTCTTTGGTTGTGCGATCACTTTCGGGATATATCGGTAAGGGCTAGCGTCCGATGCGTAGCGCACCAAGTCGCTGATACGATGCCGCACAACATCCTCGCCAAGCATCTCGATCAGCTCTCCCTTAAGCTCTTCCGGAGTTCCCCCAACAAGCTTTTCGTCCACAGCATCCGAGCAAGGTGGCACATCCGGACGACCGAGGCGTTTGGGGTCTGCTGATAGGAATTTAGGCATGATCTTCTCCTATTCGTGATGCGGTGACAAAGCAGAGTTCAAGTGCCCGATCTCCGAGTTCTGCAATTAGCAAGGCGGCTGGCCTGCCATCGGCCAGGGGATGGGGCGCGCGATCAGGCGTTGCATGAGAAGAAAGGGGAGTAAGCGCATCCCTATTTGGCGAGAAAAAAAACATGCTGAAGACTCCCCGCGACCTTGAAGAACTGTGCGCTCGAACAACGATTCCGTTCCGCCAGACCGTCTACTTGTGACCGACGGCTTGCATGATCTGCCCCATCTCCATCGCATTGCTCGAGGAGATTTCCTGAAGAGATATGGCAAGTTGATCGGTCGGGATACCGGTGAGGTTCTGAAACGCCGACCACAGTTGCTTCAGCATCTCGGTCTTGTCCTCGTCGGTGTGGCCGCTGCGCAGAACACAGTTCAACGCCGCGGTGGAAGCCTTTTCACCCGCCGCAAATCCTGAGCCCCTGGGATAGGAAAGAAAGACCACTCGCACGAAGTTGCTGGGGACTTTCATCACCGTGGTGTGTATGCGCGTGATTTCCCTCGCGATTTTCGCCTTCCTCTCGTCGGATACAAATCCATCCTCGGTAATAGCGGTATACAACGGCATTCGCGTTAGCCCCCTAAGTTCGCGTTTGGAACGAAGATCAACTTCTTGTTCACAAACTCTTCAATGCCAAGGTTGGAGAGTTCCTTGCCATACCCAGAGCGCTTGACTCCGCCGAAAGGCAGTTCCGGGAGACTGACATCGGGGTAGTTGATGAAGACCATGCCCGTTTCCATGCGACTCGCCACCCGCTTGGCTCTTTCGATGTCTGTGCTGTAGGCCGACCCACCGAGACCGAATGGCGAATCGTTGGCGATTGCAATGGCTTCTTCCTTATCTTTGGCTGGGAAAATAAGAGCGGCGGGCCCAAAGAACTCTTGCTTGTAGGCGGGGTTGTCGGAGGTTATGTTCGTCAAAACCGTCGGCTCCAGGAAGGCTCCCACTTCGCCGGCGCGGCGACCACCAAGAGCTATCTTTGCCCCGTGACTCGTGGCCTCCTGAATCTGCCGCAGGATGAGCTGCAGGGCTGCATCGGAAGAGAGTGATCCCAGAGTTACGGTTTCATCGAGCGGATCGCCTAGCTTCAGCTTCCTGGCTGCGGCGATGAACCGGGGAAGGAATTTGTCCAGCATCGATTTGACTACGATGAATCTCTTTGCCCCAATGCACGTCTGCCCGTTGTTGCCAAACCGACCTTGGATCGCCATGGCTACAGTGTGGTCAAGATCAGCGTCGTCTAACACAACGAACGCATCACTGCCGCCGAGCTCCATCGTCGATTTCTTAAGGTTTTTTCCGGCACGTGAGGCCAGCGCCTCTCCTGCGCGCTCGGAACCGGTGAGAGCGATACCCTTCACCCGCGGGTCGTCGATCAGAGCTCCAGATTGATCATTGCTCAGGAACAGATTGGTGTAGACACCTTCGGGTACACCGGCCTCCCGAAGAACCTGTTCAAAGGCCAATGCACATTGGGGAACGCCAGGCGCGTGTTTGAGGAGCATCACATTGCCCGACATCAGATGGGGACCGGCAAAGCGAGCCAGCTGATAATAAGGATAGTTCCAAGGCTGAATGCTGAGAAGCACGCCGAAGGGCGAATACTCGAGTCGAGCGTCACCCATGGCAGAGTCGAGCTTCTTCGGTGCGAGGAAGACTTCGGCATTGTCGGCGAAGTACTGCATGATGGAAGCGCTCAGCTCCACTTCGCCTCGGCTCTCGGCGATTCTCTTTCCCATTTCCAATGTGGCGAGGCGGCGAGATTCTCCTTCTTTTCAAGAAGGATTTGAGCGGACTTGCCAATAATCTTCGAACGCTCTCTGAACGGCCGTGCGGCCCAAGCGTGAAATGCCTTATCCGCTGTCGCCAACGCAAGCCACATCCGCTCGTCAGTATGCTCGGTAAAAGTCTTGAGTGCTTCTCCGGTCGCTGGATTGACGCTGCGGTATGGCACGCTTGGCTCCTTGCTTATTTCGAACCCGTTCCTCAAACTGCCTGCAACCACGAATGTGCAAGCATCGTGCCAAGTCTGTGATCCGCCGGACAATTGGTAAATGATTGAGATTGAGAGGGTAGAAATACCAAGTGGAGAACGGCTTTATCAGCCAGCAATGACGGTTCCGTCAGTGTCAATAACGCGTCAATTTTATTGAGCACAGGATTGACGAGACCTTCAACATCCGGAGCGACAGACGGTAAAGGTTCCGGTATTACGGGGTCTGCATCAGATATTCGGACCTAGTCTCGAAGATAGGCTCGGAAATTCTGAGCCAAGTCCCATGGGCACAAGAGAAGGAGCAGGCCTTCCCAGGACTGCATCAATGTTGTCCAGCGCCAGCATGCCCATGGCCATTCGCGTCTCGATAGTGGCTGCACCTAGCTGTGGCAGCAGGAATGTGTTCTTGGCCGAGAGCAGTTCTTCTGGTGTGAAGTGAGCGCCGTTTTTTTCCCGGCGAAGCTCGAAATCCTGCTTGAGTCGAGCTGGCACGGCATCGACGAAATAGGCCGTTGCTACCAGAACAGGGTTGCGCATGGAACTGCCGCCTCTTTTTGCTGGTCGCGCATCAGCACCTATTGCGTAGGCATGGTGCACGATCGCACTGTGAACACAAGAGCCAGGTCAGCCGAACTGCGAGCAGAACATGCAAGACCTGTGCCATTCAGCCTCTACTAAGCGGATCGATAAGAGATTCACATCGAGGCGACACCAATGGATTTCTCTACATTTCGGAGATTGAACCTCAGGCGAGGCCCTGGCATGTCAATAACGCGTCAAGCTTGTCCGTTATCCGGTTGGTTTGTAGCACAAGCGCGGGTTCACGCTTTTCAGCCGGAATGCCCATTGTCGTTTGCTGAAGATCCAATTGGTAAGCGGACTTTGCGCAGCTCGAGGTTGCGAAGCTCGATTCCCTTCCAGCGATGGCGCAGACCCTGAATTTCACAGACTCCGAATTTCATCGGCCTTTGCCGCGGACGGATACGAGTGCGTGATGTGTGGGTATGCAGTGGTTGTCACGCCGATTTGCGCGCCGACGGCGAAAACTCCAGCAGCTTCGCTTGTTGGCCTGCTGGGAACCACTTCGAAGACTTGCGAAAGCCTCGCGGAATATAGAATTCGATTACTTTTGCCATTACATCCTCCGAAATACTTACTTTGCTTCACACCTAGGAACAAGGCACGTTGCATGCCAAAGCGGTATCTAGAGGTCTCTAGCTACCTCCGTCGCTGATCTCCCGAGTCACGACAGAAACTGCTGGTTCCTGATTCTGCGCCTGAAGGATGGAATGACGCGGTGATCCCTCTTGGCAGGCGACGTGCATCTGCTGTCATGCGATGCGAATGACGTGCACAATGCAAACCACCAAGGGTGATCTGTACACAGAAGTGTCCGACTACAAAAATGCAATTCTGGAGATGCAGGAAGTTCTATCACTCCGCTTGCCGTCTTTTTATCGGTGTGCCCTGCGAGTTTTGGGGAATGCAGCTGACGCCGAGGATGCCGTGCAGGAGGCCCTATTCGCGGCCTACAGACATATCGACCAATTCAGGGGACAAGCAAAGATGGCTACTTGGCTGACCACAATTGTCCGCAACTGTGCGCTGATGCAATTGCGGAAACGGCCCCGCCAGACTCACTTGTCTTTGGACGAGCCTACGGGAGAGGAGGAACAACACTTTGTGTTTGAGCGACTCGCGGACCAGCGCCCCAGCCCAGAAGATGAGTGTCGCAATTTCGAGCTCCGTGCGCGCCTGAAGAAATCCGTAGCACGGCTCTCCCCAACTTTGCGAAGAACCTTTCAGCTACGTGTAATGAATGGCTTTTCCATCTTTGAGACGGCCCGAATTTTGGGATTGCCCCACGGAACGGTAAAGGCTCAGCTGGCACGCGCACGAGCCAAAATTGCGCGGCACATGCGGCCGGCAATTGCGCCAAGATTGCGTAAACCCCAGCTGTAACACCGGTAGTCCTCTTTGCGGAACGATGAGGGTTCACTCGATACCCTCTTGGGACACGTTCTCAAATTCGCATCTGCATTGTCAGGTCTTGAATGTCAGGCGTGATGTTACGGTGCCTTTAACAGTGTTACCGCTCTCGACATCCATATGCCCTATCAAGCGGTGATCATTCAGCAGTTGCTGACTTTTCGGTTTGGCATCCACTTTGCTATTGCTCTAACCATGCAGAGAATCCGATTGCAACGCCTATATGTCGATCTCGGTGCTGCACTCGGCGTGGCATCAGCCTTTTTCATCCAGACTGCAGCCAGAACAACTGTGCGAGGCCGCCAAACTGCCCGATCGCCTCAGAGCTGAGCCGCAACCCCAGCATGCGCCCGAAAAAGACCTGATACTTCCCACCGAGCAGGGTAAGCCGCCAAGCCCAGGTCTTAAGAAGGTGGGCGACTCCACCCCAGGCGATTACTAACCTCAGCCCCCAACCCAGAGCGACCATGCTTGCGAGGAGCTTGGCGGGACCGGCCTGGGGATCAGATGGATGAAGAGCAGAATGCCAAGGATGGCTCCGGGCACGCGGAGGGGGAGTCGCACCCTTGTCAACCTGTTCCCAGACGCGGGCCACGCGCTCGTGACTCGGTTCGTGGTCGAGATACGGACTCTCACTTCGCTCGGCTGCACCGTTGTTTTGAGACATCACCTTCTTCTCTCTCTAAAACAACCGGAGTTTTTTCTTAACGGCGAACACGCTGCGCTCTGCCGCTCAAAAATAGACCGCAACTGGCTACGGTCAGGCATCAGGCAGCCTTGACCGCCGCCCCTTTAATGAATGCGCGGATGTCCGCATTGATCACGCCGGCATTCGTGGTCATCATGCCGTGTGGGAAGCCCGGGTAAATCTTGAGCGTGCCGTGCTTCAGAAGCTTGGCCTGCAGCACTGAAGCGTCTTTGTATGGCACGACTTGGTCATCGTCACCCTGCAGCACGAGTGTCGGCACCGTGATCGCTTTCAGATCGTCCGTTTGGTCGGTCTCGGAGAAGGCCTTGATGCCTTGGTAATGAGCGAGTGCGCTGCCCATCATTCCTTGACGCCACCAATTCTGGATGATTCCCTGTGAGGCCTTGGCGCCGGGTCGGTTGAAACCATAAAACGGACCAGAGGCCACATCCAGAAAGAACTGAGCCCTGTTCTCGGCAAGCGCCTTGCGGAAGCCGTCGAACACTTCGATTGGAGTGCCGCCCGGGTTTTTCTCGGTCTTGACCATGAGCGGGGGAACAGCGGCGATAAGCACGGCCTTGGCTACGCGGCCCTGAGGCTCGCCGTACTTCGCGACATAGTGCGCTACCTCGCCTCCACCCGTCGAATGTCCGATGTGGATCGCATTTCTCAGGTCGAGATGCTCGGCCACCGCCGAGGCGTCGGACGCATAATGGTCCATGTCGTGGCCAGCGGGCACCTGCGAGGAGCGACCGTGACCGCGCCTGTCGTGCGCAACGACGCGATAGCCGTTGGCAAGGAAGAACAGCATCTGCGCGTCCCAGTCATCCGACGACAGAGGCCAGCCGTGGTGAAACACAATGGGTTGGGCATCCTTCGGCCCCCAGTCTTTGTAGAAGATCGTTGTGCCATCTTTTGTCGTGATCGTTGCCATGGAATCGTCTCCTTTGTGTTATTCAGCGATGGTGAATCCGTTATTGATCTCGAAATTGCTATGGGGCCACCTCGACCGCTATTTCGCCACTCAACCCCGGAGCATTCGCTTCGATCTCGTATGTCCCGGGGGGAAGGCGATCGATAGCGAATGCTCCTGTGCGTCCGATTCGGTTTCCTTGGTTATAGGGCCGTGAAGGACGATGCGAACGCCGGGCAGAACGGCAGGTTCTCCATTTGTGCCCTTCGTGAATACATCACCGCTTAGTTGATCCGGGCCGAGGGGAACCGCCTTGAGCGAAACCCAGGAACAGCAGGACCAACAACCTGTACCAGACACGGGTCGCAAGCTGTTCCTCATGGTCAGCTGAGTGCAATATGCCGCCCAAACTAAGGCATCCAACGCGATTTGCTGCAAAGCATTGAGAAAACAAGAGATGCAATGAACTCGAGCACAACCACCAGTGGATAGTGACGTGTCACTTCAGTTGGCCCGATTTGACACGTCGAAACCTCGTGACAGTCACGCAATTGTCATGAGAAAACAATTGCGCGGGGCCGCGCTGCCGGATCGGAACTGCCGTGCCCTCGGCACAAAGCGAAAGCTGGGCGAACGCGATGTTACCGGACACCGCGGGTTGTTTCGCGTCGATGCGACAAAGTCGAAGCGATGGCGGCTTCTCGAATGATTGTCCACCGTTCCTTGCTCTGAACTGCATTCACCTTGTCCGGCGCGAGAAACTCCACACGTCCGATTTCCTCGGCATGCGCCTTGCCTTTGAGATCAACGACCTGATAAGTCCTCGGCGCGCGATAGTCGTGGAGGCCTGGAGGCCGACCCGCATCGCTCGTTATGCGCGGCAAGTCCGGCGAACACTTGGCTTTCAGTCACCCCAGGCCTCAATGGCCCAATGACCGTTGACAACTGCGCTAGCTCCTGTTCAGCAGCCTGAGCGTTCGCCTCCGTTGCGAGCATAGCCATCGCAACCATCATCGCTACTCCATGCGAACGCGAGTTTACTGTGTGACGTTGCTCTATCCTTTCAGCTCATCTCTCTTTCTTTCGTCCAACAAAACCTCGACAGTCACTCTGTCGGCGGGGAGACCGGCTTTGCCGGTTTAGCCTTCGCGGCAGATTTTTGGCTTTCTATGGACACCTCAAACGATCGACCCAATATATCGTTGTAGCGAATTGTGCGTTTCCCCACGAGCACAAGCAGTTCGCGTCCCGCCGCGTACTTGACGGTCTCCTCGCCCAGCGGTGGCGTATAGAGCACCACATAAATTGTGTCGCCCACCTTGACCGAGACGTCATAGCTCGCGGCGTCAGAGCCGCCACTTCCGGCAGTTTGATGAACTTTAACTTCAGTGATGGTGCCAACCTGATACTTCGACGCGGACTGGCAAAAGGCCGGAATCGTCGTCAAGGAGATACAAAACACTATCGCTAGTCTAATCATGGTTGCTTCTCAGTTCTGGGCGCGTGTGAAGCGCTATTAAGTTGTGCCACTTTGACAGAAACGTCATAACCGGTGACACGGGAACCACCACTTCGGTGGTCCACCATGCGGTGACATAAGAGCGAACAAACAGTTGGGTCAATGACTTTCGCTGAAAGGTGATAGGTGGTGATATCAACGCCGTTATCTTTCTTGGTGTGATAGCCGTGACTGTCGGTAATAGTGCTCACGTATGATCGAAAGCACTTCGGTTGCCAACAGCCAAGAAGGAGATAGATGCGCCACCTCATCGGGTGTTGTTGTGGAAGGCTGCATGCAAGGACCAGTGCTGAATGATTCCACTCGAATGAATTGCAAGTTGCCAGAGAGATCTACGAAGAGGAATTGCGGCGTCCGGATCAGCATGATCCAGAGGGCCGGACAAAGCAGCCTCGTTCGGGTGGCCTGCACTCGCTTGCCTACCACGTCCGGCGTATTCGACCTAATCGGCTTTGAGCGCGCGAACCTGGACAAAGGACAGACTGAGAGTGCCCTCCTCCTGATGCTTGGCGATCCGACAAATCAAGCGCCTTTGCTGCGCATTCATTCCCAGTGTTTCACTGGAGAAGTGCTCGGATCTCTGCGCTGTGATTGCCGAGGGCAGTTGGAACTCGCAATGTCGGCCATTGCAGACGAGGGATCGGGCTTGGTGATTTACGAATATCAGGAGGGCCGTGGCATCGGGCTCATGGAAAAACTGAAAGCTTACGCGTTGCAGGACCAGGGTCTCGACACGATCGAAGCGAATGAGGCCCTCGGTTTTGAGGCCGACTGCCGCGATTTCAGCTTGGCAGTCGCTATTCTTCACGATATTGGGATTGACCGTGTCCGCTTAATGTCAAACAACCCGCAAAAAGTTGCAGCCCTTTCAAAGGGTGGAATCGAAGTCATGGAATTGATTGCTTGCGAAGCACCACCAAGCCCCTATGCCTTGTCGTATTTGCGCACCAAGAAGCAAAAAATGGGACATTCGCTCACGATCATGTGAACGATTGAAGGAATTAGCCTTAGTCGGAGCACTTATGTCTAGTCAGGAGCCTAGCGCAGTGGACCTAGGGGTTTCGTCCGTAGTTTCGCGTGTGTCCGGCGGTGATGAGCGCTGCCCGGTTGCCCAAGCAGTGAGGTTCGCCGAGATCGAGAAGTCGCTCAGGGAGTTGCGATCAGGACGCATGATCGTTATTGCGGATGATGAGGATCGTGAGAATGAAGGGGACCTCATGATCGCGGCAGAGATGGTCACTCCTGAAGTGATCAATTTCATGGCTACCTACGCGCGGGGTTTGATTTGTCTCGCAATGACCGGTGAGCGGCTTGACCAGTTGAAATTGGGACCAATGGTGCTCCACAACACCGCAAACCTTGGCACCGCGTTCACCGTCTCAATCGATGCGCGAGAAAGGGGTGTAACCACCGGAATCTCGTCGTACGATCGTGCGCAAACCATCCTGGCCGCGGTCGACCCCCGAACTCGCCCCGAAGATCTCGCGCGCCCAGGTCATGTGTTTCCCTTACGCTCCCGGCCCGATGGCGTTCTCGAACGACGGGGCCAAACAGAAGCGTCGGTTGACCTCGCACGATTGGCGGGGCTGCATCACGCTGCAGTGATCTGCGAAATCATGAACCGCGATGGCAGTATGGCGCGCGGCTCCGATCTAGCAAGGTTCTGCTCCGAGTATGGCTTGACGATGGTGACGGTAGCTGAACTCGTTCGCTACAGGCTCGAAAAAGAATTAGACCAAGCTCCCGGCCTGCACTTATCCGGGGCATATGGGCACGGCGCAGACTGAAAGGAATTATTGCAGGAAGATACGATGCACGGGAATTCACGTACTGGAGATCGAAGATGAGTGACATTGTTGCGGAGCGCTCTGGAAACATCCTGAGCATCCAACTGAATCGCGCTGCAAAGAAGAATGCAATGACCTCGAGCATGTACATCACGATGGCGGAATTACTCAACGGAGCGGCAAAAGACGATCAGATACGCGTAGTGCTTTGGCACGCTGCGGGAAATTCGTTTAGTGCGGGCAATGATATCGAGGACTTTATGGAGAACCCGCCGGCACAGGGCGAAAGTCCTCAGGCGCAATTGATCCACGCGTTGATCAATTTCGAGAAGCCGCTGGTCGCCGCCGTGCAAGGCGCGGCCATTGGGGGCGGAACAACCATGTTGGCTCACTGTGACTTCGTGTACGCAGGCGAGAGCGCGAAGTTTCAACTGCCTTTCGTGAACTTGGCGCTCGTGCCGGAATTTGGCAGCAGCTATTTGCTTCCATTGCGTTTCGGATATATCCGAGCAGCCGAGTTGATCCTGCTAGGTGGACCCTTTGATGCCTCGCGGGCAGCGGAGCTTGGACTAGTCACACAGGTTGTGCCTGATCAGAGCCTTCTTGAGACAGCAACTGAAACCGCGCGCACTCTGGCGGCAAAGCCCGCCGCTGCGGTGCAGGCTTCCAAGCGGCTTATGAAGGGGACATTCCGTGAACAACTGGAGCAAGCTGTGAAATTCGAGAACCAGGTGTTTGCCGAACGAGTAAGGTCCGACGAGGCGAAGGAAGCATTCAGAGCCTTTTTTGCGAAGCGCAAACCGGCATAGCATCCCGGGTGAAGGCTCCGATTGAACTGTTCTTGCGGTTCCCAGGGTCGCCTGCCGGCCCTCCCTCTGAGAACGGTTGTACCGTTCCACGATCGCTCCCTAGAACTTGTAGCCGGCTCACAATGCCCAGTAATTGAGGTTGCGGCCTGGCTGACTCTCCTTAGCGAATTTCTTCGCGTAAGAAATTCCCCAGTCGGCCCGAAACCAGAGTTGACGATTCGCTTGCCAATGCACCTCCGTGCCTGGACGATACCCGCGACGAAACGCGCGGCGCTCTTCCTGCAGGAAATAATCAGAAATCGGGACGGAATACTCCGTCGGGCAAGCTCTCACTCACTAAAACTAAAATGTCCAATCCACGGAGGCGGTCACACGGTGCGGAAACGCCGTTTCAATCATGAGGGTGTACGTCGATAAAGTTGATGGGACCAGTACTTGCGTGGCGAGGACGCCAAAAAAATTGTCCTTCGGGAACAAGGGATTGAACCTACCGAGAGTATTCGTCCTAACTCTAAGCTAGGATCGTCGCCACTGGAGATGTCTGCCTTGGCGCTGAATCGTGGTTTCAGCGGGACGGTCGGAAACCGGTAATCTGATTCTATTTCAATCGAGCGTGATGGCAGACGCATGGCGTGGTTACACCGTGAAGAGGCAAGGAGGTTGCACGTACCTGCCCACGATGCTGATGAAGGTAATTTTGCGTCAGCTCACGGCACGTTGCTGATGCATCCAGAAACGCTCGCCCAGAGTCCTCTTCAGCACCTTGCCGGAACTGCTTTTGGGCAGATCGGTTTCTGAAAACTCGACACGCCTGGGAAGTTTATAAGTTGCGAGGCTTCGCCGGCAGAAAGCAATCAGATCGTCGGAGGTCAGAATTGCCCCTGGCTTCAAAACTACACAGGCCATTACGAGCTCGCCCCATTGCGGATCGGGTACGCCGAAGACGGCTACTTCACGAACGGCAGGATGCGTGTAGATCACTGCTTCCACCTCTCCCGAATAAACGTTCTCACCTCCGGTAACAATCATGTCCTTTAGGCGGTCGAGGATGTAAAAGTATCCCGCAGTATCCTGCTGGCCGATATCTCCCGTACGAAAGAATCCGTCGCGAAACGCTTTAGCAGTTTCTTCCGGATTATTCCAGTAACCACGCATGACGTTGGCGCCTCGTGCGATCAGTTCGCCTGCCTGTCCCGGATCGACTTGTTTCCCTGACGTGTCTGTTACTTGAAGATCCACACCGGGACAGGGCCGACCGCAGGACATGAGCTTGTCTTCCGTGTGCTCCTGGTCCTGCAAGCCCGTTAGAAATCCGGTTTCACTCAATCCATAGACTTGAATCAACTTCACCTTTGGCAGCAGTTCCCGCGTCCGATGGACGAGTTCCGGCGCCATAGGTGAGCCGCCGTAGGCCAGCACCTGCAGGCTGCTCAAGTCATACTTTCTCGCGTCCTGGAATTGGGTGAGCAAATTGATCATCGTGGGTACGAGCACGGTATGAGTCACATGCTCTCGTTCCACCGTCTCGCAGAAAGTCTGTGCGCTAAATTTCGGAATTGTGATTTGGCAGGCACCGAATGCCGGGGCCGCGAACATGCTGGGAAAGTCCGCGATGTGGAAGATCGGAGCGGCGTGCAGGTAGATCCCGCCTTCGGTGTAGCGCATCCAGTAGTTGAAGTTGTGTACGTCGGCAAGGATATTGGCATGCGTCACCATGACGCCTTTTGGCTGCCCCGTCGTGCCGCTCGTGTAGATAAGCCCCAAAACGGCCTCGGGGTCGTAAAAGACTCTCCGACCCGGGTCGCTGCGAAGTGGAAGGGGTTCCTGGTCGATCACCTGTTGCCAGCTCAACTGGACTCGGGGAACAGCGACGGAGGAATGGCGCACGATCCCATGCGGACGCGCATCTTCGAGCACCCCGTCGATCTCTTTGGCCGACAGGCGGATGTTCAGCGGAACGGCGATCACGCCCAGCATACTGCAGGCATATACAAGTTCAATGTAGTCGGGCCCGTTAGGCAGCAATAGAGCCAAGCGGTCTCCCACTCCAAAACCGTGGCTGGTGAGCGTTCCTGCGATGCCTTCAACGCGAGTGTGGAGTTCTCGAAAGGTCAGGAGCCGGCCGTCACGAGCAAGCGCGGTTCGGCCGGGATAGAATCGCAACGCCCGGCCGAGAGAGTGAACGTAGATCATCTTCTGTTCTCATTTCCTGCCCTCCGCATCACACCAGAGGGAAACAGCTCTAATCGGCCGCAGCGTCTGACCCGGCGTGTGCCGCTTCTTGCGCTTTCGAGCGGGTCGTCAGCAATTCCAGCAGCATGGAGTCACGCTCCCGTTCGAGTTCCGCGATCGAACGGCCGTTAGCCTCCTTTAATACGCCGTTGACAATGGTTTGCTTCACCTCAGGACTGAATTCAGTGATCGCGCCCAGATCTTTCCACCATGTAGCGACGGGGCCGGACAGGTGTTCCATGAAGTGTTGAATCCCGCCTTCGCCGCCTGCGAGATGGAACAGCAGATTGGGACCCATTAAACCCCAACGTAATCCAGGTCCCCAGCACACCGCGGCATCGGAATCAGCGACATCCAAAACACCCTGTTCGATGAGGTACACGACTTCACGGTAGAGAGCGGCCTGTAGCCGGTTCGCAACATGGCCAACCACTTCCTTACGTACGTGGATAGCCCTTTTGCCGATCGAGGTGTAGAAAGAGATGGCGCGCTCAACAGTTTCCGGTGAGGTTTTCGCGCCTGCAACGACCTCAACCAGAGGAACCATGTGCGGAGGATTAAACGGGTGGCCAATCACACATCGTTCCGGATGCTTGCAGGCCGATTGCATCACGCTCATCGTCAGACCGGATGAACTGGATGCGATGATTGAATCTTCCGGGGTCGCAGCGTCCATGTCCGCGAACAGCTTTATCTTGAAATCCCGGCGTTCAGGGCCGTTCTCCTGAACCAGGTCGGCGTCTGCGAGCGCCTTCTTCATGTCGGTGGTGAACTGCAGATGGTCGCGCGATGCGTTCGGAGAAAGCCCGATGACGGTCAGGTCTTTCCAGGCGGCATCAATGAACTGGCGCAGGTTGGCTTCCGCATTCGGCGCTGGGTCCGTTGCGGTGACGTTGAGACCGCGTGCCAGGTACAAGGCCGCCCAACTCGCGCCAATTACGCCTGTACCGACAATTGCTATGTTCCGAATCTGCTTGTTCTTTGACATCAGTATGCTCTCCATTCTGGTTTATGCGACTGCTGTTTTCGAGGAGGTTCCCTCCGCCGCCTTCGCTGGTTGTGATCCGTGGTGATTCACGATGAGTCGAGAACCCCTCTGGCCGGTGAAATATGTCCAAACCCACTGCAGGAAGACCGTCAAACGGAGACTCGATGTCGCCAGGAACTGCAGGTGAACAGCTGCCCAGGCAAGCCACGCTTCGAAGCCGCTCACTCGCACTTTGTGACTTTGCAAAACCGCAAAGCCCTTGCCGACCACCGCCATGCTGCCTTTGTCGAAGTAGCGAAACGGCCCGGGCGGAGGGCTGCCGACTATTCGACGGTGAATGAGTTTTCCTGCGTAACGTCCTTGCTGTATGGCTACCTGCGCGACGCCGGGAAGCGGCTTGCCGTCCTCCTCGAATGACGCTGTATCTCCCACCACCAAGATTTCGGGGCATCCCGGCACAGTGACGTCTTGCTGAACACGCACCCGGCCGGCCCGGTCGGTTTCCACTTTGAGCCACTTGCCCGCAGGAGATGGTGCAACCCCAGCCGTCCAGATAACTGTCTTACTGGCGATGCGCTCTCCCGCCACCACGATACCCTCAGCGTCAATTCGATCTACGCCGTGCCCAAGTCGTACCTCAACGCCCAGTTGCTCGAGGCGCCGCTTGGCAGCTGCCGAGAGATCTTCCGAAAACGGAGGCAAAACTCGCGGGGCCATATCGACCAGCACAATTCTTGCCGAAGCGGGATCGATTCGCCGGAAATCTGATTTCAGTGTGGTTCGGACCAGAATCGCTAGGGCGCTGGCCATCTCCACGCCTGTGGGGCCCGCGCCGACCAGGATGAAAGTCAACAGGTCCGGGTGGCGGCTCGGATCTTCTTCGGCCTCCGCCTGCTCGAATGCCTGCAAGATTTTATTTCGGCTCGACACGGCATCCGCGAGGCTCTTCAGCCCCGGCGCGTACTCCTCAAATTCGTTATGACCGAAATAGCTGTGCGTAGCGCCCGTGGCAAGGATGAGGTAATCGTAGGCAACGGGCACTCTTTCGCGATCCGCGTCGCTGACGAAGACGCACTTTCGCTCTTTGTCCACACCGGTGACTTCTCCCAAAATGACCGTGACGTTCTTCTGCTTTCGAAAAATGCTGCGGATCGGCGTGGCAATCTGGCTAGGGGTGAGCGCTGCAGTTGCCACCTGGTAGAGCAGCGGCTGGAACAGGTGATGGTTGGTGCGGTCAATCAAGATCACCTGCGCCGGTGTGTTCTTGAGAGCCTTGGCGGCGGCCAATCCGCCAAAGCCACCGCCGACAATGACGATTCGTGGTTGAGACATGTTTTCCTCGACCTGCTTCAGTCCGCCGCGACAGAGTCGCGTCGCGCCGCTGGGATAGTGCCGCTCGCCCGAAAATTGTCGATATCGTCGGTGGTGAAGCCAAGTTCTTTCAACACCTCGTCGTTATGCTCCCCGATTCGCGGCGCGCGCCGGGCAGCTACTTTCGAAACACCGTGCACTTGAATAGGGCTGTTGACAGTCGAGGTCAGTTTCTCGCCAGCTCCTTCGAGCGGAACGACGATGTCATTCGCCCGCAATTGTGGGTCATTCACGACTTCCTGCGGCTCGCGCACTGCGCCGAAGGGGACGTGAACGCCATTGAAGACCTCATACCAATGCGCCATTGGCTGCGAACCAAAGATCTCATCGAGCATGGCCGTCAGTTGCGGCCGGTTCTGCGCCAGCTTGGCAGGATCCGCAAATCGCGGGTCTGTCAGGATATCCTCGCGACCCATTGCTTTTAGAACCGCGGGTATCTTGTCCGGAGTGGCTACAAGAACGAACCAGGTGCCATCGGAAGAGCGATACGTGTTCAAAGCTGCATTTGCGGGATGGGTTCGATCGTGCAGCCCGTAAAAACTCGCACCACATAGAGCGGCTTGGACAAAGACGCTGGCCGACCAGACACCTGCCGCGAGGAGCGAAGTCGTGACGTAGGACCCCTTACCGGTGCGTTCGCGACGATAAAGCGCGGTCAGAATCGCGGCATAAATGCACACCGCAGTTGCATTGTCACCGCTGCCTGACACTGGCCAGGTCGGCGGCTCTCCAGCATCGCGCATCATGAATAGCAACCCGCTTCGCGCCCAGTAGGCCGTGAGATCGAATCCCGGAAGATTTGCGTCCGGACCTTTCTCGCCGAAGCCGGTGAGATCGGCGTAGATCAGACGCGGATTCCACTGCGCGACATCCTCATATTCGAGCTTCAATTTCTTGCGCGCGGAATGCGGGGTGTTGACGATGAACACGTCGGCCCACTTGGCTAACCGCTCGAGAACTTGCTGCGCGCTCGCAGCTTTCAGATTGAGCGCAACCCCGCGCTTGTTTCGATTCGATAATTGGAAGGGATAAGGCTCTTCCGAATGCGGCTGGGGCGGGATCTTCTGCCCGATTCTCCACATCTCTCCCTCAGGAGGTTCAACTTTGACAACGTCTGCGCCGAAATCGGACAGGATTGTTGCAGCGCCCGGCCCGGCAATGAAGCTCGACAAATCCACGACCTTCAATCCGGAAAATATGTTGCCTTCTGTCATTTTGATCTCCTCTTCACGAGAGCTGCTTACGGCAGCGAGTCATTTGAAACTTCAAAGTGGAACGCACTTCTACCTTCCCTGAAACTTCGGCGCGCGTTTTTCGAGGAACGCCGACGTACCTTCTTTCTTGTCGTCGGTCGAGGCACACACGGCGAACAGCGAGGCTTCGATGAGCAGGCCTTCGGCTACGCTCGTCTCCAGCCCTTTGTTTACCGCCTCAAGCGCGTATTTCAGGCTAAGAGGCGCGTTCGCAATGATCTTCTTCAACACAGTTTCGGCACGCTCGACCACGTGCGCATCCGGCTCTACTTCGTCTACCAGGCCAATCCGATAAGCCTCTGTTGCCTCGATGATGTCGCCGGAGAGGATGAGCTTGAGTGCCCGACCTTTCCCTACTAGACGAGGCAGTCGCTGCGTGCCTCCATATCCGGGTATGACTCCAAGCTTTACCTCTGGCTGGCCGAATTTCGCGCTCTCGGCAGCAACCCTGATGGTGCACGCCATCGCCAGCTCGCACCCACCACCCAGGGCAAAGCCGTTAACCGCGGCGATGACCGGCTTGCCAAGGTTCTCAATGAGGTCGGTCAATGCCTGCCCCCGGCGAGTCGCCTCTTCTGCTTCTACAGCTGTGTTGTT
>Ga0209330_1000451_pt1 | contig 17342 bp, 9 predicted proteins | sample JacPinW_OM2H0_O3_FD_187969 | JGI IMG/M metagenome (GOLD analysis project Ga0209330, IMG submission 187969) | Forest soil microbial communities from Algoma, Ontario, Canada - Jack Pine, Ontario site 1_JW_OM2H0_O3 (SPAdes) (version 2) | ecosystem: Environmental > Terrestrial > Soil > Boreal...
CAGCCGCCATAGCACCGGTAGCGCTACGCCCTGAATCTCGACGCGCTCGGGCAGCGCTTCTTCGCGCGTATTTTCCCAAGCCGCCGCACCGCGAAGTTTGAGTCTCAGAAGACGGGGCGCGTGTTCACCGGCTGCGACGACGATGGCGGTCTCGGCGGTGGCGATTTCGCCCTCTGGCTGCGCCGCAACTGCACTGGCCCAGCACACCGCGCCGCACCCGATGAGCGCCGCCATCAGTGCGAAACGGGTTTTGGCAGTCAGGACGGCAGAACCGTCTGGTACGCGCTGTAGCGTTCGCCGTCGATATCGAGAAATGGTTTCAGTTCAACGGCGCCAGCGCCGGCGTCGGTCGTGACTTGCCATTCATGTCTACCACTGGGGTCGCGTTGCGCGTTCAGCAGGCTGTCGCGCCGCAGAGGCGCAACCGTCGCGTCGGCCTCGGCAGTGCGCATCAGCACCAGCGGTCCGGCAAGCAAGGCGACTGTGTCTGGGTGCTCCGCATCGACGCTTTCCAAGCGTCGTGCGTCCGGCAATTCGAGTTCAATGCGGTCGGCGGACTGCCATTGGCGCCGAAGCGCCGCAAATTGTCCGCTTCGCGGCGTCGGCTCGCGCTTGCCGTTGATCAGCAAAGAGGCGTCCCGCGCCCAGGCAGGTATGCGCAGGCTTAGCGTAAATTGCTGCGGACTGGGCAGCCGCAGCGTCATGATCACGGTGCTGGCATAGGGATAGTCGGTCTCGATCGAGAGGCCGCAGGGCACGTTGTTTTGTGTCCAGTTGATTTGCGCCGGCACATAGAGATTGAGATAAATGCCCTGCGCATCGGTAAAGCAGGTGCTGATCGCATAATCGGCCGCAACCATCGGTAGCGTCCCGGAGCAACAGGGCCAACGATCCGGGTGGAACGCTTTTTTGGCCTGCCGGGTGTAGTCCGAATAATAGAAGGCATGACCATCCGGCCGGATCGGCAGCACGCCAAGGACGGTGTTGTAGAGCACGCGTTCCATGCTGTCGCCATAGCGCGAGTCGCGGGTGATGCGCAGCAGATAGCGGGTGAGTTTGAAATGGGCGTACGCGCCGCAGGGGGTCTCAAAACTTTTGCTCTGCGCCTCGAGGCTGGCGCCGAGCGCGCCGCTGCCGGGAATGACGAAGTGCTCATCCGGTCCCCAGCCTCCGGTGGCGAAGCTCTGTGCCGCGATCATCGAGAAACCCTGTTGCGCCGCCGCCAGGTACAGCGGATTGCCGAGCGAGAGATAGGCCTGTGCCGCCGAGCTCAAGGCATTGACATGGCTGTAGGCGTGCTTTCCGGGCAGCGCATTGTCGCCGCGCGCCAGTGCTGCGAAGAACTCGTCATAGAGAAATCGCTGCGCGAGTTGACGATGAACTCGTTCGCCGGTTCTGGCCCACGCCTGAAATTGATTTTCCGGCAGCGTGTAACTCTCATCCCAGGCGTGCTGACTGAAATCCTCGCCGGGTTGCGCATGCTCGTTGCGCGGCATGGCGTGCGGCGGTAAATAGGGTAGGGCGGCTCGCGTGGTTCGTGCGAGCGTTGCGCGGGCGGTTTCATCCAGGCCGAGCTTCTCCGCATCGAGTAACCCGCCGACGAGCTTATCGTAGGTGTAGGCGGGGAAGCGATTGTGGCGATAGAAGCTGCCGCGCGCATCGATGGTCGCCGCGTAGCCTCGCACCAGGCGCTGCACTTTGGCGCGCGTCGCCGCATCATCCGTGATCGCGTAATAGCGCGACAAGGCGCTCATCCATTGTCCAAACGTGGCGCCGGGCGCGAAGGCGTAGGTGTCGTACCAGCCGCCGAGTTCCTGGCCCGGTGCGGAAAGACCTGCGCGGACACGGAAGGGCCGTAGCAATGCGTCTTCGTCAAGCCCCAACACCAAGCGGTGATTCTCGCGCGCCTGCCGCTGCAGCGGGCCGTCGCTAAATCGCACCTGGCCATAGGCCAATTCCGAGAGCGCAGAGGGCGGGGCGTCCGCGGCTTCGCGCGCGGCGAATGCAGCTTGGCGCCAGCCGACGGCGGCGAGCGCGCCCAAGGCGAGAAGATCGCGTCTGCCGCGGTTGATGCTGTCCGCCATGCCCTTAAGTCCAACACCCGTTTTCCGCAGGATGCGACTAGCGAGACCTGGACGCAAGGCGCTTGATCGACACCGCAGCCGCTTCGGCATTTAATAGACAGTGACGCGCAAATGGGGAGCTGGCGATGAAATGTCCGAGATTCAAAGTCCTTTTTATGCCGCTACTCTTGATTGCGCCGGCGATCCCCGCGCTCGCCGCCGCCGACGACACCTTTAGTCTTAGCGCGAGCGCAGAGGATTTCGGCCGCTATTTTCCCAGCTACTTGGCCAATGGCTATTTCTCCACCATGACGGCGCCGCGCGGTACCGAGGGCAATCTCGCCTACATGGTCGCCTTCATGGACTACACCAAGGATGATGAGTCACGCCCCGCTGCCATTCCGGGTTGGAGCGAAATCGACTACTCGACCGGCGACTCCGCCGCCGGCCATTTCTGGATGAATCAGGTCCCCGTGAATGCTGCGCTGTTCAGGGATTACCGTCAGACGCTGAACATGAAAGAGGCGACGTTGACGACGAGTTACCGTTACGTCGATCACGCTCGCAGCACACAGGTCAAGGTCACGACCTTTGTCAGCCAGGCGTCAACGCATCTGGCCGCCACTCAAGTTTCACTGACGCCGGACTTCGACGGTACCGTGGAACTGTCGTTTGCCTTGAACCTCTGGGCGCCGCATCAGCCACGCCTGCCGCTCGCCCAGTTGAGCGGCGATCAAATGCAGGAAGCGGTCGCCGCCAACAATATGCAACTCGTGGCGATTCCGCCCGCGACTCCCGATCGCGCCGCCGTCTGGTATCACGGCGATACGCATGTGCTCGCCGCGGACGGCGACGTCAGGAACTTGACGCTGGCGCTGGATGGCCGCGCGGAACAGGGTCTGGCGATGGCCGAGGCGGCCGCCGTGCAGCTGCCGGACGGCATTGTCCCCAACGACATTGCACTCTACAAAAGTCAGTATCGACTCGCCTTGAATTTGAAGATCAAGCTGCAGAAAGACAGGACCTACACATTCACAAAATTCGTCGCGGCCTCGCGCGAAGGGTGGGGCGGCGACGCTCAGGCGGATGTCGCGCTCGCCAAAGCTGCGCGTAGGGATGGTTTCGATGCGCTCCTCGATCAGCATCGGGCGGCCTGGGAAAAGCTATGGCGGTCTGATATTACGATCGACGGCGATGCGCAGGCGCAGACGGTCGTGCACTCCGACCTTTACTATCTGCTCGCAACTTCAACGGCCGATACGCGCTGGCCCATGGGAGCCTGCGGACTGACACCCGGTTATACGGGCCACGCATTCTGGGACAGCGATACATGGATTTTTCCGGCGCTCTTGTTGCTGCACCCGGAGCGCGCCAAATCACTGGCGGTGTTTCGCGCGCACACGCTGCCCGCCGCGCAGGCCCGCGCGAAAGAGAGAGGTCTTAAGGGTGCGATGTATCCCTGGGAAGCGGATCCGGAAAATGGCAGCGAGCAGATCCCCTATTTTGCTCATGTGCTCAGCGAGCGTGAAATCCACGTCAATGCGGACGTCGCGATTGCACAGTGGCAGTATTGGCTCGCGACGCATGATCGCGAATGGCTGAAGCGCGACGGCTGGCCGGTGATTCGCAATGTCGCGGATTTCTGGGCGAGCCGCGCCTCGTGGAATGCGCAGCAGCGGCGGTATGAGATCGTGCACGTGACCTCTGTGGCGGAAAGCTACAATGATGTGCCGAACGATACGTTTACCAACGTGTCGGCGCAAAAGGTCCTGACGATCGCTGCGGCGGCCGCAGCTCTCGTCGGTGAACGGGCGGACCCGCATTGGGCTGAAGTCGCATCGAAGCTCTACATCCCGTTCTCGCAAGCAGAGCAACGGCATCTGGACTTCGATGCCAGCGTGCCGCGGGAGCCTTTGGAAGGGAGCACCCTGGGACTGCTGTCATACCCATCGCTCGACCTGCAGATGAGCGACAAAATCCGTCGCAATGACTTTGACTACATCATGATTTCCGTGCGCCAAGGACATCACGAGCCGCATGGCATGAGCTTGGCGCCGGCTTCGATCGCCGCCGCCGCCGCGGGCGATACCGCCTCGGCGGTCGCCTGGCTGCAACGCAACTTCACCAGCGGCTTGATCAAGCCGCCTTTCAATGTGCGCACCGAGACCACGACCAACAACACCGGCTACTTTGTGACGGCTTCCGGCGGGTTTCTGCAGAATCTTCTGTACGGATTCAGCGGACTGCGGGTCGCGGAGAAGGGCCTCGTTGAGGCCTATGCACCGATCCTGCCGGCGGAGGGGAAATCAATGACCTTAAAGGACGTCACGATCCGTGGGGAACACTATGACTTCATCATCGACCGCGACGCGGCGGGACACATTAGGCTGACGCGCAGGCTTCCGGCACCGTGAGTTTGACCGTCGGGTCTGAAAGGCCTACTGGGGTGGGCAGCGTCGAGGCACTGCGTCTTCCGTGCCTCGACGCTGCCCACCCCAGTAAGCCATCCGGCCCGGTCAAATTCACAGTGCCGAGCTACTAGGACTGCATATTCCACCCGCCGCGATACTCGCGCGTCAGGTACTGATTCGCGTCGGCGAAATTGGTGACTTGACCCGTTTCGCCGTCGTACAAAATCTTCTTGCCCTGTCCGGCGCGCAGCGCGACGAGCCCCAGCAGCATTGTCTCGGTGAGCCGTGCCGCGTACTCAAACGGAGAGCTGGCGTTGGCTTGGCCGCGAATCGCCTTGGTCCAATTGAGTTCATGGCTCCACATGATTCGCGGCATGCTCTTGGGCACCCGCGCGGCCGCCTCGGCCAACCCTTGCGGATACAGCCGCGGATTCGTACCGTACGTATCGTGCAAGAGAATGCCTTTTTCGCCGATGAATATCACGCCGCCTTCGCTCTTGAGGGTGACCTCATCCGGCAGCACGTCGGGGCGGGGCGGATAAATACCGCCGTCGAACCACGACAGTTTTACCGGCGGCTGGCTGCCGCGGGCCGCGAACTGATAATGCACGCACGTCGAGACCGGATAGGACACGGGCTGGCGCGGTGCGCGGCCGGGCGCAGCGTTTGCAGCCGCGGGATCTGATGGCGGGAGAGGCATGGTGCCCCACTGCGTGGAGGTGGCCTCGATACTCTCAGGATAATTGAGACCCAAGGCCCAAAAGGGATGATCGATGAGATGTGCGCCCATGTCGCCGATCGCTCCACATCCAAAGGCCAGCCAGCCGCGCCAGTTGAAAGGGTGATAGACCGGATGGTAGGGAACATTTTCGGCGATCGGGCCCAAGTACAAATCCCAGTCGAGCCCGGCGGGCGGTGCGCCGCCGCTGCCCATGGCAGTGGCGAGCACATCCTGTAGGTAACGAAAAGTCCAGGGATTGCCGAAGGCGCCGGGTGCCTCTACCGGCGGCACCCCGGTGGGCCGCGCAATCCCCTGCGGCCAGTAGACCACCGGCCGATTGGTCCACACGTGTACTTCGTGCACCGGTCCGATGACGCCCGCGCCAATCCACTCGTTGATGAGTCGCGCACCTTCGCTCGAGTGTCCTTGGTTGCCCATCTGAGTGACGAGCTTGGGATTCTTGAGCGCTAGCTCGCGCAGCATGCGTGCCTCGTGCACGGTCGCGGTCAGCGGCTTTTGCACATAGACATGCTTGCCGGCCTCCATCGCTGCCTTCGCGACCACCGCGTGATTGTGATCGGCGGTCGCGATCACGACTCCGTCGATATGTTTCTCTTTCGCAAGCATGTCGCGAAAATCGGTGTAGCGCTTCGCTTTGTCGAACTGCTCCTTGAGTTTCATACCCTCGGGCCGTGGCTGGCCTTGCGCATCTCTTGAGAGTTTTTCAACACAGCGTGCGCTATAGGCCAAATCGACATCGCACACCACGCTAATGTGGTCGGATTGCGCCAGCACTTGCGCGTTTTGCGATCCCATTGAACCGAAACCGACAACGGCGAGATTCACGGTATCGCTCGGCGCGCGCTGGCCGCGGCCCAGCACGCGGCGTGGGACGATCAAGGGAGCACTCGCCGCCACCATGACGCCCAGCGCTTTGCCGGCGCCCGCGACGAACTCGCGGCGGGTCAGGTCTTTGGTCTTCGACATGGCAATGCTCCTCTCAGCGTCTCGAATCGGGCGTCGACGATTGTGCTGCTTTGACATCCCCATGGGAAGGCATGACGATACCGCGGCTCGACACGCCAGGAGACAACATGAATTTTGCACGATGCACAGGCCGCGGACTATTAAGTGCCGCGCTGACTCTCGCCATTTTGCCGGGCGCGCTGGGGCAATCGGCGGCACAAGGGCAATCACGGCCGGCGGAGTTGGCCTCGGCTCCAGCTGCAACCCCGCCGCAGGTGCTCTTCAAGAATCTGTTTGTTGCCGTGCAGACCGAGCAGGTATTCCCCGACAGCAAAACCTTCGCAGATGCCGTGCCGAAATCCGCGCCGGCCGAGATTTTGTCGCGCTTCGATGCCGCGAAACCCACCTCGCGGGAGGCGTTGCAAGCCTTTGTCGCAGCAAATTTCGAATTGCCGGCGCAAGTCAATGGAACGGCGCGACCTAGCCAGGAACACGTCAGCATCACCCGTCACATCGACCTGCTGTGGGATCAGTTGACGCGTCGTACTACGACCGCGCCGCCGTATTCTTCGCTGCTGCCGCTGCCGGAACCCTACGTCGTCCCGGGCGGCCGCTTCCGCGAAATGTATTACTGGGATTCATATTTCACGATGCTGGGGTTGGCGGAAAGCGGCCGGCACGATTTGGTCGAGCACATGGTGCGGGACTTTGCCTCCCTGATTGACGCTTACGGTCACGTGCCAAACGGCACGCGCAGCTATTACCTGAGCCGTTCGCAGCCGCCGTTTTTCTATGCGATGGTTGGATTGCTCAACAGCGAAGATCCGGCGGCTGCTTACGCACGCTATTTGCCACAGCTCCGGCGCGAACACGCTTTTTGGATGCAAGGCGAGAAAGGTTTGCGTCCCGGCACGGCCCATCGCCGCGTCGTTTCCATGCCCGACGGTGCGGTGCTCAACCGCTTTTGGGACGATTCCGACACGCCGCGCGATGAGTCCTATCGCGAAGACTCGGCACTCGCCCAACGCAGCGGGCGTATCCCGACGCAGTTGTATCGCGACCTACGGGCGGCGGCCGAAAGCGGCTGGGACTTCGGCTCGCGCTGGTTTGCCGATGGCAAGACCCTCGACACCATCAACACTACCGAGATCATCCCGATCGATCTGAACAGCCTTCTGTTTGGACTCGAGCAGGCCATCGGTTCGGGTTGCGAGCGGGTTCACGATGCCGCCTGCGTGACCGAGTTCGCTCACCGCGCAAGCGCGCGGCGCGAGGCGGTCAATCACTATCTTTGGGATTCGGCGGGCGGCGTGTTTCGCGACTATCTCTGGGTGAAGCGGGCGCAAGTGCCGCGGATTTCGGCGGCGACGCTCTATCCGTTATTCGTCGCGCTGGCGAGCCAGACGCAAGCGGCGGCCGTGGCCGCGACCGTCTCGCGCGATCTGCTCAAACCCGGCGGCATTGTTACCACACCGCTGGTGACCGGACAGCAGTGGGACGCGCCTAATGGTTGGCCGCCCCTGCAATGGATCGGCGTCTCCGGTTTCCGTCACTATGCAATTTCACCCTTGGCCGCCACCGTGGCCTGCCGCTGGATGGTCGGCGTCAACCGCGTTTACGATGAGAGCGGCAAGCTCGTCGAGAAATATGACGTCATGAGCACCGGACGCACCGGCGGCGGCGGGGAATATCCGACGCAGGACGGTTTCGGCTGGACCAATGGCGTGATGCGCAAGCTCATGGCGCTCTATCCCATGTTTGCGGCCAATAGGACGCCGGAATCCTGCGAGTCAGCCCGGGCAGAGCAACGATAAGCGCAAGCTATTGATCGATAACTCCCTTTTATTGAGAAACCGAATCGATTGGACACATATATCAGCTGACACCATACTGAATACCCCCGTGTCGCGGAGTTGATTAGTGACCAGTCCGGTGATTCCCATAGCACGTGCAGGCGCGACCAAACAGCGCAAACGACAGGCGCCGCGAGGACGCCAGGTGGCCCCACAGGCTCTGGCCGAGGTTGAGGCGCTGATCGGTCCTGGGCCCTGGCGTCACGACCTGCTGATCGAGTACTTGCACCTCATCAATGATCGCTATCGCCAGCTGGGCGCGCCGCACATGGCGGCACTGGCGAAACTTCTGGGATTGGCGCAGACCGAAGTCTATGAAGTGGCCACCTTCTATCATCACTTCGATGTCGTAAAGGAAAATCCCGACGGTTCGCTACCCGCCGCCGCGGCGCTCACCGTGCGCGTCTGCGATGGCCTGAGCTGCGAAATGGGCGGCGCGAAGCAGCTGCTCGAGAAGCTACCGGCGCTGCTCGGGCGCGAAGTGCGCGTGATTCCCGCGCCCTGCGTCGGGCGCTGTGAGCAGGCCCCCGTCGCAATAGTTCACCAGAAGCCCGTGCCCAGAGCCACCTTGGAGGCGGTGCGCGCCGAGGTGCAGGCCGGACAGATCACCGATTCTCCCGGCAACTACATCGACTTCGACGCATACAGCAAAGAGGGCGGCTATTCGCTGCTGCGCGACTGCATGGAGCACCGGCGCGATCTTGAGAGCGTTTTGAAGACCATGGAGGATTCGGGCCTGCGGGGCTTGGGCGGTGCGGGTTTTCCGACCGGCCGCAAGTGGCGCATCGTGCGCGGCGAGGCGGCACCGCGAATGATGGCGGTCAACATCGATGAGGGCGAGCCCGGCACCTTCAAGGATCGCGTGTACCTTGAACGCGATCCGCATCGCTTTCTCGAGGGCATGCTCATCGCAGCCTGGGCCGTCGGCATTTCTGCCATCTATATTTACCTGCGCGACGAGTATCACGGCTGCCGCGCGCTGCTGGAAAAGGAACTGGCCAAGCTCGCGGACAATCCGCCCGTGCCCTTGCCCAAGATTGAATTGCGCCGCGGCGCCGGCGCCTACATTTGCGGCGAAGAGTCGGCGATGATCGAATCGATCGAGGGCAAGCGCGGTATGCCGCGCCTGCGTCCTCCCTATGTGGCGCAAGTCGGGCTGTTTGGGCGGCCGACCTTGGAACATAACTTCGAAACGTTGTTCTGGGTGCGCGAGTTACTCGAAAAAGGCGCGCCGTGGTTTGCCTCCCAAGGGCGCAACGGCCGCAAAGGGTTGCGCAGCTTCTCGGTTTCAGGACGGGTGAAAAATCCGGGCGTGAAACTCGCCCCCGCGGGCATCACGGTGCGGCAATTGATCGATGAGTTTTGCGGCGGCATGAAAGAGGGCCACATTTTTTACGGCTACCTGCCGGGCGGCGCGTCCGGCGGTATTCTGCCCGCCTCCCTGGGCGACATTCCGCTGGATTTCGACACCTTGCAGCCCTACGGCTGCTTCATAGGTTCCGCTGCGGTGATCGTGTTGTCATCGCAAGATACCGCCAAGGCGGCCGCGCGCAACATGATGCGTTTTTTTGAACATGAGTCCTGCGGTCAATGCACACCCTGCCGCGTCGGGACCGCCAAGACCAATGCGCTCATCGCCGGTGATGACTGGGACAAGCCGCTGCTGGCTGAACTGTCCCAAGTCATGCGCGACGCATCGATTTGCGGGTTGGGGCAGGCGGCACCGAATCCGGTCGACACGGTCATCAAGTACTTTCCGAACGAGTTGACGTAAAGGTAAAGAGCATGAGCGCCACCACCCCTGACATGCGCCGGCAGACCGAGGCCCCCACCGTTACCTTCCTGTTGGACGGCCGCGAAATGACGGCGTTGCCCGGCGAAACCTTGATCGAGATCGCCGATCGCGAGGGCATCGAAATTCCTCGGCTTTGCTACAAGGAAGGAATGGAAGCGGTCGGCAATTGCCGCTCCTGCATGGTTGAAATCAAAGGCGAGCGGGTGCTCGCGGCTTCCTGTTGTCGTGCGCCCACGGCCGGTATGCAAGTGACCACCAACAACGAACGCGTGCGCAAGGCGCAGCAGATGGTCATTGAGCTGCTGCAGTCCGACATGCCGGAGAGGGAATACACGCGCCACAACGAGGTCGACGAGTGGGCGGCCAAACTGCAGGTCGGCAAGCCGCGTTTCGCGCCGCGTCCCGCGGTGCAAGCGGACCTGTCGCACGCGGCGATGGCGGTCAACCTCGATGCCTGCATCCAGTGTACGCGCTGCGTGCGCGCCTGCCGTGATGAACAGATGAACGATGTGATCGGCCTGGCCTCGCGCGGCCAGCACGCCAAGATCGTTTTCGACATGGACGATCCCATGGGCGCCTCCACCTGCGTGGGATGCGGCGAGTGTGTACAGGCCTGTCCCACGGGTGCGTTGATGCCGGCGCGCGAGGTCGCGCTGACCGTGCCGGACAAATCGGTCAAATCGCTGTGCCCCTATTGCGGCGTGGGTTGCCAGCTGACCTATCACGTCAAGAACGACAGCATTCTTTACGTCGAGGGACGCGACGGTCCCGCCAATCACTCGCGGCTTTGCGTCAAAGGACGCTATGGATTCGATTATTCGCGTCACCCGCAGCGCCTCACGGTGCCGCTGATCCGCCGCGCCGATGCGCCCAAATCGGGCAAGTTCGTGATGGATCCGGACAATGTCATGCAAGTATTTCGCGAGGCGAGTTGGGAAGAGGCCATCGCCTTGGGCGGCGGTAGACTGCGCCAGTTGCGCGATACCTACGGTCCGAAATCACTCGCCGGCTTCGGCTCGGCCAAGGGCAGCAACGAAGAGGCGTACTTGTTTCAGAAGCTGGTGCGCTTGGGCTTCGGCAGCAACAACGTCGATCACTGCACGCGGCTTTGCCACGCTTCGAGTGTCGCGGCGCTTCTCGAAGGCATCGGCTCCGGAGCGGTCAGCAATCCGGTCATGGATGTCACGCAGGCCGCGGTGGTCATCGTAATCGGCGCCAACCCCACCGTGAATCATCCGGTGGCGGCGACCTTCATCAAGAACGCCATGCGCACCGGCACGAAGCTGATCGTCATGGATCCGCGCCGCAGCGACTTGGCGCGCACCGCGTATCGCTTCTTGCAATTCAAGCCCGACACCGACGTGGCCCTGCTCAACGCCATGATGCATGTCATCATCGAGGAGAATTTGGTGGACGCCAAATTCATCGCGGACCGCACGCTGGGGTACGCAGAATTGGCGAAGAACGTGCAAGGCTACAGTCCGGACCTGATGGCGCCGATTTGCGGCGTTCCCGCGGATACCATTCGCGAAGTCGCGCGGCTGTATGCAACCAGCTCGGGCTCCATGATTCTCTGGGGCATGGGGATCAGTCAGCACATTCACGGCACCGACAATGCCCGCTGTCTCATCGCGCTGGCCTTGATGACGGGACAAATCGGCAGACCGGGAACGGGGTTGCACCCGCTGCGCGGACAAAACAACGTGCAGGGCGCTTCGGACGCCGGACTCATTCCCATGATGTATCCGGACTATCAGCGCGTCGATAACCCCCAGGCCATCGAGCGCTTCGCGAAAGCCTGGAACGTGCCGATCGACAAGCTCGACAATAAGCCCGGCCTGACGGTGGTCGAGGTCATCAAAAACATCCTCGCCGGCAATGTCAAAGGCATGTACATCATGGGCGAGAATCCCGCGATGAGCGATCCCGATGCGGATCATGCACGTGAGGCGCTGGCGAAGCTCGACATGCTGGTGGTGCAGGATATTTTCCTGACCGAAACCGCCTATCTTGCCGACGTCATTTTGCCGGCCTCCTCGTTTGCCGAGAAGACCGGCACCTTTACCAACACCGATCGATACGTGCAGCTGGGGCGCCAGGCACTCAATCCTCCGGGCAAGTCGCGCCAGGATTTGGAGATCATCATCGATATCGCGCGCCAACTTGGCCTCACGTGGTCGTATGGCACGGGAGAGCAGGCGGTGGCGGCTGTGTTCGATGAGATGCGACATACCATGCCGAGCATCGGCGGTATTACCTGGGAGCGGCTGCAGAAGGAAGACAGCGTCACCTATCCCTGCGAGAAGGAAGGCGATCCCGGCGATTCGGTGGTGTTCATCAAGTCGTTTCCGACTGCGACCGGCAGAGCGAAATTCGTGCCCGCCGACATCATTCCGGCCGACGAGCGGCCGGATACCGAGTATCCGATGGTCTTGATCACCGGGCGGCAGCTGGAACATTGGCATACGGGCAGCATGACCCGCCGCTCGGGCGTGCTCGATTCCTTGGAGCCCGATCCGGTCGCGATGCTGAATCCGGTCGATATGGCGGCGCTGGGCGCAAAGCCCGGGCAGCTCATCACGATTCAGTCGCGCCGCGGCCAGGTCAGCCTGTACGCGCGGGCAGACGACAGCTCGCCGCACGGGGCCGTGTTCGTGCCTTTCTGCTTCTATGAGGCGGCCATCAACAAGCTCACCAATTCAGCGCTCGATCCCTTCGGCAAGATCCCTGAGTTCAAATATTGCGCCGTGCGCTTGAGCTTGGGCGGCACACCCCCGAAACAGTCGAGTTTCGGCGGCGGTCAGATTCTCGAGGCCGTCATGGCAGGCGAGGATTGAATTGCAGTTCCGCCAACTCGCTCAGGGTGTTGGCATTCGCAAACGCCGCGGCGTCATCGAAGACTACTTTGGCGCCCTGATTCTGCGCGGCGAAGAGCCCGGTCTTGCGCTCGCCGCTTTCGATAAAGGCGCGCAACCTGTCGCGCAACGCGATTCTCATCAGGCAGAACACGGGCTGCGCCCGCAGTTCGCCTGCTTCGCGCGTGTAGGCGGTCGCCAAATCCGTGCAGCTGTTCACCAGACCTTGCGCGAGACGCGCGACCAAGTCGGTCGGAAAATTCGGCGAATCGCACGGCACCGTGACCAAGTAGGGTGTGTCGCAATGCTCAAGACCCGCGAGCATGCCGGCGAGCGGTCCCGGAAAGTCGGGCGTCTCATCCTGCCAGACGGGAACGCCCATGGCTTGATAGGCAGGCAAGTTGCGGTTGGCGTTGAGCATCAACGCGGCCACTTGCGGCCGCAGTCGTTCAAGCGCGTGCTGCGCGAGCGGTACGCCTAGATGCACTTGCAATCCCTTGTCAATGCCGCCCATGCGGGTGCCGCGGCCGCCCGCGAGAATGAGTCCGCTGATTTCTTTGCTCTGATTGATCATGAGGGTCCGCTGCAGTGGGCCATCGTAACGCGTGCCGGCGGAGGCTGCCATCGAGACCCATAGTATCGAGGCCTTCGAGGTGCAGCCCGAGGCGCGGCTGATGCCGCCGATCGCCAACGCCCCGAAGCTCACCGCCGCAGCATCCGACTCCATGCGCAAGATCAGCATCGTGGATGAGCTCGGTGTTCGTCAGACAATTTATATTCCCGCCGAGCGGCCGCTGACGGTGCTTTTGGATGATCGCGAGCTCGTGACGCTGATGACACTCGGCGCCTCACCCGAGTTGTTGGTGCTGGGATTCTTGTTCAATCAGCGCTTGATCGAGAATGCGGCGGCCATCGAGTCAATTTTTGTGGATTGGAAGTCCGGTACGGCGACGGTCAGAACCCATGCCTCCAGAACCCACGCCTCGCCGCGAGAAGTTTCGGCCATCCCTTTGCGCACGGTCGCCTCCGCCAGCGGGCAAGGGTCGATATTCTCGCGTTTGCGCGATCATATCGACACCATCAAGCTGCCAGGAGCCGCGCAGGCGCGCATCCGAGGCAGTGACTTGCGCGCGTTGCTCGAGGTGATGCGCCAACATGACAGCATTCACCGGCACGCAAGATCCGTGCACAGCTGCGCGCTGTTTCAAGACGCTCGCTTGCTCGTGTCCGTCGAGGATGTGAGCCGGCACAATGCGCTCGACACGATCAGCGGCTGGATGGCCCTGCACGGCATCGAAGGCGGCGACAAGGTGTTGTTCAGCTCGGGAAGGCTGACCGGCGAGATGGTCATCAAGGCGGCGCAGAGCGGTGTGCCGATCTTCGTGTCGCGCAACGGCGTGTCCGCCATGGGTTACGACTTGGCAAAAAAATTTGGGATGGCGCTATTGGGTCGCGCGATCAATCGACGCTACCACTGCTACGTTGGCGAGGAGCGTTTAGACGCTGATTTGTAGGCTCTCGCGTGCAACCTATGCACGGCCGTTCATATTGTTGGCACTAGCCCGCCATGCTACTTTTCCAGCGGTTTTTCTGCTTCTAAAGCACAACTCGCAAGTGGCCATCGAGCCGCCTTCAATCCTTTCGACGAGAATTCAATGACCCAATCGATTCGCTTCGCAATATTACTTGCTCTGACTCCTATTGCCTTCGCCACGCCCGCCAATGCGGAGGATGCCGGGGCCGACGCGCCGCAGACTCAGCCGACGGCACTCCAGCATGTGACCGTGGTGGGAACCAAAGAGTCTGACGACTACCGGGTTCAATCTACCGACTCGCTGGGGCCCCTAGGCTCGCAGAAATTGCTGGATGTTCCCTACTCGGTCGGAGTCTTGACCGAAGATCTGATTGAAAACTCCATGGCGGTGAATTTCAAGGATGTCTCGAAGTATTTGCCGCTGGTGGCGTATCAAGAGCAGCAGGGGCCGGACATCCTGAGGCCGCAAACTCGCGGCATCCAGGGCGGAAATTTTCAAAACTCGCGCTTGGACGGCATGCAAATGTTCATTACCGTCGCCATGGCGATGGAGCAGTTTCAGCAAATCGAAGTGGTGAATGGCGTGACTTCCTCGCTATACGGACCTGCCAATCCGTCCGGCATGTTCAATTTCGTCTCGAAGCGGCCGACCGATTATGACCTGCGGGAAGTCACTGTGAGCTACGACACGCAGAGCATCGGCACCGCGCATGTGGACATGGGCGGCAAGATCGATAGCGACGGCATCGTGAGCTACCGCTTCAACGGCTTGTTCGGCGAGGGCGACGCATGGGTCGATGACAGCCACAACAAACGCGTGCTCGGCAGTCTCGCCATCGACGTGCGCCCGCTGCAGGACACGGTCATCGAAACCAACTATAGCTACTATCATCTAATCGATACCGGCTATCCAGGCTGGTTTAGCTACGGTGAAAAAATCGTCCTGCCGGCGGCGCCCGATCCCACCAATGTGGGGTACGGGCAGAATTACGCGGGCGTCGATTTGCTGACGCGCATGGGCAGCGTGCGCTTGAAGCACGATTTCAATTCCGATTGGCATCTGGTGGTGGGCGCGCTCAATCAAGACGCGTCGCGCAATATCAACACGCCGGTCAATAATCTGACCAACAACAACGGCAATTACACCTCATCGCTGGCCAACGGCTTCGCGCCGCGCTTCATCATGACCAGCGACGCGGCTTATCTGGACGGCAATTTCACGACCGGCCCCATTGCGCACGACCTGACGATCGGGACGGCAGGCTACAAGGCACAGTCCTATTCCGTGATCACTCCGGCGACGGCCGCAAGCGTTTTGTTGGGCTCCGCGAATATCAACAGTCCGCAGATCTTTCCGTTCCCCGCGGCCGGGCTGCCGAATGTGGGATTGAATTTCGACTCCTCGACCGCGTATCAGCAGGGCGTGAATGTCGGCGACACGCTGCGTTTCACCGAGGCCTGGTCGGCACGTCTTGCCGTGAGCCAGGATTGGTTTCACACGGACAATTTCAACGCGAAGGCGGTGGAGCTGCCGGAATACGCCGACCACGGCCTGAGTCCCACGGCAAGTCTCATGTACAAGCCCATGAGCAACATGACCGCGTATGCCACCTTTGCCAGCAGCTTGCAGGCGGGCGACTTGGCGCCCAGCGGCGGAACGCCCCCGCTTGCCAACGCCGGCCAGAGCCTGCCGCCGTACCGCAGCAAGGAATACGAGGTGGGCTACAAGGTGTCGCTGGATAAAATCGATCTCACCGCGGCGCTGTTTCGGATTCAACGGCCCTTTGCCAACATCAATCCCGCGGACAACGCGTTCGAGATCACCGGCCTGCAGGTCAACCGGGGCTTGGAACTGTCCGCGGTGGGCGACGTGGTTGAGAACTTACGGGTCTACGGCGGCGTGACCCTGCTCAACGCGCGTCTCGAGCACACGCCATTGCCGAGCACGAACGATCAGATTTATGTCGGGGCGCCCAAGGTCAAGGGCAACACCTTGTTCGAGTACAGCATTCCAACAGTTCCGGGATTGGTGGCGACGTTTGATTGGCAGTTCTCAGGTCCGCGCGCGGCGGACGATACCAATTCGTTCTTCGTCGCCGGTTACAATTTATTTGACCTGGGTGCGCGCTACACTTCGAGCATCCTGACCAAGAAGGTGACCTGGCGTCTGTCGGTGGACAACCTCACGGACCGGCACTATTGGTCCACAGTCGCGCCGAGCAATCTGACCGGGGCCAACACGGGCAGTCTGCTGGCGCACTTTGGCACGCCGCGTACCTTGCTCGCGGCAGTGAGCTTCGATTTTTGAGGCCGGTATCGAAGCTGCGCCGGTGCGCCATCCTGGCCTGCAGCCTCTGCGTCGCCCTGGCACAGGGCTTCGCAGGCGCGGCGCCGGAGACGCGCCAGATCACCGACGCAGCGGGCCGGCATGTCACGATTCCGGAAAACGTCACGCGAGTGGCCGATCCCTGGCATGCGAACAATGCGATGGTGCTGATGCTGGGCGGCGCCGCCACGCTGGTCGCCACCAGCGTTCAGGCCAAAAGCCAGCCTTGGCTGCGCAGGCTGTATCCGCCCATCGAGGCGCTCCCCGCGGCCTTCAACGCGGCCGGCGACGTGAACATGGAAACCCTCATCGGCGCTCGTCCCGACGTGATTCTCATGGCTTACGACGGATCGCTGCCAAAGTGGTTCACGGCGGTCGACAGCGCGTATCAAATTCCCGTGGTGCTGATGCCGAACAGCTCGCTCGATGGCCTCAAAACCACCGCCTTGTTGACTGGCGAAGTGCTGGGACCCAAGGAGCTTGGCGTCGCGCGCGAGTTCGTGCGCTACTTCGATGACAACATTCAGCGCGTCATGCAGGTCACCGGCAAGCTGTCACCCAATTCGCGGCCCAAGGTCTTGCACACCTCATCCGCCGGCATACTCACCGCCGATGGTCGGCAGACGGTCATCGATGATTGGATCAACATCGCCGGGGGCGTCAATGCAGCTACCGTCGCGGGCAACGGGCGCCCCGTGACCATGGAGCAAGTCGCCGCTTGGAATCCGGACGTGATTATTGTCGGTAGTGCGCCAAACCCACAGAACCGGCAGGCGATCCTCGATGATCCGCGCTGGCGCGGAATCAACGCGGTGAAG
>Ga0209330_1000453_pt1 | contig 17290 bp, 10 predicted proteins | sample JacPinW_OM2H0_O3_FD_187969 | JGI IMG/M metagenome (GOLD analysis project Ga0209330, IMG submission 187969) | Forest soil microbial communities from Algoma, Ontario, Canada - Jack Pine, Ontario site 1_JW_OM2H0_O3 (SPAdes) (version 2) | ecosystem: Environmental > Terrestrial > Soil > Boreal...
GCGAAGATGGAGTGCTCCCACTTGATCATTTCGAGCGTAACGCGCAGGTTGCGCAGGATAGTCACAGAAAGATTGTAAGGCAGGGAGACGGTTCAGTTCTCAGAACTCAGAATGGACGGTAGTAGGAGATCGACCGGCTGCGCCCGTTTTCGGTCCAGCCGCTTTGTTTTGTAGGCTACTAGGCAACACTCCGACAAATGAAGAATGGAGAGGAGGGTCGGTGTTCTATTGCCATCTGCATTGCTATTCGTGGCTGTAAGCTCGCCCTTTATCACTGCGCCATCAGCCGTGATCAAGTGGCAGTGATCGGCGATGGCATCGCCGACGACCGACGTGGGGGCGCGGCTCGGGCGGTTCAAGGTTGTGTCGGAGATTTATTCTCCCGACGCCGGGAAACCGCCAGTTCGGGGGCGAATCATGGGAACGCAGAAGTGTAGCCCACGGATCCCTGCGTCGCAGTGGAGCAAAGATGGTGGTGGTCGGGTGTGCACCTGAGAGCGGCTTCGACCCGCTTGGAAGCAAATTCCCAACCCGAGTGATTCGTTCATCTCTTGACAGCGTAGCTCGGGCCAACGATCGCGTCCCTGTTATTATTCCGGTACCAGAAAGCCGGCGGGCGCATGTCCCGCAGAAAAGGTTCATGGTGGCAGGAGCTCTCAGAGCGGAAGCGGATTCTCCGGCCGCCGAGTTGCCGGTGGAAGAAGTGAAGACGATAGAAGTGTCGGTGGTGATGCCTTGCTTGAACGAGGCGGAGACACTGGAGATTTGCATCCTTAAGGCACAGCGGGCGTTACGGGAAGCGAATATTGCGGGCGAAGTTGTGATTGCGGACAACGGAAGCACTGACCGTTCGGTGGAGATTGCGGAACGGCTGGGCGCGAGGGTTGTAAATGTGCGGGCCAAGGGATACGGCAATGCCTTGATGGGCGGGATTGCGGTTGCGCGCGGCCACTACGTTGTTATGGGAGATGCAGACGACAGTTACGATTTTGGCCACATCCCCCGCTTCGTCGAACAGTTGCGGAATGGAGCCGACGTGGTGATGGGCAACCGCTTCCGTGGCGGGATTCAGAAAGATGCGATGCCTGCGCTGCATCGTTATTTTGGCAATCCTGCTCTCACAAGCCTAGGGCGGATTTTCTTTCGAAGTTCGGTGGGAGATTTCTATTGCGGTCTGCGCGGTTTTCGAAAAGACGCTTACCAGCAGATGGCATTGCGAACGACGGGCATGGAGTTTGCAACTGAAATGGTGGTGAAGGCCACTCTGCTGCAATTGCGGATCGTTGAAGTGCCCACAACGCTTTCGCCCGATGGTCGGAAACGTCCGCCTCACCTGCGGACGTGGCGGGACGGCTGGCGCACCCTGCGTTTTTTCCTGCTATACAGCCCGCGCTGGCTATTTCTATATCCCGGAATCGCGCTGATGCTGGTGGGAACGGTGCTGGGGCTGTGGTTGTTGCCCCGCGCAAGGACGGTCGGCGGGGTCACTTTCGACGTTCACACGCTGCTGTATGCCGCGGTCTTCGTTTTGCTGGGATTTCAGGCGATCGCCTTCGCATGTTTTACGAAGATATTTGCGATTTCGGAGGGACTGCTTCCTCCCGATGCTGCATTGGATGAACTTTTCCGTTACGTCACGCTCGAGGTCGGCTTGGCAGTAGGGACTGGGCTGACGATCGTGGGATTTGGCGCATCGTTGTACGCGATCAGTAGCTGGGGAGCACAGCACTTTGGCATGCTGAATTATTCACGTACGATGAGGATTGTGATTCCGGCCGCGCTGTGTTTGACCTTGGGCGCGCAAACTATTTTTACCAGCTTCTTCCTCAGTGTTCTGGGAATGCGGCGGAAATAACGGGAGGGGTTAATCCCTCGTGCGCAAACACGCTCGCGAACAAGTGACAGCATTGTCCCTTCGATGGAATCTGATCAGTGACGGAAAAGCAAACAGGCGCCGGCGGGATCGAGCAGACGAAACATCCGCTAAAGCTAAAAGCGATGCTTTACCGGGTGCGCGATCCGGAACTGGTCGCCGATAGCCTGATACGAGCGGCCGCGGAGAGCTGGCATCTGATCTCCAGGTCCGAGTCTTCAAAGTTATATCGGCGCTTTTTGCGGACATACGATGTGCAGCGTGGCACGCCTGCGTGGGCTGCATGAAGAGGTGAACTACATCGTCCTAAACCATTTCCCCCGGGGATATGCTTGAATGCGGATGCGCCCGTGGGGGCAGCGCGCAGCGCTAATGGCGTTGAGCGGAATAATTCGGAAGCCATGAAAGAAATGGCTTTAGGTCTTCGGACTCAGCGCAGGAGTGGGAGTTACGATTGGTTTCTTGCCCAAGACCTGGTACTGCCCTCCCAGGGGTAACCTCGATAAGGCGGGTTCCAGAAAGCGGAGTGACTTCAAGAATCGCGGGAAAAAGAAGCAATAGTCCACCCCCAAAACCTCGAATCCTCCCTTCGAAAGCAGCCCCCTAGCCTCGGGCGGGGCAATTGTCACGGCATCACGATCAAAGACACAGTGATCCATCACGTAGCGAGTACCGGGATTCCAAGGGTTGTTTTCCCACAGCGCGAATAGGCCTCCTGGCCGGAGGCATCGATAAATGTAGGCGACTACAGCGTCTCGCTGGGCGGGCGCGATATGGTGAAAAACGCCGTTGCAGTAAGCCAAGTCCATCGTTTCTCCCGGTTGGTATTCAGCGAAAGTCAGGAAATGGCATTCGCCGGAACCGAATGCCGACCGGGCACGCTCAAGCGAGCGGGTCGAGACGTCCAGCCCGAGGACCGACTGCACTTGGAGCAACCCTCGAAAAAATACGGACGTGTCGCCGATGCCGCATCCGTAATCGAGCACTGAACGAGGAGTCTGCCCCTGTCGGACAAGACACCGTGCCAGCCATCGCACACGCTCACGAGCGAAATAATCCTTCGTCTCCCCGCTCAGAGAGAGCGCTTGATTCAGATCTTCGTCGTAGGTGTCGGCGTGACGATCAAACTCTGGAAGAGCACTCATGCTGGAGCAGCCCTCAGAAACAATGTGGAAGTCCTTTTTGAGCTTTATCTCTGGAAACAATGTACTGCCTGATTCTTTCTGCATCCAACCGAAGGGCGCCCGTGGTCGGTGCGAGACATTCTCGATCAACTCTAGTCTCTTCGTCTCCTCGATAATCTCACGCCTTTCTACTGTCCGCTTAATACCTTCGAAGGTAGAAAATGGGATCGCTCGGCTGATTCTGTGAAACAGCTCAATTCGTCGGTCATGTGGTGCACATTGTGCCGCAGGTTCCGCTCAAAGCGCAATCACGATATGCTGCAACCGTCGTAAGCAGGCGGTTTCACGTTTTGACCGTCGTTCATTGAGTCCTGTCGCGATATTTCACCCACGATCAGGGGACTATGTTCTGAACGTTGATTGTGGAGTCCGCATGAAGCTGTTGAAGCGCGCTTGGAGAGCACTGCGACAGCGGTATACTCTCCGTGACCTTACTTAGCCCCGATCAAATCGTTTACTCTCCTGACAAATGAGCTCTGGAATATTCTTCTTCCTTGCAGCAGCCGCAATCCTGGTAGTGGTCCGAATCTTTTCATACGTGGAAAAACGGCGAGGAGAACCACTTCTTGAGTTTGCCAGCGGACCCTCTGTATGGAGTCCATATCAACTGCTGGTTGCGAGTTTCCTGACGTTGTTTGCAGAGTTGGCGTTTATTCGATGGATCGCAGTGGAGATTCGGGTATTCGCGTACTTCAAAAATCTCGCACTGCTGTTGTGCTTCGTGGGTTTTGGTTTGGGCTGCGCTTTGGCGCGCCAGGCAATTCGCTGGCCCTTGAGCGTGAAAGCCCTCATGGGATTGTTGGTGGTCGTCCGCCTTCCATGGAGCGGAAAGGCTCTGGAAGGCCTTTCCCAAGGCCTCGGAGCCGCGTCGGATTTGGAACTTTGGACGAGCAGAAACGTCTGGACGTGGTTTAACTTTCTTGCTGTCGTCCTACTGACTGCAATCCTGTTCCTGCTTCTGATTTGGATATTCGTGCCCCTGGGGCAATGGGTAGGCCGACAAACGAATCTGGCCGCGAAGCCGCTCACGGCCTACTCGTGGAACTTGGTCGGCAGTCTAGCAGGAATTCTCGCGTTCCTGGCAGTGAGCCGGATGACATTCCAGCCGTGGGTCTGGCTGGGAATCGTCCTCGCGGGATTTGCCATGCTCCAGGCTAGGGTAAAGGACAGAGTGCTGCTTTTGAGTCTGTTGGCCCCGCTCGTGTTACTGCTGCACGATCCCAGCAGCCCCGATCACTACAGCGTCTGGACGCCCTACCAGCAGATCGAGTATTCACGAATGTACGCTACGAACGGTGATTTTGCCCGGGGCGTTCTGAAGGTCAATCACACTGGCTACCAAGCGATCGTGAATCTCTCGGCGAGCTTTCTGGGGCGTCATCGCACATTGCTCAAGGAAGCAGAGAACGAAAATCCCTATAACGTACCTTTTCGTTTCGTGGGCGCTTCGCCCAGCGTGTTAATCGTGGGATCAGGAACGGGCAATGATGTGGCCGCCGCCCTGCGGCACGGCAGTTCTGTGATCGATGCGGTCGAGATTGACCCTGCCATCCTGGCCCTGGGGAAACGGGAGCATCCCGAACATCCCTACGACTCGCCGCTGGTTTCGGTCAATCTGACCGACGCTCGGGCCTTCCTGAAGCGAAGCTCGCGCCGCTACGATTTGGCCCTGTTTGCGCTACTGGACTCCCATACTCAATTTTCTGATTACTCCAATATGCGGATCGACAATTTCGTTTACACGATGGAATCGTTCCGCGAAGCTAGGGACCATTTGAATCCAACCGGCGTCCTGTTTCTGAAATTTGCGGTGGATCGTCCTTGGATGGGCCGCCGCCTTTCGGAGATGCTGCAGCAGACGTTCGGCAGGCCTCCGCTCGTTTTCTATGCCGGCTCGAGCTACACTCCTGCGGCGGTGTGCTTTGCAATTTCTAGTTCGGGACGGATCGACGATGCCATCAGGCAGGATGCCCGCCTGGGAGAGTTCGTAACTCGAAATCACTTCTCCACAGAGTCGAGAGAGGTGCCGGTCACGACCGATGACTGGCCATACCTATACCAGCGGGATCGGAGCATCCCGCGTACATATCTGTCGCTCGGAGTGCTGGTCATACTCGTGACCTTGGGGGCCTACTTCAATATTCCAGAGGCCCGCCAACAGACTCCGTCGCTGTTCTTTTTCAGCATGGGGGCTGGTTTCATGCTGTTGGAGACTCAGGTGATCAGCCGCTTGGCGCTGTATTTCGGGACAACTTGGCAGGTGAACGGGCTCGTCATTTCCGTTCTACTGACGGCGCTCCTGGTCGCGAACAAGGCGGTCGACTACTTCCCGAAAACTCTGTCGAGGGTCTGGATCATTTTGCCGTTGCTGGCAGGACTGATCGTTGCGTATGAACTACCATTTAACCGAATACCAGGCCCGCCCGCACTCGTGGGAGCGCTGGTTGCGATTGTTTTTTCGGTGCCGGTGATATTCGCTGGACTGTTGTTTTCTCTGGAATTTCGAGCCGAGGCCGCCCCTGCCGCTGCGCTTGGCGCGAATGTGCTGGGCGCTGTCGTAGGAGGATTGTTGGAGAATTTCTCGCTCCTTCTGGGCATGCGGGCGCTTCTGCCGATCACAGTTGGAATCTACTCTGTAGCCGCGATTGCTCTGTGGCTGCAGCCCAGTCAATGTTGGGCCCTCTCAGGCCGTCAACGACGCCCAAGCCAACTTTGAAACAGACTTGAACGGTGGGATCGCCAACACCGGACTCGCTGCCTAGATTTATCGGACAGCATCGTAAATGCTCCGGCGCGCGCCAGCAGTCACGTCCGTGCCCGGCTTGCTGTGCGAACAACATCGACCGTCGCGCCCGCGACCTGCAGAGGCAAGTGAAGGAGTTACGAACCTCCGCTCCTCATTTACACTGCAGCAGCCGATAAGGTAACAAGGCATGTTTTGCTCGGACGTAAAAGCCTCGGCTGGCTTGCGACGATAAGTCGCAGCGGTAGGAGCGATGTGGGAGGCGAGCAAACTTGGGCCTTAAAACCCGGTCGGAGCGCTGGAGGCGCAAACGAGGCGACGCGTTCTTTTGAGTACGGTGAGTTGGTGACGAAGCGCCCCGCCAGCGCTAGCCAAGAGGATCTCCGCTTGCAGGGCAGCGCGGGTTAGAAAGCCGGAGGCGCCCAGCGACAAAAAAGCGACGGAAAGAGAGCTCATCGTGATAGCAACAGGATCTCATGTATGCCCGGAACCTCTGCATTTTCAGCTCGGATGGAATTTTCGCTAACGACAGCACGGTGAGGAGAATCTGCGAGGAAACTTTAATCATGACCTGCGATCAGGGGGACGAAGCGGACTGGGTCGCGGAGCGAGATCACGGGCTGGCCGTTGTGCATGCGAATGAATTGCAGTTGCTGAGAATCAGAGGGGCCGACGGGAATAATCATGCGTCCACCTTCGCGCAGTTGAGAGAGCAGAGCGGGCGGAACCTCGTGAGCGGCAGCGGAGACCAGAATTGCGTCGAAGGGAGCGTGAGCGGGAAGACCGAGTATGCCGTTGCCGGTAAAGACATGGACATTGGCAGAACTGAACCTGGCTAGCACGGTGCGCGCTTTGGAGGCGAGGGCGGCGTGCCGTTCGATGGAGAAGACTTGTGCGGCCAGTTCTGCCAGGAGGGCGGTAACGTACCCGGAGCCGGTGCCGATTTCGAGAACAGTGTCGGTCGGGGAGAGTTGAAGCGACTCCAGCATGACCGCGACCACGTAGGGCTGGGAGATGGTCTGATCGTCGCCGATGGGCAAAGGATGATCCTCATAGGCCTGCTCACGCAGCTCTTCAGGGACGAATTCGTGGCGTGGAACGCGCAGCATGGCCTCGAGGACGCGGGCATCGGCGATGCCACGGGCGCGGAGTTGTGAGTCCACCATAAGTTGGCGGGCTGTGGTGGGGTCAGTCATGTTTCCGGCTTCCGGCTGGCGCTGCGCAGATTCATTTCTTCCGGCGGCGGAGGCGAACATCGAAGCTGACGACGCCGTTCTGGTCGCGGGTGCCGACCAATGAAAGGTTGCGATTGAAATAGTACTCGCCCTGGATGATTTGCTGCGAACTCTGCGACACGTTGGTCGAATAGGTGAGAGAGATGTTATTGGCGAATTCCTGTTCGATGGTGATCTGGGGGCCGTTGCTGATGGGATTGTTTTCTGTGGTGAGCCCCTGAGGATCGATTTTGATATTGCTGGCGCCGAACAGCCGTTGCAATCGGTTGCTAACCGTGGTATTCAGCGCCTCATTGAGAATAAGGGCAGTGGCTTGATCGGTAAAAACGCTTTGTCCGGACTGCGCCTGAAGTTGCGCGGATTCATCGCCAGTGCGACCGAGCGCGAGCAGTGCGATGATGTCGGATTTTGGCAGCGGAGGCTCAGAACGGTAGTTGATATTCAATCCGCGGTCGGGCGTGCCGGTGACCGTAATATTGAGGTCGTAGTTGCGGACGTGAGTGGAGGCCTGAAGATTGAGTTGGGGTTCAATGGAAACCGGATTGGAGAAATTGATATCTCCGCGATCGAGAGTGTACCTCGTGCCATGAAAGGTCGCCTGACCTTCGATGATGTCGACGCGACCGAGAACGGCGGGCCGAGCGACCGAGCCGCGAAGATGGAGATCGGCGTCACCCGATAGCCGCGCGATAGCGGTACGCATCTGAAGTTCCGGGGCGGTCCGGACGTGGATATCGAGTTTGATGTTATAGAGCGGAGAGTTGGCCACGGTGAGAGGCGCGCCTTGCCGGCCGCGCTCCAGATAGGAACTGAAATCAAAGCCCGGGGTGACCGCAATTTTGTTTACTAGGATGTCGCCGGAGACGCTGGAACCTGAGCGCGTACCCACCCAGTGCAATTCGGTGTCTGCGGTAGAACTAACGCCGGGTGGATAACGGAGGCGAACGTCTTTGCCCGAGGCAGTTACATTGAAATTAAGCTGCCGGTTGATATAAGTGGCGTCGCCCTGGAAAGCGAGAGTGCCCCCGCCAGTGCGCGCGGTGAGCGTCTCGATATGCACCCTATCACGAGTAAAGACGATAGAACCGTTTAGCTCGCTAAGACCGCTAGGCAGCGTGGCATAAGACATTGATCCATTGGAAAATTGAACCCGGCCCTGTGGAAGCGGATCTGCGAGGCTTCCGCCGACCGTCACTTTCATAATGACGAGGCCGGAAGAAGTAACTCCAGGATCGAAACCGGAAAGGAGCTTGAGATCGAGGAGGCCATCGGCGCTGAGGTCGAGGGCGCGAGCTCCGGAGAGCTGCACCGAGCCGTGAGCGGTAAGGTCGGTTCCCTCCCCCAGCAGATGGAGTTGCTGGATGTTGATGGCCTGATTCGCGAGCTGGAAGCGGACGGGATCCTGGTTATGGAGTTTCACATTTTCCACGTCGAGGGATACAGCCGAGAGGTCGCCATTCAAAGTCCAGCGCGAGGCATGGAAGAGTGGCCCGTGAAGATCGAGAGAGCCGGCGACAGAGGAGTGGCCGCTGAGTTGAACCGCAAAATAGGCGCGCCAGATGGAATCAAGATCGAGCTGATCCATGCGGAAAGTCAAGTCGGCTGGATACCCGTCGCGCATTTTGACGTTCCCGCTGACAAGTAACGAGCCGCGTTTCAGGTGCGAGTCGCCGGTGAGTTGAAGATCGCTACCCCGCGTGATGGCGTGCAAATCGAGATCCCCGGCAGGTTCGTGATTGAGTGTCAGATCGCGAATATGGACTTCCGCGTTGATCGCGGGTGCGTCCGCCGTTCCTGAGCCTTTAAGCGTGAGCTCGGCGCGTCCTTCGATGGCCACACGATTGGAATGGATTTGGCGGACGTTTGCGAGATCGAGGTTGTTTCCTGTCAGGTCCAGACGAAAGCCGCGCGTCGTGGGATTGTAGGCGGCACTGCCGGAGAAGATGGAATCGTCGTGATTGAGATGGATATTATCGAGCGCCAACTCACCGTGATCAAAATGGAAGTTGGAATCGAACTGTTGGATAGGCTCACCGTAGACCGAGGCTTTGTGGAGTTGCATTTGACCATCGCCGTGAGCCTCGGACTCCGTACCCGCGGCTTCGAGGGATAGATCGGCTATACCAGTGATGGGATAGTTGTATCCGGCGAGCGCTTGCACGGCAGCGAGGTCGCTGTTGTGGAGGTTGGCGCGGATCGTGAATTGACTGTCGGCGGTGAAATGACCGTGTTCAAGCCTGGAAGAAGCGTCGAAATCGGCGGACGTGTTGTCGCGACGCAGAGTGGCATTGCGCAGCGCGATGTCCTGGAAGGAAAGCTGCAGGGCGGTAGCGAGAGAATCCCAATGCGTGTGGAGCGGGCGCGTATTGAAGGTGGAGGGGATATTGATATCGAAGTCTTCGACCGACAGACTGCCGGCAAGTTGAGGAGATGAGAATGCACCGGTGAGGTTGCCGTTGAAAGTGGCGCGCCCGTTGAGCACAACAGGAAACAGAGCGGGGCCGCGGACGAGCGCGACAAAAGGAAGCCAGTCGATGAGACTGGACGAGGAAACAGAGAGGCGCAGCGAGGAGCTGGGAGACAGGGTTCCAGAGGCTTGGACGTGGCTGGTGGGCGTGGTCAGATTGAACTGAGGGAGATCGAGGGTTTCGGTGGCGGCATAATACACTCCGGCGGCGTGGCCCGTGAGCGTCAGTCGCCCGGGGTTCGAGGGCGGAGAGGCATCGAGGGAGAACTGGACTTCGGCATCGCGCCGAGTTCCCTTCCAACGAGTCTCAATCGTGCCTGAAGCTAATGAGGCAAGCCGGAAATCAGGAAGCGGGTGAGCGGGGACGTTGAGGGCGCGGGCAAGATCTTCGGCGGAGATGTCACGCAGGCGCAAAAGGATGAGTGCGCTCTGAATGGCGTGCCGCTTGGGCTTGGCAATTTGCTGGCGAGATTTGTTAGGTGGTGCGGTCGCCGAAATAGTAGCCGTCTCAAGGGTTTTTCTCGCCGCGGGAGAAAGGTGCTGTTCCGGTGCGAGCCATTGATTCAGTTCGGCTTCCCCGGTGAAAGTTCCCGCAAAAATCTTACCTTGCAGCTTAGAAAGTTTAAGCTGCTGATCGGTGATCGAGTAGCCGGTGGTGAGAGCCGCTTTGGAGAAGGAAACCTGATTGTCCTGCCAGTTCAGATCGCGAACAGTAAGCAGTCCGTTGGAGGCGAACTGGTCGAGCGACCACTCGCCTTCTCCTTTGAGATCCAGATCTCCGGCGCGAAGCTCACGGCGACGGGAAATGGAAGCTGCTTCAGCGAGATCGAGGTGAGCATCGTAGGTAGCTCTAAGATGGGGATGGCGAAAGTCGGCGATGTGGCCGCTGGCGGACAGATGGGAGTGCCCGGAATTCCATTTGAGGGACGTAACCTCGGCAGAATCGGATGCGAGGTTGAATTCCGCCGAAGCCATCCACCCGAACGGCTGGCAGTCCAGCAGTTTGGTATCGACTGAGCTGAGCAGGAGGCGTCCGTTGTAGCGGGCGTGGAGATAAGAATAATCCATCTGGAGCCATGTATCGCGAGCGGCGAGGTTAAGCGGTATGGTCTGGTCGTCCCAAAGCAGGCGACCATGGCGAAGATCAAAGCGATTGATGGAAAGGGCGAAGAGCTGCTCGATAGAAGTCTGCCCGGATATATTGCTCGATCGCTTGGGAAAGTTGGTGGTGCCGTCCGGATAGAAAGCAATGTGAATGACGGGCTGATCGAGGATAAGTTCCTCAAAAGCTAGCTCCGAACGGAGCAGAGAGCTGATTTTCAAGCGGGCGACGATGCCGTCCGCATGAGCGAGAGGGACATCAGTAGCGGCTTCGCGGCCGTGGACAGTAATATCCCGGACTTCGATCTGAAACCGAAATGGAATGGTATGGAAGCTACCGATTTGGGCGCGGCCCCCGGTTATCCGTTCGACCTCGGCGGTCAGGCGACGACGGACGAGAGATTGAAACGACTCTGTGGTGGTATAGAAAAGCAAAGCCGCGACCCCGAAAAATGCTGCAGCGATGAGCGCGACCAGATATTTCCACCAGCGGCGAGGTGGCTTGGGAGCGTCCGCTGTCACTGCGATTGAACTCCCGGCTCACTTGGCGAGGGTGTAACCCCGGGTATGTGAACTTGACCTTCCGAGCGCAGAGTTTGCAGCCAGGAGACGAGCATTTCGCTCACCTTTTCTTCGGTGAGGAGCTCGCGGATTCTCGCGGAGACTTCGGGCAGTGGCACTTCGAAAGCGCCGGACTGCTTCAACTTTGGGACAAACTGATCGCGGTAGTAGGCTTCGATGGACTTAGTATCAATCTGCACAGCCGGTCGAAGGCGAGCATCGACCAGACGCATGACATCGATTTGCTGCCGGACGTGAGCGAAAACTTCCTTTTCCGAAATGTGATAGCCAGAGAGAAGAGAGCGCCAGGAGTCGTCGGTGACGGCTTGGGGATATTGCTTGCGCGCGTTGGCGATGCGGGCGCTTACTTCGGTATCGGTGGCGTGCGGGAAGTCGGCGGACTTCATTTGCTCACGCAGTAGTTCCTGGTCAATCAGCCGATCGAGCGTGGCGCGGCGATCGTCATCCGTGAAGTCAGCGAGCGAGCGTCCGCTAAGCAGCGCGTCGTAGCAGAGAGCTTCGTCCAAATCGGACTGCAAGATCACGCGTCCATTGACCGTAGCGACGATGCGGTCGACTACTTCGGCAACCGCGGAAGGCGCAAGGGCGACGAGGGCCAACAGAAGGGTTAGCGCGATCGTAATCGTTCCCTTGATAGAAGATCTCATCAAAATGGCTGACCTATACTGAAAAAAATATTGAAGTGCTGCAGGTGTTGCGGAGTAAACGCCGTCGGCAACGGCGCCGGCGGCGGCACCGGCGGCACCGGCACCAGCGTGAAGCCAGTGGGAAACACCGTCGGGTTCAGATTGTACCCGAAATCGAACCGTAAAGGACCAATGGGTGTCTTATAACGCAACCCAATGCCGACCGCGTGAGAAGTGTAGTCGTAGCCGGAGTTGTCAAAGCTGGTCACGCAATTGTTGTATGGCGTTGCGGCGGTGACGGGGCTGAATTGCAGGCACTGGGAAGGGTTGGGCTGATGCCAGCGCATCAGGCCCTTCAGCATGTCGTGGCCGGCGGTGAAAACATTCCCCATATCGTGAAACAGAGCGAAGCCGAAACCTTCCCCGAGATAGGGCAGACTGATCGAAGGAAAGCGGAGTTCCTCACTGTTGACGAACAGCGCCGAGCCACCGACGGGGAAACCGGAATCGGGATCGCGGGGCCCTGCCTGATTTAACCCGAAACCGCGGTGAGAGTTGCCCCCGCCGGCAAAAAAAAGTTCGGGCAAGGGGATGATGGAAATATTCTGCTGGCACGCCGTCTGCAGGTTATTAAGCGGACAGGATCCTGGCGGCAGGATCCTGGTACCTCCATAGACTTGTTCCAGGCCAAGAGTGGTGGATCGAGCGAACACGAACTTATGATTGGACCGGCCGAACCCATAATAGGTGGAGTGCTGAGCCAGAGCGCGGGCATAATCCGACTGCGAGCCGACATAGCTGGACGCGGCGAAACCATCGAGGGTAAAGTATTGCCCCTTGGTGCTTTCAAGGGGATTATCGCGCCGGTCGCGGATGAAGGTGAAGCCGGGGCCGCCAACGTGGGCGGGCAGGGAAAACAAACTGAATTCGGCAGGCGAAAAGTTCGAGGCAAAGCTACTCGCTTTGACGCGGCGGTAATCGAAGAGGTAGGTAATGAAGGTGGAGTGATTGGCTTGTAGTTTTCCAATTTGCTGGCGAAGATCGATTTTTCCCTCGAGGCGTTGCGATGTGAAGGTGGAGACGTTGAGACTGTTATCGTAGAAGATCGTGTAGAAGAGCTTCAAGCGGTCATTGTTGAAGATCTTGGGCACTTCATAACTGATCAGGCCGCGCTGCTGCAGGGTTCCGACGTGGGACTGGAAAATTAGAGTCTGATCGCGGCCAGCGACATTGAGGCGGGTCACATCGAATCCCACCCGGGGGCTTACGCCGGTGGAACCGGCGGGCGCGTTGGTACCGGACGGCAGGCCGGTTTCGAATTCCAAACCGAGGCCATAAGTGAAAGTGTAGCGTCTGGCCTCCTGTACCTGAACCGCGACATTTTTCTGAGGGTCGGAACCTTCGGGATTCTGTACGGCCGTATCGACCTGGCTGAAGATGCTCAGATCATAAAGCTTGGTCTGAGTGTCCAGCAGATCCTGCTGGCTGAGAGGCTTACCAGCGATAACCTGAACTTCGCGCTGCACGACATAGTCGCGGGTGTGTTCGAGACCAGCGACCATGACGTGGTTGACGAAGAACTGTACGCCCTCCTGGATGGAGTAGGTAACGTCTTCGCGATCAGGCGTTCCAGCAGTCGGGTCCGTAATAATATCCAGGACAGCCTTGGAGAAGCCGTGATTGAAGTAATAGTTGAGAATGGAGTCGCGATCACTGGCTAGACTTTGCTCGGAATATGGCTGGCCCGCGGCGGTATTGAGCTCGGGAAAAGCCTTGGCCTCGACCTTCTGATTTCCCACAATCCGAAATGCGCCCACGAGAGTCTGCGGCCCTTCTTCGACGCGAATGTGCACCGCCAGGTGATTAGGGTTAGAGCGATAATTGTCATCAATCTTGGTTTGAATTTTGGCTTGGCGGAATCCGTTCGAAAGGTACAAGGCCTGAAAGCCGGTGACGTCATTCTTGAGCAAGGCTTCGCTGTATCGGCCTGGGGAAAAGAACTTGCCAGCGGGCTGAATCTGCAGGCGTTGTCGGAGCAGTTGTGTAGAGAAATATTTGTTTCCTGTGATTTCAACAAGTTCGAGCTTGTGCACCGGCCCAGGATCAATACGATAGGTTATTCGGACCGTATCTGGAGTCGTTTCCTTCTGAAAATCGACCGAGGCGTCAAAGTGGCCGCGACTCTGCAGATAGTTGAGCAGGTTGCGCTTGCCTTCGTTGAGCAAGTCATCGTCGAAAGCGTTTTCCTGATAGATCGGGATTTCTTTTTTCAGCGTCCCTCGGCTGACGTGAAAGCCCTGAGCGTAAACTACGACGACGGGTCCAGGTTCGATCAGGAAGGTATAGTCAACCGCGTTGGATTCAGCACGATATTTCTGTTCGGCGATGGAGACTTGCGCCAGCACTCGCTGCTGCTTTTGAAGCTTCTTGCGGAGATGTTGAAGCGCGTTGGTGATGCGAGCAGCGGTGACGCGCTCCCCGGGGTGCAACCGAGCGAGATCCTGTACCTGGCCCTGGGAAAACGACGCATGCCCAGAAACCTTCACCTCGCCGACATGCGCAGGTTCTCGGGCAGTGATGTGGAAAAGAATGCTTACCTGCTGCGTGGCGGCGTTCGAAGTGCTTTCCGCGGTGACGCTTGCACGGTAATATCCGTTTTCCTGCATCAGTTGACGGATGTTCTGTAAGGAGCGGTTGAGTTTATCGAGTGTATGGAGTTCACCGAACTGGAGTTTGGAGGCGTTCAGAATTTGGTTATAACTGGGATGGCCGGGAGCGCCCTCCACGTCGACGGCGCCCACGAAAAAATTCAGCGAAGTGGTGAAAGTGAGAATGACATCGGTGCCAGAGACTGTCACTTCAGCCTGAATGTCAGCAAAGCGGCCGGTGGAGAAAAGCACGCGAATGCTATCCCGAACCTGGTCCCGATCAAGGGGCTGGCCAGCTTTCTGCGGAACCATCTGCAGCAGGTGGTCGGCGTCGGGGACCCCAGGGAGTTCGACTAATTTGACGGTGCGTCCGACATAAGAAGACATGGCGGCGAGAGATGAGGATGGCTGGGATTGCGGCTGCCGCGCGGTAGGCAACGTTACCGCTGATCCGGCAGGCGCAGCCGGACCGAGCGAACCCATGATCAAGATGACGAAGGCCGCGTACCGTTTTGGCAAATAATTTCCTTAGGCCCGATTTCCTACTTCGATGAAGCGTGAGGGGCCACCGTTGTACCGTGTACTGATGGCTTAAGCGATCACACTTATAATAAAGGTTTTGCGGGAAGGAACTGGTGACCTCCTTGAGGCAGGGCTTAGAGAAAGAGCAGGCAAACTCAAAGTTCGAGGAACGTTATTCGCGACAGATCTTATTTCGCGGAATCGGAGCGGAGGGCCAACGACGGCTGACAGCGGGCAGGATCGCGATTGTAGGGTGCGGCGCGACCGGGTCGGCGCTGGCGCAATTGCTGGCGAGGGCGGGTGTCGGCAAGTTGCGGATTATCGATCGCGACTACGTCGAGGCCAGCAATCTGCAACGGCAGTCTCTATTTGACGAGGCCGATGCGTCCGAGTCAACCCCTAAAGCTATTGCTGCGGCGAGAAAAATTGCGAGGTTCAATTCGGAAGTAGAGGTGGAGGCGCGGGTCGAGGATGTGGTTCCTGGAAACATTGCGGGGATACTTGCAGGAATGGATGTGGTCCTCGATGGCACAGACAATTTTGAAACCCGTTATTTGGTAAACGATTACGCAGTGCAGGCTTCCCTGCCGTGGATTTATGCCGCCGCCGTGGGCAGCTACGGGGTGACGTTGAATGTGTCGCCGGGGAAGACAGCGTGCCTTTCCTGCCTCTTTCCGGATACGCCGCGGGGTATGGTGGAGACCTGCGAAACCTCCGGGGTTTTGAATAGCGCCGTCAACCTGGTTGCGTCGATTGCGGCGACCGAGGCGCTGAAGTTGCTGGTCGGCGGCGAAGCGCTCGAAAAGCTGCGGAATACGCTGTGGTCGTTCGACGTTTGGACCAACGAGCACGCTGAGATTGCTGCCGGGAAACCGCGGGTGGGCTGCCAGGCGTGCGGCGAGAGGGATTTTGTACATCTGGCGGGCGAAGGGCGTCCGCATATCACCATGTGCGGACGAAATTCGGTGCAGATTCATGAGCGGGCGAGACCGATTGATTTTGCCGAAATGCAGCGGCGCCTGGAGTCGCTCGGTCAAGTGCGCCGTAACGAATTTGTCCTAAAATTCTGGCGCGAGCCCTATGAGATGACGCTTTTTCCAGATGGCCGGGCGATTATCAAGGGAACTACCGACACCGGAGTTGCGCGAAGTTTGTATGCCAGGTACGTGGGCAGCTGACATGCTCCACAAACAGCTGCAGGGCAAGACGGCGATCATTACCGGCGGCGCCGGCGGTATCGGTCGCGCGACGGCTCTGCTGTTTGCTCGCGAGGGTGCGGCCCTGGCCATAGTCGACCTTAAGCAGGCAGCCGGAGTAGAAATCGCCGGCAAAATTTCCGCGGCCGGGGGGCATGCAATTTTTGAACGTGCCGATTTAACGCGCCCAGACGAGTGCCAGCGCGTGGTCGACTGCACTGTGAAAGAATTCGGTGGGGTTCACGTTCTGTTTAACAATGCGGGCATCATCCGGCGAGCCTCGGTACTTGACGTCACCGCAGACGAGTGGGACGAGGTGATGGCGGTCAACGTAAAATCCGTTTTCCTTATGTCCAGAGTGGTGATTCCAGTCATGGCCAAGGCGGGGGGAGGGTCGATCGTCAACACGGCATCAGGCTGGGGACTGGCGGGAGGTGTGCGGGCCGCCGCTTACTGCGCTTCGAAGGGCGCCGTGGTGCTGCTTACCAAAGCCATGGCCATCGATCATGGTGGACAGAAGATTCGAGTGAACTGCATATGCCCAGGGGACACGGATACGGCGATGCTACGCAGCGAGGCCGGTCAGTTAGGGGAAGCAGAAGATCGATTTCTTTCCAACGCTGCGAAACGTCCGCTGGGGCGTGTGGGCACGCCGGAAGAAATCGCGCAGGCAGCGCTCTATTTGGCTAGTGATGCGTCTTCGTTTGTAACCGGAACCGCGCTGGTTGTGGATGGCGGCGGTCTGGCGGGGTCAGGGTAAAACAAATTCGATGCACATGACCGAAACAAGAAGCCGGACACGATCCGCAGAATGGTTTGAACGTGCACACCAATCGCTGGTGGAGGGCGTGAATTCGCCTTCGCGCGGGGCCGCGGTGTACACGTCTGGACCCATCCTGCTCGAACGCGGCAAAGGATCGCGCGTATGGGATATTGACGGCAATGAATATGTTGATTTCATGATGTCGTTTGGCGCGCTGATCCATGGACATGCTCATCCCACTTTAGTAAAGACAGTTTGCGGAGCGATGGCGGAAGGTTCCCACTTCGCGGCTGCCACTTCGGCGGAAATCGACGCCGCAGAACGCCTGCGTCGCATGGTGCCATCGGCCG
>Ga0209330_1000454_pt1 | contig 17192 bp, 11 predicted proteins | sample JacPinW_OM2H0_O3_FD_187969 | JGI IMG/M metagenome (GOLD analysis project Ga0209330, IMG submission 187969) | Forest soil microbial communities from Algoma, Ontario, Canada - Jack Pine, Ontario site 1_JW_OM2H0_O3 (SPAdes) (version 2) | ecosystem: Environmental > Terrestrial > Soil > Boreal...
GCTAGCGTCTGAACTCATTCTTGCGCTTACGCCGCACCGGCGGGAAGGTGACTGTCGTAATCAGGCGATAACACTTGTAACCATACGGTTACAAGTTAAAATCAGGGACAAAAACCCATCAGGATCTCATCAATGGAATGCACACTTTTCGCAGAGGACGCAAAGGATGGACCATCGCAGATTGATGGCTGATTCTCCAGTAGAACGGTTGAAGACTGACGGAGACTGGCTCACGACCAGCAAACGACCCAGGCGCACGGCCCTACTCAAGTAAACACCGGCGCCGCCGTGCTTGGCGATTCTTGCCGATGGGCATCCACGATTGCTTGCGTTGCTATGCAACTGAAGACTCGCCTACAGAATATATCTCGACAAATCCTGATCCTTCACAATGTCGGTCAACATCTTCCGCACATAATCCGCGTCGATGTTGACATGCTCGCCTTTTCTCTCCGGAGCATCGAAGCTCAACTCATCCAGCACCCGCTCCATGATGGTGTGCAGTCGCCGCGCTCCAATGTTCTCCGTACTCTCATTCACCCGAAATGCAAAGTGCGCAATCTCCCGCAGCGCCTCCGGAGTGAATTCCAGCTTCACCCCTTCCGTCTCAAGCAACGCCGTATACTGCTTCACCAATGAAGACTTGGGCTCGGTCAGGATGCGCACAAAATCTTCCATGGTCAGCGACTGTAACTCCACACGAATCGGAAACCGCCCCTGCAGCTCGGGAATCAAATCGCTCGGCTTCGAAACGTGAAATGCCCCCGCCGCAATAAACAAAATATGATCCGTCCGCACCATACCATAGCGAGTGTTCACCGTCGTGCCTTCAACAATTGGAAGAATGTCGCGCTGCACTCCCTCGCGCGAAACATCCGGACCGTGCCCGCCCTCGCGCCCCGCAATCTTGTCGATCTCGTCCAGAAACACGATTCCCGAATTCTCCACCCGATCGATGGCTGTCCGCGTGACGTGATCCATATCGATCAGGCGCTGCTCTTCTTCCTGAATCAAATATTCAAAGGCCTCGTTCACCTTCATCTTCCGCTTCTTGGTTCGCGCCCCAAAGATGTTCGGCAGCATGTCCTTGATGTTGATATCCATCTCCTCAACACCCTGGTTCGTCATAATTTCAAAAGATGGAAAATTTCGCTCCCGCACATCGATCTCAACCTGCCGCTCGTCAAGCTTGCCTTCACGCAATTGTTGCCGCAATTTTTCCCGCGTCCGCGAGGAAGACTCGGCCAGTGCCGTCCCGCCATCGATCACAACTCCGCCCGCACTAGTAGTAGCATCCCCAGGCCGTCCGGCCGGAGACGGCGGCAAAAGAATATCCAGCAGACGTTCTTCAGCATTCAACTCAGCTTTGTCGGCAACATCCTCGAGTTTTTCTTCACGCACATTATCAATCGCAATCTCCACCAAATCGCGCACCATCGACTCCACATCACGCCCCACATAACCAACTTCCGTAAACTTTGAAGCCTCCACCTTCAAGAACGGAGAATTCGCTAACTTCGCCAGCCTGCGCGCAATTTCCGTCTTCCCCACCCCCGTCGGCCCAATCATAATTATGTTTTTGGGAATGATTTCTTCGGCCAGTTCAGGGGTTAGTTTTTGGCGGCGGGTGCGATTGCGGAGGGCGATGGCGACGGCCCGTTTCGCGTCCTTCTGGCCGATCACGTGTTTGTCGAGTTCGGCCACGATCTCGCGGGGAGTGAGTTCGTCGAGTGCGAGTTGCTCTTCTTCGGCGGAGGAGGGAAGATAGATGGCCATAAATGTTTGGTTCTAGAGTTCTTCGATGGTCACTGCGTCATTGGTATAGATGCACATTTTGCCGGCGATTTTCATTGCTTCTTCTGCGATCTTGCGGGCGGAGAGTTCGGTGTGACGGGAAAGCGCCTCGGCAGCGGCTTGGGCGTACGGGCCTCCGCTGCCGATGGCCGCCACGCCGCCATCGGGTTCGATCACGTCGCCTTGTCCGCTGAGCAGAAAGGTTTGTTCTTTGTCGCAAACTAAGAGCAAGGCTTCCAAATGTCGCAAGAATTTATCGGTGCGCCAATCTTTGGCCAGTTCGACGGCGCCGCGTCCGAGGTTGCCGTGGTATTGCTCCAGCTTTGATTCGAAGCGGCTGAAAAGGGTGAAGGCGTCGGCGGTGGAGCCGGCAAACCCGGCGAGGATTTTGTCGTTATAAAGCCGGCGAATTTTTTTGGCCGTATGTTTGATGACGGACTCACCGAGCGTGACTTGTCCGTCGCCGGCGAGAACCACGCTGCCGTTGCGGCGGATGGACAGAACTGTAGTGGAGCGAATCAGGCGTTTCTTCGACATGAGCGCAATTTTTCATTATAGCAGCGTGCGAGACGATTCCCGGCGGCTAGAGTCGGGGGATAGTGTCCTAAACTTGCGTTGCTGCCTCAAACTCCTCTGGCTTCAGGAGTCGCAAGTCTTATTGATAACGGAGGTCACGTGGCATTTCGGGCAAAGGAACGGGTCTGATTTATCGCCGGGGGAAAGCTCAGAAAGCTTCCGCAATTTGGGCAGACAACGGACGGAATTAGATTGAATTCCAAGGCACTATTGTAGCAACTCGCGGAGGCTCCATATGCGATCTGTAATGCCACTTCGAGGGCGGGAGAAACGCGAAGCGAGGAATGGACGCGGCAAGAATTGTAGTAGGCGAAGTACAGAGCGCCCGCGAATTTCAGGTTGTCCAGCTTTCGGAGCTTTTGTTGCCTGCGAAATCAACGACGAAGGCAGGGGACAGGAATGTGCGGTCTAGACGGGTATTAGTCGATCCTCAGCCGGCGTCGTAGTTGTTGCTTCGCTTCTGGCCACTCGGCGTCGAGGATTGAATAGCGAACGGAATCGCGGGGGATGAAGTCGGCGGCGATGCGATGGGCGCGGAGGATGCCTTCGAACTTTGCGCCGATGCGTTCGAGGGCGGTGCGGGAACGCTGGTTGCGGGCGTCGGTGTGAAAGCAGACGCGAAGCACCTGCCAGGTTTCGAAGGCGTGGGTCAGCATGAGCAGCTTGGCTTCGGTGTTGGCAGCGGTGCGGATGGCGGAGCGGGTCAGCCAGGTGTATCCGATCTCGCAGGCGTCGGGGTGGAGGCGGGCGTGGCGCGCGTGCGCCGACGGCCACGACCAGCGTTCCAGGTTCCAGAAGCGAGTGGAGCCGATGACGGTATGGTCATTCTGGTTGACGATTGCGAAGGGAACGGCTGTGCCGGCGTCGCGCCAGGCGAGTGCGGTGTTGATGTAAGTGGTGGCTTCGAGCTTGCTTTGTGGGACGGGGCTCCACTGGTAGAGGGAGGGGTCGGCTGCTGAGGCCAGTGCCAGGGCGTCGAGGTGGTGGTGGGCTAGGGGTTCGAGCCGGATGTGATGGCCGCAGAGTGCGGGACTGTCGGGTGCCATTACTTACAGTATGCAGCGACCCGGCGAAACCTGAAAGAGTGGCGCCAAGCAAGCACAGAATCCAAAGCCGCTGGCTATTGTGGAATCCCACCCTTCAAAAAACCAGGGGTGGGGTACCCGGCAAAAACTCACGATGTAGCTACACTCCAACGGTCTCCGCAGTCGGCTTTGCTGCGAGCAGCTGCCGCAACACATACTGCAAGATCCCGCCATTCGCGTAGTAGAGCGCTTCTTGCGGTGTGTCGATGCGGACCAGCGCGGTGAACTCAATCGTTTTTCCCGTACCTTTGGCACGGACTTTTATTTCGCGGCCGGCGGCGAAGTGGTCGACTACGTCGCGGATGCCGGTGATTTCGAAAGTCTCTTCTCCGGTTAGTTTGAGTGATTCTGCGGTTTGTCCTGACTCGAACTGCAAAGGGAGGATTCCCATACCCACTAAGTTTGAGCGATGGATGCGTTCGTAGCTTTCTGCGATGACGGCATCGACTCCGAGCAAGCGTGGTCCCTTCGCTGCCCAATCGCGGGAGGAGCCGGAGCCGTATTCTTTTCCGGCGAGGATGATGAGCGGGATGCCGGCGGACTGATATTTCTGGGAGGCGTCGAAGATCGACATTTCCTGCTGCGTGGGAAGGTAGCGGGTGTATCCGCCTTCGACGTTGACAAGCTTGTTGCGAAGGCGGACGTTGGCGAAGGTGCCGCGAACCATGACTTCGTGATTGCCGCGGCGCGAGCCGTAGGAGTTGAAGTCGGAGGGTTTAACGCCGTGTTCTTGCAGATATTTTCCCGCGGGGCCATCTTTCTTGATGGAGCCGGCGGGGGAGATGTGGTCGGTGGTGACGCTGTCGCCGAGGACGGCGAGGACGCGCGCGTTTTTGATGTCCTCGATGGGCGAGGGTTTCAGGCTCACGCCATCGAAGTAGGGGGCGCGTCGGATGTAGGTGGAATCCTTTTCCCAGGCGTAGGTCTGGCCTTTGGGAATGGAAAGGCCACGCCAGCGGGCGTCGCCTTCGAAAACTTCCGCATAGCTTTTTGAGAACATCTCGGCAGTCACTGACTTCTCAATGGCTTCTTCGACTTCGCGCTGCGTGGGCCAGAGGTCGGCGAGGTAGACGGGGTTGCCGTCTTTGCCGTTGCCGATGGGGTCTTTGCGGAGATCGGTGTCGATGCGTCCGGCGAGGGCGAAGGCGACGACCAGGGGCGGCGACATCAAATAGTTGGCGCGGACTTCAGAGTTGATGCGGCCTTCGAAGTTGCGATTGCCGGAGAGGACGCTGGCGACGACCAGATCTTTTTCGTCGATGGCTTTGGAGACTTCTTCCGGCAGCGGGCCGGAGTTGCCGATGCAGGTGGTGCAACCGTAGCCGACGATGTGGAACTTCAGTTTTTCGAGATAGGGAGTGAGGCCGGCGTCTTCCAGATAATCGCGGACTACTTTTGATCCGGGAGCGAGAGAAGTTTTCACCCAAGGAGGAACGGATAAGCCTTTTTCGACGGCTTTCTTGGCGAGCAATCCTGCGCCGATCATCACTGACGGGTTCGAGGTGTTGGTGCAGGAGGTGATGGCGGCGATTACTACGCTGCCGTGTCGGAGAGAATTCGTCACACTCGCTTGCACGTGTTCGTGCACGTTTGGATCTTCGACACCGATGGCGGCGGGGCTGCCGCCTTCTTGTTCCCACGCGGCGGAATTTCCAGCCTTGGCGGTCTGAGTTGTGGTTGCCGAAGCGATGGCCGCGGAGGCCTTCGGCTTGAGCAGCGAGGGGAGAGCCTTGTTGAATGAGTCAGCGGCTTGGGAGAGGACGACGCGGTCTTGCGGTCGCTTGGGGCCGGCGATGCTGGGCTCGACGCTGGCGAGATCGAGGTTGAGGAGTTCGGAGTATTCGGCTTCCGGAGTTTTATCGTTGTGGAAGAGGCCCTGCTCGCGGCAGTAGGCCTCAACGAGAGCGATTTGTTCGGCGCTGCGGCCGCTGAGTTTCAAATATTTAAGACTTTCTTTGTCGACGGGGAAGATGCCGCAGGTGGCGCCGTATTCGGGAGACATGTTGGCGATGGTGGCGCGATCGGCGAGAGGGAGATCGCGGAGGCCGGGGCCGAAGTACTCGACGAATTTTCCGACGACGCCGTGCCTGCGGAGCATTTCGGTGATGGTGAGAACGAGGTCGGTGGCGGTGGCGCCTTCGCGCAGGCGTCCGGTGAGCTTTACGCCGACGACGAGCGGAATGAGCATGGAGACAGGCTGGCCGAGCATGGCGGCTTCAGCTTCGATGCCGCCGACGCCCCAGCCGAGAACGCCGAGCCCGTTGATCATTGTGGTGTGGGAGTCGGTGCCGACAAGAGTGTCGGGATAGGCGGTGGGCTTGCCCTTTACGTCCTGAACGAAAACTACGCGAGCCAGGTATTCGAGATTGACTTGATGAACAATGCCGGTGTCGGGAGGGACGATGGCGAGGTTGCGGAATCCAGTTTGGCCCCAGCGGAGGAATGAGTAGCGCTCTTTGTTGCGTTGAAATTCGAGGAGGGCGTTCATGTCGAAGGCGGAAGTGGTGCCGAATTCATCGACCTGGACAGAGTGGTCGATCACGAGTTCGACGGGCTGCAGAGGATTGATGAGGGCGGGATCGCCTCCGAGCTGTTGCATGGCGTCGCGCATGGCGGCGAGATCGACGACGCAGGGGACGCCGGTGAAATCCTGAAGCAGGACGCGGCTGGGGGTGAAGGCGATTTCCTTGTCGGGCTTGGAATTCTTATTCCAGGAAGCCATGGAATGGATGTCTTCTTTTTTTACGTTGCGGCCGTCTTCGGTGCGGAGGAGATTTTCGAGAAGGATGCGGAGGGAGTAGGGGAGATGTTTGGTGGAGATGCCCTGTTTGTCGAGGGCGTCGAGGCGGTAGATTTCATATTCTTTCTTGCCGACTTTGAGGAGGGAGCGGGAGTTGAAACTGTTTAGGGACATGATGGCCTTCCTGGTATGGATGCCGCGAGCCGGGTGGGGCCGCACGGCGGGCTGAAGCGAATATCGGAACCTTTAAGTTTAGTCGTTTTGGGACGGAATGCGTAGAGGGAGGGCTAGCACTTCTAGCACTGGGAGTGAGAAGAAGCAGTCGAGTGTGTGGAAAGTGCCCCGCTCCCTCGTTGGGGGCCGCTCGTTTCAGGCGCGTCTCCGCCGCCGCAGGATGCCGATGACAAGGATGTTTGAAATAGTTCGACCTGAGGGCTAAGGTCGCATCTTTTATTATCTATCAACATTATCTATCAACGCGACTGAAAGCCGTGCCCTTCCCCGCTCATTCCTTCAGCAAGGATTTAGTGTGCGGCGGTCCAGACCTGGTAGGCGACTACCGCCATCATGAACAGAAGATAGAGGCGCAGAGCCCAGAGGACGACCAGTTCGGGGCCGTTGAAGTGCCGGCGTGGAATGTGCTGCTTCTTGACGCCGACGAGTTGGTCGTGTTCGAGCGAGGACAGGACGAGGGTTTGGTCGGTGGTGGAGATATGGTGCGGGGCAGGTTGGGTTTTAGTCATAAGCCTGAGGTCTCGCAAGAATCGAATTTCATAGATGGGGATAAGAAGGCGCCGAGCTGCGCTCGACTGGACAGCCGAGGGCGGCTGTCCCCACATGGATGTCTCTCGAAAATTGAAAAAGTGAGTCTCCCGCTCACACCTGAGCGGGTGTCCTTACAGTGAGATGTGCGGGGGTGGGGCTTCATGCCTACTTGCCTCCTAATGCGGCGAAGATATTGGGTGCGATGATGCTGATACCGAAGAGAACGCCGGCGGCGGTCAGGATAAAAACGACGGCGGTGGATAGGACGTTTGCCCAGGGCGGGCTGACCAGGTCTCCCATAATTTCTTTGTCATTTACCAGCATGAAAAGAAACACCAGTGCCGGGGGCATGGCGAGGACCGCGACCACGTTGACGATAAGAACTACGTAGACCAATGGCAGGCCGGGGATGAGGACGATGGCGGCGGCAGCCGCGGCGCAGAGGGTGAGCACGGCATAGAAGGATTTACCTTCGCCCATCGGAAGGTTAAGGCTGTGCGGTTTGTGGGTGACCTCTCCGAAAGCGTAGGCCGAGGAGGTTGAGATGGTGATGGCGGCGACGATGCCAGCCTCGACCATGCCGAGAGCGAACAGAGATGCGCCGTAGCGGCCGATTATCGGCTGAAGAGCTTGGGCGAATTCGGCGGCCTGGAAATTGTCGGCGGTCATTTGATGGGCGAAGAGCGGGGCGGTTGCGAGAATGGTGGCGATGGCGGCGGCGGTGGCGAGTGCGGCGCCGAGGACGGTGTCGATGCGGCCGAAACGAATGTCTTTGATGGTCATGCCTTTGTCAACCGTGGCACTCTGTTGAAAGAAAAGCATCCAAGGCGTGACCGTGGCACCGATGTCGGCGAGGACGATCAGGAGAGTGTCTTTGTTAAAGCCGGGGAGCGGTTGCCAGGTGATGAATGCGCGGCCTACGGAGTGCCAGCTGGGGTGGGCCATGAGCGCGACCGGAATGAAGATCAGGTTGAAGATGGCGGCGGCGAGAGTGATGCGTTCCCAGGTCCAGTAGCGGTGACTCATCAATGCGCCGTACAGGATCACGAGAGAGATGAGGATGGCGATCCAGGGCCGCACGCCGAAAAAACCGAGGCCGGCGCGGATGGCGATGAACTCAGTGATGAGAGTGAGGAAGTTTCCGATGCCAAGATCGATCATGGAAAACCATCCCCAGAAGGGGCCGAAGCGGTCGAAGATGAGTTCGGCGTGTCCGCGATGGGTGGCGGCGCCGAGGCGGACGGTCATTTCCTGGACGACGATTGCCATGCAGAAGGTGAGGGCGACGAAGGGGAGGAAGAATCCGATGCCGAATTTGGCGCCGGTGGCGGCATAGGAGAGCATGCTGGGCCCGTCGTTCTCTCCGAGCATGACCAGGACGCCCGGACCTGCGAGTAACCACAGGAGACGCGCCTTGGAGGAAAAGCCGCGCTGCGAGCGGGCAGCGGAGACGCGAGAGCGATCGTGGGCGCGGTCGACGTCTTCGTGGGTGATCACTACTTCGGCTTCAGTGGCGACGGGCTTCATCGGCTGGGACATTCAGCGAGCAGACACATTAGCGCAAGTATACACGAGCACATAAACTATAGTTAAGTGGTTGCAAAAGCCGTGGAAACCCAAGCCCCGGGGAGGCGGACCCGAAGCGCATGGGGTCCTTTGCTTCGCCCAGGATGACAGGGGCTACTTGGAATGATGGTCGGCGGGCGAGAGCCAGACCCGCTCGGCCGCGGCACGGCCCAGAGAGACGTTGCCGGAGGTGGTGGAAAGGGTAAGAGTCTGGTCGTAATTGCGTTCCAGGATTCGTAACTTTGCTGCAGGGCGAATGCCGCGAATTTCGAGGAATTCCAGCAGTCGGCGGTCGCGTTCATAAATTCCGCTCACGGTGTAAGCGATTCCGGGTTGCGCGTCAGCCAGCAGGAGGAGTCCACGATGTCGGCGACTGGCGGGGCTCTCCATCTCACTCATATTGCCATGAGGGCAGATTCCTCCCTTGCCAAGTTTGGCGAGGAGTTTGGCTTCGAAGTCGGGGGAGACGGCGTGCTCGAGGCGTTCGGCTTCGTCGTGGACCTTCCACCATTCCATGCCGAAGAGTTCGGCGAGCATGCGTTCGATGAGGTGGTGGCGCAGCGTGAGCTTGCGCGCGATCTTGCGGCCGGCGGCGGTCAGACGAAGGTGGCCATCGGCTTGAACGCGGACCAAGGCATCCTTCTTCAGACGGCGAACCGCCATGGTGACGGCGGGGGCCGATACCTTCAACCAGTTTGCGAGTCGGGCGGAGATGACAGATTCACCTTCACTTTCGGCTTCGAGGATAGCTTTGAGGTAGTCTTCTTTGGAGACAGTAATCATCTCATGGCGATTATACGACGGAGTTAAGCATGGTTAAGTTTGGGGACGAAAAACCTTTAAAAGCCCGCTTCGGCTCCGCTCAGGGCAGCCCAGAGGAACGCGGGGTCATTCGAAACTCCGGGAGACAAGCCGACGTCGCGTTTGACAGGGTTTGCTCTGCTCCCCTAACCTTGATTTTCTCTGGCTATGAAAGTTTTGGTTTTAGGTAGCGGTGGACGCGAGCACGCTCTGGTGTGGAAGCTGCGGCAGTCGCCGCGTGTGACGAAACTGTACTGCGCGCCGGGGAACGGCGGCATCGCGGATGAGGCGGAATGCATGCCGGTGGAATTGAAGAGTCTTGACGCCCTGGTTGCTTTGGGGCGGGAACTGCGGCCGGACTTGACGGTGGTTGGTCCTGAATTGCCGCTGACGCTGGGCGTGGTGGACGAATTCATGCGGCGGGGTTGGCCAATATTTGGGCCGACGATGGCCGGGGCACAGTTGGAAGGCAGCAAGAGTTTCGCGAAGGAATTCTTGCAGCGGCATCAGATTCCGACGGCGGCGTATGCGGTTTGCAATTCGGTGCCGGAGGTGCAGTCGGCTTTGCCGCTGTTTCATGCTCCGGTGGTGGTGAAGGCGGACGGGTTGGCCGCGGGCAAAGGCGTAGTGATTGCGGCGAGTAAAGAAGAGGCGGCCAGCACGGCCGCGGAAATGTTGAGCGGGAAGATGGTGGGCGAGGCGGGCACGCGGGTGGTGCTCGAAGAATTCCTGACGGGCGACGAACTTTCCTTTCTCGTGTTGAGCGACGGCGAACGAGTTGCGCCTCTGGTGGCGGCGCGGGATCATAAGCGAGTTGGCGATGGCGATGTGGGGCCGAATACCGGAGGCATGGGTGCATATACTACGGCTGACATTGTCGATGAGAACATGCGGGATTGGCTGGTGAATCATATCGCGCGTCCTGTGGTGGCGGGCATGAAAGCGGAGGGGGCGGAATATAAGGGCGTGCTTTACTGCGGGCTGATGATGACGGCGCGGGGTCCGATGGTGCTGGAGTTTAATTGCCGGTTCGGGGATCCGGAGACGCAGCCGATTCTGATGCGGCTGGAGAGCGATCTGGTGGATGCGCTGGAGGCATCGATTGCGGGGCGGGTGAGTGAAGGGGATTTCAAGTGGTCGGAGGATGCGTCGGTGTGCGTAGTGATGAGTTCGGGGGGGTATCCTGGGAGGTTTGAAGCGGGGAAGAAGATTGCAGGACTTGATGCGGCTGGGGCGGTTGGAGGCGTGAAAGTGTTTCATGCGGGAACGGTGAGGCAGGATGGGGAAGTGTGTACCTCTGGCGGGCGAGTGCTCGGGGTGTCGGCGCGGGCACCGGAGTTGGAGACTGCGGTGGAACAGGCTTATGAAGCGTGCGGGAAGATCAGTTTTGATGGCGCACATTATCGCAGGGATATTGCGGGAAGGGCGTTGAAGAAGTGAGTTGGGGTGGGAGTTTCCATTTGCGCCAGGGGTTCGGGCGTGGTGAAAGGGATCCTTCGCCTGCGTTTTGCTTCGCATGCGCCAGGCAAAAGCCTCGCTCAGGATGCCAGACTTAAGAACAATATTTTAGCTAAGAGGAATCATGGGGAAGATATTAGTTTCTATAGTGATGGGGAGTGATTCGGATCTGGAGATTATGCGCGATGCGGCGAAGGCGCTGGAGGAGTTTGGGATCGGGTATGAAATGGATGTGACCTCGGCGCACCGGTCGCCGGAGCGGACTGCGGATTTCGCGCGAAAGGCGGCGGGGCGCGGGATTCAGGTGATTATCGCGGGAGCGGGTGGAGCGGCACACCTGGCTGGGGTGATTGCGGCGCATACCATTTTGCCGGTGATTGGGGTGCCGATTCCTTCGACGTCGTTGCAGGGGATGGATTCTTTGCTGGCTACCGTGCAGATGCCGGCGGGGATTCCGGTTGCAACTGTGGCCATCGGCAAACCGGGAGCGACGAATGCCGGGATTTTAGCGGCGCAGATGATTGGCTTGGGGGATGCTGGTATTGCCAAGAAGCTTGAGGGTCATAAAGAGAAGTTGGCGCGCGGGGTTGAGGAAAAGTCGAGGAAGCTGAAGGAATCGGTAAGGAATTCTGTTTAAGTTTTTGGTTAAAGGCCGGGTTATCGAGAAACGACATAACGGCGCAGGCTGAAGCCGCGCCCTTTCAAAGCAACCTCGGCGAGATCGTTTGGATTTAGAGCGGCCGAGAGCGAAGCGGCCTCGCTTTGCTCAGTGGTTGTCCGCACATTTTTTCGTCACTATTTCATCACTAGAGTTTTAACCCTTTTAGGTATTCGCGGAAGGGGTCGCCCAGGTCTTCGCGTTTTAGGGCGAATTCTACTGTGGCCTTCAAGAAGCCTAGTTTGTCGCCGGTGTCGTGGCGGCGGCCTTCATAGACGTAGGCGTACATTTTTTCTTTCTGCAGGAGGAGGCGCATGCCATCGGTGAGTTGCAGTTCTCCGCCGGCGCCGGTGGGGGTGTTAGCCAGGCAATCGAAAATTGCCGGCGTAAGAATGTAGCGGCCGATGATGGCCAAGTTCGAGGGGGCCTCTTCGGCTTTGGGTTTCTCGACCATGTTCTTGATTTCGAAGAGACGGTCGCCGAAGCGGCCATCATCGACGGGCTTGACGTCGAGGACGCCGTAGGAAGAAATCATTTTGCCTTCGATCACTTGAGTGGCCAGGACCGAACACTGGGTTTGATCGAAGACGTCGACCATCTGCTTGAGGCAGGGAACTTTGGCGTCGATGACATCGTCGGCGAGAAGAACGGCGAAGGGTTCGTGACCGACGAGTTCGCGCGCCATCAGAACCGCGTGACCGAGGCCAAGGGCTTCTCGCTGGCGAACGTAGGCGACATAAATCATGTCGGAGATGGAGCGCACGATGTTCAGCAGGTCGGTTTTTCCGCGCTCCTCGAGCATGCGTTCGAGCTCGTAGCTGACGTCGAAGTGATCTTCGATGGCTTGCTTGCCGCGGCCGGTGATGATGAGAATCTGATTGCAGCCGGAGGCCATGGCTTCTTCGACGCCATACTGGATGATGGGCTTGTCCACCAGCGGGAGCATTTCTTTCGGCTGGGCTTTGGTGGCGGGCAGGAAGCGGGTTCCGAGGCCGGCGGCGGGGAATACGGCTTTGCAGACTTTCATCTTCGTCATAAGTGCGGTCGGTACATTCGAAATAACAGTTGATTCTATCTTACTGAGGGATGGCTGCCTCAGCGGCTGAAGCCGAGCACTCTTAAGGCCGCGCCCTTTAACAGCCGCGCGCTTTTAAGACCTGGAACACCACGAACGCAGGGTTTCGGAAACTAAGTTGGTCCGCTCGCGGAACGAACTTGAGATGCGGTTTCGGCGCTGGCTAGTTGCTCTAATACGGTGCGAAGGGCGCGGAGGACCTCGTCCGCGGCGGTTACTTTCAAAACAAATTTCAACATGCCGTCCGGGGTGAACTGGGCGCCGCGCTGGGCGGAGACGAAGCGGGCTAATTGCTCGGGGTCGACAGCGGCGGTTTGCTGGAATTTTAGTGTGATGAAGTCGCGTTTACGTTCGATGGCGTTGACGCCGACTTTCATGCACAACAGTTTTAGTGAGGCGTAGTCCAGCAGGTTGCGGACGGCCGGCGGCGGGGGGCCGTAGCGATCCTGCAATTCGGCGGCGACGTCGCTGAGTTGCGATTCGGTTTCGACGCGGGCAACGCGTTTGTACATTTGCAGACGCTGATTTTCTTCGGGAACGTAGTCCGCGGGAATGCGAATGTTGAGTCCGAGATTGAGTTGAGTTTCGGCTTCGTCGGGCGCGGTTTCGCCTTTCATCTCGCGGACAGCGCGTTCGAGCATCTGGGTATAGAGCTCGAAGCCGATGGCTTCGATGTGGCCGCTCTGCTCGCCGCCCAGCATGTTACCGGCGCCGCGGAGTTCGAGATCGAGGGCGGCGATTTTGAATCCCGCGCCCAGGTCGGAAAATTCCTTGAGTGCGGCGAGGCGGCGTCGGGCGATGGGCGTGAGCTCGATTTCGGGCGGCAGCATGAGATAGGCGTAGGCGCGGCGGCTGGATCGTCCGACCCGGCCGCGGAGTTGGTAGAGCTCGGAGAGGCCGAGGCGGTCGGCACGGTTAATCAGAATCGTGTTGCACAGAGGGATGTCGAGACCGTTTTCGATGATTGTGGTGGAGACCAGGATGTCGGCTTCCTGGTGCATGAATTTGAGCATCACTTTTTCGAGTTCGCCTTCCGACATTTGTCCGTGGCCGACAATGATGCGCGCGGGGGGAACCAGTGCTTGAATCTTGGCGGCGATTTCCCAGATGGTATCGACGCGGTTGTGCACGAAATAGATTTGGCCGCCGCGCTCGAGTTCTTGTTCGATGGCGGACTGGATTAATTTTTCATCCCAACTGGCGACGACGGTTTGGATCGCCATGCGATCTTTGGGCGGAGTCTCGATGACGCTCATGTCGCGGAGGCCGACGAGCGACATGTGAAGAGTGCGCGGAATGGGCGTGGCCGACATGGTCAGCACGTCCACTTGCTTGCGCATTTGCTTGATGCGCTCTTTGTGGCGGACGCCGAAGCGCTGTTCTTCGTCGACCACGAGGAGGCCGAGATCGGAAAATTTGATGTCTTTGGAAAGGATGCGGTGCGTGCCGATGAGTACGTCGATCTTTCCGGCTTCGGTTTTTTGCAGGATTTCTTTTTGCTGCTTGGGAGTGCGGAAGCGGCTGATCATTTCGATGGTGACGGGGAAGGGCGCGAAGCGCTGCTTGAAGGTTTCGAAATGCTGGAAGGCGAGGACCGTGGTGGGCGCCAGAACCGCGACCTGTTTGTTGTCGCTGATGGCTTTGAAAGCAGCGCGCATGGAGACCTCGGTTTTGCCGTAGCCGACGTCGCCGCAGAGCAGGCGGTCCATGGGCTGGGACGATTCCATGTCTTTGATGACGTCTTTGATGGCTTGGGCTTGATCTTCGGTCTCGTTGAATTCGAAGGCGTCCTCGAATTCGCGGAACCATTCGTTGCCGGGCGGGAAAGCATGTCCCACAGCGGTTTTGCGTTCGGCGTACAGCTTGAGAAGTTCGTCGGCCATGTCTTTCATGGCCTTCTTGACGCGAGCTTTCGTCTTCGACCAGGATTGGGTTCCGAGATGGCTTAGAACCGGCTTGGCACCTTCCGAGGAGCGATATTTCTGCACCAGATCGAGGCGAGTCAGCGGGACGTAGAGTCGAGCCCCTTCGGCGAATTCGAGCAACATGAATTCGGCGGGGCCATCGCCGTGATTGATTTCCTTCAGGCCCTGATATTGGCCGATGCCGTGTTCGACGTGGACAACGTAGTCTCCCACTTGCAGATCGCGGAAGTCGGAGAGGAAGGCGGATACTTTGGATTTCGAGCGCTGCGGACGAGAGGCCACTGCGTCGGATTCGTCGAAGAGATCCCGGGAGCCGAATATTGCGAGATTCGCCTCCGGCAGAAGAACGCCATCGGGAACGTAGGCTGTGGCCAGGGTGGTGGTGAGGATTTCGCCGGCGAAGTAACTGGTTTCGTCGGCGTAGCTTTCGCCGCCACGAGTGCGGCTTCCCAGCTTGAAGGAAACGTTGTATTCGGTGAAGACATCAGCCAGACGCTCGACTTCTCCGATGTTGGGCACGGCGAAGAGGACGCGTTTGCCATCGCTATTGAGCTTCTGAACTTCCGCCAGCATGGCGGGAACAGCGCCGTGGAAGCGGGGTGAGGGCTGAGTGAGGAAAGAAATTTCCGTGGGATCATCAAGGTTGCGAGTGATGCCGAGATGCTCGATGTCGGCGCCGGGAAGGGTTAATGTCTTCGGCCACCAATCGTCGGGCGGTAGATAAAGATCTTCGGGGCGGACGAGATTGCCGACGCCGCTACGTTCGTGAGCGTCCGCGACGCGGGTCCAGAAGCGGTCGAATTCCTGTCTGAGTTGATCGGTCTCATCGAGGATGACAGCGGCGCGCGGAATGAGGTCGAAGATGGTGCTTTCTGCGCCAGCGACCGGAGTGTAGAACTCCCATCCGGGAAAAACGTTGAGGCCACCGGCGCGGACGGCGGCTTCGACGATCTCTTCCGAGCCTTCGATCCTCTTGCCGCTCAGCCGCGTATGAATCGCGCCGAGCAGATGCTCGCTGACCGGAGTTTCCGTGAGCGGTAGCAGTAGAGCTTCATCCACTGGAGTGGAGGAACGTTGGGAAGCGGGGTCGAACTTGCGAATGGAATCGGCTTCGTCACCGAAGAACTCGATACGGAGAGGGCGGTCGGCTTCGGGGGAGTAGACGTCGAGGATGCCGCCGCGTACCGCATATTGGCCTGGCATTTCGACGACGTCGGTGGAGGTGTAACCGACGGTGTTGAGGTGGGCGAGGAGGGAATCGAGATCGAAAGATTCACCGCGGCGGATGGTGCGGGCAAGATCGGAGTAGTAATCGGCGGAGCGCAGACGGATGGCCGTGGCAGCGACGGGCGAAACGACGATGGATGCAGAACCTGTAGCAATCTTCCATAAAGCGGTGGCGCGTTCTTCCTGGAGTTCGGGGTGAGGGGAAAGATTCTGGAAGGGGAGAACGTCGCGCGCGGGAAGGGAGATGATGGACTCCGGATCGCAGGCGGAAGTGAGTTCACAGAAGCCTCGGAGAACCGGCAAGAAATCTTCGACGGCACGGTTGTCGCTGACGACGAAGATCAGCGGGTGCGCGGCGGCGCGCTGAAACAATACGAGCAGCAAGGCTTTTGCCGTGGGCGTGAGGCCGGAGACACGAATGCGCCCCGTGCCCTCCTTGAGGTGGGAGGCAACACGCGCGAAAGCGGGGAGCTTTTCTACGTCCACGAAGAGTTCGCGGACGAAAGGGAGAAGCATGCAGAATTATTTTAGCAGGAGAACTGGGGTGATGGTGTCGGCTGAGAGGAGGGACCGGGCGAGCTGGGCTCTGCCGGACAGCCGAGGCGGCTGTCTCTGCGCGGTTCGTGGCGGTTCATTTCGATTATCCGCGGTGGAGGGGGCGGGTGAGGCAGGTGGGGCCACCGCTGCCGTTGATACAGAGTTCGCTGCCGGGGAAAGTGCGGAGGTCGAATCCGGCGCGGAGGAGGCGGGCGTTGGTGTTCAGATTTTCTTCTATGGCGAGCAAGCGGTTGTTGCCGAGAGCGAGGACGTTGCAGGCAAGCGTGTCGCGTTCCGGCGAATCGATTTCGATCAGCTTGAATCCGCGAGACTTGAGTAGTTCGACTGTTTCTACGGCGAGCCAGGGGAGATCGACGAGGGCGGTGTGATCGTCGAGGAGGCTGATCAGGGACATGAGATGGAGGCAGGCTGCGGGGCCGGGCCCGTAGGGGAGCGGTGCGGAAATTACTTCGACGCCTTTGGCGGAGAGAAGATCGCGCATCTGCTGAATACCGGCTAGGTTCGTGCGGTAGCCGTGGCCGATGAGAAGAGTTTTGAGATCGAGCCAGATGATGTCTCCGGCTTCGGTGGCGCCGGGAGGCAGGATTGTGCCGAAAGTCGGGATGTCGAGAGTCTCGCAGAAGGAGGCATGGATCGGGCCTTCGGCCACACGGTTCGGCTTGCCAGGACGCATCACGATTAAACCGTGGTCGGTGGGCAGAGAGGCGTCGTGAGCGTAGACGGCGTCGAGTGAGAGATTGGGCGCTGGCGGCATCTCGACGATTTCCGCACCCGCAAATTTCAGTTCGTGGCAGAAATGGTCGTGCTGGGATTGGGCGGTGGCGAAGTCGGGGGCGTGGTGAAATCCGAGGTCCCTCGAGCGAGCGGCGAGTTCGGGCTGGTTCCATCCTGCGGTACGTGGAGAGCAGACCATGACGCGCTCGAGCGCGCCGACCATCGAGTGTCCGTTGAAAAGCATTTTGGG
>Ga0209330_1000455_pt1 | contig 17183 bp, 11 predicted proteins | sample JacPinW_OM2H0_O3_FD_187969 | JGI IMG/M metagenome (GOLD analysis project Ga0209330, IMG submission 187969) | Forest soil microbial communities from Algoma, Ontario, Canada - Jack Pine, Ontario site 1_JW_OM2H0_O3 (SPAdes) (version 2) | ecosystem: Environmental > Terrestrial > Soil > Boreal...
CTGTGCTTATTTTTGCCCTTGCTGCGAGCCAGGCTCAAACAGCGGCGCATAGCGCCGGACGGCAGACGTTTGAATCGAGTTGTGCGCCCTGCCATGGATTGAACGGAAAAGGAGGCGAACGCGCCCCGGACATCGTGACAAGGCCCGACATCGTGAGGCTATCGGACAGCGGAACTCTTAAGGTGCTGCGGGAGGGAAAGCCCCAAGCTGGAATGCCCCCGTTTGCCGGGCTGGGACCGGCGAAACTGTCCGACATACTGAATTATTTGCGATTCCTGCAAGGCCAGCGTAGAACGCCTACGGTGGTGGTAAACGCCGAGAAAGGCAAAGAAATTTTCTCAGGCAAGGCGGGCTGTTCGGAGTGTCACATGGTCCACGGCTTGGGGGGATTTCTCGGCCCGGATCTCTCATATTACGGAGCAAGCCACTCCGCCGACGACATCCGCAGCGCCATAGTGAGCGCAGAGAAAAGACCGGGTAGTCGCAAAGGATTGGCCAGGGCAACAACCAGGGATGGCCGACAGATTTCTGGCTTGGTCAGGAATGAGGACAATCTCTCCGTGCAATTGCAAGGGCAGGATGGGGCGTTCTACTCCCTGGAGAAATCCGACCTGTCTGAACTTATATTCGATTCCGAACCCCTGATGTCAGACAACTATGGCGCCAAGCTCAGTAAATCAGAACTGGACCAACTCGTGGGCTACCTGCTGAGCGTTGTGGACGCGAAACGGGATGGACAGGTTGTGACGAGTAAATGAAGGAAGGAAAACCAAACAAGGAGTAGCTTGGGCGCTACTTGCCGCCTTCCGAGGTTCTGATTTTGTGAACATGGTGAGAAGCGCTCACCGCGTCGCTAACACCCGTGATCGCACAACGCTACGGTTGGACATCTTCTTTTCTGGTAGCCGAGATCTTCAGTGGCGTTGCAGGCCTTGCCGGGTTGTTGGTCGAGCCGGATCGTCGTCTGATGCAGAAAAGAAACTCGTCGCAGCAACAGTGAGAAGTGCGGGAATCACCGTCGTCACAACTCAACTCTGCTCACTACTTATGGTTGGTGATGTCGAACACCAGCCCAGTGTTGCTCAAACTAAGCGGCAAGACGTAGCTGTCATCGATGGGATGACCGGCGGCGTCCAAGGCACGGATCTGAAAATTGAGAGCCTGCGTGGCGCCCAGGCCTGTCGTGTCAAAGCTTGCATTCTGAACGCTTGGATCGAGGGCTTCGAGATCGGCATTCGCAGCGACTTCCGTCCAGTTCCAGTCGGTGCCTGTGCCCGCGTACCGCAACAGATGGGCTGTGCCACCATCGGTTTCGAACAGGTATTCCGCGCCAACCGCAATGCCGCCGCCGGTGTAACCGGTCCTCGGATTCTGATCGGTGTCGATAAATATCTGCCACTTCGCCGCAGTTCCGCCCCAACGAATCGAGGTACGCCCCCGCGCCCGAGCGCCCTGGGCGTCGAAGGAGCTCGGCCATGCGCTAGCAAACGGGGCCTGCACGGCCTGCTCTTTCATCGCCTTCGACTCCACGCCCCAGTATTGAGGAGGGCTTGCATAGGGATTGCCGGTCTCCTGCGTCAGGTAAACCCACCCGGCGTTACGCCGCTTCGCCAGTTCGAGCGCCGCCTGGAGTTGATCCGCCCTCATGCCATAGACGATGTGCCAGAAGCGGTCGGGCGGGTATTTATGCACCCATGCATAGTCGACATAGTTGTTTTGATAGTTCGCCAGACCCTGGTCTTCCCAGTTCATCAGGATGTTGGTGATCCCCATCCAGCAGTCGCTCGGACTGTAGGTTCCCGGATTGAGTACTGTGATCCGCGCACCTGCCTTCTCGCGCACGTAGTTCGCCAGCGCTTCGTAATACAGAAACTGAGTGGGAAGAAACGGATTGCTGGCGTTGCAATCGGTGGGCGCCTCGTCGAAGAACATGCCATCGACCAGGTAGTTACGGTATACCGCATCGATTTTCTGCCGGAGGATTTTCGGATCGCGCGCACCGTAACCCGTGTAGGTATATCCGAGCACGAAAATGCCCTGCTTGCGAGTAGCGCGGATCGCCCGGTCTACGCTCGGATAGTAAGTTTCATCATCTCCGTTGTTAAGATTGACGATCATCACGCCCACCGCCTTCGCCCCAGGCGCCCCCCAGGCCGTCCATTGCGGCGATCCGGGGTCCTGATACGACGGCACACCCAGCCGTGCTTGGCCCACGGCCGTCGCGGCTGTGAAAAGAATACTGAGCCAAAGGATGATGAACCATCCGCAAAACCTCACGCCGCGGAGCGCGCTTGTCATCATCATGATCATGGCTGGACCTCTATTATTTCTGCGATCGAGAGGCTTAGAACTCGAACCTCAATCCGAACTGGAAGTAGCGGGGCAACTCACCGGGCGCGTCACTGGTAATTGTTCCGAAAAGAGGATCTCCAACTCCTGAATTCGGCTGCCCAAAGCGAGGGTGATTGGCGAAGTTGAACATGTCCGCCCGCACTTCTATCCTCGTGCCTTCCTTGGGCACGAACGATTTGTAAAGACTCAGATCCACGTTATGGATGCCGTCGACGCGCAAGCCAGAAAAATAGCGTGGAGCATTGCCGGGATTCTGGTCGCCCGGGTCGCCAAAGCAGTTAGAGTTCAAGAACGGAAGCGGTGTCGCGCTTTGCCAGGTCAGGGCTGCGGCATTTACGCTCACCCCGGTCTTGAGTTGCGGGCACACGACGTTGGGACGCTGGCTACCATTCGCCAGCCGTGGGTTGGCCATGGTGAGCGCCATGGGTTGACCTGATTGTTCCGTGATCAATGTCGAGATCGACCAGCCTCCGACGACTGCGTCGAGAACACGGTTCATATCGCCGCCAATCCACTGCTTCCGGCCGACGGGCAAGTCAACGATGACGGCCACCGCCAGGCGCTGCGGCGTGTCGTTAGCGCCAATGCTGTGCTCCAAATTGAGGCGGTCCAGTTGTTGCACCGTTCCGTTAGCGAGCGACCCGACGAAATTGTTCCTGCCTGCCGAAGAATCGTCGGTCGACTTCGATATCGTGTAGCTGCCATCGAAACTGATGTGGTGGGTGGTGCGCTTCTGGAAGCGAATCTGCATCGCGTTGTACCAGGAATTGGCCTCCTCCAGTATCAGGCCTTCAAAGTCTCCGGCGAATTGCGGATAGGGATTGATCAGATTTCCCAGAGGGAGGGTGGGCTGGCCGTAGTTCGAATCGGGCTCGTTGAAGCATGGGGTGGAAGGTGTTGGAGTGCAAGGCGAGTTGAACATGGCGGCAAATGGATTGGTCACCTGCGTCTGAAGAAAGTTACTCACGCAGCTGTCTGCCTGGCAGGTCGGATCAGTGGGCGTTACCGCAGCTGCGATCTTCGCCAACAGAGGCGACGGAATGAAATCCCGATTATTCGTGCCGGACCAGGGCAGATGTGTGCTCCGGTTTGCGGAGTAGTCCACACCCAGCACAATCTGGCTGGGCAATTCCCGCTGAATACCGACATTCCACTGATAAATGTTGGCGTCTCGCGCGGCGGTTGTGCCCAGATCGTTATTGTTGACGTATCCCCAATTCGCTAGCTTGCCATACGCCATATTCTGCGGGCCAGTGAATCCGCTCGAAAACGGATTTTCCAGGGTAGAGGATTGAGTCGCAAAATTGTTGTTTGTAAAAAACATGGTTGCGGTCTTGCGGAAGGCGGTGCCGGTATATTGATAATTTGTGGCGGGGCTCATCCCGAAATATATGCCGGCCCCGCCGCGCACAACCGTCTTCGAATCGATCTGATAGGCGAAACCTAGCCTCGGTCCAAGATCTTTGCGGTACACCGGAACATTCCGGTTGCTGGAAGTGGCAAATGCCGTAGTGCCTAGCAACTGCTCAGAGGAAGGGAAATTCACGCCGACCCCCTGTAGAGTTGCCTGAGCGCCACTAGCTCCGCTCAGATCGATATTGACGCCAGTGTTTCCGGTGAAATCGCTGAATTCGATCCGGTTGTGGCGCTCGTTGTATGGCGTGCTCCACTGATAACGCAAGCCCAGGTTGAGAGTGAGTTTCGAACTAACCTTCCAGTCGTCCTGGAAATAGAATCCCGTCTCCGCCGATCGGTTAGCCACCGAGGGATATAAATTAAGGTAAGTAGAAGCGTTTACGTTGTCAGCGTAACCAAAAAGAAGGCTCGCGAACGGATTACCAGTCGCATTGCCAGACGCATCCGTGTCGCTGTTCGGAGTGGGCGATGTGACAAAATCTGTGAAGCTAAACAGACCTGTCGGATTCGGTGGCTGAAAGAAATTGTTGTAAAAAAGTCTCTGCTCTCCACCGAATTTGAGCAGGTGCGAGCCTTTGGAAATCACAAACTGGGACGAATAACTGTAGAGGGTGTGGGCGAAGGTGGTGTCGACGCAGCACTGGTCGAAAAGATCGGTCCAGGGCGACGATCCCACCATCATAAAGGTTGGCATCCTGGGCAACCCGTTGGCCTGCAAAACGGAGGGCAATCCCTGAGCTCCGGCCGGCAAGGAAGCGTTGAAGCTGGAGATCGAAGGCCCGCCGGATGTCGACAATTCGTGCACTCGATCTATCGACGCGTGGTTTGTCCAGATAATCCGCGGGTTGATGGTCCAGGAATGTTCGAACGAGCCATTTTGCGCCGTGGTTGGACTGGCTGCGATTCCGTCCCCTGAAGGACTATCAAAGCTGTCTCCCAGAATCTCCGGACTGATGAAATTACTATGGCTCCGGCTGTAGCGGGCGTTAATGCGCTGCTTATCGTTAATCTGGTGGTCGACCTTGATATCGAACTGGTAGTCCGGCCCATTCGCTATGGTGCTGAAATTGAAGTTGTTGAATTCTCCGGGGAGGTTGGGTTCCGGATAGAGATTGACCACGGCCTGCCCGATGGGATCGATTTCTGCTTGAGGAATTACGTTGAGAACTCCATGACTCACCACCTGCCTCCGCTCACAGGGTGGCGGGTTCGGTCCTGTGGTACACGCAGCAAGATTTCTAATTTTGAAGGGATCGTAAATGTTATTCGCCGTCGCCGAGAAGTCCCCCATTCTCTCGGCCAGCGTCGGCACGGACGCGAGCGCACTGGTCGAGGTGACACTGCGGACTTTTTCAAAATCGCCGAAGAAAAAAGTCTTGTTTTTCTTGATTGGCCCGCCGACGGAAAAACCGCCCTGGTCGCGCTTGACGTCTGGCTTAGGGTTGGGCTCGGGATTGAAGAAATCGCGGGCGTCCATCTGCGGACGCTGCAAGAAATACCAGCCGCTGCCGTGGAAAGAGTTTGTCCCACTCTTCATGACCATGTTTACGACTGTGCCGCCGTTGTTGCCGAACTCCGCCGAGAAGCTGTTGTTCTGGACTTTCACTTCCTGCATGCTCTCGACCAGCGGCTCGTAGTAAACGTTGGAGTTTCCTCCCTCGCCCTGTTCGGGTGCGCTGATCAATGCACCATCCAACCGCACCTCGGCGGTCGCGTTGCGCTGCCCGTTGGAGACGAAATTCGTGCCCGAAGGATAATTATCTTGCGTGCCGGACCCTGCTACCTCGGTCACGCCCGCCGACAAGAACATTAAGCCGAAAAAGCTGCGGTTGATCAGAGGAAGTTCCTTCACGTATTCGCTGGTGATGTCCGTGCCCAGCGTAGCGTTGTCCGTGTCAAGCAGCGGCTGCGTGGCTGTGACCAGCATCGTGGCCAAGGTGCCTGCGACTTCCAGTCTGAAGTTCAGTGACGACTCCTGATCGACCGCCAGAACCACACCGGTTCGCTCATCCGAACGAAAGCCGCTGGCCTCGGCCTTTACGTCATAGGTGGTGGGGAGCAAACCCGTAAAATAATACGACCCCTTGTCGTCGGTATGCGCAGCGCTGGAAATATTCGTGCCGATATTCCGGATGGTCACCGTCGCATTGGGGACTACCGCGCCCGAGGCATCGGAGACCACGCCGCGTAACTGCGCCCGATAACTTCCCTGAGCCCAAACAGAGAGACCGGAAACCAGGATTACGAGGATAGAAAGCAGCACGATGGGTAGGAGACGATGACAAACCGGCAGCCACCCCGATCTTCGAGCCTGCATGGACGACCTCCAGCAATGATCAAGCAGACACAATTCGCAATACTTGTGTTTTGTAACGTTTACTTTCGCTTACACTATTACTTTCCACTCCACCGTTTTGTCAAGCGTAAAACGCGAATCCGTGCCATCGGCCCCGACGCTGGGAGGCCGAATATCGGGGGTGCCCCCGTGGTCATCACGGTTCCAAAGCACACTGGCGAGAGTCCATGGTTTCTGGCGGCGAGGGTGCCCGGAACCCCACCACCGCGCAAGCCCCCCTTGACCATGGCGACAATAAAAGTAAAACGAATCTATTCGTAATACATCAGAATAAATACATTAGGATATTTGGATTGGCGAAGATTATCCGATCGGACCGGTGGCAACATGAAAAACCCAGCGGATCGGGGCATGGGATCCCCAACCGGAGGAACGACCGATGGTCCTTTCGTATTTAGAGGCTGAGGCGCGGGCGGACTGGGGTTTGTCGATTGCGTAAACCGAAGATTTGGGTAGGGTGCAGGGGCCGAAGGCCACGCTTTCTGCGGAGTTCGATAGACATCTGCTGGTCGGCGCTCGACCCGAATGACATGGCCCTAGTTGGAGCCTCGTTTCACAGTGGCAGGAGCGATGGCGCGGTTCTGCATCCTGCCAATCAGACGAACCAGACTGGAACTTTTCTCCTAGACAAGCGAACGCCATACGGGATAAAAGAGAAGTGCCGAGGGTATCTTCTAGGGCAGATCTGCCGTAGGTCGGCGCAACAAAATTCTGAATGCTAAATGAAGAGCGGCAAAGAGCGATCCTGGAGTTGCTGCGTCGGGACGGCCGCGTCGTGGTCGTGGACTTGGCCGAACAGTACGACACTTCCCAAGTCACCATCCGCAAGGACTTGGATGCGCTGCACCTAAAAGGCCTGATTCACCGCACCCATGGTGGTGCACTTCCAGCGCGCGACGGCGCCCTGGAAGACCCGACTTTGCGAGAAAAGGAAAAACTGCATCGCAAGGAGAAGCTGCAGATTGCCGCGGCTGCCGTGAGCATGGTGTCAGAAGGGCAAGTGGTCATTCTTGATTCCGGCACTACAACTACCGCCATTGCCCGCGCGCTGCGAAACTTCCGGAACCTGACAATTATCACCAACTCGGTGAATATCGCCGCCGAACTCTCCGGATCGGCGGTGGAAGTGATTCTGAGCGGGGGCAATCTACGGAAGAACTCGTTTTCTCTGGTAGGGCCCATCGCGGAAGAGACGCTCCACAAATTGCACGCGGACATCCTTTTTCTCGGGGTCGACGGATTCGACGTTCATTATGGAATCAGCACACCGAATCTCTTGGAATCGAAAGTGAACCGCGCCATGATCGAGATCTCCAAGGTAGCGGTGGCGGTTTGCGACTCCAGCAAATTCGGGAAGCGCAGCCTCTCGCTGATTGCTCCCCCCTCTTCTCTTCAACACGTCATCACCGACTCTGGCATCCCCAAGGCAGACCTGAGCGCACTGAAGAAAGCCGGAGTCGAAGTGACCATTGTCTGATTCCCTGCTCCGTGGGAAGGTGGGCGAGATCAGAGTGGGCGCTTCAGGATCCGGCTCGCATTGTCCCGATACACACGGTGCAAAACCTCATCGGGAAGAAAGAGTCCATAAATATTCCACCGGCCCTGACGAGACGCATGGGACGGATATTCAAAGTACTGATCATCGGTCTCCAGAAAGCGAAAGTGCAACCGGTACATCTCGGATTCAGGGACTAGGTCGGTGCCAAAAAGAATGCGATCGGAATACTTGAGGAAGAAATTGCGGGCGGTGTAGGGTTGACGTCCTAATTCAGCGCAACGGGCACCGATATCGACTAATACATTCGGATAGGTCTCCAGCAGATGGCCAACGTATTCCAGATTTTCCGGACGCTCGGCAACGTGTGCCGCTACGAATGTGGTTTTGAGGTGCCGGGCGAAAACGCGGTCGCGTTGTGCCAAGAGCTCTTGCTTACTAAAATGTGAACCGTGGAAGCTCCATTCGGGATGTGCGGCTAATTCTTCGTAACGCTCATTTTCTGGATCGATGGGCAAGAAGAATGCGTCTGGATCCGATGTGTGGAACATGATGGGAACCCCCAGTTCCGCCGCTTTCTCGAACAGTGGAGCGAGTCTTTCATCATCCACTCGCAGAAGCTCGCCGTGCGCATCGGAGATGCTGGTTCCGAGGTCTTTCCACAACTTCAGCCCGCAGGCGCCGTGCTCCACTAAATCTTCGAACCGATCGACGGTTCTTGGAAAAAAACCCGGAGACTGCAAGTCGGACCAGTCCATCCAGCCATAGGTTGCAAATCGGCCGGGCGCGGCCATCTGGTACTTGAAGATCATATCGAGAGCTTCTCGGCCAACTCGCATGGTGATGTTGACAATGAGTTCAACGCCGCATTCATCCATGACTCGCAAGACGCTGCGCGGATCTTGCGCGTCGAGATGGTTGTGATAGTCAATGACCGGAAACTTGGGGCGACGCACCCCGTGCTCCGGAACAACCAGCATGGAGCGGGGATGATAATCGCTGAGCCGCAAGTCGACTGACGCTTTGGCGGTCACCATCTGGATGAAAGCGTCTTTGCGCGGCGTATCTTCGCTCATGGTTGTGTCTACAGCTTACATTTTTCGCTGCCGAGATACGCGGCGAACGGCCGCATGACTCTAATCACGGTCGAGCAGCACTGTGGGCTGAGTGCTCATTTCGTTTCATTGCTACAATGGTTGTTAAATATTACTATATATTTCGCAGAGGCTGAGCATATAGTGCAATTTGGATACAGTGAGTAAGGAGGGACCCTTGATTCAGGGGCATGAAACGGAAGGTCTGCTTGCATTGGTCGGTGCAAGCGAGAAAGAGAAGGAGACCCGCGGCATCCGCTATACGCCGCACGAAATCCTGCGTCAGCCCTCAACTTGGCAGCAGACTTACAAAACCTGCGCGGAGCGTCGCCCTGAGTTGAGCGAGTTTTTGAGGGCGGCGGGCATCGGGCGAGATCAAGCATACCGACCTACTGTGTTGCTTGTCGGCGCCGGCACTTCCGATTATGTCGGCCGAGCTCTGGCACCTTTATTGCGCCGGCTGTGGGGATGTGAGGTGTGGGCAGCTCCCAGTACCGACCTATTGACGAACGTGGAGGATCTGGTATTCGCCGATCGGCCTTACTTGTGGGTGTCATTCTCGCGATCCGGCGATAGTTCTGAAGGGTTGGCGGTACTGGAGTCCGCAATCGAAAAATATCCCAGGGTGCGGCACATGGTAATTACTTGTAACAAACTAGGCCGGATGGCCGCAGTTTGCAAGGAGCAGCCCGATCGCACCTTCCTGCTTGCTTTGGATGATTCAGCAAACGACCGCGGACTGGCTATGACTAGTTCTTTCACGAACATGGTGGTTGCCGGGCATTGCCTTGCCCACGCGTTTTCTCCCGATGATTATGAGGATACGTTCTCCATGTTGCTGCCAGCGGGAGAATGTTTCTTGGAGCGTGCGCAGGAGGTTGCGGCTACGATCGCCCAGGAGGAGTTTTCTAAGGCCTGTTTTGTCGGTTCGGGAGTGCTGCGAGCCGTAGGGATGGAATCTGCGTTGAAGCTGCTGGAGTTGACCGCGGGCAAAATAAACACCCTGTCAGAGTCGACGCTGGGGCTACGCCATGGCCCGATGTCGGCGCTGGACGAAAACACCGTATTCGTCAGTTTTCTTTCCCGCGATCAGCGCCGGCGAAGTTACGAGTTAGACCTAATTGAGGAAGTCCGCAGTAAGAGGCTTGTAAAACTGCAACTCGTGGTAACCCCCGACTCCACAAATCAGCTTGGCCGAGTGGCGGATCACGTGCTTTTCTTGGATGCGCCCGATCTCCGCGACGAATACCGCGCACCTGTGGACGTAATACTGGCACAGCTGCTAGGACTGTTCTGCTCATTACGGCTTGGGCTCCAACCAGATTGTCCCAGCCCGAACGGCGCCATCAGCCGGGTTGTGTCCCATGTGAACATCTATTGACAATAATAATATTGACCGGCAAAATGCCATCCATCTCTGCCACCGCGACCAGTCTGAGAGTGCTGTTTTTCGCGGGTTTTTTCCTGGCCCTGTCCCTCGCGGCCGGGCAGACTTCCCTGCTCTATGGAGCGTCTACGGGCACAGCCAAGGCGGAGATCCGGGGCGCAGTCCTTACCTTGTCGAATCAGACGATGCAAGCTCAATGGTCGGTTGCCGAACGCAAACTGACTGGTCTGACGTTGGCAGTCCGAACAACCGGGGCGAACGTGTCTCTTCCGCGTGATCCCTTCAGCTTTATCTTCAGTGATGGGACCCGAGTCCGCGCTTCCGATATGACCATCGTCGACGGTCCGCAGATCGAGGAGCTGCCTTCGAACTCTGGAGCCTCGCGTGCGGCTGAACACTATACTGGCAAAGCCATTCGCCTCCGGCTGGAATATCAGAGCAAAAAGAATCCGGAGAAACAAGACTCGCAGAAGAGCTTTTCCATCGTCTGGCGCGCAGTGTTGCGCGACGATTCCAACTATGTGCGGGAAGAGATCTCGCTCTCCGCGCCGGATAGCGATCAGTCGATTTCCGAAGTGTATTTGTTCAATGGAAGTCTGCGCGGCGGGAAGGTGATCGGCACAGTCAAGGGTTCTCCGGTGACCGCTGGAGATCTGTTTCTCGGTTTCGAAGACCCCTTGGCCCAATGCCAGACAACAGAAATAGTCACCTGCGCGATGAAGCGGGAACTGCCGTTGAGAAAAGGACAAACGGTCAATTATTCGCTGGTCATCGGTGTGTCCCCTCCCGGCCAAATGCGCCGCGGATTCCTAAACTACGTGGAGCGGGAGCGTGCTCATCCCTACCGCACATTTCTCCACTACAACTCCTGGTATGACATTGGCTTTGGCGAGCCCTATGACGTGGCTGCCGTGCTCGATGTGGTCGATGCCTTTGGAACCGAACTGGTTCGCCAGCGCAACGTGAAGCTGGATTCCTTTCTGCTCGATGACGGATGGGACAATCCCCGTTCGCTTTGGCATATGAACGCGGGGTTCCCCGGGGGCCTTACTCCCTTGAACCACGCCGCGCAAGAATATGGCGCGGCGGTAGGGATATGGCTATCTCCATGGGGTGGCTATGAAGAGGCCAAAAAGCAGCGACTCGAGTTTGGTCAAAAGTACGGTTTTGAGACCAATGCAGGAGGATTTGCGCTTTCCGGCCCAAAGTACTATGCCAGGTTCCGAGAAGTTTCCCTCGATTTCATCAAAAAGGATGGAATCAACCAGTTCAAGATTGACGGCACTGGCAACGTCGATCGAGTTTTCCCCGGCAGCAGTTTCGACAGCGATTTTGCAGCTGCCATGCGTTTGATTGAGGACTGGCGCGAACAGAAACCTGACCTATTCGTCAATCTCACTACTGGAACCTATCCGTCGCCATTTTGGTTGCGCTACGCGGATTCGATCTGGCGCGGCGGAGATGACCACAGCTTTGCCGGCATAGGAAGTTGGCGCGAGCGGTGGATCACGTACCGCGACGCCCAGACGTATCGGAATGTCGTACAAGCTGGACCGCTCTTCCCTTTGAATTCCCTAATGCTGCACGGGCTGATCTACGCCAAACATGCCGAACATTTAGACAGCGATCCGGAAGATGACTTCAAGAACGAAGTCCACTCTTACTTTGGCAATGGCACCCAGCTCCAGGAGTTATATATCTCGCACGCACTTCTTTCGAAGGGAAATTGGGACACACTTGCGGAAGCAGCGAACTGGTCGCGGCGTAACGCTGAGGTCCTCCGAGACACACATTGGGTAGGCGGCGACCCGGGCAAGCTGGAAGTCTACGGCTGGGCTGCTTGGTCGCCGGCAAAAGCCATACTCGTGCTCCGCAACCCGAGCAACAAGCGCCAAAGCATAACGATCGACGTGGGTGAGGCATTTGCTCTGCCAGCGGAATCGCCGCATCGATTTCTCGCTAGCAGCCCTTGGCAGCAGGACGGCGTCGCGACTTCGGTGTCACTGGCCGCGGGGCAAAAACACACCTTCCCGCTCGAGCCCTTCGAGGTCCTGACGCTTGAAGCTGTGCCGACACAGTAAGTAGGACGACAAAGCGGAGAAGCCAGCATGGTGCCAAAGGTGGCGAGAGATTCCATTACAGCACCTGTGAAATAAGTGCTTACCCACTAGCGGATGCATTTCTTGGGAGTGACCAGCATGAGATTTTTGTCCCCTTTCATATTATTTGCGTGCTTATCCGGCGCGTTTGCCCAGGCCAACTCCTCCTTCTATGTGTCAACGACCGGGAATGATTCGAATCCCGGCACTCAAACAGCGCCTTGGCGCACCATTCAACATGCCGCCGATACCGTGCGTGCGGGCGGTACCGTGAATGTACAGGGCGGAGTCTATGAAGAACTGGTGAGCATCAACAAATCCGGCAACGCGGCCGATGGATTCATTACTTTTAGAAGCTATCCAGGCGAAACGGCGGTTCTCGACGCAGAGCATTTCACTCCCTCAGGAAGGAGCGCCGTTCTTACGATTCAGAGCAAAAGCTACGTAAGGATCGAGGGCTTTGAAATTCGCAATTTCCGCACCGCTGAACATCGCCTCAGTCCACTGGGGATAAACGTCATTGGATCCGGCTCCCATATCGAGCTGCTAAAGAACAATGTCCATCATATTGAGCAGACTTTTGAGGGTCGCGATGCTCCAGGACGCGGTGGCAATGGGTTTGGCATTGCCGTCTACGGTACCGACGCCAAGACCCCCATCACCGACTTGATCATTGACGGCAATGAAGTGCATCACCTCAAAACCGGGTCCAGCGAGTCGCTAGTAGTGAACGGGAATGTCACGAACTTCCGCATTACTCACAATGTTGTACACGACAACAACAACATTGGAATCGATGTCATCGGTTTTGAGCGCACGGCACCCGACCCTGCCGTCGACCAGGCTCGCGACGGAGTAGTAGGCAGCAATTTGGTTTACGACATTACTTCGCGCGGCAATCCGGCATACCGCAACGATGAATCTTCCGATGGTATTTACGTAGACGGCGGCGCCAGAATCCTGATCGAACAGAACGTCATTCACGATGTGGACTTTGGAATCGAGTTGGCCAGTGAGCACAAGGACCGCGCCACCAGTTACATCACTGCGAGAAACAACCTTATCTACCACTGTCATACCGCAGGGGTTTCCATCGGAGGTTACGCGCCTGAGCGGGGACACACCGATCACAGCACGGTGGTCAACAACACGCTCTACGACAACGATACGTCGCGAACAGGCTCTGGTGAGTTCCAGATGCAGTGGAACATGGCGGACAATATTTTTGCCAACAACATCGTCTACGCGGGAGCCCGCTGCCTTATCACGCTTACCAAATCTCAGGTCGATAAAAATCACCCTTCCGTCACTATCGATCACAACCTTTATTACTGTGCGTCGGGAGCGAAGGCAAGCACGTGGGCAGGAGCCTTCTCTACTGTGACTGGATTCGACAAGTATGTTGAGTACACGGGCAACGACCGTCACTCCCGTTTTCTGGATCCACATTTTGTTGACACTGCTACCAAGGATTTTCACCTGCAATCAGATTCTCCCGCGATCGCTGCTGGCACGACTGACGGAGTTCCGGTGGGAAGACTGGATCTTGAAGGCTTACCGCGCGTCAATTCCAAAAACATAGACATTGGCTGCTACCAAACAAAATGAGTTCCAGTTGGGACCTGTTTCCCCTCAAAAATGGCACATTTAACCCTGCGGACTTTGCCAGAAATGGTAGCCGCCTCATGCCACGCTCAGCGGGTTCCTTTCGGACGCCGACCATCAACACGCTTTATCACCAATTGACAGGTAGTTGCCGGATTTTTCCGACTATTCTCTCAGTAAGGACCCATCCGAACAGGCTGCGGATTGCTAGCTTCAGACTAGCCTGGGATCGTTCTTCGAATCCACGGTTCTCCGACCTTACTGCGTTCGGCGTACCAATCTAAAGGAAGGTCGGCCAATTCAGCCAAGCTGGGGTCGCGGTCGATCGGGTGGTGGAAGCAAGAGAGTGCGCCAACTCCGTGTTCAATCACCGCGCGACTAGTGCACTGTCTGGACAATCGAAGCTGAACTCTTGGCGATGTTTGAGTCTCCGTTGTACGTCACCGTGACCTTGGTCGAACCCACGGCAAGCGTCGCGATAGTCAACCTTGCCTTGCCGCCGCTGAGTTGAGCCGTCCCCAACACAGTCTTTCCCGAAGTGAAGGTAACCGGTCCCGTCGGCGTCACTGTCGGTGAGGTTATCTTCGCGGTGAAGGTTACCGCTTGACCTTGCGTGGACGGGTTCGGCGACGAAGTGAGAGTGGCGGCGCTCGTAGTCTCCAATACCACCTGGTTCAGCACGGCGGAGGTGCTGGCGAGATGATCGGCGTCACCTAAGTACACTGCGGTCAGTTGATAGTCGTCGGCGTTGAGGTTTGACCTGGTTAGAGTCGCCACGCCGCTGCTGTTGAGTGTTGCCGAACCAATCGTGTTGCCGCTCCACGTGAATCGCACTTTCCCTGTCGGTGTAATTGAACCGGAGGAGGTAACCGTCGCCGTCCAAGTTACCTTCTGTCCGTAGGTGGAGGGATTCAGGCTGGAAGTGAGCGAAGTCGAAGTCGGATTGTGAATGCCGGTGTTGTTCAGCAGCACGCCGATACTATTGTTACCGTTATTGACCACCACCAAATCGGGCTTCCCGTCCCCGTTTACATCTGCGATCGCCACAGAAAGGGGTAAGTTCCCGCCGGAACTGTAAATCAGAGGTGCCTGAAAGGTTCCGTCCCCCTTTCCCAGGAGGACCCCCACATTGTTGCTGCTGGAGTTAGACACCAGCACATCGGGCTTGCCATCTCCGTTCAGATCTGCGACGGCTACCGATTGGGGAGCAAACCCACCCGAGGCGTAGTTCACGATGCTCGCGAAGGTCCCGTCACCGTTACCTAGCAGCACGCCCACGGATCCGTTACCGTTACCTTGATTGTTCGTAATGACCAGGTCAGGCTTACCGTCGCCGTTCAGATCCGCAACGGCCACCGAAATGGGGGAAAAGCCGGCTGGATAGGTCACTGCCTTCTTAAACGTTCCATCCCCGTTGCCCTGCAGAATGCCCACCGTGTTGGAGCCGGAGTTGGCCACGACTAGGTCAGGCTGGCCGTCGCCATTCACATCCGCGACCGCAAGCGAGGCAGTCTGAAACCCGCCCGGGTTATAGGTTTTCACCAGGGTGAAGATGCCGTCATGGCCCAGCAGCACACCCACTGAACCGGGCGTGTTTAAACCGCAATTCGCAGGATTTGTAGTGGCGCAAAGGTGCGCGACCAGTAAATCGGGAATGCCGTCGTTGTTTACATCCGCAATCTTTACCGACTGTACGACACTCCCGCCCGACCTATAGGTCGCCGCCGGGGGGTAGAAGAAGCCAAAGAGCACGCCCACGCCACTTTCACCCGAACCGGAACAAGCGCTGTTGTCGGCGCAGCCATTCGCTACGACCACCTGTAGCCCCCCTTGGAGAAGACTCCCAACTGCGACGGAAACGGGGATTTGCCCGCCGGAGTCGTAGGTTACCGCCGTCTGGAAGGTACCGTTGCCGTTGCCCTGCAGAATGCCCACTGTATTGGAGCCGGAGTTGGCCACGACTAGGTCGGGCTTGCCGTCGCCGTTCATATCCGCGACTGCTACTGAAGATGGGGCGAACCCGCCAGAGGCGTAGGTCACCGCGGGCAGGAACAGAGGCGAACTTGGTTGCGACGATCCGCTGACCGATCCTTCCGTCTGCAAGCGACTCCCGGGATGAGGGGACTGCCCGGAGGGCTGCCCTGCGCCAGTGAGTGGGGCGAACGCGACCAGGGCGATCAGAATAGTGAGGGTGACGATGAATAGAGCAACACCGCGGTGAGCTTGGGTCCTCGGTGCGTGCTTGCGGGTCATGAGATACCTCATTCGTTGAAGGTGAGTTGGCATGACGATCTCCTTCTGCGTCCACGAGGATCGGGCACGAGCGAGGTTCGCGGACTGCGCGAATAACAGGAAGGGCCGACTCAGTCAGAATCGTCCAGGAAAGACTCTGGTGAGGTGTGTCGCGAGAAACACGAGGATAGTGCGCGTTGCCGGAGGGGCTGTCAATGGAAAAGTATCCACTTTTGCAAGGGTCTGCGCCTTCCGGCAGCGTATGGATTTGCGGTGAAAAAATTAGGAGGCGCCAATGGCACATCACGCCTCTAGGAACCTCCAAAACAAACAACTCCACTCAATGGACGCTTAGTGGACGCTGATTTTCCCAGGCGCACGTGGGCACGTTTTTGTCCCTTTTGCGAGCTAAGGGATCGGGAGATCTCTGACCCTCATTCCTGACCGTTGGCAAGCGCACTCGCAGACTGAAGAAGACCGCCTTCGGGCGTCGAGTGCAGGCCTTGGGCAGTGCGGGCTGACTCGAGGCCGGTCCGCCCATCGCCCGATCGCAGCGCCTGCCGAGCCGCTTGGCGCAAAACATATGCGTGTGCCGCCAGCAGCATCGGCGCCGTAAGATCGGCACCGCAGCGCGAACATTGTTGAGCGCCGCGAAACCGGGCCTTGCAGACCGGACAACAAAGTGCGCTTTCGCCACTCATGCGCGGCCCTCCACGAAGAACAACAACTCCCGCAAATCGCTTGCCGCCTGCTTGAGTGCAGTGGCGTCGTTGGTGGCGATTGCGGATTCGATCTGCGCGTTCAAGTCGATCGCTTCTTCCCGATCCTCTTCGTGCAACTGCTCGAGCAATTGGCGGGAGCGTTCGATCAATTGCTTTCCCTCGCCGGCAACCGAACTCCAGTCGTCGTTCGCCGCGAAATTTTCTCCTGCCGCGGGCTGGACTCGAAGCGAATCCTCGTTGCCCATCTGATCCGGGCCTTCGGCATCTTCGAGTTCGGCGTCCTCCTGCTCGCTCTGGCCCGGGGAATAGAGAGCCTCCAGACGTTTCCGGGCCTCGGCAATTTCGGCTTCGCTCTTGCTCTCCAGGGCGCGGGCAATCGTGATGTGCTTGGACAGGCCAGAGCGCTTTTCGATAGCCGTAACGTG
>Ga0209330_1000457_pt1 | contig 17159 bp, 8 predicted proteins | sample JacPinW_OM2H0_O3_FD_187969 | JGI IMG/M metagenome (GOLD analysis project Ga0209330, IMG submission 187969) | Forest soil microbial communities from Algoma, Ontario, Canada - Jack Pine, Ontario site 1_JW_OM2H0_O3 (SPAdes) (version 2) | ecosystem: Environmental > Terrestrial > Soil > Boreal...
GGCTGCTCAAAACGCCGGTTCGCGCGGAGGGCGGAAATCGGCTTCAATTCGCCCCTTACTCCAACCGAGAAGGTCTGTTCATAGGGCGCGTTGTCCGGTCCTTCCACCATGAGCCGAACTGTGAAATCGGCTGCTCTTGTGTAGCAATGAAAAATCTTGGGTCCTTGCGAGATCGTCCCGTCGCCGAAGTCCCAGTGATAGCTGAGTGCCGGTACCCCGTCAGGGTCAGCCCGAGCCGAGAAGGCCATCGTCTCCCCAACCTTCGATTGCGAAGGGACTCGCGCCGTGACCGTTGGGGCAGCCTTGGCCACAGCGTCGTCCACCAGCTTGATTACTACTGCCGATTGTGGCGTCTGATTCTCCAGCCGGATCGCGTCGCCTGCGAGTGTAAACTTGGAACTTGAATCCATGATCCCGGCCGCCACCATCGTAGAGCTGGCAGGAACCCCGAGGTCTTTGAGGCTCAACGAGCGCGAGCGTGGCTGGTCAGTCCAGTTGAAAACCGTCAACACGCTCTGCCGCGGGCTCTGCCGGAGCAAGAAAACACTCGGTTGTCCATCTTCCGGCGCATAAGTCATCAGATCTACGGGCGTAGAAGCTCGGCCAGCCCTGGCCATGTTGAGCAAGTCTCGGTTTTCCACCAACGCAAGTCGATCCTTCTCACTGTTAAGCACCAGTAGGTCATCGCCAATTTCGTACATACCCCCGGCGACCGCGGAAAGTGCGATCGAAGTCTGCGCAGTCGCCAGTGAATGGGAAGAACGCTCGCTCGAATGCTCCACCAGATATGTATCGGTGACGTTGAAAGCGTCCGGATCATTGATGAAGAAGTTACCGTTCATGTAGAAGCGTGCTGCGATGCCGGGGGCGGCGGTCTTCGACCTAAGAAAACTGTGTCCCGTGTCCGCGGAGACGCGGCCCGTGTCCACGATCCCCACCGGATTGAGCATGGGACTTCCGTCCTTGTCCAGAATCACGTCGTCGCCGACGGTGTCGCGGATCACCTGCAAACCGATACGCTGGGCCTCGAGTGCAGTGGTACTCGGGCGGTAGTAATAGCCTTCGATTGCCGTCGTGTCCATGAAGTCCAACTTAATGAAGCGAATTCCCCATTCCCGAACCAACGTCTTGTAGGTCTGGCGCAAGTATTCCTGCGCTCCAGGATGTGTCGTATCCAGCGCGTAAAGCGTATCAACGTTCTGCTTCCATACATCCTCTAGGGGAATCGGCTGCCCCAAAGCATTGTGGACCAACCAATCCTTGTGATGTTCATAAACCCACGCGCGGCTGCTCACCTCGAACGGTGCCGTCCACAGGCCAAAGGTGAGGCCATCTCCCAAAATGCGATGGGCCACAACCCGCATGCCGTCCGGGAATTGCGTCGCGTTGGCGGTGACGTACTCTCCGCGAGCGTATTGATAGCCTTCATCGATCTGGAAAAAGTTGTAACCGATCGAACTCAAATGCTGCGACAACCAATCGGCATTGGCCAGCGTTTCCCCCTCGTTGATCGCCGCATAAAAAGCGGTCCAGCTCCACCATCCCATTGGAATCTCACTCGCAACACGTGCCCGATGGAGACGCCGAATCGCGGAGCCATAGGCGCGAAGTTGCCCCAGATAGTCCAGCCCTGCAGCAAACATCACGCGTTCGGAGTTCATCTCTTCGCCTGCATCAAGTGGAAGACTTAGTTCGATCCGGTCGCTTTCGAGAGACTTTACTTTCAGAGACTCTGCCTGACTGTAATCCTTCTGAATCTCAGTGGTCCCGGTAGACTCGACGGTGTACGACGCGATTTTAGCTTCGGCGCCCTGGCCATCGGTCTTCAGCCGCAAAACGGTCAAGAAGCGATCCGATGTAAGCGCGCCAAGAAACAAGCTCTGCTTGGTTTGCCGGTTATAAATAAGCTGGCTTCCGACCCCGCGATGCATTCCGCCGGGAGCGTCCCCGAGATCGTAGATCACCAAGTCCGGCCAATCTTCGCTAAAACTATCAGAGAGAATGCGTTCGTCCGATGGACGCCCGCCCAAGTTCAAGTTAACGATCGACTCTCCCCTTGCATCAACACTGCGGATTGCCTGCACCGACGTAGCTTTGGGCGTTCCGTTCCTGACTCGCACTTGAACGGTGCCGTAGGGATTTTGGGTGTAGAGCTGCAGCACATAAATAAGATCAGGACTGTCGCGTAGTCCGCTGTAGGTGACCGTCAACTGTTTACCGGAGCCAAGCGCGTCGCTGAATGGCGATTCGGAAACCGAATGCGAGGGGTAGCTCCCGGGACGCAGCCACGTGTGATTGACCAACGCACCGATGCCTGCCTGGAGTACAGATTGACTGCCAATCAGCCCCAATTGATACCATCCATTCTGACCATCGACCGTCACCGACAGAGTGCCGTTCGTCAGTTGTTGGGCCGAACATTGCACTGCGCCGAGCAGCAAGGCGGCAAGAGTCCCGCCCATCATTGCGGACAGCAATACTACGAGCACGTTTCGCGCGCTTTCGATCGCATGCCGCGCAATTGTTAGCTTTCGGATCAGACATCGTGTGTCATTCATGATTGACTCCACCCGGGGGAAAGTCTTTCTTCAAAGTACGGGACGCTGGCGGATTAGACGGTCTCGTCGTCCGGGAAATTTTCACCTGGCGTCAATAATCAATTGCTTGCCGGCTCCAAGGGGTCGACAGCCGATGGGCCGAACAACGCGGCTAGCGCGCGATTTGCTCCGCTTGATCGAGTGCGGAGAATCCCGAAGCGTTGATCACGTGGCAATCAGGCATCTGGCCGCCGTCTGTTCGGAGGTGCCAACTCTATTGTGTAATTTTACGAAGTATTACTTTTACTTCCGTTTTATAGCTTCTGTCAACCGGAATCTCATGGCTCCGAGCGCGAAGGGAGTTTGCGCTATCCTTTCACGGGCAGAGCACCTCTGCCCGTGGCGTTCCACTGCTGGCGCATGAAATTGGTGAGAGCACTGCGATCGCGAAATGCCTCGGTGCCGCCTTCCTTGGTCGTAGAGTAGGCTCCCGATAGATTGGCAAATGCCAAGCAATCCTCGAGGTTTGCCCCTTGCATTTGCTGGTGAATGAATCCGGCATCAAAACTGTCGCCCGCTCCGATGTCATCAACAAACTTCAGGGTCGGAGGCGGCAGACTACACTGTTCCTGGCCGGATCGGCAGATGGCAGCCGCTGGGCCCCGCTTCACTACCACAACCTTGGCCAGTCCAGCGAGCAGGTTAATCGCTTGCGAAAGGTCGTCGGTGTGCGCGATTTTCTTCGCTTCACGATCATTCGGAAGAAAAATGTCGACATAATTAAGAACTGCCAACAGATCCCGATCCCACTTGTTCTCAGGGTCGTCATTCGTATCGAGTGACGTGGACAGACCCGCAGCTTTCGCCTCGCGAAACAGATCCAGGATTCGCGGGCGCAACGCACGGTGCAAGAAAAACGACGAGACGTGCAAGTGGCGGGCCGACCGGACGTATTCCATGTCGATGTCGGAGTACTGCATCTCAAACATGGTGCCGGGAAACGTGAGGATGTAACGTTGCTGCAAGTAGGGTAAAACAACCGTTAGCCCCGTCGGTGTCTGCCCCGCCGTCTGGTTAACCCGGCTTACGTCAACCCCCGCGGCGGCTAACCGTTCCACGGCTATCTTCCCCAGCGGGTCTCCGCCGGTTTTCGAGATGAACCCGACCTTGCTTCCTAGCATCGCCAGGTTATGGGCAAAAATCGCGGATGAACTCCCTAGAGTAACCGCCAGACCGCTGGCCATCAGCTCGCGGTCCAGTACTAGTTCTTTCGGCAAACCATAGAGGATCAGGTCCAGATTGATTTCACCAACCACGCATACGTCCAACTTCGGCATTTTTCTCCCCGTTCTAAGCGTTGTTGGAACTGTTATGAGCTAGAAAAAAAGAAAGGGCCTTTGCTTCCAGCAGCGCTGGCGGCATATTGTAGGGTGAAGCGGCTACCGGCGCTGCGAGACGCAGGAGCCATTCCCTTCCCTTAGTTTCTTGCCCCCGAAAGATATCACCGCGCCTCGCTCCAGCGGCGGCAGGGTAAATTCAATCAGTTCTCCGCGCTTTACTCCATGCACCATTTGCACTTCGCCGAGGAATGGAAGATACGACAGTGAATCTCCCATTACCGCTGGAACTTTCACCTGGATACTGTTCACCGGCGTCGGAACCGCAATACTTCCGGGGACCAGTCCGCCAAAATTCGCCAGGTACACACCTGGCGCGCCGTTCACAATTGCGAAATTTGCCGCCACGGTAGGCGGAGCATCAAGTTGGATATCCTCATTGCCGCCCAGGGCATTCAAGAGTTGTCTAGGCGGATTCGCCGAACCGACCGCGAACCCACTCTGCAACGCGTTGTAGTACTCTCGCGCCGGATCGCCTGGCAGCACAATCTTTTGCGCTGAATGCGGAATGCCGGAAACATCTTCTCCTAAAACAACCAGACGTCCACCATGGTCAACGAATGCCTTTAGCTCCCGCCGTTCGGTTTCATCCAGCACACTTACGCTCGGCAGGACCAGCCTCTCACCGTGAAACTCCGCAAGAGTTCTCGGCGTGACTACCTGTATCGAGCGGTGCTGTTGGATGAGCAGCACCAACGCGCCCCGATAAGAAGGAAGAAATTCTTTCGCGGCATAGTCGCGGCTTTTCGGAGAGAAATACACACCCACGGGATGGATCGGGGTTCGTGGCCAATACAAAGCCTGTTCGTTTTTTTCGATCCACGCGAAAATCTGTTTTCTTGTGGCTTCATCATTCGTACCGGCCATTGAATGTCCGGGCGCATCCCAGAAGTTTGCCCCAGCCATTACGATGGAGTTGGCGAGGTTCTTCATCGGCTCCGGTGCGGTGACACCCTTTTGCCCATCCCAGGAGTAATTGAGAATCCAGGTGGCCTTGCCCTGGGCAAAGGCGCGAAACGTCAGCATCCCAGCCTGATACAGGAACCAGTCCACCTGGGAACGCACCGCCGCCATGTGTTCGCCATTGCCAAACTCGTACTCGTGCGCAATCACGTCCACCGCGTCATACATTTGGTAGACATCGGCACCGACTCGCGTCGCTTCTTCTTCGATTCCTGGATAGATCTCAGGAATCACCATGATGTCAGGATTTACGGAGCGGGCGTTTTCGCGGATTTCCCGGACAAAATCGGTCATCGTCTCAATGCGAAAATCAATCCATTTACGGAAGTTGATGTCTTGGAAATCGCCTAGTTTAAGGTCTTTCTTTGCGTCTAGCCCGGTCTTTTCCCGGAAGGCGGCAACCGTGTAGTCGTCGAAACTCGCCCAGCTCTGCTCCCAACCATCGAAATGCGTCATCCAGTAAGGGATGTCCACATAAATTCCGTCAATGCCGGTAGCGGCGATTTCGCGCACCCGTTCCATATATTGCTTCCGCCACAGTTTCGCGTAGGGGCTGATCCACACATCTTCATCGCCCTGTCTGATCCAGAACGCCGCGCCGCCGGTAAACATCGCGGGTTCCCCCGTGAGCTTCCGCTGCAGCCAGTCGGGATGATCTTTCATCACCGTATGTGCGGACTTGTCAGCATTCGCCGTAATGCATTCGGTGCCGGCTATATATACAAAGGCCTTATTGTCGGCCTGGTGCGCCTGCCCCGCTACTTTGCGAATGACTTCGAGTTTGGCTGCGGGATCGCGGAAACTTTCGTAGCGTCCTGGAATATCGTTGTCCACTTCAATGCCGTAAACATGATCCGCCATGGCCGCGCGCACGATTTCTTCTGGATTTTTGCGATCCAGTCCGTACGCGGCAATGCGCACATTGTGGGTCCAGTTTTGCTTGGGCTGCTCCTGGCAAGCCGCAGGGATCGACGGCCCACTCACCAGCATCAGGAAACCGAACAAGGTTAAGAGCTTCATACCCGCGCCATCCGGTTTCATCTTTATCGAAGTTGCCTGGGAAATATAAGCGGCGGCGGCCCCAGCATCCTTAATTTGATTTAAAAAATGGAACCGCAATTCGAACTGCATGGGCAGAAACAGCGCTCGGCGACAGAATGAAATTAAGCGTCTGCCACAACCTATCAAAGCAGTAGAAATGCGTGACAGGTTGATATATACCGACTTTGACTGACTGTCAATCGCAATATTTCACAGTGTTTCGAAATGATACATACGTTGCTATTCGATAAAATCATGCGCCGGTGGTTCCCTTTGCCTCAGGACCGTGCCGCCTAAACCTGCTGATGGAGGTTGGGACGCAGCGTGAGCGAGCCGTCGTCGTTCAACTTCTGATGACAGGCCCACCGTACCGGATAGCGCATTCCCTTGACCTCAATTTCTGCTCTGAGTTTCAATCCTTTCCAATCTGTCACCTGCGGCAGCACAAACTGTGCCTGCCGAATCTTGCCCGGCAACGGGTAGCCGGCGTCCAGGCAACCGCTCTTGAGCGCCTTTCCGTCCTCGCTCTCCACGGTTACCCTCAATACTCCGGGTACACCCGCGGCGCCGTCATTTGCGAAGCCGACGATCAGCCCCAGACAAGCGCTGTCTTGATAGCTCCAGATGAAAGATGGTCTCACCCGATAGCCAGTTCGACGATTGATCCGATCGAACCACGACGGAGAAGCCTGGTAGTAGCTCAACAGGTTCTCTGCGCTGATCTGGTGAAAGTTCCACAGCGACCAGTAATTGACGCCGAGGTCGATCACGTGAGAGATCATGTTCTCTGCCGGAGATATCCCTTCAATCGCGGCCACTGAATCGGGAGGCTTGCCGGGAAGTCCCTGCTCGAGCAGCGCGGCTACCCAAGGCGGTCGGTTGCTGAGGGCTTCGATCTGCTCGTTCTCGATGAAGATGGTATCGCTGCGAATCCAATTGTTGCTACGGATCGTGCGGTCCAACAATTCTGAATTGCCAACCCGGCTGTAGTCCGGTTGCGTATTGGTCAGTAGAGGAGTCTTGGAAAAGTGCTCGATCTGGACTTCAAGCATATTGAGCCAGGTGCGCTCTGCCGTCTGGTAATCCGGGAAAGGATTGTTGGCGAATGGCCAAGTATGGCCTTCGCCCCAGAAGCCGTACATAAAGGTGTCGATGAACTCAATCAGCGGGCTGCCATTGAATTCCGCCGCCAGGAGCCCAACCAGTTCCCGGAACGCCTGCTGAAAAAAAGGATGGTCATACCGAGGTTGATAACGCGAATGCGGGTTCTGTAAGTATCTTTCGCCCGAAGCGCTGCTTTCCTGATCGTTAAGGATCAAATCGACCTTCGGCACTTTGTCGAGAACAAAATCCGGCAGCGCCGGTTCGCGCGTATAGTCGGGAGCGCACATCTGAACTCGCATTCCGACTCGCTTGTTGTTCTTCTTCGCCAATTCAAAAACGAGCTTCAGATATTCAGGCATCTCCAGGCGTCCGGGCCGCGGCTGAACTTCCCTCCAAGTCGGCCGGATGTAAAGTTGCTGGCCCAAGGGAAATCGAACCAGATCCTCGATCGCCCGCGGAATATTGTCTGACTTGATTTCCTCCGGGCCCATATCCGCTGTGATGTAGGTGATCAGTCCCTTGCCATAGTTCGGCACGACTTCATCTGACGAAGTTGTGCTCATCACGACGTCGTCAGTGGGGATCACGGCATTGGGTGGGTATTGCGGGAACGGCCCTTGATTGAGCCGATCAGTCACCTTGGGGCCACCGCCGAAGTCATAGCTTCCCCAGTTGTGGGCGGGAACCATACCTTGGGCTTTGCCCATTCCAAGTTCTCCAGCTACTGCAATCGCGACACTGCTTTTCAGGAAATCTCTACGCTGCATCGGAGTTATGTCCTTCTACGTCGATTAGATTTCGGCCAAGCTGCCTAAAACCCCATTTCCGGGCAAAGGGGAGGTCAGACGCTAGGACACTGTCGGACATTTACTATTTGTATCGATTCGTTGTGTTCCTGGGAATAAAGATTAACAATTTTTTGATAACTTGGATAAATATATTGCCGGGCGCCTCCACCACGGAACGAATTGTTGTGCCCTGAAGCCCCCATGAAATGGCTTGACTTTGCAAAAATTTCCGTCTATTACGAATATCTGCTTTTGATTCCATTTAAACCATCGGGACGACGAGCTACCGGCAGCTCTCGAGCCAGGTTGCCAGCATCACATTCGGCTAATTCTAGGCGAGCAGCGATGAGTGCGCAGGAAGACGCCCCTTGGAAGGTGTCCCCGATAGGTGCCGAGTGGAGATCAAGAAGAAGGTGTTCAATGTTGTCAACCGGGAAAGAGATTCTGCAATCGCACAGCAACCAGCTTCGAAAGCCGAAAGCCACGACTGCGAGCAGGCTTTGGATCGCTCTCACCATTGTGTTCGCGTCTTGTGTGTTCGCGTCTTGCGCGTCCGCTGCGGCTGCGGACGCCCCAACCGGCCAGCCTCAGATTCAAGGCGGCAATCTGCGAATTGAATTTGATAACCACTTGCGCAGCCGCGTGGTTGCCCGTTTCGACAACCAGGAAACGGTGATGGGGCCGTTCAGTGCCTCTGAGACGGTGACAACCGCAGACAAGGCTTGGGACGGATTTGTCCTGACCTCGAAAAAACGTGAGCCTACAAAGGACGCTTTCGGAGAGGGTGAGCGGCTCACCCTGGAAGGAAAGACGGGAACACTCACAAAGATAGTTACCGTCACCGTATATGACGATTTTCCAGCGATGGCGTTCTTCGAGGTTCAGTACACCAATACCGGAACGACGAAGTTCGCGATCAAGAGTTGGACCAACAACGCGTACACAGTGAACGCCCTAAATAATGTGGGCTCGCCAGCTTTCTGGTCCTACCAGACCGGCTCTTACGAGAAACGCCCCAACTGGGTCGTACCGCTGCGCGCTAATTTTCGGCAGGAGAATTATCAAGGTATGAACGCCAGCGATTATGGAGGCGGCACGCCCATTCTTGATGTCTGGCGGCGCGACGTTGGCATGGCGGTGGGGCATGTCGAGCCGCGGCCCAAGCTGGTTTCCCTACCCGTATCCATGCCCGATCCTGCGCACGCCAAAATTGCGGTTCGCTTCAACAAAGCTATCACTGTTGCCCCCGGGCAAAGTTTCCATACGTTTCGCACCTTCGTCTCCGTTCACCAGGGAGACTACTTCCGGACGCTCGCCGACTACCGGCGCTTCATGATGAAACAAGGCTTCCATGCAGCCACAGCTCCCGATGACGCTTTCGGTGCCATTTGGTGCGCGTGGGGATATGGCCGATCAGTGCAGCCTCAGCAGGTATATGACACACTTCCAACGGCAAAGCGTCTGGGATTTGTGTGGGTCACACTCGACGACGGCTGGCAGAGTAATGTGGGCGATTGGGCGCTCGACCCCAAGAAATTCCCCCACGGCGACGCTGACATCAAGGCTCTGGTAGACCGCATTCATCAGGAAGGATTCAAAGCTCAGCTCTGGTGGTCACCGCTCAGCGCTGTACCAGATTCGGAACTACTCCGCGATCATCCCGACTACGAATTACTGAACCGCGATGGCTCGAAGAGAAAGGTTTCATGGTGGAATTCCTATTATTTGTGCCCGGCGGACCGCCGCGTCGTGGAATACCACAAAACGTTAGTGCGAAAGATTTTGGTGGATTGGGGATTTGATGGACTAAAGCTCGATGGTCAGCACATGAATGGAGTTCCAGCCTGCTACAACCCGGCGCACCATCACGCACAACCGGAGGAATCGGTCGAAGCTCTGCCGGATTTCTTCAAAGCAATTTACGATACCGCGCAGGCGGTAAAGCCCGGAACCCTGGTTGAGTTTTGCCCTTGCGGCACGTCGTTCTCCTTTTTCACCATGCCAAACTTTAATATGTCGGTAGCTTCCGATCCGACTAGTTCCTTTCAAGTCCGTTCCAAGGCGAAAACCCTAAAGGCTCTGATCGGAGACACAGTTCCCTTCTTCGGCGATCACGTTGAACTGAGCGATGGCGGCAACGATTTTGCGTCCACTTTGGGCGTCGGAGGCGTCGTGGGAACACAGTTCGTCATTCCCTCCCTTGTCACAAAAAGAAGTAAGTCCGATCTGACGCCAGCGCGGGAGAAGGAATTTGAAAAGTGGCTTCGCCTTTATCGCGAAAAGATGTTGTCCAAGGGAGAATATCTTGGGCAGCTCTATGACATCGGCTTCGATGTGCCGGAGGCGCATGCCATCCGTAAGGACCAGACCATGTACTACGCCTTCTTTGCCAAGCGGTGGAAAGGGCCAGTCGAACTGCGCGGCCTCGGAGACCGCAACTACAGCGTAGTGGACTATGTCAGAGGAAAAAGCCTCGGGTCAGTCCCAGGACATAGCGCACATCTGTCGGTTGAGTTCGACGGAGATCTACTGTTGGAAGTGAAACCCCAATAAGACGATTTAGTGCAGCGCGATTCACTGTAGCAACGAGAAACTGAACACATCGCTCCCAGCGGACACCGCCACATACTGCGCACCATCCACGGAGTAGCTCATCGGCGATGCGCGTATCGTCTGGCCGGTATTGAAGTGCCACAACTTCCGGCCCGTACTCGCGTCGATCGCTTCGAAGGATTCGCTATCGTCCCCAAAGAACAGCATCCCCCCCGCCGTCGTCAACGTCCCGCCCCAGGATTTTCCCGAGCCTACTTGAGGGTAGCTCCACACCGCTCTTCCATCTGACGGGGAAAGTGCCAGCAAGATCTTCTGGGACTTTTCCGTTGGTGGAGGAGTGGTACCGGTGTTATAAAACGTCTCGCCGGGTACGAACTTGCCGGTTTTTGCGAAAAAAAGATCACAGCTCTCCAGTGCAATCACGTAGAAGAGACCAGTATCCGGATTGTAAGAAGGCGAAAACCAGTTCGTAGCCCCGTTGATTCCCGGGCAGATATACGTGCCCGCAGGCTTCGGAATTCGTCCGGTGAGAATAGGCCGCCCCGACGCGTCCACGCCTTTGGCCCAATTCAATTTGTGGACAAACGGCGTGGCGCGAAGAAAGTTGCCATTCGTGCGGTCGAGGACATAAAGATAGCCATTCCGGTTGGCCTGCACCAAAAGGTGCCGTACCGTTCCGTCCTCGATGGTATCGATCAGAACCGGGGTTTCCGTCGCATCATAGTCATACAAGTCGTGGGGTGTGAATTGAAAGTGCCACTTCAGTTGACCGGTTTCCGGATCAAGGGCCAGGATGCAGGCAGTATAAAGGTCGTCGCCGGGGCGCGAATCGCCCACAAAATCGGGCGATGCGTTGCTGGTTGTCCAATACAGAGTGTTGAGTGCCGGATCATACGTACCGGGCATCCAGGTGGTGCCCCCGCCATGCAGATAGGAGTCGCCCGGCCAACTCGAGGAGCCGAATTCTCCCGGTCCGGGAATGGTCCAGCGCTGCCACTTTCTGGTTCCGGTGGCGGCATCGTAGGCCGCCACAAATCCTCTAACGCCCGAGTCTCCGCCGGAAGTTCCCACAATAACCTGGTTCATCACCACCAGTGGCGCGCTCGTCGCTCCATAGCCCTTGGTCTTGTCAGCATATTCCACGTCCCACAGCAGGCCACCCGAGCGCGCATCGAGAGACAGCAGATGCGCGTCATCCGTTTCGACAAAAACAGAATTCTGCCATACCGCTACCCCGCGATTCTTGTGCGCCGCGGCATCATCCAGCAGCCCGGAACTCACGGGCCGAGGATAATGCCACAACTGGCGTCCAGTCCGGGCATCCAGAGCAAACACATCGTTAGCCGATGTCACAAACATCACGCCTAGAATTACCAGCGGTGTTGCTTCCAGGTTCTGGGAGTTGCCGGGATGGAAGACCCATGCCGCTCGGAGTTGGTGGACATTTGCAGTATTGATTTCCCGCAATGCGCTGTAGCGGCGCCCAGTGTAATCCCCGTTGTATGAGGTCCAATTTGCTCCCACTGGGCTCGCCAGCAAGTCTTCTGCTCGCACTGTACTGGCGGAGATCGCCGAACGTTCCTGTCCCGTCAATGCCTGTTCTGTCAATGATCCGCTCACCAGTGCGGCGTGAAGTAGGAGCAACACTGCATTTTGCACTTTCATTTCAGCGAACTTCCCCCGTCCTGATTGGAACTTCCTGGAGCGGGCCTCGGTCCAATCCGTCCTGATCTTCCAAGTGCAGAGAGACCCGGGTTGGCTTTCCTCGGGGAGCGATCTCGGTGTCCAATACAACGAGATTCGTTGGAGTCGCTGCCCCCAGCGGCATGGTTTCAGTCATCGAGCCGTGCTGGTTATAGAAGTGCGCCACAAGCCTACCGGGAAAAAATACTCCAAAAGAACCTGCCAGTCTCACCTTGCCGTTCTCGAGAAGCACTCCCAACAGCGGTTTGGTCACGATTCCAGCGTCCGTCACTCCATGGAATTCGCTATCGGCCCGCGTCGGGAACCAATCCGTTTCCAGTTGGCAGGCCTCTCCCGGACGCAAATGGCACATCGGGCTATTAATCTCCGCCTCCATGTAGAACGGTGAAACGCCCTCGGAACCGTCTGTCACCGTCGCCACACCGTCGCTGCTCAACCTGAGTTCAGGACCATTGGTCCAGAAAATGACGGAAGCATTCCCGGGATAGGGCTTGCCCTTTTCGTATTGAAAACGCTCGACCATGGCATAGCGGCTGCTTCCGTCGACGACGGCGAGCCAACCATCGGTCGTATCCACCCACAGCTCGGCCGCCAAGTGCGCATAATGCACCGAAAATAAGCCATCCTCTCGCACTGCGGCGGCCGGGTTCTCAGCCGGACCGAAGCGAACGTGATAACGATTTAAGTAGCCGCTGGATCGATTGGTCGGAGTAAATCCCCAAAATTCGCGATTGCTGCGTGAGGGATCCGTTCCGTCGCCTGTGTCGTACTGCGAGACCGACTGCATCGACCACTCGACAATGTGGCCGCTTATGTTCCTCATGGAGGCGCGAAAAGCTATATGAGGCGAGTCTGGGTCCAGGCGAATGGTGCGTGAAAATTGGATTCCAGTGTGGGCGTCAAGCGGTCCGGTGAGTTCGATCCCACACCCTGGTCCGTCCGAAAGTTTTCGAAAGTTGTATGGTCCGTCATCGAGCAAGTCAGAGTTGCCACGCCAATGTTGTTCGTCGTCGTCGCCCTCCGGCAACAACCAGAGTTTGTCCCCGCCGTAGTTGAACCACTCGTCCTGAGATGGTGGGATGTACTTTCCCGCGAGCCTTGGATTGACGAAAAGATAAGCATGCCCGTCGAAGCTAACCTGCAACAGGCGTCCACCATTTTGAGGCAGAATGATGAGTTGAATCCATCGGTTGGAAATCCGTTGCGCCTGCCATCCTTGATAGTCAACACTCTCTACTCGACACTCCGCGTTCACTACCGAGTTGGCTTGCGGGGCCGTCTGCGCCGCGGCTAATGGCGTTTGGGATGCACCCAGCAAGACCACCATCACAAAGACTGCACCAGCGATTTGCCCGGACGCGCCCCCACTCGGTCCCGCCCCCCTGTCTTCTAACGAACCCGGGCTGCCCAGCGAGGCTCGCGAGAGCCTGCCAAAAACACCACGAAATCTCCAATGGCTGAATGGATGATTCGCATGGCTCGCACCAATCCTTCGAGCAATCAAGGATGAACCTTGCCGCTTTTTTGATCTATCCTTCATACCCCTCCAGCCACGGCGGACACCGCTGCCTCGACCTACGGAATATATTCCGCCAACGAATAAAATGAAATGATTCAATATAAAACAAAAGAAAAAGATTGGCGTCAGCAAAGTTCTGTGTTAAACCAAGAACCTTAGTTCATATCAGTTCTTATCTTGGCGGCTTTCCCTCCCTGGATTCGGACTCGCTCGCTAGAAAACGGCTCGCGTTTGAACGTGCAGTTGAGCAGACCATCTTGGGCAGACCATCAGGAGAAATCATTATGGCTGGAAATGGTTCTAGTCGGCGTTCTTTCGTCAAATTCTTGGCTGCGACACCGTTGCTGAGTCAAATTGCAGCCCACGAGCTTTACGCACAAGCCACCACGGCGATGGGAATCAAATCCCAGCAGAACGTCTATTCCCGGCTGGGCGTGAAGACGGTCATCAATTGCCGCGGCACCTGGACCTATCTCAGCGGATCCCTTGAGTTTCCAGAGGTCCGCCAAGCCCAGCTGGAAGCCAGCGAATATTTCGTGAACATGCTCGAGCTCCAGCGCGCTGTGGGACGCCGCTTGGCAGAGTTGACGGGCGCGGAGTCAGGCATCGTAACCTCCGGTTCGGCTGGAGCCATGGCCGCGGCAACGGCCGCCTGCATGGCCGGTACAGACGACAAACTGATCTGGCAGCTTCCCGATACTACCGGGATGAAACATGAAGTTGTCATGGCGGGAGGCCGCAGCGCTTTTGACAGTGCCATTCGACTTACCGGAGCGAAACTTGTTCTAGCGCGTTCCCCGGAAGAAATCGCCAATGCTATCAGCGAAAATACGGCGATGATCTACACCACCGACCTCGGCGAAAAGCTGCAACAGGAAGTTGCGATCTCCAAAGAGCGCAAAGTACCCCTGCTGCTCGATGACGCCGCCGGTATTCCTCCCGTCGAAAACGCAAAACTCTACGCCCGGATGGGAATTGACATGTATTGCTTTTCCGGAGGCAAAGGACTTCGCGGGCCCCAGTGCAGCGGCTTGCTCCTGGGCCGCAAGGATCTTGTCGAAGCCGCTCTGCTAAACAGCAGCCCGCGCGAAGGTGCCGTTTGCCGCCCCATGAAGGTCGGCAAGGAAGAAGTCATCGGCTGTCTGACTGCGCTTGAAACATGGTTGAAGATCGACGAAAGGAAACTCTATGCGGAATGGAATACTCGCATCGACCGCATCCGCAAGTTGGTCGAAACAGTGCCTGGTGTCACGACCAGCACCTATGTCCCAGATGATGGAAATCGTTACCCGACCCTAACAGTGAAATGGGACCAGCAAGTCTGGGGCTTTTCCATTTCCGATTGTGTACGCGAACTTCGCGCCAGCGATCCCGTCATTGAAGTATTGGGCGCAGACAATCCCAGCTTGGTGACTGCGGTGCGTGAAGGCAATCCCAACGCCAAGGAACGCAAGGGACCCGATCATATCGAACTGGTTTCGATGACGATAAAGCCGGGAGAGGAAATTATTGTCGGGCAAAGATTGCGCGCCGTCCTCGGTGCCGCCCAGAAGAGGGCGGCGTAGAAAGGGCGTAGAAAGAAAGAGAGGAAATCTGTGCACCTGTCAACCATCGCTCGGCACTTGGGTATTTCCCTGCTGCTGGCTACTGTTCTCACCGCGCAGGAGAGAGTGCGCGCTGTGACGCCCGCCCACTCTGCTTCGAGTGGCAACCGCTTTCTCTCGCCAGGTGTGGATGCCGGCGATTATCTCTACGTTTCGGGCCAAGGACCACGCCGCGCTGATGGCACGATACCCTCCGCGCCAAACGCGCAATTCCACCAAGCTCTCGACAACATAAAGGTTGTAGTGGAGTCGGCGGGATTGACTCTGGACAACGTTGTGTATGTGCAGGTTTATCTGACGGACATCGGTTCATATTCGGAGATGAATCGAGTGTTCACCGAGTACTTCCCGAAGACTCCTCCAGCTCGAGCAGTACTCGGAGTCTATGGCCTTCCTGATCCGCTGGTTCAAATCAACGCGGTTGCTGTCCGCAATCTGGACGGACGGAAGGCAGTTTATCCTGCAAATTTTTCTAAAGACGAAAGCGCATCGCCGGGAATTCTCACCCATGACCGTCTTTTCATTTCCGGCACGGCTGGGATTGATCCCGTAACTGGCAAGGTTCCCGATGATCCAGCCGCTCAGGTCGATCTGGCACTCGACGGTATGCAGGCTGTCGTAAAAGCCGCCGGTCTGGAGATGAGTCATGTAGTTTTCGTCAATCCCTATCTGACGTCGCACATCCCTTCGCGCGTCATGAATGAGCGCTATGCCAAGCGGTTCGAATTCGGTAACACACCGGGACGCGCCACAATCGAGGTGTCCAGTCTTCCGGGAGGCGCTCGCATCGAGTACACCGGTGTGGCTGTTCGTGACCTTCAGCAACGCAAAGCGGTGCGGCCAAAGAATATGCCTCCAAGTCCCACTGCCAGCCCCTGCGTCTTTGCCAGCGACACCTTATACTGCTCGGCCAAGAGCGGCTTCATCCCTGGGCCACACGGTGGTGTTTATGCCAGCACCACCCAGCATCAACTCCGGCAGACCATGCGCAATCTCCTCGACAACCTCGAAGAAGCTGGGATGGAGTTCAGCCAAGTTGTGGCGGTCAATGTCTATTTAGACGATCTGGCTGATTTGCCAGCCTTTGACGCCGTTTTCGGTCAATATTTCGGCCCGATCATGCCGGCGAACACCACGGTTCAACAGATTGCTCCCGCGGAACGTAAAGCGGATGAGAATGACAACTATCCCGACCTGGAGCAAGTTTCACTGATCGCCGTCCGCGGTAGATCCGCGCATTAAGAATGCCGTTGCGTTGGATTGAACGGGCCTGGGGGTCAAGATCAATCGAGGTTTAATCCGCCTAGCGGCGTAAAACTCCGCCCTTCAGAGCGGAGATATAGGCCGTATATAGTTGTCCTCTTGGTATGCTACGGCTAGACAACTTCCCAGCAAATTTGCTATTCGTAATTTAACTGGACCTGAAGCCTAAGCATATAAAGGGCTGCTGTGATGGGGTTAGTCCCCGTCTAAGAACCAGACGCGTGGGGTCGGTGCGACCCTTCAGGCGCTAACCTAAGGGTTGTAATCCTAAGCGTAGCCTCAAAATCTTCGCCCTTTAGGGCGGAGAGGTTCAACAGGTGAAAGTAAGTGCCTGCCCGAGAAGCGAACGAGTATTCAGAGTCTGCGCGATTCATCCAGTCGCTCGCAGCAAGGTATGCGGTTGTGCTTATTTTTGCTCTTGCTGCGAGCCAGGCTCAAACAACGGCGCATAAGGCCGGACGGCAGACGTTTGAATCGAGTTGTGCGCCGTGTCATGGATTGAATGGAAAGGGAGGTGAACGCGCCCCGGACATCGTGACAAGGCCCGACATCGTGAGGCTATCGGACAGCCAAACTCTTAAGGTGCTGCGGGAGGGTAAGCCCCAAGCGGGAATGCCCCCGTTTGCCGGGCTGGGTCCGGCGAAACTGTCCGACATACTGAATTATTTGCGATTCCTGCAAGGCCA
>Ga0209330_1000458_pt1 | contig 17135 bp, 14 predicted proteins | sample JacPinW_OM2H0_O3_FD_187969 | JGI IMG/M metagenome (GOLD analysis project Ga0209330, IMG submission 187969) | Forest soil microbial communities from Algoma, Ontario, Canada - Jack Pine, Ontario site 1_JW_OM2H0_O3 (SPAdes) (version 2) | ecosystem: Environmental > Terrestrial > Soil > Boreal...
GCAGGTCATCTCGGTGAACAACAACCCCGCACCACCGGTGGCGCGCGCGCCATAGTGAACCAAATGCCAATCGGCGGGCACCCCGTCCACCGCCCGATATTGCGCCATGGGCGAGACCGCCACACGGTTCACCAGCTGCATATCGCGCAGCCGAAACGGCAGGAACATCGGCGGGCGCGGCGCAGCGACGCCGCCGCACTTCGACGCCAGATTGGTCTCGATCTTGTCGATGAAGCGCGCGTCGCGCAGCTTCAAATTCGCGTGGCCGATGCGCTGACTTCCGGACAGCAAGCTGTAGGCGAACTGCAGCGGCTCCATATTTTCGTATCGAGCCACGTTTTCGAACCATTCCATTCGATTGCGAGCCGCATTTTGCAGCTTTTGCGCCTCGACGCTGCGCTCGGTCTGGTAGGACTCCAATCCCGACGGCACATCCTTCGCGTGGCTGACGTGACGCACCAGCGCGATGGCATCCTCCATTGCCAGTTTGGTGCCCGAGCCGATCGAGAAGTGCGCCGTATGCGCGGCATCGCCGATGAGCACGCGATTGCCATCGTGCCAATGCCGACATTCCACTCGATTGAAATTGAGCCAGGGTGAGCCGCGCAGGTGCCGCGCGTTGGACAGCAGGGGTGCGCTGCGAAGATAGGCGGCGAATAGTTTTTCGCAAAATGCGATTGACTGATCGGCATCGGCCTTATCCAGCCCGTGCGCCGCCCAGGTCTCCTCGCGTGTCTCCACGATGACGGTGGAAAGGTCCTTGCTGAATTGATAGGCGTGGATTTGAAACCAACCGAACTCGGTTTTTTCGAACGCAAACGTAAACGCAGAGAATTTCTGGGTCGTACCCAACCAAATGAAGCGGCACTTGCGCACCTCGATGGTCGGGTCGAACTTCTCGGCCTGCCGCGCCCTGGCCTTGCTATTGGCGCCCTCCGCAATCACCACAAGATCGGCACCGTCGAACTCTTGGGTGTCGTCGAGTTCGCGTTGGAATGTTTGCTTCACGCCGAGCGAGGCGGCGCGCTTCTGGAGAATGCTGAGAAGCATGCGGCGCGAGACGCCGGCGAAACCGTGTCCCTGGGAGCGTATGGTCTGCCCCTTGAAATGCACGTCGATGTCGTCCCAATGGTAGAACTCCTCGACGATGCGCGCATGCGAGGGCGCGTCCGCTTCCAGGAAGTTGCCCATGGTCTTGTCCGAAAACACGACGCCCCAGCCGAAGGTCTCGTCCGGGCGATTGCGCTCGAAAATCTCAACGGAAGCGCCGGGCAGCGCCTTCTTGAACAGGATTGCGGAATACAGGCCGGCGGGTCCGCCGCCCATGCAGACAATTCGCTTCATGCCTCATTATATCATGTTTCGATAGTTTATATATAAAGGATAATTGCCAGGGAGGCCTCAGAGGAGTCAAGGCCCGAAGACGCAGGGCCTTGACTCCTCTGAGGCCTCCCTGGCGAGAGCTCGGGCCGATTGATATCACATGCCGACGGCCAAACAGCGTGCGAACAGTTCTACGGCGATTTTCAGTTGGCTCACGGAGAGTCCTGCGTAGCCGATGAGCAGTCCGGGGCGGGCGGGGCGGTTGCGGTAGTAAGGATGAATCGGATGCAGGCCGAGGCCCAGTGATTTGGCGCGCTCAATGAAGGCGTCGAGCTCATCGAATTTCAGGTGGCGGAACCAGATGACCAAATGCATGCCTGCTTGATGCGGACCTATCTCGATGTGCGAGGCGAGACGTTGCAATGCGTCGACGACCGTTCGGCGGCGATTGATGAGTTCCTTGACGGACTTGCGCAGATGTTTCTCGTACTGCCGGCTCTGGATAAAGGTCGCAAGCGCCGCCTGCTCCACCGAGGGTGAGCCCAGATCATCGAGCAGCTTCGCCTTGTAGAGGGCATCGCGCAGCGCCGCGGGACAGACGATGTAGCCCAGGCGCAATGCGGGAAACAGCGTTTTGGAAAAACTGCCCACGTAGAGCACGCGGTCGGCGAGATCGAGCGATCGCAGCGCGGGCAACGGCCTGCCGCCCGCGTGAAATTCGGTGTCGTAGTCATCCTCGAATATCCAGCTTTCGGTTCGTGCGGCCCACTTCAACAGTTCCAGACGCCGGTTCAGCGTCATCACGACACCGGACGGGAATTGATGCGAGGGCGTGACGAACACCAGCCGCGTACGGCGCTGCGGTAGTTCCCGGACGACCAGCCCCTCATCATCCGTTCGAGCACTGACCACCTGCGCGCCGTAGGCGAGCAAGCTGTGCACGGCGAGCTGATAGTGCGGATCCTCGACGACCACTCGTTCGCCCGGATCCAGCAGTACGCGCTCCACCAATGTGAGGGCTTGCTGAGTGCCGGCGACGATAAGGATGTCGGTCGCGCTGCACAGCACACCGCGCCTGCGTGCCAGATAGTCGGCGATTGCACGGCGCAGTGGCAGATAACCGCCGGCGGCGGGATAGGTCGGTCCAGCGCGCAGTGCCGCGGCCGCCAACTTGCGTCGCCACGAATGGAAAAGCCCCGTATCAATGAGCGGCTCGCCGTAGAGCAAGTCATATTTCGGCCGCCCGCTGACATGCGCGCCGGCCAACGTGACGGGCGGCAACGATCGCATCCGAGTCGCATAGCGCGACAGCGGGACGAGGCGGGTCCGCGCCGTCGGCCGCGTTGCGGGACTGACTTTCGCAACCCGCGTGCCCGATCCTGCCCGCGCGACGGCCAACTGTTCCGCGCACAGCAGTTCATAGGCTTGCAGCACCGTTTTTCGCGCAACGCCGAGCGCCGTTGCCAGGGCGCGGGTGGAGGGCAACCTGCTGCCCGCGATCATGCGCCCCGCCAGTATCTCCAACTTAATCGCCCTGGCGATCTGATCGTACAGGGTGCCTTTCTTGTCTAAGGTGAGATACATATGCCAGCCTGGCTTGGATCAGTTCGCTCGCCGGTGACGTATTCGCGGCTACGCAGCCTGCGCTGGGTGGCTGCGCAGCGATGCGATGGCGCGCTCGAGCTGCGCGCCGCTATCGTCGGCGAGGGCGGCCTCGCGCAAAGCCCGCAGGCGCGCGCCGCCTTCGGCTTCGCCAACCAGGTTCGGGGCGAGGGACGATAGTTGACTGAATGAAGACCAACCGCGCTCATGTGTGTCGCCGTAGCCCTTTACGAGCGTCTGGCACTCCGCGAGTTCCACGGCGAGATCTTGGTTGCGCGGAGCAATCTCCGCAATCTGTCGCAACCACGCCTCGATGCGCTGGTTCTCGATCTGGTAACGCAGGCTGCCGCGTCTGAAGCGCCGCAGCGCGGAGATGCCGCGCAGCAATGCAAAGCCGCTGATGCTCGTGGTCGAAATGCGGCGCCCGGCCGTGAATCGCGCCAGGATGCGTCTTGCGCGCGCGGATGCCAGCAGACGCCGCCCCAACCCGGCGGGAAGCGTGCCGCAGATTTCCTCCACCCGCGGCTTCACGAATTCGCGCACTTCGACGAGGTCGGCAGCTTGCGCCCTCACCTCGCGCCGAATCCGTTCAGCGCGGCCGCGCCGCGTTTTGACCTGTGCCACGCGCATCACGTCCTCAAAACTCATCCACAACGCCAAGGAACGCGCCGTGGCGGCGGTCAATTGGGCATCGTTCGATGGCGACGCGTCGAGCGCCGCGACGCCTTCGATCCGATCCAAAAATAAACTCGCATAGGCGTCGTCCTGGTAGTCGGACAGCCGCGCCGCCGCCATGCCGAGCAACTCGTGCAGCGCGGCGGGGTAGCGGCTTTCGATTCGCGCTCGTAGCGCCGCGGGAACGGCAGAGAGCGTGTAGTCGGAGGAGTCAAGAGCGCCGCGATGATCGGGCCACGCCGCCGCGGTCAGCGGCTTCGCGGCCGCGGCGATCACAGCCAGGCGGCCGGCCTCGAACGCGGCCAGGCTGGCATCAACGCCCACGCCGGATTCCCTGATCGCGTGATGATATTCCTCGATCCCCCAGGGCAGCACGCCGGCGCCTGCAATGCTGCCGAGTATCACGGCGCTGATGCGGCCGCCCGCGGCGTCAGCTACCTTGACCATGTCAAAGCCGATCAACTTCGCCGCTGCCGCCGTGGCGATCTCGAACAATTCTCGCGAGCTCGCGCGCCCCTCGCCGAGCGCGATCTTTTCGCCGATGGTGTAATCCCGATGCGTGGAGGCGATCAGCGTGGTGCGATCTTGGGTGACCAGGCCGCGATTGATTGCCCGGCCGGCCTCCATCCACTCCGATGCCACCACGATGTCCACGTCGCCGGGATTCGGCATCAACGCCATGATGGGTTCGCGACCCTCGGGCGCGTCGCTTCGCGGAAAGAATTCCAAATAGTAAATCGTCGCGCCGGTGCGCTGCGCGACGCCGGGCACGGAGGTTGCCTGCACGAAGTAGCCCGCGTGCCGGGCCGCGATGACGAGCCAGTCCGTCACGACTCCGCCGCCCTGGCCGCCCAGAGCTGCAATGGTCAAGGTGGTGGGTCTTGAGCGCTTCAAGCCAGTATGCGAATGACGGCGACGCGCAGCCGTGCCTTGAACCGATCCCACGCGGTCGGGTTCACGATGACATCGGCCCGGTAGAACGACGGGCAGAGCACCGCGGCGTGCGCCACCTCGCCGCAAACTCCGCAGCCCACGCAACTGTTGTCGACATATGCAACGGGATCGCGCCGCAACGGATCGGGATTCGTTTTCACGGTGAGCGAGGGGCAGCCGGACAACCTAATACAGGAATGATCGCCGGTGCACACATCGGAATCGATGCCGAAGCGCTCGCGGACGACGCGCTCGCCATCACCGATCAGCTTCTTGATGGCCGGTGCAACGCGTCGTTGGCGATTCAATTGACACTCGCCTTCGGCAATGACGATTTTAGGTCCGGTGAACTTGGTGAGCAGCGCTTCGCGCAGCACGCCCATCGTCTGCTTCATGTCGTAGGTGCGAATGGTGCGCACCCATTCAACGCCCACGCCGCGCACCGCGGTCTCGATGCGGTTTCTCGCCAGCCGGCCCTTGATCTCGGCCGACGATGAAGGGATGTATTGGCCGCCGGTGGCCGCCGAGTAACCGTTATCGACGATGATGGTCACGCCGTCGTGCCGATTGAAGACGGCATTGCCGATGCCGCTGGTCAAGCCGTTGTGCCAGAAACCGCCGTCGCCCATCATGGAGAGCGCGCGCCGCGGGTTCGGCACATTGAACGACGCGCCGCCGGCGGCGCCCAAGCCGTAGCCCATGATGGTGCCGCCAAGATCGAATGGCGGCAGGGTGGAAAAAGAGTGACAGCCGATATCGGCGCTGACTTGCATCGGGCCCATTTCCCGCGCCAGCAGTTTCATCGACGCAAACAGCGGCCGCTCGGGGCACCCGGTGCACAATCCCGATGGGCGCATCGGCACGTTGCGCGCCAGCATGGCGGCCGGAAGCAGGGGAATGTCCGCGGCCGGCAACTGGCCGAATTCCGCTAAAAATTTCCGCAGTCCCGCGATGACCACGGCGCCGGTATATTCGCCCGCCATGGGCAGAGGGCCTTTCCCGACGATGCGCGTCTGCACGTCCGCTTGACGCAGAAACAGGCTGGCCGCTTGCTCGATGAACTCGGGCTGGCCTTCCTCGATGATCAGAATCGCCTTCTTGCCTTGCGCAAAGCGGGTGAATTCGTCCGGCACCAGCGGATAAGTCACGTTCAAGACGTACAGCGGAATCTTGGATTCCCCGAACACGTCGGCCAGCCCCAAGCGCTCGAGCGCGCGCAGCACGGTGTTGTACAAGCCGCCTTGCAGCACGATGCCGACGTCGCAAGCGGCGTTTCCGCCCAAAAATTCGTTGAGCTGGCGTTCTTTGACGAACTTGACCGCGGCCGGCCAGCGATGCTCGATCTTTGCCCGCTCTTGCGCATAAGTCGATGGCGGCAGAATGATCCGCTCGAAGGTGCGGACGGGATTATTCATCGCTTGCTGCAGCGTGAAGGGCGGCCGGCGATTGTCCTTGGCGCGAAATTGGCCGACCACATGACACGCGCGGATCCGCAGCATCAGCATGACGGGCGTGCTGCTCGCTTCAGAAAGCTCGAAGCCCTGTTCCACCGCCTGCACGATCGAGGGCAAATTCGGCCGCGGATCGAGCAGCCAGATCTGGGATTTCATGGCGAAGGCATGCGTGCGCTCCTGCATGATGCTCGCGCCTTCGCCATAGTCCTCGCCGAGCACGATCAGCGCGCCGCCCATCACCCCGGCCGAGGCGAGATTGGAGAGCGCATCCGAGGCCACATTGGTGCCGACGGTGGACTTCCACGTCACGGCGCCGCGGATCGGATAGTTGACCGATGCGGCCAGCATGGCGGCTGCCGTGGCTTCGCTCGCCGAGGATTCGAAACGGACGCCGAGCTCGCCCAAGATCACGCTCGCGTCCGATAGCACGTCCATGAGGTGCGAAATCGGCGCTCCCTGATAGCCGCCCACATATCCGACGCCGGATTGCAGCAGCGCCTTGGTCACCGCGAGAATCCCTTCGCCTTCGAACTCGGCGCCCGCGCTCAGGCGCAGCGACTGCACTTCTTTGGCGAATGAACGTTCAGCCATGCGATAAGCTCATAAAAAAAACCAGTATACATGCGCGCGCAAATGGCTCGATTTACGGCGGCATCGAGTTACGGCTGCAATCGTGTCGATGCCCAGGGGAGGCCGGTACTTTCGCCAGAGGGCTGCAGCGGCCGCGTGAAGCGCGCGCGGTCATGAATGCGGTATTCCCCTTCAACCCACAGTTCAATGGCATCGACGTAGAGGCGGTATCCACCCCAATTCGGCGGCCGCGGCACGGAAACCGTGATGCTCTCGGGTTCCTGGGACCCAGGACCCCCGTACGGAATGCCAAAGCGGCGCGCCTCTTGGGCCACTGCGGCGGCTAACGCCTTCCGGGATTCCACGGGTTGGCTTTGCTGGCTGGCCCACGCGCCCAACTGCTTCTGCCAAACCCGCGTGCGGAAATAGGCATCGTTTTCGGCATCGGAGAGCACGGCCACCTCACCCTCGGCGCGAACCTGCCGGTGCAAATGATCCCAATGAAATACGACTGCGGCGCGCGGGTTGGCGGCGAGCTCGTTCCCCTTGCGTGACCGATAGTTGGTATAGAAGAGTATGAATCCCTGCTGCGCCGCGATCTCTTTACAGAGCACCACCCGGGCGGATGGATAGCCGCGGCTGTCCACGGTCGCCAAGACCATGGAATTCGGATTGGGCTGCGCGGCATCGCGCTGCGCCTGGCTTAGCCACTGGGCGGCCAATTCGAGCGGATTGGCCGGCAGGGGGTCAGGTAGTGTCTCAGTCCAAAATGTCTTTTTGCTGCTGCTCATTAGAGAATGGTAGCCGTGCCGATAAACCTTTAGGGGCTTTCTTTAATTATGAATCTGGATGAACTACGAACGGCACTGACTGACCTGGACGGTCAGTTACTCGAGCTGGTGGCGCGGCGCCAGGCGTTGAGCGAGCAAGTGGCCGCCGTCAAGCGGGCCACCGGACGTGCGACGCGGGACTTCGGCCGGGAGCGGGAGGTCATCTTGCGGGGCCGCAACGCTGCCGAGCGCCTGAAAATCTCCCCCGATCTGGCCGAATCCTTGTTGAGGCAGCTCATTCAGTCTTCGCTCGCGACGCAGGAGCAGGCCCGCGTTGCAGCTCAGGCCCATGGCAGCGGCAAACGCGCCCTGGTGATCGGCGGTCACGGCAAGATGGGCGGATGGTTCGCTGAATTTCTAGCCTCCCAAGGCTTTCGTGTCGCGATTGCGGACCCGAAGGGCAGCTCGCCGGGCTTCGACAGGGTGGCCGATTGGCAGACCGACCCATTGGATTTCGATCTCATCGTGTTGGCGACCCCCCTGTCCGCCACCGCGGAATTGCTGCAGGTGTTGGCCCGGCGCCGGCCGCGCGGACTGGTATTCGACTTGGGCTCGCTGAAAACGCCGCTGCGGGCGGGGCTCGACGCGCTGGTCAAAGCCGGCTGCCGCGTCACCTCGGTGCATCCCATGTTCGGGCCGGATACCGAACTGCTGTCAGGCCGGCACGTGATTTTCATCGACCTTGGGAACAAGGAGGCCCTGGCGCAGGCCCAGGAATTGTTCGCGCCCACGATGGCTGAGCGGGTCGTCATGGATCTGGACGAGCACGATCGCTTGATCGCCTACGTTCTGGGGCTATCCCACGCCGTCAATATCGCGTTCTTCACGGCTCTGGCCGACAGCGGCGAGGCCGCGCCGCGGCTGGCGAGATTGTCGAGCACGACCTTCGATTCACAACTGGAAGTGGCGAGCCGGGTCGCCGCCGAGAGCCCGGAGCTCTACTTCGAGATTCAAAGCTCGAATGAGTACGGCAACGAGTCGCTGCAGGCGCTGCAAAAGGCGGTTGAACGGTTGGTTGCGACGGTGAAAGCCAAGAATGCGCAGGAGTTCACGGCAATCATGAACCGCGGCAGAGCCTACTTGGATGTGCGCGCGGCCGCGCGTGCGGTTTAAGGAAATGGGGACATGCCTGAGCTGACCGACACGGATAGGGAGATCGAGGACTTAAGGAAGCGTCTGGCGGAAATGACGGCCGAGGCTTCCAACAACGAGACCATCCTGAAGCGTACTCAGGCGCGCGAGTTGACGCTGCTGCGCGCCGACTCGCTATCGCAACTGCTGCACGCCATGGTGAACGGATTGCGCGAGTCCTATGCGCTCGATGCGGTCAGCGTGGTGTTGCTCGATCCGCAGCACGAAGTGCGGCATCTATTGGTCGCGGGCGGCGATCGCCCGGAAGAGTTCAAGCAGATTTTCTTCGTCGACTCGCTGGTCGGATTGGCGCCGCAGCTCGCCGTTTTGCACAAGCCGTGGCTTGGGCCTTACGTGGGCGCCGACCATCACCTGCTATTTCCGGGCATGTTGAATCTCAAAAGCGCCGCGCTCTTGCCGCTGCCGCGCAAAGACCGCGTCACCGGCGCATTGTGCTTCGGCAGCCGGGACGCGACGCGCTTTACGCGCCATCACGGCACGGATTTTCTCGCGCATCTGGGCGCGGTCGCGGCCGTGTGTATTGAAAACGCCGTCAACCGGGCGCGCCTGCTGCGCGCCGGCATCACCGATTTCCTGACCGGCTGGCACAATCGGCGCTACTTGCAGCAGCGCCTGAAAGAAGAACTGGCGCGCGCGCAGCGGCGCGGCGCGACGATGGCATGCCTGATGATCGACATCGATAAATTCAAGGGCATCAATGACGGCTATGGGCACCTGGCGGGCGACAATGCCCTCAAAGAGGTTGCACACCGCATCGAGGCGCAAATTCGCAGCATGGATACCGCGGCGCGCTTCGGCGGCGATGAACTGGCGATTCTTTTGCCCGAAACCACGGCTGCCGAAGCGGCAACCTTGGCCGAGCGTATTCGCGAGGTGATCGCAGCCTCGCCGTTCGCGCTCAACTCGCAGATTTCGCGCGGCCTGACCGTGTCGGTGGGCGTGGCGGCCGTCTCGCCCGGGCGCGACGAAGCGGATCTCAAGGCCGTGGCCGACCGTTTGATCGCCGACGCCGATGCGGCGCTTTATCGCGCCAAGGCACTGGGTAGAAATCGGGTACAGGTCGGCGCCGGGTAGCCAGGCTTGGGCCCTGGGGCAGCCACAAGTGCCCGGGGATGTGGAACAATTGAGTGCATGTCCACCCAACCGCCCACCGATTACATCGATAAGGACGGTTTTCGCGCCAATGTGGGCATTGTGCTGGCGCGCGGCCCGGCCGAGGTGTTTTTGGGCGGCCGCGTGGGCGGCCGCGGTTGGCAGTTCCCGCAAGGCGGCGTCAATCGCGGCGAGCAGGTGGAGGACGCGTTGTATCGCGAACTCAGGGAGGAAATCGGTCTGGAGCGCCAGGACGTCGAAATCCTGGGATCGACCCAGGGCTGGCTGCGGTACCGTTTGCCCCGCCAGTATGTGCGCGACCGTTGCATCGGCCAGAAGCAGCGCTGGTACTTGCTGAAGCTGGTCAGCGACGAATCAAAACTGCGCTTCGACCTCACCAACCAGCCGGAATTCGACCGCTGGCGCTGGACCGACTACTGGACGCCGGTGCGCGAGGTGGTGTATTTCAAGCGCCGAGTCTACGTGCGGGCGCTGCAGACTCTCGGAAAGTACCTGTCTCCCGACGGCCCGCCGCCGTATCCGGATTGGTGGCCGGAAATCCAGCCGGCGCGAAGCGCTTAACCCGGCTTGACCACCGCGAGAATGACGATGACGATCAAGAGCAGCGAGGGCAATTCGTTGAAGGCCCGAAACCACTTGGCGCTGCGCGTGTTGCGCTGCGCGGCAAAATCCCGCATCAGCTTGTAGCAGTACACGTGGTAGGCAACGACCAATGCCACGAACAGCAGTTTGACCTTGAGCCACGTCATCTGCAGGTATGCTGGAGACTCGATCAGCATCAGGGCGCCAAAGAAAATGCTGGCCGCGCCGCCGATGGTCATGATGGCGAACAAGCGCCGCTCCATGATTTCGAAGCGCTGCGTACTGATCGAATCCGACGCTTGCGCGTGATAGACATAGAGCCGCGGCAAATAGAACAGGCCGGCGAACCAGGTGATCACGAAGATGACGTGCAGTGCTTTGAGCCAGAGCATGGCCGCTCAGAATAGATGATAACTGGAGCGCTGTCTTAGGGGTCGAGGCTTCGTATAATGAGGGGCGAGCTGCCGATGAGGTTTAGGCTTGCCTAGGAGCGATGTAGCGAGAAATGGCTGATTCCTTAAGCAAGTTGGTGGTCCGGCCGCACGCGCCCAAGCGCGTCGCGGCACTGTGGACGGTCGGCCTGCTGCTCGCCGCGACCATCCTGTACACGGCCTTCGAATTCGGCCGCTACGAAGCGGGTTTTCGCGTGGTCGACTCGGTCCGCGGCGCATTGTCGGCAAGCCGGCGCATTCGTTCGCTCGAGTCGGAAAACGAAAATCAACGACGCCAGCTCGAAGCGGCGGAAACCGCCCGGCGCGTGGATCGCGAAGGCTATGCGCAAGTCGAACGCAGTCTCGGCGACATGCAGAGTCAGATCGCGCGGCTGAACCAAGATCTATCGTTCTACCGCGGGCTGGTGCAGCCTGAGTCGCTCATCCACGTCAAAGTGCAGCAGATGCAGATCGTACCGGACGGACCCGCCGGCCAGTACCACTTGAAGTTCGTGCTGATTCAGACCGGCAAGCCGGACAAAGAGGTCGTGGGCAACGCAGCCGTCACGCTCGACGGACTGCTGGGCGGCAAGCCGCTTTCCTTGAGCTACGCGCAAGTCTCGCCTAACCGTCGCGTCAGCCTGGCATACTCCTTCAAGTACTTTCAGGAGTACAACGAGCCCATCGAACTCCCCAAGGGTTTTGAGCCGACGCGCGTGGGTGTCGAGATTCACAGCGGCAGGGATGTCAATCATAGTTTCCGCCAGGCCTTCGTCTGGAAGGCGCAAGGGATGTCGGTGGAAACGGAAGCGAACGGCGATATTCCGGGCAAAGGTGAAGCAGATGTTCAAACCGAAACCGAATAAGAAAGAAATCGACACGCTGATCGGTGCCAAGACCCGCATCAATGGCGATGTCGAGTTCGTCGGCGGTTTTCATCTCGATGGCCATATCAACGGCAATGTCAGGAGCGAAGTGGGCAGCGGCGCCACGCTGTCGGTGAGCGAACACGGATGCATCGAGGGCTCGGTCGTCGTCACCAACATCGTGCTGAACGGCCTGGTGAAAGGCGATATCGAGGCCGGCGATCGCGTCGAAATGGGTCCCAAAGCCCGCGTTCTCGGCAGTGTTCACTACACCACCATTGAAACCGCGGTGGGCGCCCAAATTAATGGGAAGTTGATCCATCGAGGCAAGCCGGGGCCCGGGCCGGTCGATTCGGTCAGCGCGGGCGCGGACGCAAGTCGCAAAGAAGGTTCATAACTTTGATTGGCCGGGGACCGGCCTGTAGAATGGCACCATGAGCACAACTTCCGAATCGACTCTTTCCGCTGATCTGGCGCCGCCCATGCCGGATGTGCTGATCTTTACCGATGCCGCGGCCGGCAAAGTCGGCGAACTGATCCGTGAAGAGGCGAATCCCAACCTGAAATTGCGCGTGTTCGTCTCGGGCGGCGGCTGCTCGGGTTTTCAATACGGTTTCACCTTCGATGAGAAAATCGAAGACGGCGACTTTTGCGTCGAGAAGCGCGGCGTGCAGCTGTTGGTTGATCCGATGAGCGCGCAATATTTGATGGGCGCGGAGATCGACTACAAAGAGGATCTGCAGGGCGCTCAGTTCGTGATTCGCAACCCAAATGCGAAAACCACGTGCGGTTGCGGCTCTTCATTCGCTGCCTAGGGAGACTGTCTCCTAAATGTTGAGCGTGTAGATGAGCGGCGGTAGGCTCGTGCCCGACGTGCTCGCCGCCGTCGATTTGGGCTCCAACAGCTTCCACATGGTCGTCGCGCGCTACTCGCACGGCCAGCTCGTCATCCTCGATCGATTGCGCGAAATGGTTCGCCTGGCCGCCGGCATGGGCGACAGCGGCCGGCTCGACGACACCGCGACGGACCGGGCCTTGCGATGCCTCGAAAGATTCGGCCAGCGCTTGCGCGCCATGCGTGCGGACAGCGTGCGCGTGGTGGGCACGAATGCATTGCGCCGCGCCAAGCGCAAGCGATGGTTCTTGGAACACGCCCGCGCGGCCCTGGGTCACCCCATTGAAATCATCTCGGGACTGGAAGAGGCGCGCCTGATTTACTCCGGCGTCGCACACACCAGTCCCATGAGCCCCGACAAGCGCTTGGTCATCGACATCGGCGGCGGATCGACCGAAGTGGTCATTGGCCAGGGCTTTGACCCGTTCTTGCTCGAGAGCCTGTCGGTGGGCTGCGTGGGTTTGAGCGCCAGCTTTTTCGACGATGGCAGAATCTCCGCCAAGCGGCTGGAACGCGCACGCACGGCGGTCAGGCTGGAACTCGAGCCTGTGCAAGAGGCCTATCGGAAAATGGGCTGGCTGCAGGTATTCGGCAGTTCCGGCACCGTGCGCGTCATCAGCGACGTGCTGCACCGCCTGAACCCCGACTCGCCGCACATCACGCTCGACAATTTGAACGCACTCGCGGAGCGGGTCGTCGCCGCGGGGCATGTGGATGAACTCGATCTGCCCGATGTGGACGCCGAGCGCGCGCCGGTGTTTCCCGCGGGACTGGCGATCCTGTTGGAAGTGGTCGAGAACTTCGGCATCGATCGGGTCCGCGTGGCCGAAGGCGCGATGCGCGAGGGATTGCTCTACGATCTCATGGGCCGCTTTACCAACGAAGATGCGCGCGTTCGCAGCGTGCGCGCGATGGAAAAGCGCTACCACATCGACGAGCTGCAGGCGGACCGGGTCGAGGCCACGGCCGTGGGCCTGCTCGAGCAAGTTGAAAATGACTGGGGACTGGAAGATCCACTGGCGGAGTCGGTGCTGCGCTGGGCCGCGCGGCTGCACGAGACCGGTCTCGATATCGCCCACTCCAAGTATCACCGCCACAGCGCCTACCTGCTCGAGCACGCCGACATGCCGGGATTTCCGCGTGAGGAACAGTTGCTGCTGTCCGCGCTGGTGGGCTGCCACCGCCGTCAATTGTCGGTCGCGTCGCTCGAGGACTTGCTGCCGCCTTGGGATCGGCTGGCGGAGTTTTTGATCGTGATCCTGCGCCTCGCGGTTCTATTGCACCGGGGGCGAAGCCCGCAACCGCTGCCGGAAGTGAAATTGACGGTCAAGAGCCGCAATATCACGCTGGAGTTGCCGCAGCGTTGGATCAAGGAGCATCCGCTTACCCTGGAGGATCTGGAGCAGGAGCGCGCCTATTTGAAAGAGGCCGGCTTTCGCTTGACGATCGTCCCCTAACCCTCGGTCAAGGCCAACCGATCGTCGTACAGGGTCATCAATCGGGACTGCGCGGAGAATTTCTTCTCGCCCGAGGCGCGCGAATACTGCCCGTCCGTATCCAGCGTCCAGGCCTGCATGTCGTCTTGCAAGTACAGCTGCAACTCCTCAGCGACCCGCGCGCGCAATTCCGCATCGTCGATCGGAAAGGCGATCTCGATACGGCGGAATAAATTGCGGTCCATCCAATCGGCGCTGCCGCAATAGACTTCCTGCGTTCCCGCATTCTCGAAGAAATACACCCGCGAATGCTCGAGAAAGCGCCCGACGATGGAACGCACCTTGATGTGATCGGAGACGCCGCGAACGCCGGGCTTGAGACAGCACACGCCGCGGATGATGAGGTCGATGGCGACGCCGGCGCGCGAGGCGCGGTACAGCGCTTGAATGATGGTCGGCTCGGTCAACGCGTTGAGCTTCGCGATGATGCGTGCCGGCTTGCCGGCCCGCGCGTGCTCAGCCTCGCGGTCGATTTTCGCCAATAGGGCCTGGTGCAGGCTGAAAGGGGCGTGCAACAACTTACGCAGCTTCGGCACCTGCGTGAGGCCCGTGAGCTGCAGGAAGATCTCGTGAATGTCCTCGCCGATGGCTTCGTCCGCCGTCAGAAGTCCGTAGTCGGTGTAGAGGCGCGCCGTCTTGGTGTGATAGTTGCCGGTACCCAGGTGGCAGTAGCGGCGCAGGCCTTTTTCCTCGCGCCGCACCACCATGACCAGTTTTGCATGCGTCTTGTAGCCGAATACGCCATACATGACGTGCGCGCCGGCTTCCTGCAGTTTGGTGGCCAATTCGATATTCGCCTCTTCGTCGAAGCGCGCCCGCAGTTCAATGATGACCGTGACGTCCTTGCCCGCCGCGGCGGCCTCGACCAGCGCGGCGACAATGGCGGAGTCGTTGCCCACGCGATACAGAGTTTGCTTGATCGCCAGCACCTGCGGATCGCTCGCCGCCTGCTTGATGAAATCGGTGACCGGCCCGAATCCCTGGAACGGGTGATGCAGCAGCACATCGCCGGCACGCAGGGTGGAGAACGGATCGCTGCCCGCCTTCAGCCGGTCCGGAATGCTGGGCGTGAAGGCTGAATATTTCAGTTCCGCGCGATCCACCAGATCGTACAGCGCCATGAGCCGATTCATGTTTACCGGCCCGGACACTTTGTAGAGATCCTCCGTGGTGAGCGCAAATTGCTCCAACAGGTAGGCGAGAATTTCATCGGGACAGTCGTGCGCGGTTTCCAAGCGCACGGCATCGCCGTAGCGCCGCGAGGCCAGTTCGCCCTCGACCGCGCGCAACAAGTCATCGACTTCTTCCTGCTCGACAAACAGGTCGCTGTTGCGCGTGACGCGAAATTGGTAGCAGCCGCGCATTTGCATGCCGGCAAACAGCGTCGATACAAAGGCCTCGACGATCGTTCCCAAGAAAACGAAATTGCGGCTGCCGAGCTCATCGGGGAGGCGGATCAGGCGCGGCAGCGAGCGCGGCGCCTGCACCACGGCCAAGCCGCTGTTGCGCCCGAAACCATCTTCGCCTTCCACCACAATGGCGAAATTCAAACTCTTGTTGAGAATTTTCGGAAAGGGCCGCGCGGGATCGAGCGCCAGCGGGCTCAACACCGGTTCCACTTCGCGCGTGAAATAATCCTTGATCCAGGCCGCCTGCGCCGGCGTCCAGGTTTCCGGTTCGACGAAGATGATGCTGTTCTTCGCGAGCTCCGGGATGAGCACATCGTTCAAGACTTCGTATTGTTCGTCGACCAGGCGCACGGCGTGCAGGCGAATGGCCTTCAATTGTTCCGGCACCGACAATCCGTCGGGACCGCCCTGCACCGCGCCGGCTTCCAACAGCTCCTTGAGGCTGGCGACCCGAATCTCGAAGAACTCATCGAGAATGGCGCAGGAGATACATAAGAATCGGACCCGCTCGAGAATCGGAATGCTGGGATCCTTGGCCTGCTCCAGCACGCGCTGATTGAATGCCAGAAACGACAGCTCGCGATTGAAATACAGCTGCGGAATTTGGAGGTCGGTGTCGTTCATGATTTCACGCGTAGCGGTACACGCCGCCCAAGATGCGCGCGCCCTGGGCGCCGGTGACGCTGCCGGCGCTCGAGGTGAGGCCTTCGAGCGTGCGCTTGGCAAACCACGCGAAAGCGACCGCCTCGACATAGTCCGGATCCAGGCCCAACGCGGCGGTGCTGGCGACGCGGTTCGGCGCAATCAATGCGGCGATGGCATTGAGCAATCCTAAATTGTGCGCGCCACCGCCGCAAACATAGAGCGCCGCGCCCGGGGCATATTGGCGCACCGCGGCGGCGAGCGTGCAGGCGGTGAACTGCTGCAAGGTCGCCTGAACATCGGTCGGCGTGCGCGAAAACAAGCCGAGCTTGCTCTCCAGCCACGGCAGATTGAACAGCTCGCGGCCCGTGCTCTTGGGCGGCGCGAGGCGCAGATACGGCTCGTCCAGCAACTCCTTGAGCAGCGTCTCATCGACCCGGCCGGTCGCAGCCCAAGCGCCCCCGGCATCGAACTCCTTGCCCAGGTGCCGCGCAATCCAGGCATCGAGCAGGCGGTTTGCCGGGCCGGTATCAAAGCCGGTGACACTGCTCTGGTTGGTCAGAATGGTGATGTTCGCAATGCCGCCCAAATTGGCAATGACCCGGTCTTCGTCATCGCTGCGAAAAACCTGATCATGGAACACGGGCAGCAGCGGCGCGCCTTGGCCGCCCGCCGCCACATCGCGCCGGCGGAAATCCGCCACAACCGAGACACCGGTCATCTCGGCCAGCGTATTGGGATCGCCGATCTGCCAGGTAAAGGGCACCCTCAAGTCCGGCCGGTGGCGCAGCGTTTGTCCGTGACTGCCGATGGCGGTGACCCGGTCCGCGCTGATCCCGGCAGTTTGCATCAGCGCGAGCGCCGCCTGAGCAAAGGCCCTGCCCAGTTCCACATCGATTTGCCCAACCTCATCCAGCGCCACGTGATCAGCTTGATCGATGAGCGCCGAGATTCGGCGCTTGAGATCCGGATCAAACGGCGTGGCGCTGGTGGCAATGATGGAGAGCGGTGCGACCTCGAAATCGACCAGGGCCGCATCGATCGCGTCCATGCTGGTTCCGGAAATCAAACCGAGGTACATCGCCATGGCGGGCTAGTGGCTGCTGGCGTTGGCGCGCGGGTCGGCCGCGCCCGTCGGACGTGCGGGAGCGGTGGCGACTCG
>Ga0209330_1000461_pt1 | contig 17079 bp, 17 predicted proteins | sample JacPinW_OM2H0_O3_FD_187969 | JGI IMG/M metagenome (GOLD analysis project Ga0209330, IMG submission 187969) | Forest soil microbial communities from Algoma, Ontario, Canada - Jack Pine, Ontario site 1_JW_OM2H0_O3 (SPAdes) (version 2) | ecosystem: Environmental > Terrestrial > Soil > Boreal...
GCGCAAATATGAGAACACCATCAGATCCTCCGACGTGTTCAACGACGTCGCGACCTTGAGGCAACAACTGGTGATCCTTGGGACACCGAAAACCGTGGAGTGGCGCCTGTACGCCTACGAGAATGACGGCTTTGTCTTGATGCTGCCGGGGTGAGGCAGGCCTGGAGTATGCGGCGGGCGGGCGCGTGGGAGCTGATCCCAGCAAACTGGGCGGCGCTGGGCGGTGAATAACCGCTGTTAGACCGTTAGATGCACCATCCTCGTGCGGGCACAGGCGACGGAGGGTTCATCGGGTTGTTCTTGACTGCGGGAACCGACCACAAAGGTCGTACCCCCTAGAATCAGACTGTTCACCAGCAGCGCCAGGGCGACCGCGCCGAGTTTGATCACAAGCCGAGTCTTCATTGAATACTCCCGTTGCAGGCGTCGACTCGTCAGGATGGACCCAAGTCGTTGCTCAAAGTTCAATCAGTAGACCTCGGGTACCAGCATTTCGGCGGACACCGCCTGGCGAGAATAGTGTTCGTGATGCTCCCGAGCGGGTAGAACGATGGCGGGCTTGATCACTTCCTTGTACGGAAACTGTTCCAGGAGGTGATGGATGCAATTGAGCCGCGCGCGTTTCTTATCGACCGCATGAACCACCCACCACTTCGCCTCCGGTATGTGCGAGCGCTCCAACATGACCTCCTTCGCCTTCGTATAGTCCTCCCACCGGCGGCGCGATTCGAGATCCATGGGACTGAGCTTCCATTGCTTGAGCGGATCGTGGATGCGGCCAAGAAAGCGCACGTATTGTTCCTCGTCCGTAATGGAGAACCAATACTTCAGCAACCTGATGCCGGAGCGCACGAGCATGCGTTCGAATTCAGGCACCGAACGATAAAATTCCTCGTATTCCTCCGGCGTGCAAAATCCCATGACCCGCTCGACCCCGGCGCGGTTATACCAGCTGCGGTCGAATAAAACGATCTCCCCGGCCGCCGGCAGGTGCGGCACGTAGCGTTGGAAATACCACTGCGTACGCTCTCGATCGTTGGGTGCGGGCAGGGCCACAGTTCTGCAGACGCGGGGGTTCAAGCGTTGGGCTATCCGCTTGATGATGCCGCCCTTCCCCGCGGCGTCGCGTCCCTCGAAAACAATCACCACTTTTTCGCGGGCGTCGACCACCCAGTCTTGCAGTTTCACCAACTCGGCCTGCAGTCGAAATAGATCATTGAAATAGCGCAGCCGATAGGCTTTCTCAGCCTCGGCGTCCGCTTCGGACGGCGCCCCGCCCGGCACCACTGGCCGGTCCTCGATTTCCATCTCCAATTCTTCATCGTAGCCGTCGGCGAGATCGCGGCTAATCCGGCGAATCAGCGCTTCGTTATCCAATTGCGGCATATCATTCATTTGCAAAATCCCTTGATGAAATAGGACAAGCCCGGGCGCCCCAAATACCCTTGGCATATTCGGCGATCGAACGGTCGCTTGAAAAATAGCCCGAGGAGGCCACGTTCAGGATTGCCTTGCGCGCCCAGTCTCGCGGATTCGCATACCAATCGCGCATCCGCTGATCAGCCTGCAGATACGACTGCAAGTCCGCCAAGTGCATATATCGGTCTCCCTGCATCAGCAGATCGTACAGCGGCTGAAAAAGCTTGGGATCATTGCCGCTGAAATGGCCGGCGCCGATCAAGTCGAGCGCCGCGCGCGTCTCCGGATCGTGATCGTAATGCCAGCGCGGATTGTACCAACCGCGGCTGTCGGCAACCTGCTGCGCCGTCAGACCAAACAACAGAAAATTCTCCTCCCCGGCTTCTGCCGCCATCTCAATCGTTGCGCCGTCGCGCGTTCCCATGGTCAAAGCGCCGTTCATCATGAACTTCATGTTGCTGGTGCCGCTGGCCTCATAGCCGGCGGTGGAGATCTGATTCGACACGTCGCTTGCCGGGATCAGTCTTTGCGCCATGGAAACGTCGTAGTCGGGCAAAAATATGATGCGCAGCTGTGCGCTGGCGGCCGGATCCGCGGCGACCGTTGCAGCCAAGTTATCGATGAACTTGATGATGAGCTTCGCGATGAAATAGGCTGCCGCGGCTTTGCCGGCGAAAAAGAACGTCCGCGGCGCGTGTAGCGCCCGAGGATCCTTGCGCAGCCGGTTGTAGAGCACGACGATGCGCAGCGCGTTCAGAAGCTGTCTCTTATACTCGTGGATACGCTTGATGTGGCAATCGAATATCGTTTCAGGATCGACGCTGAAGCCGAATTTCATTTTGATCCATTGCGCGCAGAGCCTTTTGCTCTCGTGCTTCACTTGCATGAACTTGTCCAGAAATGCCGCATCGTCCGCCAGGGGCTTCAAGCGAGCCAACTGCGCAAGATCGGTGATCCACGCGCTGCCAATGGCCTCAGTGATCAAGTTGGCGAGCGGAGGATTCGCGAGCAGTAGCCAACGGCGCGGCGTTACGCCGTTGGTCTTGTTGCTGAATTTTTCCGGAAACATCTCGGCGAGATCTTTAACCGTGGTCGTGCGCAACAGTTGGGAATGGATCTTTGCGACACCGTTGGTGCTGTGCGAGCCCACGATGGCCAAATTGGCCATGCGCACGTGCTTTGTAGCGCCTTCCTCGATCAGGCTCACGCGTTGCACGCGGCCCTCGTCGCCCGGGTAGCGGCGGCGCACCACCCCGAGCAAGCGTCGATTGATCTCGAAGATGATTTCAAGCTGACGGGGCACGAGCAATTCAAACCACGGCAGCGGCCACTTTTCGAGTGCTTCGGGCAGCAGCGTATGATTGGTATAGCCCAACGTACGGCAGCTAAGATCCCAGGCCGTGTCCCACTCCAAATGGGCTTCATCGAGAAGAATGCGCATCAGCTCCGGCACGGAAAGGCTCGGATGCGTGTCGTTGAGCTGAAGCGCCGTTTTCTCAGGGAGCAGGCTCCAGTCCGTGTTATGCATCCGAAAGCGGCGAATGACATCCGCCAAGGAGCAGGCCACCAGAAAATATTCTTGTACGAAGCGAAGTCCCTGGCCCAGGCTGGTCGAGTCATCGGGATAGAGCACGCGGGTCAGAGATTCCGCTTCAAGCGCCTCGGCTACCGCGCCGACGAACTCGCCGTGACTGAAGGCCTGGAAGTCGAAATATTCGTCCGCGCTGGCGGCCCACAGGCGCAGCGTGTTGACGGTGCTGCCGCCATACCCCACGATCGGGCGATCGTAGGGAACGCCAATCAGGCGCGATGGCTTGCCGGTTATCGCTCGCAGAGTGCCCTCGCGCACCTCGAACGAGCAATTGAGGTGAATGTCCACTTGATCACACACGCGGCGGATTTCCCAGGGATCACGGCGCGCCAGCCAGTTATCCGGGCGTTCGACCTGCCATCCTTCACGGATGACTTGCTTGAACATGCCGTACTCGTACCTGAGCCCGTAGCCCATGGCTGGAATCTGCATTGTGGCCATGGAATCCAAGAAGCAGGCTGCGAGGCGTCCGAGTCCCCCATTGCCAAGTCCGGCGTCCGGCTCCTGCTCCAGGATGGCGAGCCAATCGAGGTCGATCTCTTTGACGGCGCGGCGGGCATCGGCATTCAACAAAAGATTTTCGACATTGTTGGCGAGCGATCGGCCAATGAGAAATTCCATCGAGAGGTAATAAACCCGCTTGGGGTTCTCGCGCGCATAGGTGCTCTCGGTTTCCACCCAGCGTCTTGCCAGAGACTCACGCACCGAGAGCGCAAAAGCGTCGAAGCGCTCATGCGGGGTCGCACTGGCCAAACCGACGATCTTGTCGATCAACAAGTGTCTTTCGTAGAGCGCCTTGTCCAGCCGCACGGGTTGCTGTGATGGGGTTTTCGGCTGCTGGTTCAGCATTGGATCTTTGGCCTCCTGGGTGGCAGCGACGTGCCCGTGGGTGCAAAGCTACCGCAACCACATTGGGATTTTGTGAATGCGCGCAACGCGCGCGACAACCGCTTTTATCGCAACGGGCGGCGCGATTGGCAAGACTTTTGGTGCGCAGTCATGGAAATGTCACATTTCAGAAGCGATATGCGCCCCAAATCAAGGAAAAAGCACAAAAACGTGGCGGCGATAGCAAAAATTTCGCTGATTTAGAGACCCCGTAGGCATCTCTCGGGTGCAGAAATGGGCGGAATAGGGGTGCATATATAAGGAGTGCGCCTTGTTTCGTGGATTCAAGTTTGAGGTGGTGTTGCCAATCGCGGCCATCGCGCTGCTGTTCATTAGCATTGGCGCCATCGGCTTTTCCTTTTGGGCAATGCAGCACGAAGAAGCGCAGATCAAGCAGCAGGTCGCGGATGACGTCACGTCGGTTCGGGGCGTGTTCGAGACGACCGCGACGTTAATGGATGAACGCGTACGGATGAGCATGGCCTTGCTCAAGGAGCAGATCAACGCACGCGGCGGGGCTGAAAAAGGCGGCTCCGTCACCCTCGCCGGCAAGCCCATTGCCGATATCATCGTCGCGGGCAGGGGCCAGGCGGGGAACTTCGAGCTCGTTGACTACGTCACCCGTCTAAACAAGGGCACGGCCACGATTTTTTCCAAAGACGGCGAGCGCTTCGTGCGTATCGCCACCAATGTCTTGAAGGACGATGGCAGCCGCGCGGTCGGTACCGAGCTGAACAACACCACCAAGGCATACGCCGCCTTGATCCGGGGCCAGCCGTTTTATGGCGTGGTCGACATCCTCGGCAATCCCTACATCACCGGCTATGAGCCCCTCAACGCGAAGAACGGCGACTTTATCGGCATCAACTACGTCGGCTATAAGGCCGAACTGCCGGTCTTGAGCCAATCCTTGGAACAATCGCGGGTGTTGAAGAGCGGCTTTCTCGCCGTGGTCGACAGCAAGACCGTACGCTACCTGCCGTCTTGGATCACCAAGGACGAGGTGCAGGAGCACATCGACAATAAGGACGGCTCGTGGGTCATTGACCGTGTGCCGCTGGAGGAGTGGGGTCTCACGATCATCTCAGCCTATCCGGTCGCTGAACTGCATTCCTTGGGCCGAAAGGTCGGCTATGGCGTCGCCTTGGCGGGATTGGTTATCGGCGCCGCCATATCGATTGCACTGTTCTTCCTACTCGACTGGAAGGTGCTCCAGCTGCTCGGCGGTGAGCCGCGGGTCGCAGCCGACTACATGAAAAAGATTGCCGCAGGCGATTTGGCGGTGGAAATTGTCGTGGCCGGCAAGCGCCCGGACAGTCTCATGGCCTCGCTCAAATTGATGCAGATGAAGTTGAAGAATTTGATCCTCGCGGTCAGCGGCGCAGCCACCGAGGTCAGCGAGCAGTCACGCAAATTCGAAACCACATCCGCCGCCTTCCAGCGCAGTCGCGACGAGACCTCGGCACAGGAACTGCTGCGGCAAACCAAGGGCGTGAGCAAAACACTGGCCTTGCTGGAAAAATCGATCGCCCGATTCAAGCTATAACGAGGGCTTATGAAGCCGTGTCATTGATCTCGCGCACACAGGCGACGAGCAATGGCAACAGATCCCGATGGCGGTTGAATAAATTCGTTCGAATCAAACTGAGCACCTTCTGCAGGCCGGGCACGTCCCCGCAACGATTGACCGCATCCACAAATTCCTGTCCCTGCACGCCGAACTGATTGAGGCAGAATTCTGTCAAGGCGAAACGCGCCTGGGCGAGCGAAATACCGGATTCGAGGCGCAGCGGATCCGACCCCTGGCCGCCGCTCGCGCCCGGCTTTTGCGCGTACGCCGGCTTGATGTCCGGCGCGCCTCTCGCGGGCGCCGGCTTGCTCGGCGCGGCTTTCGCGGCGGGCGCGGTGGTTTGCACATGCGATCCTGTCGGCGACGCGTCATCCGTTTCGTTGATTTCGCGCACGCAAACCACCAGAGCGGGCAATCGATGCGCGCAACGCTCAGCGACTTCGGCTCGAATGCTATTCAGCACTTCCTGCAGGCTCATGACATCGGTACAGAGACTCACCGCATCCACGAGGTACTGGCCATCTGTGCCAAACTGGTCCATGCAGAAGTTGGACAGCGCGAAGCGCGCCTGACTGGGAGAGATGCCGAAATTCAAGCGCAATTCCCGGCGAGCTGCGCGCGCAGGATCCGCCGCGCCACCGCTCCTCGAGGCCGGCTCATCATCCGCAATGGCGATGAACTTATTGGTCAAGAGCCGGCGCAGACCGTCGACCACCGAATTGTGAGGAAACATCGAGCGCTGCAGGATGGCGTCGCTGGTTTTGCAGCCCTGTTCGATCAACGACAGAATATTCCGGGCCGTCACGTCGAGCTGGAATGCATGCTGGCGCAGCTCTTCTGTGCCCTTCGCGGTGAGAATCAAGACCTGCTCGCCCGACTTCATAGATTTGCCGGGATTCTACCTCAGTGGCGGGCCGTGGCGCGCCCGATCTGATCGAGCGCGGCTACCGCAGCGCTCGGCAGCTTAAGGTCGGCCGCGGCGAGGTTCTCGCGCAGATGATCGAGCGAAGCGGTGCCGGGAATCAGCAAAATGTTGGGTGCGCGCTGAAGCAGCCAGGCGAGCGCCACCTGCATTGGCGTTGCGCCGAGCGCCTTGGCGGCCTCCGAGAGCGCGCTTGACTGCAACGGCGTGAAACCGCCGAGCGGGAAGAAGGGCACATAGGCAATCGCGGCGCCGGCAAGTTCATCGATGAGCGCGTCGTCTTCTCGATGGGCAAGATTGTAATGGTTCTGCACACAGACAATATCGGCGATGGCGCGCCCTTCTTCGACCTGCTTTCGGGTCACATTGCTGAGGCCGATGTGCCGGACCAGCCCTTGGCGCTGCAGCCCGCCCAGTACCGTGAGCGGCGCCTCGATGGAGCCCTCGGCGGGCCCCTGAGCACTGAACATCAGGCGCAGGTTGACGACGTCGAGTGCATTGATTTTCAAGTGTCGCAGGTTGTCATGCACGGCACTCGTTAGGTGCTCTGCGGAGAAGGCCGGATTCCATGACCCGTCTGCGCCGCGCCGCGCGCCGATTTTGGTGACGAGCACCAGATTGTCGGGATAGGGATGCAGGGCTTCGCGGATGAGATGATTGGTGACGTGCGGACCATAATAGTCGCTCGTATCGATGTGATCGACTCCGCTCGCCAGCGCCTCGCGCAACACGGCGAGCGCACTTTGCCGATCCTTCGGCGGCCCAAACACTCCCGGCCCCGCGAGCTGCATGGCGCCGTACCCGACCCGCTTCACGCGGCGCGTCCCGAGTGCGAATGTTCCGGCGCGGCTGATATCGATCATGAAGCCGGCTCCTGGCCCAGTGGATACTGAGCCTACGATACCAGCTTGTTAGGTCAATCGGACCAGGGCGTCCTTATTCAGAACCGGGAGAGCCAGGCGCGCCTCATGTTCAGCCGCCAGTGCGCGATCATCGTGCTGCCAAGGATGAAATCCCGGCCGGAAGAACGACAACCACGCCGGAAAGATCTGGCGCAGTATGCCGGGGTAAATCACCAAATACCAAAAGACGCGCAACCCCGTGCGCGGTCCATCCATTCCGTCCTGTCTGAGAAATTGCCGCATCGCGCGCACCCGACCCCGCAGGAAGCTATAGCTGATGTTCAACATCACGAGCGAACGAATTTTCCAGCGCTTATAGGCCGACCACTTTTGCGTGGCGGCGAGAAATGTGTCGTACGCCACGCCCTTGTGCTCGATCTCCTCGATGGCATGCCATTTCCATAGTCGCGCAGCTTCCGGCGATGCGCTCTTGAAGTGACGCTCACTTTTCAAGATGGCGTGCGCGATGATGGCGGTGAAGTGCTCCAATGCGACGGTGGTCACCAGGCCGAAGATGGGGGGTTTGTCTTTGAACTCCGCCAATCGGGAATCCAGATCCGCGTGCATGGCGCCGACATCGTAGCCTGCTTGTTCGACTTGACTGTTCAGGTGGCCGTGCTCGCGGCTATGGGCGGCTTCTTGCTTGATGAAGGCGTCGATTTGCGCCTGCTGCGGCGGCGGCACCCTGTCGCGGAAATTCCTGACGCTATCGATGAAGAACGCTTCGCCCTTTGGAAAGGTGAGCGAGAGGCTATTGTAAAGCGCTGTAGCGACGGCATCGCCGCCATTCCACCAACGCTGCGCGGTTCGGCCGCGGGCAAACATGATATTGCGGGGTTGAATGCGCAAATCCGCGGGGGTGGGGAAGGAATGATCCATGGCGCGCCCGATCCAAACCAGAGAGGTGCTACGGTAGTCGCTATTTATGTAGCCGTCAATAGTGTATTGACGGCTACATAAATTATGATCAGCGCAATGCAGCAAGCGCCTGCGCGAAGTAATCCCGGCGTTTGGCGGCACTGGCGCCCAAAATATCGCCCAGCAGGGGCCCCACCGAGGATTCCGCGTAAGCCGCGAAGGCCACAATCAGGGCGATGCGCGATATGCGTTTGGCATCACTCTTGGAACGCGGGCGCGCGCGGCTCGAAATGAAGTCGGCCAGCATGCGGTTCACCGGCTCGAGCCGCGAGGTTTCTCCCGAGCGGACCAGCCAGCCCAGAACCCGGCCAAGCCCGTTCTGGCTGAAGAGATCGAAAACCCGCACGACCACCGCTCGGTAGTCGTGCTCGAGGTGGTCCATTTCCACATCCATGGTCTGTAGTCCCGCCAACAACTCGCGCACGAGATCCTCGGCAATCGCGGCGTGCAGCCCCGCCGCCGAGCCGAAGTGATGGCTCAAATTGGGATAGGTGACGCCCGCCGCATCGGCTACGGCGCGCATCGTAAGAACTTCGTCGCTCCCCTGCACGATCAGTCGCCGGGCAGCAGCGAGTGCTTGGGCTCGCATGTCGGAAGCAACGCGTCGAATCCGCGGCGTCCGAGCGGCGTTGGCAGGGTTCTTTTTCACGACCACGAAGTCTGCGCGATGCTTGCCATGGCAAGCAAGAGCGCTAGAGCATGGGCTCCAGCCGAACGTAGCTGGCTTCCATTCCCCGCTCCATGCCGCTCGAGAGCATGCGAGTCCGCGTTTCAATGTCGGGCAATGTCATGCGCATCGTCAGCAATGTGCCGGTGCCGTCGGGTTCGAATCTCGTTTCGACGAGGTTGTCCGGCGTCGCCTCCGGCAGGTGCATACGCTCCACGTGCACGATTCGCCGGTGCGGCTCGAGTTCAATGAATTCTCCCGTCAGATGAAATCCGCCGCCTTTTCCATTGGCCCATTCGTATCGGATCTTGCCCTGAGGTGTTGCTTCGCAAATGCACACGGGCATGGTCCAACCTTCCGGACCCAACAGCCATTTCTGCACCAGTTTCGGGTCGGTATGCGCGCGATAGACCGCATCGGGCGGCGCGGCGAAGCGCCGGGTCACCACCACGCAATGATCGCCTTCCGTCTTCAAAGTGAGCTTGCTCATCGCTTTGTCCTCGTCTTTGGGGGTTTCATATCCGCCAGCAGGGCGTCAAGTCGGTCGTAGTTGGCCGCCAGCGCCTTGCGCAGCATCGCAAGCCATTGGTCAATCGCCTCGACACCGCCCTTGGCGAGACGACATGGCCTTTTCGCGCCCTCAACCCGCCGCGTAATGAGCCCGGCACCTTCGAGTACTCTCAAGTGCTTCGAGATGGCGGGCTGAGACATATCAAATGGTTGCGCGAGTTCCATGACCGTGTGCTCGCCCAAGGCGAGACGCGCCAGAATGGCGCGGCGTGTCGGATCGGAGAGCGCGGAAAAGGCGGTATCGAGATTATACATAGCTTATAGGTTATATAACCTTTAAGTTATAGTCAAGTGAATGGCGCAACCCTCTATTCGACCGATCGGCCTGGCGGGTGGCTTGAGGGGCGTAGGAACCTCACCCAGTATTAGCAGTCAACATCCGAGCGCACCTGATACTTTGAGCAAAGTCTGGATAGTCGAGCGAATGGCGGCGAAAATCTTCCGACCCACTGTGCTGTTCATCGTGTTAGCGCTCCATCTTGCGACGCTGGCGCTGCTGCTTGCGCACTCCCGAACGCTGAACATGGCCAGTGCCGCCGAACACCCCGTTGAGTTGGTGTTCCTTGCTCCCGTGAAACCGCCGAAAGTGCGGGTCGAGAATTCTCTGCCGCAACATTGGAGCACGAATATCTCGGTAGCGCTCGCACCGCCGGCGCTCAATTCTTCATCTCAAACGGGTCCCGGTTCCGCGCCGGATGGCCAGGGACCGGCCGTGAATTGGACGGCCGAAGCGCATCGCGCGGTACGGGCGTTCGAGATCCGCGGCCATCAGACGGCGAATCGCGCGCTTTCCGTGTCATCCTCGTTGGATGTGTCAGGGTCGAGCGAACATCACGCCGGCGATAAATTGAAGACCGCCAACGGCGATTGGATCGTATGGATCAGTGCCGACTGCTATCAAATCGCCAGCTGGCATTCGGACGTGCCCGCCTTCGGTGAGCCCACGATCATCTGTCGGAAACCGGCCGCCGCTCCGACCGGCAACTAACGGATTTTATCGAGGGTCTGCAGGCGAACGCCGGCTGGCTAATCCGCCTGACCTTGGTATCCTCTAGCCATGGAGCTCCCTTCGGACCGCAAGATCACGGAATCGCACGCAAGTTTCGATGATGCCGCTCAAATGGCGGTATTTTTAGCCTCGATTCCGGATGCCGATGATCTCGCGGCTCTTTTGATGGGACGCAAAGTCGTTTCTACGCGCACGTTCGATGACGATGCAATGGTCGCGCGATTTGTGCGAAGTAACGGCGCGACGGTCACTTGTTATAAGGTGGAAGCCGTCACCATCGATGAGGCCGAAATGATCGCGGCCCAGTGCGAGCTCTTGGATGAGTGGAACGCAGAGAACTTTTCGAACGCCGTGCACGTGGCGCTCGACCCCGACCTATAAAGGTGCGGTCGCTCAACTGAATTGCAGCGCCGCTTCAACCGCTGCCCGAGCGAGCAGGCGGGTCGAATCCAACGCGGGCAATGGACAATCGTCCGGCCGTACGAGCAAAGGAATCTCCGTGCAACCGAGAATCACGCTATCGCAGCCGCGCCCTCTCATCCTCTCGATGACCTCGTTATAACGGAGGCGAGATGCTTCACTGAATATTCCGTTGACGAGTTCCTCGAAAATGATGTCATCGACTATTTTCTGATCCCCCGCCGCCGGCGTACTGACCTTGAGACTGTATTTCTCGAACATCTCAGGATAGACCGGCCCGCTCATCGTGAAGCGGGTGCCCAGCAACGCGGCATGCTGATAGCCATCTCGCATCGCTGCCTTCGCGACTTCCTCGGCGATGTGCAGCCACGGTATGGGCGATCTTGCAACGACGTATTTGAATGCGCGATGCGCGGAATTGTCCGGACAGATTGCGAACTGCGCGCCGGCCTTCGCAACGATCTGCGTTTCGCGCAGCATGAATTCGGCGACGCCCTCATAGTCGCCGCGATTGAACGCAGGCAACCATTCGCCCATGGCAATGCAGCTCAGCGTGACCTGCGGATGCAAATGCTCGCCCATCAGTTTGCGCGAGTAGGCAGCGATTTCGCGAAAGCACAGCGCCGCGCCCTCAACGCTGCAGGCCACGACGCCAATGTGTTTGGATTCTGTGGACATATCCGCTCGATCCTTATTTCAGGGTGCGCGAACCTCTGGATTCAGTGCGCGAGCCTCTGGATTCAACTCTCTGGCAATGCGTTTGGCAATGAGGTAGCTGTCGCCGCGCGGCCGGCTGGGATACGGGTGGGATTCGCGATTCCAGGCATCGCCCAACTCGAACCAGTCGATCGGCCTAGAGACCCCGCCGCTGAGTTCCGCGTCGAGCGAGTCGAAATAAGTCTGCCAGCGGACGCGGTAGTAGTCGCGCGTCAGTCCAGCCCAGTCTTTGTTCCCATAGTCGTGTAGATCCGCGCCCTCGCTGGCTTTTCGGTCGCCCCAGGTCGTGAGGAGGGAGCGTGCGTCATAGTTGAGACGCGCCACTTCCCCGGGCGTCGAGGCCCATGGTCGAACGAAGTCAAGCCAGTTGCCAACTAGAAAAAAGCGGCTGGAGGCCAGCAGTTGATCCTGCAAATCCATGAGACGAAGCCAGCGTTGCGTCAAGCCGCGGAACTGCGAACGCTCTTTGGCGTCGACCGCGGCTTTGATTCGCGGCAACAGGAGCCGACTCTCGTTCGCCAACGTTTGGCGCGCGATGTCCACGAGATCGTACTTATAGGTTTCGCTCGTGCGCAGTTCCGGCGCCACCTGCAGCATCTGCGGCAGCACGCGCTTGAAAACCTCGGCATCGTAGCGCATGGCTTCCGGTGACCAGTGCGACGCACGGTTTACCGTGAGGCTGGGCTGCGCGTCGAACAACGATTCTTGTGCGGCGTCGCGTTCGCTATTGAATTCGACCTCATCGACGCGAATGCCGTACGCGGTGGCCAGCAGTAGCTTCCACGCCGCCAGCGCATGCGGATCGGCGGCTCCGTATCGGCGCCGCACATAGGCCGCGGTCCATTCAGCGATCTCGACCGCCTCGTTCCGCCACGCCATCTCGGTAAATAGATCAAAAGCGAATGGATTGGTGTCCATGCCCTCAGTAAAGACCGCGGTGCCGGCCATGTTGCTGTTGATACTTCCCAGGCGCTGCAGTCGGCTGGTGATATTCTGCACATTCGCACCCAATGTCGTGCGCCCGCCGAATTCCCAAATGCCGCCGAACAGGAAGGGCGCGCCGTGAAAATCCTTCATGCGATCATCGCGAGGCACCCGATCGTGATCGATATCAATGACCAGCAGGCGCCGGCGATCCACACCGCTCAATAGTTCCTGGCGCGGATTCCCCTGCCATGCCAGCATCATCCAGCTGGCATCGGGGTGCGCCGCGGCCAGCGCATTCTGCACATCGCGCGCCGCCTCCGGCACGGGCACATTGCCGGATTCGCCACCCTCCTGAAACACTTCCATGTCGTAGACGTTGCTGTCGCCGAACAGTTCTCGCTGGTGGCGGTAAAAAGTGGCCGCAAGCCTGGCGAACATCGGGTCCCGCGGGTCGAGCCATCCCGGCCGCGTGAACCCCGCCCACTCGCCCTGCTCAATCACATGAGCTTTCGGAAATTTGCTTTGAAAGTCAGCGGGCACGATGCCGTAAAAGCCGGGCAGCACCGGCGTGATGCCCAGTTCGCGCAGCCGCGTAATGATTTGCCGCGCCGACACGACACGCCGCTGCAGCAGCGTCGCGCTGATCGGACCGGCGAAACAACATAAGTTGCCCATCAATTGCCAATTCTGGTGCGCCGGTTGCGCGATCCAGTTGCGCATCTCTGCGTCTGAATAGCCGACGTCGCGAAACGTCTTATAGAGCACCGTGTCCATACCACGCTCAACGATTATCGCGTTGATCCCGGAGAGCGCCAGGATATCGATTTCATGCTGCCAGCGCGCCCAACTCCAATACGGCGCCGTGTAGCCGTCGATGTTCTGATTGAGCGCGTAGCGGTAGGCGTAGGCCGTTTCCCTTTCGATCGCGGCGGCGGGCAGCGGCCAGGTGCGCGACGACCCGAGCCGCGTGCCATTGGTCGAGATCGCGACCTGCGCAATGTATTTCAGGTACCAATTCACGCCGTAAAGCAGTGAACTCGGCGTCGTGCCTTCGACCTTGATGCGCCCGTTCGCATTCGAAATGCGGAATCGCTCATGGCCGCCGCTCAACGGCATCGCGCTCAATTCGAACTGCGCGGCCCTGTCACCCAGCAAACGGCGGAGCACGCTTTGCTCGGGTTTGACGTCGAAGGAAGCGCGTTCCGCCGCCTGTGCCGCGCCAAGCGCCAGGCACAGACCGATGCCTACGAGCCAAATTCGTGAAGCGGACGAGAGCATCCAGAAGCAATATACGGCGTGGTGAGGGTTCGCACCAACATTGTCGCCAGCCCCGCCGGCGCGCTAGCATGTCCCGGCATGCCGCCAAAAGCCTTTGTATCGTGGAGTTCCGGCAAGGACAGCGCGTTCGCTCTTTGCGAAGCCCGACGACTCGGACTCGCCGAGATCGTGGGCGTCGTGACGACTGTCAATGAACGGTATGACCGGGTCGCAATGCACGGCGTGCGCTCCGAGCTGCTCGATCGCCAGATTGCCGCATTGAACCTGCCCGCGATCAAGGTTCTGATACCGAGCCCCTGTACGAACGAGATCTATGAGGCGCGTATGGCCGAGGCCTGCGCCACGATCAAGGCGTCCGGCGTTCATCACGTGATATTTGGCGATCTTTTTCTCGAAGACATTCGCGCCTATCGCGAGCGGACCCTCGCGGCGATCGGCATGACGCCAATCTTCCCGCTATGGGGTCGCGACACGCGGCAGTTGGCGAGCGAAATGATCGACAGCGGCCTGGTCGCGCATCTCGTGTGTCTGGATCCGAAGCGAACGCCCGCGAGCCTTGCGGGGCGCCGCTTCGATGCGGCGCTACTGCAGGAAATTCCGCCAGACGTCGATCCCTGCGGAGAGAAGGGTGAGTTTCACACAGTGGTCACGCAGGGTCCGATGTTCTCCGCGCCCATCGGCGTCTCGATCGGCGAAACCGTCGAGCGCGATGGATTCGTCTTCACCGACGTCATACCCGACTAGACTTTACTTCTGCCGGTACGCCCCCGCCAGCAGATCGCCGTCGATCCCGGCATTTTCCTTGCTGCCGGTCGCAAAGCGATACAACGCCGCGGTGTAAATGCTGTGCAACGTCGTGCTCACCAGGCCGAGCGCGATCAAGGTGATGACAAACAATGCCATTGCCAAAAAGATTGAGGCGCCCGCGCGCGACGACATCGCGGCAAATAGAATTAGCAAACTAACGCCGACGACGGGAATCGCCACCACGGCCACGCCCAGACTGATACCCCCGTTGCCGATGACATTCTCACCCCAATTGCGCCGCAATAGCGCGAGGCTGCGAGAGATGGCTTCGACCGGGCCGACGTTTTCCTCGATCAGCACCGGCAGCGTCATCGCCGTCGCGATGGTCCAGCCCGCGCCGATGATGCCGATGACTATGCGGCCAATGAACCCTACGCGCTCCTCGATGGCGCGCAGAATGGTGCCCACCGTGGCGGCAATGACGGCGTAACCCAAAATGGCCGGTAGACGCTCGAGCGCCATCTGCAAGCCTTCGCGGACGCTGGCGGATTCGCCATCGAGCCGTTTGAGCGCCACGCTGATCAGCGCCGAATTGAAGAACATCATCACGGTGTAACTGATGAAATAGAACACATACATCGTGATATAGAACAATAAGCGGCTGGTGTGCGTCGTGCTGCCGTCGGCCAGCGCGGGTTGCAGGCTGTGATAAAGCGCAAACACCGGCAGCGCAAAGGAGCCAAGCAAAACCAACAACACAATGGAGGACAACAACGGGAATACCAGCAGCGCCGGATCTTCCTTGAGCACGTCCCAGCATTGCCCGGCGAGCGACCAACTCCGAGAGATCTTGTCGAACACGAATGGACCCTCCCTCGTTACCGCGACATTGCGCCACAGATCAGCCCCTTTTGGGTGATCATTTGCCGAAAGTGTGACTTGGAGGCGTTAGGTGTGACTTGGAGGCGTTAGGTGCGCACCCGGCTGTTTCTAATGCCAAAAAACATTTTACATAATGACAGGATGAGCGGCTTAAGCCGCAGGCCGATCGGCAATGTGCCACAGCACGCCGGATGGATCGGCCAGATAGAGCACGCGAAGCCCCCAGGGTTGGAGTTCCGGCGGCTTCACCATGGAAAGCTCATACCTCTCTTTCAGCCCGATGTTCTGGATGTGCTCCCACCATTTGTCTGCGTCTTCCACCATAAGGTGCATCATGAAGTTTCCTGCGTGATCCTTGACGTAGAAGTTCTGCAGAAGGAACCGATAACCCTGTAATTCGAGCTGGCACGCCTGGGCGTCGCCCCAGTTCTCATGAAAGCCCAAGTCGCGATAGAAACGTCTCGACAACTCAAAGTCCTCGGCCGGAACGAATGCCATCAAGTTGAGAACCTTGCTGGGGACAATGTGCAGGTCCGTCATATCAGTTCTACCTCCACTGTTTGTGCGCGACTGGTCGTGTTTCATCATCTGCCATTTCTTGCCGCCGCAGCAACGGCACACGTGTAATTTTTACAGGCCGCCGTCACATCACCCGCGCGGCGAACCCTCCTCGCGCAAAGCTGAATTTCTGGGCTGCGCTGTGGTCAAATAGGCTCATGCTGCAATGGCTCCCGCGATCGACTGCGATGTCTTTGGCGCTTATGCTTTGCGCTTGCGGCGGTGGCGGAGATCAAAGCGCTGCGGTCAGCTCAACGCCGCCTCCGACCTCGGGCAGCTCACCGCCCCCAAGCGATGCGACTGATTATTCACTGGCTGCGAACTGGGTTTGTCGCCCCGGATCGGACGTCCCTTGCACGACGGGACTCGATGCGGAGGTCCTCAACGCAGATGGAACAACCGAAGCGCAACCCTTTACGCTGGCCGCGGATCCGCTCATCGACTGCTTTTACGTCTATCCCACGGTCTCTCAAGAGCAAACAGACTACGCGGATTTGACCGATAGCCCGGAAATCCAGGCGGAGGCAAGAGAACAAGTCGGCCGACTTTCCTCCCGCTGCCGAGTCTTTGCGCCCATCTATCGCCAAGAGACTTCATACGGTCTGAATCACAATGCACCGCACTCGGACAATCCCATGCTCGATGTGCAGGGCGCGTGGGCTTACTACCTGCAGAATTACAACCAGGGCCGCGGTGTCGTGCTCATCGGGCACAGCCAAGGAACGATTTTGCTGCAACAGCTGATCGCGAGCAGCATCGATGGAACTGCAACTCAAGGCTTGTTGGTGTCGGCGTTTCTCGCCGGCGATCCTTCGCTCGGCGTACCGCCCGGCGGCGTGGTTGGCGGTACCTTCGCGCACATTCCGACCTGTTCCACTGCAGCGCAGACAGGTTGCGTTTATGTCTGGGGCAGTTACCTCGCCGGGGATACGTCGGGGCCGCCATTATTCGGCGGCGCCACAGGCGGTGGTCTCGTGAGCGCCTGTGACAATCCCGCCGCTCCGGGCGGCGGCATCGGCATGCTCAAGTTTTATTATGCGGGAGCCAACCCGCCCGCTTGGGTGGAGGCATTAGGACAGTTTACCGGCACCTGC
>Ga0209330_1000462_pt1 | contig 17058 bp, 17 predicted proteins | sample JacPinW_OM2H0_O3_FD_187969 | JGI IMG/M metagenome (GOLD analysis project Ga0209330, IMG submission 187969) | Forest soil microbial communities from Algoma, Ontario, Canada - Jack Pine, Ontario site 1_JW_OM2H0_O3 (SPAdes) (version 2) | ecosystem: Environmental > Terrestrial > Soil > Boreal...
CATCCCCAAAATCAACCCAACCCAATCGGCGAGGGCACAACTTTGAAACCGGACATTTCACTTGCTACAAAAAGCGGACATTTTAACTTGCTACCGACACAGCAAACAACCAAACAACCAGAAACTATTCCGGGAATCGTAACGCCAAAGAGATCTGCGAAAACATTGTGGATATCGCGGTCAACAAATTCCCGGCAATCCTACAGCCAGCGGCTGTATTTATTTACCTTTGCAAGGTCGTTGAGATAGATAAATGGTCACATGGCGCGGATTAAACCAGGGTTCGGTAGGTTTCAGACTCTTGAGGCAGTGCCGGTACAATTCGATCCACCTCGGAGATCATAGGATCGCCTAAGTGCATTGAGCAATGGAACTAAGCGGGCAAAACGCGGTCGCGAACTCTTTCGATCGTGCCCAGTTCTCGGTTCGCGACCTTCAGTTCCTTCGATGGTGCCGTAAACTGGATGCGGTCGCCCAGTGAGAACTCATGCTCCACCTCGCGATGGACCGACACTCCGGAGAGGCGTCGCGGATCGTAGGTTTGCAGTGTTCCCTTCTCGCGCTCGATCGTTATACCTTGCGGGCCTCGTCGCTGGCAAAGGCGGGGACGGCAACCCACGTCTGGTAATTGCCGGGGCTCGTCTGAACGGTGAGGAACGAAACGGGTGCACTCGATATAACTCGATATCGAGGAGAACAGGGCAGGGGCCAGCGTTGCGCTCCTGCCGCATAGACATGCGAACCATGACCTGTTCATCTGTGATGTTCTGGATGCCATACCCAAAGACGGCATGGCAAGTATGGAGCATCCGATTTTTGCGCGCGCGACAAAACCTGATACGCGAGTGTTGCGATATAGCACAGGAATGTGGTGGTGGAGATCGCACCCAGTGTTCGCGGCCTTGCGACCATCTACGAAAGGACATTTTGATTTACTGCATTTCGCAGCTGATGGCGAAGAAGAATGCCGGCGAGGCACTGGCGCAGACGTTGCATCTCAACGCGCATGATCTCCTCGTATAGACAAACCGGAAGACGAGCGGCGATGCGTACCGCAGGCTCAAAGAGGCATCCGAGCGCCTGGGCGGTACGAGGATCACGACGAATATCAAAGCCGGAGGAGAAAAAATTACCGAGGGCTTTGGCCTGATTGAGAGCTGGCGAGTTATCCGGGAAACTAAGTCCGGACGCATGAGCGAACTCCGTGCCTCTCAGACTGGGTTTACAAAATCATTCAGGGGTCCGAGGTGCTGACCCTCAGCCGTGATTATTTCCGGCTCAGAAAGCCGACCGATCGCCGAATTTACGAACTCGTACGGAAACACTGCGGAGAACAGGACGAGTGGAAAATTTCGCTCGAACTGCTCCATAAGAAATCAGGCGCAAGCTGCCATTACCGGGAATTCAAGTCAATGATTCGCGAACTCGCAAAGAAAGACCGTGTGCTTTCGGCAAAGCTGCGTCGTGCCGTCCGGGAGACCGTTGATGGCTATGAACCGAGAACCCTGCCGTTGGGGGAGAACTTTGGCCGGGTACCGATTTCCGAAAGGATATCTTGTTCTGAACAACTCGTTCCGAGCAAATTGAGAGCTTCCGGCCACGAATCGACCATCAAAGAGTCAACGGTGCGAAAAAGATTGATTTCATTTCCGCGTTTTGGCGCGACCAGTACCAGCACCCCATCTATTTTGTGGAAACCTTTGTCGACCCCACGCGCTTTCGCGGGACTTGTTATCGCGCCGCCAACTGGATTCGGTTGGGAGAAACCACCGGCCGCGGCAAGGATGATCACACCAATCGTCCCAACCGATCGATCAAAGAGGTCTTGGGCTATCCACTGACGCAGCGCTTTCGTGAGTTACTGCAGGAGGTCTGAATCTAAATGCAACCGGCAAGCCTGCCGTTGGAAGTGACTGCCGAAGAGTTGGAGGCTTTGCTGGAGAGTGTGCGGGAAGGGCTGGGGGAAGCCGGATATCAGAAACTGAAAGCCGCGATCCGAACCTTGGGCTACTTGACCGAGTTATTGCGCGAACGAAAGATCACCCTGGAGGGGCTGCGCGAACTCTTGCTGTCCGGGGCCGAGGCCAGCACGGAAAAGACTCGTCACGTGCTGAAGCAGGCGGGCATCGAGACGCAGAAGAAAAACCCAGAGAAGCAGAACGCGCAGGCCAAGGAGAAGCCGGCGCGGCGCGGACATGGCCGCCATGGAGTCGATGCTTACAACGGGGCGAAGAAGGTCCAAGTTCCGCATCCCAGCTTACACTCCGGCGACCACTGTCCATGCTGTGGGACGAGGCTATCCTGGTCGGACACGGCGCAGATGCGGGAATCGTGGAACTGGATGAAGCTCTCCAGCGTCTTGCAAAACACGATACGCGCAAGAGCGAGGTCATCGAGTTGCTCTTCTTCGGTGGGCTCACCTATGACGAGACCGCTGCTGCGCTCCATATCTCCGCCGCAACCGTGCATCGCGAATTAGCCATGGCGAAGGCTTGGCTGCACAACGAATTGTCGGACGACCCGGCGTAGGCGGACGCATCCATGGCATTGGCCACCGACAGCGATCATTGGAACCGTCTCGAGAAGCTGTTCTATCAGGCCCTCGATCTGGAACCCACCGCTCGCATCGCCTTTCTTAACCAAGCCTGCGGCGACAACGCAAGCCTGCGCAAGGAAGTCGAGTCGCTTCTGAAATCTTCCGACAAAACTTTCGGCTTCCTCCAAAAGCCGATCGAAGAAGCCGTCCACCACCTCAATTCAATAAGTCACGGCCAACGGGTCGGACCCTATCAGCTCATCGGCCTGCTGGGTGAGGGTGGAATGGGAAAGGTCTACTTGGCCACGCGTGCGGATCACCTCTACGAGTAGGAAGTCGCCATCAAGCTGATGCACGCAGGAGCCAAATCTCAGGGTCTGCTTCTGCGTTTCACCACCGAAAGACAGATTCTTGCGAATCTCAACCACCCCAATATCGCACGGCTGCTGGATGGAGGAGTGACGGAGGAAGAATCGCCATATCTGGTCATGGAATATGTCAAAGGGGTTTCCATTGATCGCTACTGCCGCGAACGCTCCCTCGCTATCAAAGACCGGCTGCAGCTATTCCGTACCGTTTGTGCCGCAGTTGAGTATGCCCATAAGAACTTGGTCGTCCATCGCGACATCAAACCGGCGAACATTCTGGTCACTCAAGAGGGCATGCCGAAGCTGCTCGACTTTGGAATCGCCAAGCTGCTGAGCCCCGACCCAGATGAACAAGCGCTGACGCGAACAACGGATCGGATGATGACGCCTGAGTACGCCAGTCCGGAGCAGGTGCGCGGCGATCCGATCACCACTTCGACCGACGTTTATGCCTTGGGTGTACTGCTATACGAGCTCCTGGCAGGAAAGCGGCCGTTCCGTCTGGGAACCAAGAGCCCTCTCGAAGTGGTAGAGGTCATCTGCGGGCAGGATCCGGAACCACCGAGCGCCGTTACTCGCGGCGGCACCGAACCTGACAGTCATCGCATTGCAAAGGAAATCAGTGGCGACCTCGACAATATCGTGCTTATGGCAATGCGGAAGGAGCCGGCACGCCGGTATATCTCAGTTTCCGCTCTTTCGGCAGACATCCAGGCCCATGCCCAAGGGTATCCGGTGAATGCGCGCACGGATACCTGGGCCTATCGCTCCGGCAAATTCATGGGACGGCATCGAGCGGCAGTGACAGCCACTGCATGTGTTGCCTTAGCCCTGGTCGCCTTCAGTATCGGCATGGGTCTGCTTGCACGCCGTGCCACTCGTGAACGGCTCACGGCCGAGCGCGAAGCCCAGTTCCTAAACAGCATTTTCCAGGCTTCGACTCCTCTGCAAGCCCGAGGCAAGCAGGTAAGCGCCCGAGAACTACTCGACAATGGCGCGAAGAGAATTGATGGTGAACTGGCTGATGAGCCTGTCCTGCAAGCTAGCATGCTCGAAAATATCGGCCACGCATATATTGCCCTGGGCGTGTATGACCAAGCAGAGTCTCTGTTCCGTCGGGCCTATGCTTTGCGCACGAAGACATCCGGCCGGAATTCCGCGGAAGCCGCAGACAGCCTCGACGGATTGGCCACAACATTGCGGCTGGAGAGTAAGTATCAGCAAGCGGAGCCACTGTTTCGGCAGTCTCTGACCGAAGAAACAATTTGGGAACGATAACGCTCTCGTGGCGCAGAGCATGAGTAATTTGGGAGAGTGTCTGTATTGGGAAAGCCGTTGGGCGGAAGCGGAACCGCTTCTCCGGAAGGCGCTGGCGACCAAACGCCAGCTGGATGACGATTCGGATAACGGAACCGAAAACTTTTTGGCGCTGGTGTTGGAGCGCAAAGGAGACTATCAAGAGGCCGCACAGCTATTGCGTGAGGCGCTTGAGATTAGCCGCCGGGCGGAAGGAACAGATGGTCCGGAATACGTCGTCGCCCTGCATAATCTGGCGGGCACACTGATTGATGCCGGCGATCTTTCGGGTGCAGAAACTATGGAGCGGCAGTCGCTCGAAATCCGCCGCCGTATTCTGGGGGAATGGCATCCTGAGGTGTATTACTCCCTTAACAATCTTGGCTGGATCTTGTTGCAGAAGGGAGAGTGGCAAGCTGCCGAGCCGTTCCTGCGCGACAACCTGACTTTGGTACATAAGAACTTCGGAGAGAACAGCTCGAAGACTGCTGTAGCTCTGAAAAACTGGGGGCTTGACTTACAAGAAAGAGGCAACTATACGGAGGCAGAACAGACTTTTAAGTCGGTGCTGGATATCGCGACCAGAGTCGCGGGAGAAAAGAGTTGGTACGTGGCTCGCATCCTATCCAGCCTGGGGCAACTGGAGTTTGACCGTGGACGGTACGACAAGGCCGAAAGCTACGCAGGGCAAGCCCTCGACCTTAGCCGCCAACTTGGGGGCGAGGACAGCCCGGACGTCGCTGCTGCGCTCATCGACGTAGCTGAAGCCCGCGTCTTCCAAGGCGATCCGAGAGGCGCAGAATCGATGCTGCGGCGAGCTCTCGAGATTCGGGAGAAGAAGTTCAACCCCGGGAATCCGGCGGTCGTCTACGCCGAAGTAAGGTTGGGCGAAGACCTCACCTTGGAAGGAAAACCGGACTCCGCAGAACTCATTTTGCGCAATGCTCTGAGATCCGCTCGATCCCAACCATTTCGGTTATTGCCTTGGCAGATTGCAGAGGCTGAGAGCGCGGTGGGTGCATGTCTGGCTGCAAAGAACCGTTTACCGGAGGCGGAGAAACTGCTTCACGAAAGTGCACTCGATCTGAAAAAGGATCCACGACCGGCTTTTCGATACCCGGCGAACGCCCGGGCTACGCTATTCCGTGCAAAACCCGTTCCAAGCAAGTAAGACTAATGCTTAGCATTTCGATAGCCGAAGAGGCTCGAACGCAGTGCCTTCCGGTTGGACCATAGGTCCGGGTGCTGCTTTGCCCAGTCAGTCACCTTCTTGCGTGTGCTTTCGTTGTATTTCTCGACACGTGATCTTGAGACGCACAATGTAGAGATCCACGTGAGTGGCAACGCGCGGTGTTCGGAATTCCACTGGATCTTTCATGCGACGATTCGGAAAGACGGATCGGCCGTGACCACGCATGGCGTCGAAACCCAGGTCTACCGAATGACCGATAAAATCATTGATATGATCCACAGCGCACGACTGATACTTGCCGATTAATCGCATGAAAGGCCAAAATGTGTATTTTGAGCTTGGATATGCCGGTGCACTGAAGAAAACGGTCATAGGCACTGCGAGACAAGGAATCAAGCTGGAAGATGTCCGCGATCGGAGCAATTCAGAGCGGAAGCATCGGTATTCAAGGGCATTTCGCGAATGCGTTTGCCGCCTTGTATATCGCCTGTGGCCAGGATCCGGCGTGCGTGGCCGAATCGGTGGGCATAACGCGAATGGAACTGAACCAGCAAGGCAATCTCTACTTGTCGGTCACGCTCCCGAGCATTATGACGGGCACGGTCGGAGGCGGCACTTCGCTGCCAACGCAGCGAGCCTGTCTCGATATTCTAGGAATGGCTGGCCCCGGGCATGCGCAAGCCTTGGCGGAGGTTTGCGGCGCCCTCGCGCTGGCCGGCGAAATTTCGCTTACCTCCGCCATTTGTTCGAATCACTTCGCTCGGGCGCACCAGCAACTAGCTCGCGGCCGGCAATCAGGCGAGCAGGCCGAAAATGGCTAATCGCTGGTGGATCTACCAGCGCGAGCGCTTTCCGATTTTTGCGCACACTCCCATCATTGCGGCCTTCAGCCTGTCCGCGGTCAGTTACTCGGCGTTGATACGTGGCGCACGCCATCTGCCGGCGTGGCAGCCTTGTGTCGTGGCGTTTGCCAGTTCATTCCTTTTTTTTCTCCAGCTTCGGATCGCCGACGAATTCAAGGACTTCGCGGAGGACTCGCGCTATCGGCCTTATCGTCCCGTGCCGCGCGGCCTGATCAGCCTTCGCGATCTCGGCTGGCTATGGGTGGGCTGCATCCTCCTCCAACTTTCGCTCGCGCTCTGGCTGGCGCCGAGACTGATTGTGCTGTTGTTGCTTACCTGGCTCTACCTCGGTCTGATGAGTAAGGAATTTTTCGCACGGCGCTGGCTGAAGGCACGGCCCGTCACTTATATGGTGACGCACATGGCCATCATGCCACTGGTTGACCTGTACACCACATCTTGCGACTGGGTTCCCACGGGTTCTGTTCGACCACCTCCCGGCTTGCTGTGGTTTCTTCTCGTCAGCTTCTTCAATGGCATGGTGGTTGAAATGGGGAGAAAGATTCGTTCCCCACAAGACGAAGAAGACGGCGTGGAAACCTACAGCTTCCTGTGGGGCAGGCGGAATGCCATCCTGGTCTGGTTGAGCATGATGGCTTGCACAGGCGGTTTTGCCTATGTCGCCGCTCAAGGCATTGGGTTTGCTCGTCCTGTTCTTATTCTGTTGCTGATTTTATTCTTGGCGGCTCTGGCAGTTGGCGTGTACTTTCTGCAAGGCGCTGTTCCTAAACGCGGCAAGGGCGTTGAGGCGATGGCGGGTGGCTGGAGTCTCCTGATGTATCTCAGCCTCGGTTTCATTCCGATGGTCTTGCGGCAGTGGGGCAAAGCATGAGTTTCGTTTTTCGCGACGGCGGATTGCAGGAACTCGGGGGAAAGGCGCTCGCCCTGCTGCGCTTGGAGCAGGCCGGGCTGCCCGTTCCGCCTTGGTTCGCCATCGCGCCATCGGCATTCACTGCCAGTCTGACCGCTGCTGGTCTGACAAACAAAGGAGCGGAAGCGCTTGCAAGCGAGCAACCTGAACAGTTGAACTCGGCACTGCGCCCGCTAAGGCCGTCGGCTGAAGTCGAGCGCGAGGTAGACGACGCTATGAGAGACTTGTCCGTCGAAGGCGGGCGTTTCGCAGTTCGGTCATCGGCGGTCGACGAAGACGGATCACAGCATTCGTTCGCGGGGCAATTCGACACTTTTCTTTTCGTAGACCGGGTTGGAATCACCAGCAAGGTCGCTGCCGTGTGGCGCTCGGGATTCAGCGATCGCGTTCTCGAATATCGCCGTCAACACCACCTTTCTAATGCGACGCTAGCCGCTCCCGCAGTATTAGTGCAGAAGATGATAAACGCGACAGCCTCGGGAGTGGCCTTCAGCGCCGATCCCGTCAGCGGCCGGCGTTCAATTGCCGTAGTCTCGGCAGTTCCTGGACTGGGGACGGCGCTCGTTGGCGGCGAAGCTGCCGCGGATGTCTTCAAGGTCGATCGCGCCGGGGCAATCGTTGATAGAACGATTGTGCGCAAGAACATTTCCCATCGTTTTGATCCCGCCGGCGCCGAAGGTGTCTCCGCCGTCACTCTACCCGACGCTGAAGGCTCAAAGCCCGCGCTCACCGATGTACAGGCGATCGCTGTAGCGACTCTCGCTCGCCGCGCCGCTCATGCCTTCGGCAAGCCGCAGGACATTGAGTGGGCCATCGAGGGCGATCAGTTGTTTCTGTTGCAGTCCCGTCCCATCACTACCCTCGGCGATTTAGCTGACCCCGACGGCACGCTCAACCTTTGGGATAACAGCAACATCACCGAGAGCTACAACGGCGTCACGACACCGCTGACCTTTTCTTTCGCGCGTTCCGTCTACGAAGGCGTGTATCGGCAGTTCTGCGTCATCCTGCGAGTGCCGGAGCACAAGATCGCAGCCAATGAGAACACTTTTCGCCGAATGCTCGGGCTGATCCGAGGCCGCGTCTACTACAACCTGCTTAATTGGTATCGGGTGCTGGCGCTGCTGCCGGGATTCACACTGAATCGACGCTTCATGGAACAGATGATGGGCGTTCGAGAGAGTCTTCCTGACGAAATTACCCGCGAGTTCGACCAGGCTGGCACGCAGGATCGGATGATGGACGCGATGCGCAGCGCTCGCTCGGTAGCGGGTCTGGCGGCAAACTACGTCACATTGGATCGTCAGATCAAGCAATTCTATGTCCGGCTCAATGAGACTCTAGCTCCGCCCGAGCCACCGTTCGAGGATATGCGCCTCGACGAATTAGTGTCGCATTACTACAAGCTGGAACAACAATTGCTTTCGCGCTGGGATGCTCCGTTGGTCAACGATTTTTTCGCCATGATCTTCCATGGCGCTTTCCGCAAGCTCACCGAGCGCTGGTGCGGAGACGCGAACGGGATGCTCGCCAACGATGCGATTCGAGGGCAAAGTGACATTATCAGCCTTGAGCCTGCGGCACGCGTGCGCGAGATGGCTAGGATTGCCGCCCCTCATCCTGAGTTGGTGAAGGCTCTGCGCCAGGCTTCCACGCCCAATGCGGTCCGCGTGGTGCGCAATTACCCTGATTTTTCCGCGCTCTATGATGCTTATCTTGCGAAGTTCGGCGATCGTTGTTTGGAAGAGTTGAAGCTGGAGAGCGAGACTCTCCACGAGGATCCGCTCGTGCTCCTGAGAAACATTGGAGAGGTTGCGCGCGCCTCTGCTATTTCTCGGACGCCCGAAAGCGAGATGCTCGCCCGTGATCAAACTGATGATGATCAGTCCCATGACAATCAGGCCGAGACGAAGATGCGGTCTGCTCTGCGGACTTCGCCTTTGCGCCGCGCGATGTTGTTCTGGGTCATGCGCCAAGCGCGCAAGCGGGTGCGCGGCCGGGAGAATCTCCGCTTCGAACGCACGCGGTTATTTGGCACCATCCGTCGCCTCTTTCTGGAAGCGGGGCGCCGATTGCAGGCGATCGGGCGTCTCGAAGATGCGCGCGACATCTTTTATCTCGAAGTGGAAGAGATCCTTGCCTTCAACGACGGCACGGCAACGACCACCGACCTGCGCTCTCTCGTAGCAGTGAGGAAACAGGAATTCGCCGGCTACGGCGAAGGTCCGGCCCCGGCCGAACGCTTCGAGACTCGCGGCCCTGTGTATCATGCGCAACTTTATCGGTCGAGCAAACCACCTGCGGAGACGGGATCAGGCGGCGACGAGCGGAAGGGTTTGGGCTGCTGTCCCGGCATTGTGCGTGGGAAGGCTTGCGTGGTGCGCGATCCGAAGCATTCGCAATTGACCGCCGGCTGCATCCTGGTGGCCGACCATACCGATCCCGGGTGGATCATGTTGTTTCCCTCCGCTAGCGGCTTGCTGGTCGAGCGCGGCAGCTTGCTCTCGCACTCGGCGATTGTGGCGCGTGAGCTTGGGATTCCGGCTGTGATTTCGATCCCCGGACTGCTCGACTGGCTCCAGGATGGAGACGAGGTCGAACTGGATGGCGCAATCGGCACCGTTCGACGGCTCAGTAAGGTTTTCGTAGCCAAGGAAGCAAATGCGTAGCGAAGCGGCGGGACGCGCCGATTTTTCCGGCATTCGTTACGCACAATGCTGGGAAGACGCCGACATTCTGCTGGCCGCGCTCGAACCCGGGCCGGGAAAACGTTGCCTTTCGATTGCCTCGGCAGGAGACAACACGCTCGCCCTTCTGTCTCGCGATCCGGAAAGCGTACTCGCGATCGATCTCAGCCCAGCACAAATTGCTTGCCTGGAATTGCGCGTTGCGGCCTATCGCGAGCTCCAACATGGCGAATTGCTAGCGCTCATCGGCTCGGTCCATTGCGACGCCCGCCCGCGCCTCTATCAGGCTTGCCGCAAGCACCTTTCGACGGAGGCGATGGCGTTCTGGGATGTACGGTCGAACTCGATCGCCGCTGGAATTGGCTCGGTCGGTAAATTCGAACATTACTTCACACTGTTCCGCGAGCGGATGCTATCCCTGGTGCATCCGAAAGACCGCGTCCAGGAACTTCTGCGTCCGAAATTGATCGCTGAGCGGCGGTCATTCTATGACGAAAAGTGGAACAATCTCCGTTGGCGGCTCATGTTCCGCATATTTTTCTCGCGCAAGGTGATGGGCCTACTCGGCCGCGATCCCGAGTTCTTTCGCTACGTCGAGGGTAGCGTTTCTGAGCGCATTCTCAAACGCACAGAGTATGCGCTGACCGAACTCGATCCAGCGGCAAACCCATACATTCAATGGATACTGACCGGCCGCCACAGCGCTGCACTTCCCGTGGCACTACGCGAAGAAAACTTCGAACCAATACGCCGCAACCTAGACCGCCTCCAGTGGCGCTGCGGTGCGCTCGAAGAATCACTCAAAGGCGACCAGAAATTTGATTGCTTCAACCTGAGCGACATCTTTGAATACATGTCGCCCTCGTCCTACGAAGAGCTGTTGAGGATGCTCGCCTCAAGCGCTTGCCCCGGAGCCCGCCTCGCGTATTGGAACATGCTGGCGCCCCGCCACCGTCCCGAATCGATGTCTGCAATCCTGCGGTCGCTCACCGAGTTAAGCGCACAATTGTTCGCCCGGGACCAGGCTTTCTTTTATAGTGCGTTCGTAGTCGAAGAAGTTGTGAAGGGAGCAGCATGACGCTGCACGACACCGTCGCCTTGGCCATGGTTCTCGCTTGCGCATTGGCGATGCTGTTCATGCTGCGTCTCTATCGTAAGTGGAGGGGTGCCGACGGCGAGTGGATACGCAAGTTGGCGCACATTGGAACCGGCCTGCTCTCGATCAGCCTTCCGTGGGTATTCTCCTCCTCCATACCGGTCTACATTATCTGTGGAGCGTCGATCGCACTGCTACTCGCGATCCGCTATCTCCCGCTGATCCACAATCGTCTGTCAGGCGTTCTCGATGATGTCGCTCGCGACTCCTGGGGAGAAATCTATTTCCCACTGTCGGTCGCTTTGCTCTACCACTTCTCACACGGCAGCAAGCTCTTATATGCCGTTCCCTTGGTCGTCCTTTCCCTCGCCGACACTGTTGCCGCGCTGACAGGGGCCGAGTACGGGAAACACGGATACACCGCGACCGGCGCCACCAAGAGCATGGAAGGCTCCGTGGCATTTTTTTTCGTTGCCTTCTTTAGCGTAAACGTAGCGTTGGTCGTTTTTTCGGATTCGGGACGCATCGAAACTCTCCTCATCTCTCTCAACATCGCACTCATCGTCATGTTGCTGGAGGCGATCGCCTGGCGCGGGCTGGACAACATCTTCATTCCCCTGGGCGTATTCATCACGCTGCGCCTTTATCTGGCCATGCCTCTCGGGCAACTGTGGGACCGCTTCCGCGTCGGAATGGCATTGGTCATTTTCGTAACTCTCTACGCCAGGAAAACCACGCTACAAGGCAGCGCGTTGCTGGCCTCCGCTTTGGTGCTCTACATTTCGTGGGCACTTGGAGGATGGCAATGGCTGTTGCCGCCGGCCATATTACTTCTTGCCTACACTTTCTTTTTTCCGGGAAAGATTACCGACGCAGACCGCACCCATAATGTCTACGCGGTTCTGAGCATTGCTTCCGTCGGCCTCGTGTGGCTTTTCCTCTCGCGCATTTGGCAGCATCCGGAGTTCTTGTTCCCCTACACGCTAGCATTTGCCATCCACCTGGCCATCATTGCCTGGAACTTGCTCTACCCGCGAAACCCCTCGGCGCGGCGCGTGATGCTGGCCTGCGTCCTGGTGTCGTGGTCGTTGATGTTTGCGCCCTACCTGCTGATCGAGAGCGGCACGAGGTTGGCGCTGTTGCAAACCAGTGCTGCGTTAGTGATCTGCGGAGTAGCCTTCGCCGCGTTCTATTGGTTGGAACCTCGCCAGGACGGCATCTATCCCACGACCGGCGCCCGTTGGTTGCGCCAGGCTGCCATCGTCCTGGTGTCCACTTTCCTGTCAGCTCTGTTCTCTCAGCTTGGGCAGCCCAAATTCTTTGCAAAGATACTTTGAAAATGCGCATCCTTCATTCCAAAAACGCTCGCGAAATTGCCAGCTTGGGTGAATCTGCAACCCTGCCACACTTCAACCCATCGGACTTCGAAAGCCAGAACGCTGACATTCATATCTCCGCATTGTCAGAGACCGCGGTAGTGCAAGCGCGTTGCTCGCTGTGGTGGAGTCAGGTCCCCACCTACCAGCCACACCGCGTCGGTGTGATTGGGCACTACGCCGCAATCAGCGGTGAAGCGGCCGCCGATCTCTTGGCCGCCGCACAGGACCGATTGTGTGCGGCAGGATGTACGCTCGCCATCGGCCCGATGAATGGAAACACCTGGCGAAGTTACCGCTTCGTAACAGAGCGCGGTGACGAACCACCGTTTTTCCTCGAACCCTCGAACCCGACAGAATGGCCTGCGCAGTTCGAAAGGGCAGGGTTTTCGTCGCTGGCGTCTTACTTCTCAGCGCTCAACAGCGATTTGTCCCGTCCCGATCCGCGCCTCGATGTCCTCGAAAAAAAGGTTGCCGAGGCAGACGTTGTGCTTCGCTCAGCAAATCCCGATCTCCGGCGCGAACTGAAGAACATTTATGCCGTGAGCGAGGTCTCATTCCAGCAAAACTTCTTGTACACCAAAATTCCCGAGGCAGAGTTTGTAACCATGTACGAGCCAGTGTTGCCCATGGCGCGTCCTGAACTCGTGCTTATCGCCGAACGAGACGGCCAGTGCGTGGGGTTTCTTTTCGCCGTTCCCGACTTCGCGCAGAAAGCCCGCGGCGCCAATGTAGACACGTTTATCGTCAAGACAGTTTCGATTCTCCCTCAGCCGGAACTGCGCGGCTTGGGCACATTGCTCGTGGCGCGAGCTCAGCAACTTGGCCGCGAGATGGGCTTCCGCCGCTGCATTCACGCACTCATGTTCGAGAACAACGTCTCGCTGAACATCAGCCGCCACTACGCCACGGTGATGCGCAAGTACACGCTACATTCAAAGGATCTCGCAAAATGAATATCGCCGAGGTCCTCTTGCAGCGCGCAGCCGAACTCGGCGAAAACGTGGCTATCGTCGATGTTCATCGAAACGATATTCATCGCAATCGCGATCGATGCCTAAGCTTTCGAGAGCTGGATTCCGCCACAGCCAGCGTGGCCGATCAGATGAGACGAGCCGGCCTCCAGCCGGGCGACGGTGTTTTGCTGGTGCACCCGGTGTCAGCGGAATTGTACGCGGTCCTCATCGCGCTCTTCCGGCTTGGTTGCGTAGCCATCTTTCTCGATCCATCCGCCGGGCGGGCGCACGTTGAGCGCTGCTGCGCGATCTTTCCGCCGAAGGCCATTTTCGGCAGTCTCCGCGCCCTCCTGCTGCGTTGCACAATCCCAGCCCTTCGCCATGTTCCCAAAGCGTTCTGCTTTGGTTGGTTTCCCGGTTCGCAGCGTCTGGAACTGCGCACGCATACCGCCGCGACGATATCACGTGAAGTTTTTTCCGTCGTCTCCGAAGCCCCCGCGCTCGTCACCTTTACCAGCGGGAGTACCGGCCAACCCAAAGCAGCGCTGCGCACTCACGCTTTCTTGCTAGCCCAGCATCGAGCGCTGGAGGCAAGCCTTGCGCTACAACCGGGCAAGCGTGACTTGACCACCTTACCGATATTCTTGCTTGCGAATCTGGCTTCGGGCGTCAGCAGCATCCTCCCCGATGCCGATCTGAGATCGCCCGGCAAGATCGCTGCGGGGCCTGTGCTCGCCCAAATCGAACGACACAAAATCGAGACCACCTCAGCCTCGCCCGCATTTATCTCGCGACTAGTCGACGAATGCGAACGCAGTGGCATTGCCATGCCATCTTTGTCGAGCGTCTTCATGGGTGGCGCGCCAGTTTTCCCAGGACTTCTCCGCAAAGCAAAACAGTTTTGTCCGCATGCCGAGATAACCGCCGTCTACGGATCGACGGAAGCCGAGCCCATGGCGGAGATTGCTCTCTCCGATATTTCGAGCGAAGACTTCAACGCCATGGAGCAGGGCAAAGGGTTGCTCACAGGGCGGCCGGTGTCATCGATCTCGTTGCGCGTTATTCGCGAGCAGTGGGGCGAGCCGATTTCACCGCTCGACGCCAGAACGTTCGAGCAACTTACGATGGCCTGCGGTGTTCCTGGCGAAATCGTGGTCCTAGGAAGCCACGTGTTACCCGGCTATCTGAAGCGAGAAGGCGATGCCGAAACGAAATTCGAAGTCGATGGCGCGCGCTGGCATCGCACCGGCGACCTCGGATACATCGATCCTACCGGCCGGCTTTGGTTGCTGGGTCGATGCAACGGGAAAATTCAGGATTCCCGAGGCTCACTCTATCCGTTTGCGGTCGAGTGTGCCGCGATGCAAACTCCCGGGATTCGACGGGCCGCATTGGCTGCCGTCGACGGCCGTCGGGTGTTAGCGATCGAATCCACAGAATCCCTATCACCCGACGACATTCTACGATCTCTGTCCTGGGCTCAACTCGACGAAGTCGTCCTCCTGGATCATGTCCCTGTCGACAAGCGTCACAACGCTAAGGTTGATTACATCGCGCTATTTCGCAAGCTTAAAAGAGCGAACAATCGCCGCCGAACTCTTCGGTAGATCGTTGCCGCGAACTCTCATCTTGTCCCTCACCGAGACGCAAGACCATAGCCGCGCGACTGATACCTTCACCTGGAAGTCATGCCGGGTCACAAGTGCCATTTCCAAGTTGGCCAGAAACGAGCTTGTGGGAGGCGTCGTAGGAGTTGTCCAACAACTGGTGACTGGCCGCGGCGTCGATTGAGGCTGGTCTCGACTCTCACATTTTCAGCGCGGGGTGGTTTTTCGTAATCCAGTCTTCGACTTCAACGTAAAACTGTTTTGCTTGAACGAGGATCTCTTTTGCTTCTGTGTCGGTCGCAACATCGGAGAAAGTGTAGTCGATAGTATTTCGCTTACGTCGACATGTCTCAAAATAGTCCGCGTACTTGTGCGCGGCTTTACCCAACACCAATTTCGTGCTCTCCAAGGACACCCGGTGGTGTCCGACTTTGCTCACGATCCGATACCCCGCACAGGCTATGGCCATATTCGCCGCCTGGAGCGCAGCGTTGTATGCAGTGGCGAATCTCCGATCTGCTGAAAGGCCGGCAAGACTTGCGTCCGCGAGATCGCGGGCGATCAGGGCCCGCATATTGTCCAATTCCTTCTTGGAAGTTTGTGTTTCTGGGCTTCCTTATTTGCCAACAAGCTCGTCCAAGTCACTCTGGCGTCCTTTCACAAACTGTTTCCGCCCTCGCAACACGGCGGTGACGAAATGGTCGCCCGATTTGATTTTCTGCAGAAACTCCTCCGGGGAATAGGCCGTGACGTTGACCTCCCTTCCCAGCCGCGCCTCCGCCTTGCGGAGCGCTGGAGACAGATCAGCAAGACCTGCGCTGCCAATGACCATCACATCCACGTCACTCATCGCACGTTCCCGGCTTCGTGCCACAGAACCATAGATAAAAGCACTCTGAATCTTGTTCCCAAACGGTTTTAGCATCTGCTCCAAGATAGGAGCCAGCCCTGCCGTTTTTTCGAAGAGCTGCTGCAGGTCTCGGAACACTGGGGACTGGGTCTCCGCCTTGAAATAAGCCCTTGTGCCTTCCCGACGATGTACCAATATTCCGCTCGCTACAAGAGATGATAGCTCCCGCTGAAGGCTCGACGGGCTCGTACCCAAACGGCCAGCGAGTTCCGAAAGATACCACCACTTATCTGCCTGGCCGAGCGTAGCCGCGAGCACGCCCTGCCGTACCTGCGGGAACAACGCAGTCAGCACGGAAGAGTTACGCATAATGCGTACATTATTACGCATTATGCGTAAGCGCGTCAACTGCTAAAACGAACAGGGCTGTCTCCGGCGAGCGTTGAGTAATCTAGAGTGTTCAGATTATTCATACCCGTTCGAATCGGAATCGGACACAATTCGAACGGATTCGAATGCTGTTCGACTTCGTGCGAGCAGCGTTCGCATGTCCCCGAACGGTCTGCACCGACCTAAGCCGAAGGCTTAGGGAGGTGTCTCTTTGGAAAACGGATCGGTTTCTTCTCGAATGGTCCATGCTGCGCCAAATCTGCATCAGTCGTGGATAGCCTGATGTTCAAAGGCTGACCGCCGAAAAACGCGTGCACTACCAGCGGTTTCATGGTAAATTGCATTTGTGAAGCGCCTGCTTCAATTTCGATCGTCATTACGACTCAGTCCATCCCGACTGAGTTATTAACTCCTGCACAATTTATAGCTTCAGGCCCGTGGCGGAACTGGCATACGCAGCTGCCTCAAGAGCAGCCTTCTTGTGGGTTCAACTCCCACCGGGCCTACCAGAATTCTGTCGTTCTTTGACAATTCAACGGAGGGTGGGCCGGACGGTAAGGCACTTGTTTGCTAAACAAGGGTTCTCGCAAGAGGCTAACGGGTTCAACTCCCGTACTCTCCGCCACGCGGAAGGTACCGCTGAATGGCCGGCAACTGGTCCTGAAAACCGGGGCATCGTGATGAGCGATGGGCGTTCGATTCGTCTACCTTCCGCCAAGTTTGCACAGGTGCGTGAGCCCGGCCGAAACGGACCGGCTGTAACCCGGTCTCCCCTAGTGGGATCCGGAGGTTCAAATCCTCCCCTGTGCACCAGAGTGGCAGCGTGTGCGAATTGGAATAGCAGCCTGTCTTAGAAACAGACATCTGAGTAACTTTGTCAATAGTTTTTTATGTCGCCGAATTAAGTTCTCACATAAGAATCCACAACTAT
>Ga0209330_1000463_pt1 | contig 17056 bp, 20 predicted proteins | sample JacPinW_OM2H0_O3_FD_187969 | JGI IMG/M metagenome (GOLD analysis project Ga0209330, IMG submission 187969) | Forest soil microbial communities from Algoma, Ontario, Canada - Jack Pine, Ontario site 1_JW_OM2H0_O3 (SPAdes) (version 2) | ecosystem: Environmental > Terrestrial > Soil > Boreal...
CGCAGCAATCCGAATGATGTCGCCCGGACCGAGGGCATAACCTTCATTTGCACGCGCCAGAAAGATGACGCTGGTCCCACGAATAATTGGATGTCGCCTCAGGAAGCCAAGGAAAAAGTTCGCCCCCTATTTGACGGTGCAATGAAGGGCCGCACGATGTACGTGGTGCCTTACATCCTGGGCCCGGTGAACTCGCCCTACAGTAAAGTGGGCGTCGAGATCACAGATTCGGCATACGTTGTCGCCAGCATGCGCATTATGTCGCGCATGGGACAAGCCGCGCTCGACCGCCTGGGCAGTTCCGACGATTTTGTTCCGGGCCTGCACTCGCTCGGTGACCTGAGCCCCGATCGCCGCTTTGTTCTTCATTTTCCTGAGGAGAAGCTGATTTGGAGCATTGGCTCCGGCTATGGCGGCAATGCCCTGCTGGGCAAAAAGTGTTTCGCTCTTCGCATTGCTAGTTACATGGCGCGCGAACAAGGCTGGATGGCCGAACACATGCTGATTCTTGGCCTCGAAGATCCTTCCGGCAAAGTGACCTACATGGCAGCAGCCTTCCCGAGCGCTTGTGGAAAAACAAATTTGGCCATGATGGTTTCCGCACTCGAAAACAGGGGCTATCGCGTATGGACTGTTGGCGACGATATCGCCTGGATGCACATCGCGTCCGACGGCTCATTGCGCGCCGTTAATCCCGAGGCGGGCTTCTTCGGAGTGGCACCCGGCACGAATGCAAAAACAAATCCAAATGTAAGGACCGCGTTGCAACATGATGCGATCTTTACGAATGTCGCCATGACAGCCACGTCGCGCGAGCCTTGGTGGGAAGGCATCAATGGCGTGCCGCAGGAAGAACTAATCAATTGGAGAGGCGAAGCTTGGAACCCGAGTATGGGTCCGGCTGCGCAGCCCAATTCCCGATACACGGTTGCGGCGAAACAATCGCCGTCGATTTCTGCGCACTGGGAAGACCCTGAGGGCATACCCATCTCCGCGATTATCTTCGGTGGCCGGCGTGCGCGCGTCGCTCCGCTGGTGTACCAGTCTCGCGACTGGCAACACGGCGTGTTCGTCGGCGCTACCATGGCTTCCGAAACCACCGCCGCGACTACGGGTGCGGTCGGCGTCACGCGCCGCGATCCCATGGCTATGATTCCGTTCTGCGGTTACAACATGGCCGATTATTTCAGGCACTGGTTGGAGATGGGCACCAAAATCGAAAATCCTCCTAAAATTTTTCACGTAAACTGGTTCCGCAAGGACGACAGCGGAAAGCTTCTCTGGCCCGGCTATGGCGAAAACGTCCGCGTCCTGAAATGGATGCTCGACCGCATCGAAGACCGCGCGGATGCCACCGAAACACCGATTGGCGACGTTCCGGCTCCGGGTTCGCTCGACCTCGATGGCCTGACGATCTCGCGCGACACCCTTGAAGAGTTGATGCGTGTGAATCCCAGCGATTGGGTGGAGGAAGTGTCTGCTACCGGAAAGTTCTTTGAGAAATTTGGCAATCGCCTCCCAGACGAGATTCGCGCGGAGCACAAGTATCTGGCCGAACGTCTCCAGCGTTCCAGCGTTGCTACGAAGTAAGCCTCTCGTTGCCAAAATCGGCTAGCGCGGCCCGGCTCGATGCCTTAACCACAAGCTAGCGCGTAAAGCTCACTACTGTTATGCTCAACCGTCTTTCGGAGGATTCCCTTGGCATTCAAGAAAGCTATTTGGATAACTGCGCTCTTCGCCATCACGACTTCCGCTCAGCAGGCAAAGCTCCCGGCTACAACGCCGGACGCGGCTACCGGAGTCTTCCAGCAGCACACCGAGCCCGCCCTTCCGTACACGCCAAGTCTCGACCCCGCGGCGATGGATCGTACCGCTGATCCTTGCGTGGACTTCTACGAGTATTCTTGCGGCGGGTGGAAGAAAATGAATCCAATTCCGGCCGACCAAACTTCCTGGAGCGTATACGGAAAACTTTACGAAGATAACCTGAACTATCTTCGCGGCATTCTCGAAGAAGCTGCCACAGCCAAGAATCGCGACGCCGTCACGCAGAAGATTGGCGACTACTACGCTTCGTGCATAGATGAAGCTGCGATAGAAAAGCTGGGTGCCAAGCCCATGCAGCCGGACCTATCGGCCATTCAAGACCTCAAGAGCACCAAAGACCTCGCAGCCTTGGTCGCAACTCTCCAGCTCAAAGGTGACTCCGTCCTCTTCCGCGCCGGCCCGACACAAGACCCTGATAACTCTGATGAAGTCATCATCGACGTTTCGCAGGGCGGCCTGGGACTTCCCGATCGCGACTACTACGTTAAGGACGACGCCAAATCGCAAGAGACTCGCGAACGCTATTTGCTGCACGTTCAGATGGTCTTTGAACTCATGGGCGACGCTCCGGATATCGCCAAGAACAACGCCGCCATTGTGATGCGCATGGAAACGAGTCTGGCGAAGGCCTCACTTACTCGCGTTGAGCGCCGCGATCCCTACAAAGAGAAGCACAAGATGAGCGTTCCAGACCTTTACAAGATCGCGCCGGATTTCGATTGGAACGCGTATTTCGCCACGGGCAATGTCCCCAAATTTCAAATCCTAAACGTCGGCTGGCCGGATTTCTTCAAGGACGTGAATGCCCAACTGAAATCAGAGTCGCTGCAGGACTGGAAGACTTATCTCCGGTTCCATGTCGCTAATTCGCGCTCGCCATTCTTGTCCACTCCATTCGTGACCGAAAATTTCGATTTCTATCGCAAATACCTTCGCGGGGCCAAAGAGCAGCAGCCGCGCTGGAAGCGCTGCGTCGAGTACGTTGACCGCAATCTCGGAGAAGCTTTGGGGCAGGCCTACGTTCGCAAAACATTTCCGCCCGAACTGAAAGCCGCCACCGTGGAGATGACCCGGCGCATCGAAGACGCCATGGCTCTCCGCATTCAGCAACTCGATTGGATGAGTCCCGAAACCAAGCAGCAAGCGTTGAACAAGCTGCACGCGATCCGAAATAAGGTCGGCTATCCCGACGTGTGGCGTGATTACAGCTCGGTGAAAATTGTGCCCGACGATTTCTACGGCAACAACCTGCGTGCCGTCGAGTTCGAAGTTCATCGCGAGTTAAATAAGGTTGGCAAGCCCGTTGACCGCGGTGAATGGGGAATGACGCCTCCTACCGTCAACGCGTATTTCAATCCGCAGATGAACGACATCAATTTTCCGGCCGGCGTTTTGCAGCCTCCTCTTTACGACGCCAAAATGGATGACGCACCGAACTACGGCAATACCGGCTCTACCATCGGCCACGAGTTGACGCACGGCTTCGACGACGAAGGTCGGCAGTTCGACGCCAAGGGGAATTTGAAAGACTGGTGGACCAAAGAGGATGCCGATCAATTCGTCAAGCATGCCGACTGTGTCGTGGACCAATACGCGCAGTACATCGTCGTCGACGACATTCACATTAATTCCAAGCTGACCGAAGGCGAGGATGTCGCCGATCTCGGCGGAACGATTCTGGCCTACATCGCCTGGAAGGACGCCACCAAGGACATGACGCTGAAAGACCGCGACGGGCTCACTCCGGACCAGCGCTTCTTTGTCGGCCTGGCGCAATGGGCTTGCGAAAACGAACGCCCAGAGAACGAGCGCGTAAACGCGATAACTGATCCGCACTCGCCGGGAAAGTACCGCATCAACGGTGTAGTCGTGAACATGCCGGAGTTCGGCGCCGCCTTCTCCTGCAAAGCGGGACAACCCATGGTGAAACCACCGGAGAAGATCTGCCACGTCTGGTAGATTTTGACCCCGGAGATTCTTGCGGCGTTAAAGAATGTCGCGAATTTCGGCGTCGATCGAAATGTGGGTCTGCGGAAATCCGTTAATCTGAAAGCTCGCGCCGGCGCTGGCGGCATTCTGGAAATGGAAAAAGCGGCTGATGTGGTAGTCCTCGTCCAGAAAGTCGAAAACCCGCTCCGTTTCTTCGCGCGACAGACCCAGAGCAGCAATCGGAACCGCTTTACCGAAACTGCCGCCGGCCGCCGCCAGGTATTTTTCCACCAACTCTTTCAAGTCCATATTTATATCCAGACGTACGCGCCCGCGTCCCCATAAGGAAGATTCATGTAAAAAATATTAGCTTCAGCGAATTTCTCGAATGCAGATAATAACTTTTCCGCGCCGTGTTTTCCGCAAAAAAATTCTCCCGGCGCGGTCCCGATGAGCTGAACGTCATCCAAGCTCTGAATTTGCTCCTGCGAGAACCACAACCACGTCGCCGCTCGCGAGCATTCGCGGCATGTCTCGCCGCCTTGTTCCAGGCGCGCGGTGATCGCTGCGGAGGTTTCCGGAGCCAGTCCCGCAGCTTCGAAATCCGTCGTGGCCACGAAAAAATACTGCGTGAAGACCGCCGGGTCCGGCTCGAAAGCCACCACGCGTCCCGGGAAAGATTCGAGTTCCGATGCGAAGGTGTCGCTTAGACATTCGAAGCAAACCGAAACTTCAGGACGCACCGGCTCTCTTCGATTCGCCCGTTTTCCGCGCAGGTACAACGTGTCGGGCAAAACCGCCGCAATCCAACTGATGTTCTCTCCCAAATGGACGCATTCCGGAGCAGTTCCCTTGAGCCGCGCCCACCAGTTCCGGCTGCGCGGGAGGACCTGAAGTTCGGGATACGCTTCGCGATATGAAATGTTGGCCAATTTCCTTGATCGCTCCGTACGCTAAATCGTATCCTAGCAGATTGCCGCAGGATACGCGCGCGCGCAAAGTCGCGAGTATTTGTTTGCTCCGGCGGCTTCGGCTATCATTGACCACTGGAATGAAACCATTTCTTATACGGTTCGCGCGAGCGAACAGGAGGATTTTGCATGGCAATCACAGTCGGTTCAGCGGCTCCGGATTTCACTTTAAAGGATCAGAGCCAGAAAGAAGTGAAGCTCTCGGAGTTTCAAGGAAAGAAGAACGTAGTCATCGTGTTTTACCCGCTCGATTGGAGCCCCACCTGCACGAACGAGCACATGTGTCTGGTGAACGACATGAAGCGTTTCGAAGAACTCGATGCGCAGGTTCTTGGCGTGAGCGTGGACAGCGCGTGGTCGCACAAAGCTTTCGCAGAAAAAATGGGAATTAAGTATCCGCTTCTCGCGGATTTTCAACCCCGCGGCGCTGTGGGCGAAAAGTACGGTGTATATTTGGCCGACAAAGGGATCACCGGGCGCGCTATCGCTGTCGTGGACCGCTCGGGGAAAATCGCCTGGTTCAAGAATTACGATATCCCGACCCTGCCGGACATCAAAGAAGTTTCCGAAGCGATTTCAAAGTTGAAAAACTAAGACTGCGCCGCTACTTTCCTGCGTGTCGCGGCCTTTGCTTGTTCGGAGCGGCGTCTGTTTATCGTGAAGGAGAATTCAGGCCAGGCGCCGCGCCGCCACCCGATTTTCGGGCTAGCACGCGAATATAATCCACCAATTGCCAGCGCTCTTGCTCGGTCAACTTGTCCTGAAAAGCGGGCATCGGGCGGCGTCCGTGCGAGATTTTCCAGAAAAGTTCACCGTCGGTAATCCGTCCCATCGCGCGCGCGTCCGTGAAATCCGTCGGCGCGATGGAAAGTTTCTCCGCGCGTGGGCCTTTGCCATCCCCTCTCTCCCCGTGGCAACTCTGGCAGTGAGTTGAGTAGTTCGTCATTCCTTCCCGGAGGGAATTGTCTGTCGGCGGAACCGGATTCTGCAGATTTCTCGCCGCTTCGGGGACATTCCAATCTCGCGTTGAGTACAAAACTATGGAACCGGCGGCAGCGACGATCACGAACGCAATGGAGACTCCCAACAGCAATTTGCTCCTGGGAGGTGCTGTGTTCTTATCGAAGTTCATGGATGGAAAGCAAATTGCCGCTCAATTTCATCATTCCGAAAACATCTTTGCATGCGTGCTCATGATTCCGCGAATTGTAGCAAATCTCGCAAATCGCCAGGGGAGAGGACGGCATGCCTAGTCCGTCCGAATCCAAAGCGGCGGCTGCTATCAATGTACCGCATGCACCGCACGAAGCACCGAAACGAGGACAATTATCAGCATCACGACCACGTAAATGCGCAAGCACCAGAGCATCGCGCGCACTCCTCGCGAAAGCTTTTGCCGGCCGAAACGCATGTGCTCCTTCGCGGCAACGACCTGGTCCGCTTCAAGCAGCGATAGGACCACACGAGGATCTTCGAGGCGTGGCTGCCTGTCATCCGCAGCGACGGGTGGAATGTCGGTCCTGCCATCCCGGAGCTCTGAGTAATCAGATTTCAATTCGGCCTCATGAAGTGCAGCTCCATTTCACAACAATCTTTTTCTCACGAAACTCAACCTCCCAGCCATTTTGGGAAGACAGTCGCAATACCGAATCCGATCCCCGCGCAGATCAGGAGCAACGTCACTCCTATACCAGCGACGTTGGCCCAAGTTCCGTTGACATACTCTCCCATAACCTCTCGATCGTTCACCAGTAGCAGAAGGAAGGCCAGCGCCGGCGGCATGGCGAGCACCGCGATAACGTTCACCGTGAGTACAACGAATTCCAGTGGAAACTGCGGAATCAGCACCAGCGCCCCCGCGGCGCAGGCGGAGCCCAATAAGACCAAATAAAACGGCCACGCATCCCGCAGCGGACGATTCAAGCTATGCCCCGTTTGCAGAACTTCGCCGAATGCATATGCCGAGGAAGTAGAAATCGCTATCGCCGCGACAATCCCCGCTTCGAAAATTCCTAATGCAAAAAGGGCCGCGCCAGTGCGTCCGATCAAAGGCTCAAGCGCCTCCGCGAACTGCGCGGCTTGAAAATCCGAAGCATTGATTCCGTGATGAAACAACGGAGCAGTGGCGAGTATCGCGGCAATGGCGAATACAGACGCCAGCAAAACCCCGAGCATCGTGTCCAAGCGGCCGGCGTTGATGTCGCGCGGCTGCATACCCTTATCCACCACAGCACTTTGCTGGAAGAAAAGCATCCAGGGCGTCACAGTCGCTCCGATCGTCGCCAAAATCAGCAGGAGAATCTCGTATCGATTGCCGCCCGGCAAAGGCATCCATGTCACTAACGCGTGTCCCACCGCATGCCAATTCGGGCGAGCCAGGATTGCGGCTGGAATGAAAAGACCGTTGAAAATGGCGAGGCCCAAAGTAATTCGTTCCCAGGTCCAATAACGCCCAGTCGTAATTGCGCCCGCTACGATCACAAGGGCTCCGCCAATCGCGATCGTCGGGCGGATACCGAAAAAACCGAGACCGGCGCGCACGCCGATGAACTCCGTCACCAGAGTCAGAAAATTGCCGAGCACCAAGTCGCCCATGGCGAAAAAACCCCAGAACTTCCCAAAGCGATCGAATATCAATTCAGCGTGACCCCGGTGCGTGACGGCTCCCAGGCGCACCGTCATTTCCTGCACGATAAACCCCATCAAGAACGTCAAAACAACAAATGGTATGAAGAATCCGATTCCGTACCGCGCACCGTCTGCCGAGTACGAAAGCATGCTCGGAGCGTCGTTCTCCCCGAGAAACACGAGGACTCCCGGCCCGATCAAAAGCCAGAGCAAGCGTACGCCGCGGAATTTTTGCGCTCCGCCGCCCTTTCGCCGGGCGCGAGCCACCTGCCACCGGTCCCGAGCGCGGTCCACATCCTCATGAGTCAAAAGGGTTGCGAGTTCGGGCGCTGCAGAGGAAGCGGCGGCGGATTCCGTGGTTGGGTGCGCGTGGATATATGGGGCAGCGCTGGGATCGTTTTTGGAGCCGTCCATGGGTTAACCTAGTTGAACTCTCCATATAAACTACGCTTAACTAATTTTCAGGTCAACTATTCCACGCATACTTGTTCCAAAAATCTCCGGGAAGCGCTTCCCCGGCTCTGCTATAGTTAAAGTGTTCCCAGGAGGGTAGTGATGGCCGAAACGCCGAAACCGCAGCAACAGCAGGTCCAGATCAAAGCCGACGAGAAAGAACTGCTTGGACAATATGCCAATCTAGTTGTCGTTCACCACAATGCGGAGGAGTTTACGCTAAATTTCATTTATCTTTTTCCCAGCGTCCCTCATGGAAAGTTAGTCGGAAGTTTGATTCTAAGTCCCGCGCACGCGAAGCGGCTGGCGAAAGCTCTGCAGGAAAATGTGTCTCGCTTTGAAGAACAGTTTGGAATACTTCCGGAAGGCGGCCCGGGTCCAGAGCCAAACGTCGGGTTCGTGCAGTAGTTCGTGCAGAATCAGGCGGCGGACATACTGCCGATTACCCAGCCGTCCTTTGATTCCAGAAATTCGAGCCCTACAGCAAAACCGGATTCCGGGATCAATTGACAATATGCCACGCGCGCGATTGATTTGAATGACCCGGTCAGCGTGGCAATGGTGAGGCGGTCGCCCGTTTTCCACCGGCGGGTGCTCCAGACGCGCGCTCCCCCTGCACTTACATTTTCTGTGAATGTGTCTTCGGTGCCCGGCAAGGCCGGATGCCCTGTAATCTGAACTCTAACTTCCATTGGAATTCGCGACTCGCGCCGCTCCGCTAACGTCTTTGGGACCCCCATCCCAAGTCGCATCGCGATGACCTCCTCTTTTTTACAGACAGGCCGCTACATGCCCTAGTCGAAATTTCTTTTCACCGCGGCCCTTCATGCCATACAGCGCGCGATCGGCGGCGCCCAATAGTTTTTCAATCGTGGTGCCATCGTTGGGATATACAGCTACACCCGCGCTGACTGTCACCGGCGGTTCCTGGCCATCGCGTGCAAGCCCCTCGCAAATTCGCACAGCGGCCTTTCCGGCTTCCTCTGCTCCCGACTCCGGAAGAATTAAGACGAATTCGTCGCCACCGTATCGCGCAGGAGTGTCGATGCTCCGGCAATCTTTGCGCAATGCAACGCCGAGACGCTTGATTGCCCGGCTTCCCGTTAAATGTCCGAATCTATCGTTGATCTTCTTTAAGTCGTCGAGGTCGAATAACAACACCGCAAAGCTGCGTCCGCTGCGCCGGGAGCGCTGGATTTCATTTTCCAGAACTTCGATAAGCCGGCGATGATTTGCAAGGCCAGTTAGCGAATCCGAGGCCGCCAGCCGGCTGACCTGATCAAAGAGTTGGGCGTTATCGAGCAACGTGCCGCCCAAGACCACCACGTAGCTCAAGTCCATGACCACGTGAGCAAGCGTGAACGCAGCGTCGAATACGTGCTGCGACTGGCTGATCGTGATGTGGCAGATCACGTTCATCGCAGCCGCGATAAACAATGCGCGGTCTAGCGATGATTCAGAATTCCCGCGACGCAGCCTCCACGCGAATCCCACCGTCGCCGCAACGTAAATCGCCGCCGGCAGCAAATCCCAAGGCCGCGGAATAATTGCACCCGGATGAATCTTGGGAGCGTTTGGCAGCATGAAATAAAAGACACTGGTCAAGTACGCTGCGGCGCCTACGATCAGCGTAGAGCCCGCCATCTCTTTCGCAGGTTCCCGCGAAACGGGAATTCGGCGCTCCACCACCAAAGCAGCAAGCAATAGAATTCCCAGAAGCGTCCGCCCCGCGAGCCACCCGATCGAAATGGTATTTCCCGGAGTGGCCGTGACGAGCATGCCGCGATAAAACGTCATACTCGTCCCTGCCTCGATTAGTCCCGCCAGGACGAAACCGAACGCCAGAATTAGAGAAATTCGATCGTGCGTTCCGCGAAACCGAACCAGTGCATTAGCCGCAAATGTGAACGCAATCAGACTTCCTGCCATCTCCAGATAAGTATCAAGCAGAGGATCGGCAACGTAGGAGGAGTTTCGCAGAACCCAGAGAAGGACGAGGTACGACCCGCCGGCTATCGCCCAAAGCAGGACGAGACGAAAGCGATGCAGAACACTCCATACTTTGCCCGGACGACCCACCACATTCCCCCAAAAGACGTACTTCTGCCCGTGGAGGAACTTGCAAGTTGTGTTCCGTTTCGGAACATAGTTTTAGTACCATCTAAAGTATTGAAAGGATAGACTTTATTTAATTACCCTACGAAGCCGAAGGCGGTATACTACGTATATAATTGTCAGGCTTGGGTAGGAATGTAACATCCTCCCCATCTTGTTGCCCATAGAACGGGTTAGAGTTTAGGCTGCGGAGGCGGAAGTTCGTGGGCTTGAACTGAGCTCTGAAAGTTCGATTTCTTGTGGGAACCATCGCAGAAAGGCTTGCGCTCGGAAGCACCACAACGGCAGAGTCCGATCTTGGTTCGCCCTCCCAAACCATAAGACTTGCCTTCCTGATCGACGATCTGCACTTCTCCATCGATAAGAATTGGTCCATTATTAACCACGGTCACCTTGATGTCTGGCACTCGATTCTCCGATCGGGTTTCGTAAGATTTTTAGCGCTTTTCTTTGGCGATGTTCGGATGCTCTCGGAATCAGTCAGTACTTTGGTACAGAGGCGTCCACTTCGTCCGACCATGCAAGGATACCACCCTTCAGGTTCAAGACCTTGCGGAAACCTGCGCCGCGCAGGAATTCCACCGCTTCCGCGGAACGCTTGCCGCTGCGGCAGTGAGCGACGATCTCGCGCGAACTATCCAACTCGTTTACGCGGCGCGAAAGCTCGCCCAGTGGAATCAGGTGTCCGCCCAGATTACAGATTTGAAACTCGTGCGGCTCGCGAACGTCGAGAATAAAAAGATCGTCGCCGCGATCAAGCCGCGATTTCAGTTCGCGTGGAGTGATTTCCGGCACGGTCGCTTGAGCCGGACTCGCAGATTCTTCGCCGCGGATTCCGCAAAATTCTTCGTAATCGATCAGCTTTGTAATCGTCGGGTGCTTGCCGCAAACCGGGCACTCCGGATTTTTCCGCAGCTTTAATTCGCGGAAGCGCATGGCCAAAGCGTCAAAAAGAAGCAGCCGGCCGATCAGCGGCTCGCCTTTGCCGATGGTGAGCTTCAATGTTTCGGCAGCCTGTATCGCTCCCACGATCCCCGGGAGCACGCCAAGCACTCCTCCTTCCGCGCAGGAAGGCACCAGCCCTGGAGGAGGCGGCTCGGGGTACAAGCACCGGTAGCACGGCCCGCCTGGATAAGCAAAGATCGTGATCTGGCCTTCGAAACGAAAAATGGAGCCGTAAACATTCGGCTTGCCGAGAATCACGCACGCGTCGTTTACCAGATAGCGAGTGGGAAAATTGTCTGTGCCATCCACCACGATGTCGTAATCTTTCAGGATATCGAGCGCATTCTCGCTCGTCAGGCGCGTTTCAAAAGTGTCGATCTGAATATCCGGGTTCAGATTCCGCAGGCGATTTGTCGCCGCTTCGATCTTTGGACGCCCGATATCGTTCGTGTCGAATAGAATTTGCCGTTGAAGGTTGGTCAGGTCCACCCTGTCGAAATCGACCAAGCCAATTCTGCCTACGCCCGCAGCCGCAAGATACAAGCCCAGCGGCGCTCCGAGCCCGCCCGTGCCGATGCAAAGAACCTTCGCCCGCTTGAGCTTGAGCTGCCCCTCCATGCCCACTTCCGGCATGATCAGGTGGCGGCTGTAGCGCATTATTTCTTCTTTCGATAGCGCCGCGCTCGGATTTGCCGTCTCCGGCGAAGTAGGAATCTTTATATTTGTTGCCACGAAATCTCTCCTGATTTACTTGTGCGTGCCACCCGCGATCGAGGGCACGATGCTCACGATGTCTCCATCGCGAAGCTGCGTGTCTTCTTTCTCCAAATAGCGAATGTCTTCGTCGTTCACGTAAACGTTCACAAAGCTCCGCAGACGCCCATCGTCGGAGTACAAATGCTTTTTCAGCTCTCCAAATCGAGTGGTCAGCCCATTAAGAGCTTCGCGCACAGTGCCGGCCTCCATTTCAACACTTTCCTGCTTGCCGGCGTAGGCCCGCAACGGCGTCGGAATGATTACTTTCACTGCCATTCGCTGATCTCCTTCTACATTGTTTCTATTAGATGCTTGCGGATTGTGCCACGGATTCAATCACTTCCGGGTCGTACGCGGAACGGTCGTCGCGCAGTCGCCACGACTTTGTGTCGCGCGGCCCACTCGCTTCAACACTCACAATAACGTAGCTATACCAGGGCCAAGCGTGTTCGCGATCGAATTCGCTTGGACGCGCCGGTGCATTCGGATGCGAGTGGTACCAGCCTATAACGTCGACCGCCATTTCTCGCGCTCTTTTTTCCGCCATTTGAACGTCGCCAGGAGTCACTTCAAAACGATTGCGCGGAGAATCATTCCGCTGGTTCGCAAGCGGAAGCAGATCGACGATTTCGCGCTGAGCTCCACTGTCCCTCCCCAGCAGAGCGCCGCAGCATTCGTGCGGATACGTCTCCACACCATGCACGTGAATCCGGCGCACCAGCGCATCTGAGATTCGCAATGTGCTGCCGCTCACTCGTCGCTCCAGAATTTCTCGCTCAAATATTTTTCGCCGGAATCAGGAAAAACGGTAACGATTATTGCGCGTTGGCCGCTCGGCAATTTCCGCGCTACCTCAAGACACGCCCAAAGCGCGCCCCCCGAACTGACTCCCGCCAAAATTCCTTCTTCGCGCGCCAGCCGTCTCACCATTCCATGCGCATCTTCCGTGCGTACCGCCATATCTTCGTCTGCGAGTTTCGGGTCATAGATGCTTGGCACGATCGCCGTGGCCATGTGTTTCAAGCCTTCCAAGCCGTGAAATCCGGAGTCAGGTTGCATGCTGATGCAACGAATAGCCGGATTGAGTTCCTTCAGTCGGCGTGTGGTGCCGACAAAAGTTCCGCTGGTTCCCAAGCCCGCCACGAAATGTGTGATCTCGCCGCGCGTCTGCTCCCAAATCTCCGGCGCCGTGGTGAAATAATGCGCCGCTGGGTTTGCGGGATTGCTGTACTGGTCAGGATAAAAATATTTTTCGGGCTCCGCTTCATAAATTCGCCGCACGCGACGAATGGCTCCGTCGGTGCCTTCGTCCCCGGGTGTGGATACGATGTCCACGCCATAAGCCGCCAGGATTTGTTTGCGTTCAGGCGAAGCGCTCGACGGCAAGCACAATTTCACTTTATATCCGAGCGCGGCACCAATCATCGCGTAGGCGATTCCCGTGTTTCCGCTCGTGGCATCGAGAATGATTTTGCCAGGCCGCAGCTTTCCCGTCCGCTCGCCTTCGCGGATCATGGAGTACCCTGCGCGATCCTTCACCGAACCGCCCGGATTGAACCATTCAGCTTTGGCATAGAACTCGGCATTGGGAAATTCCGCGCCAATGCGTTCAAGCCGGAGCAAAGGCGTGTTGCCAATGCGTTCTAATAAGTTCTGTCCGAGCCGTGCTTCCGCGCCTCCGGCTACGTGCGACAGCTCCGGTTTATTTGCCGTACCCATGGCCCGTTTGTCCGCCAATCTTTTTTTGAACCCTCTGCCAACCGCACCACACTCGGGCATTCGCATGGAACTCAAACAGCGAATTCGATGCTGCGATGCCCTCCGCGTATGCAACGAATTTGAAACAGTTTAGCAGATGCACGCCAACTCTAGCGCGAGACGTTCCGAACCAATGCCCGGCCCAATTTTTAACTTTACAGAAGCCCTGCCCAGTCAATACTCTTGGTGAGCATGTGGTACGTCAACAAACTATTCGATCAGGCGCAAGTGGAATCGCTCGCGGCCAAGGGATTTCTTGTCCGCAGCTCCGGCGGAGTCGTCCGCATCGAGAAGTACAATTGCGGCTCGGAGCTCCGTAAGACATCCGAGGGCAGTTTTCATATGACCGAAATTCCCTGCATCATGCTGCAAGGTCAGTTCACCTTGCTATGGGATGCGGGCTATCAAAAATTCCTGCTTTCCCATGACAAGAAAAAATTTCCCGCGCACAAAAGCCAGCTCGTTGACTTGCGCAAATTTAACGAAGAGCTGCGAACCGCCCTGGGCGTGCCCACCTATTACAACGAAGCGATCGGATCCACCTGTCAAATCAGTGAGTACGACCGCGTGAAAGGCCGCCCCGGCGATGTTCCCGACGAGGGCGTCGGCGTAGAGGCAGAAGAAACGAAGCACTAAGCCTGGCGAAGCCCGAACGAAGCACGCGGCCGTGCTATCTCATAATAATAGAGGAAACTACGAAACCTTCGTCTGCTCCAGACGGTGCCGCAGGAGAGCAGGATCGATGCGATGCTGCGCGAACAGCAGCGCGCCAACAAAAATCACCGGCACGTCGTCATTGTAGCGCTCGAGCAGGATCGGATCTTCGTCGATATCCACCTCGCGCAGTTTCGCGCTGAACTCAGCAAGTAGCGGCGTCATCGCCGCCTTCGCTTCTTCGCACAAGTGGCATCCCTCGCGCCCGTACATAGTAATGTCGCGCGGGCCTGCGACGATCAACCTCCCGCTTTCTGTGCGGCTGTAGAAATCGGCGCTGTCTTCTCGCAACATGCCTCTCTGGACCAGATCTTGCACGGCGTCCAGGACGAGTTCCCTTTCTGCCGGATCGTTGCCCCCGACAAACTCAAATAGCGTATGGAGATCGAGCGAGTCTTTGTCCAGCTGGTCAAACGTAGAAAGAATCTTCTTGCTGGTTGTAGTTTCCATCTGTGCGGTCGCTCCGTCTGGGTTACGGTTTGATCGTGTAATAGCGTTGGAAGGGGCCGATCGACGGAAAGAACGCCCGCGACCGGAAAAGTTCCGCGATCTGGCGGATATGTCCCAAATCGTGGAATGCCCATTCATTCATTAATTGCCCGATTGAAATCTGTCCGATTTGACCGTGTTGTCCTGTGCGCGCGACTGCGTGTGCCGGCACGTAACGAAGCATCGACAACGTTCGATCGCGCTCGTGGCAGAATGTTTTCAAATTTTCGCGGGCCTTGTTGCTCGAATATTTCCCCGCGGCATAAGCCGCGTTTTGATCGTACGGCTCAAGCGTCGGATTGCTTTTCTCCATCATCTTTTGAATGCGCTCGCGGAAGCCGACCACTTCCACTTCGGCGAGATGCGCCAGCACTTCGCTGATCGACCAACGGTCCATCGCCGGCTTCCAGTGCAATTGCTCGTCGTTCGCCGACCAGACGATCTTCTCAACGATGATCGGCGTCTGCTCCAAAACGGCCAGTCCCGGCAGGGCATCCGGATTTGATGGTGCAGCCATCAACGCCTCCGCGCAATTCGCACGCTGGTATTTATACCCCAGGCCCAGGCCGAAGTGGAAGAACTGAACTTGTGCACCCGTGAAGTAGGTGATAAACCGGAGTGAGAGGTGGCAAGCTTGGCTAACGTATTGGCGATGCTGGACGATCTTTTCTTCCAGGCAAAAATTGTCGAAACTGCCCGCCAATTGGGAGTTGAGTTGCGCATCTGTACCACCCCCGATGCTCTCCTCGCCGAAATCTCGAAAGCTACTCCCAAGCTTGTAGTGATGGACCTGAACTCGCGCAATCAGCCGCTCGACGCAATCGCACGCATGCAGTCAACAGTTCCGGACATACCTCTGGTTGGCTTTCTCTCCCATGTCCAGACCGAACTCGCCGAGCAAGCACACGCAGCCGGTTGCCGCGAAGTGATGCCTCGTTCCAAATTCACGAAAGACCTGGCAGCCATCCTTGCTCGCGGGAAATCCGAGTCCACATGACAAAACTGTTTTTGCGTTCAGCCGCCCTCGCGGCAGCCGCGCTTGTCTCGTTGGGACTTTTCATTGCTCCCACTGTGCAGGCTCAAGAAGGCTCGGAGCCTACTGCAGCGCTTTCCGCCGCGCTAGTCGCTGCCTGTCGCAACAATGAATCTCAATTCTCGAATTATCTCACCGCGGACAGCATCAATGCCTTCCGCGCACTGCCGGCTGAACAGCGCACTGCATTCTTGAAAAGATTTTCGCTGTCCGACATGCCCGGCAAGCCGCTAAGCTCCACGGACCAGCAAAATCACGAGCTTCTTCTCTGCCAAACGCCAAGTGGCTCGATTCAATACCGTTTTGGCGCGGCACGCGTTCACGAAAATCTCGCCTTCATTTCCGTCACTGTCGTGGACGGCGAGCAAGCCGAATTCGGCCTCGTTCGCGAAAATGGAGGATGGCGGCTGCTCTCCCTCGGCTTAGTGCTGCTCGATATTCCGCAACTCGCAAAGCAGTGGGCTGCGGAAGATTTGCGCGCCCGCGAAGACGCCGCCGTTGAAGCATTGCAGACTTTGGCCGCCGCGGTTCAGACCTACAGCCGCGCATTCGGAAAGTTGCCGGAGTCGCTCGATCAGCTCGGTCCCGCGCCCAAAGGGCAAATCTCTCCCGAGCAAGCGTCGCTCGCCAGTGCGGACCTCGCTGCCGGAAAACAAAATGGATATCTCTTCCGCTATCGTATCGTGCCCGACCCATCCGGAAACGATACGAATTTTGAACTCGCTGCCACTCCGGAATCCTACGGCAAGGCCGGCAGCCGCTCCTTCTTTCTTGACGCTTCGGGGAAAATTCACGCGGCTGACAAGCACGGCGCGGTGGCAACTTCCGACGATCCGCTCGCGGAAGGCGAAAAGACGCCCTAACAAACCAGCCGCCTCGGGTATAATGGCCGCCAGTTAAGTTTAAGCCCTAGCCAAAATTCCGAAGAGGAAGCGGATGTCACAGTCAAAAGTTCTCGCCGATAGAATTTACCCGGCAGAAGGTCTCGCAGCGGATGTAGTGCGGATTGCCGCCGCGAACATTTTGCTCGTGTTGTGCGCGCATATCACGTTTCCTCTGCCTTGGACTCCTGTACCTATAACCGGACAGACTTTCGGCGTTCTTCTCGTTGCCGTTCTACTTGGCTCACGCCGCGGCGCGCTCACCCTAGGATTGTATTTGTTGGAGGGGATGGCGGGTCTGCCGGTATTTCAGCCGCTCGGCCTTCCGGGACCCGCGCGCTTCCTCGGCCCCACCGCGGGCTATTTGCTAGCGTATCCGCCGGCAGCTTTCGCAGCTGGCTGGATCGTAGAACGCGGCGCTTCCGGCGCGCGCGCCTATTTTTCAGGGCTCCGGACGAGTGGCGCGAAACTAATTGCCGCACTCGTTTCCGGCGAAGTAATAATTTTCGCGGGCGGCTGCGCCTGGCTGGCTCTTGTGACCCGCGTCGGCTGGGCAA